>ENA-ORXT01000995-ORXT01000995.1-marine-metagenome-genome-assembly--contig:-NODE-995-length-40493-cov-11.406770_pt1 | contig 40493 bp, 35 predicted proteins | sample MGYA00237868_ERZ511482 | MGnify/ENA metagenome assembly ERZ511482 | reverse complement strand
TCGAAGCGAATCAGTTCGACAGTCGCTTCGAGGAACGGCAGTGGTTCGGATCGTTGCTGAACGGGACGCAGGTGCTGATCACTGGATACGCCGACGGCGGCGACATCATCGAACTGTTCATCTCGACGCCGCAAGCTGCGCTCGATGCTGATCCGAACTGGCTGCAGCCGATCGGCATCGCTCTCGCAGTCGCAGTTGGTGGCAGGGACGAGGCAGTCGCACTCGGGCCGCTGATCGAAGCAATCGAGTCGGCGGAGCAGCCGCCGTTCGAAGGTGAAGTCGATGGCGCACACTTCTGCATCGACCTCGCCGGAGAAGATGGCGGGTTTCCACCCGGCCTCGCAACTCGTGTGGTCGACGTCGAACTCGGCGGTACTTGCGGGTCCTGACCTCCGCACCTGAGTTTCGTTCGACCGATGCCTCACGGACGACGCCCGACAGGGGTCGAGCTGAGGTCACAATTGGCCTGAATCGTGTCGCTTCGTAGAATCAGGATCTGATGATGGAGGCATTTGGTCGCACGGTCAGCATGACTGCGCTCCTCGCCTGGGCGAAGGGTCTGGGCTCCGGGCTCTTTTCGCCCGCTCACGCCAAGAGCGACGTGGCCGCAGGACTCACGGTGGCGGCGATGCTCGTGCCGCAGGCAATGGCCTATGCACAGCTCGCCGGCCTGCCACCCGAGGTCGGCCTTTATGCGTCGACCGTCCCCCTCGTCATCTACGCGTTGTTCGGCACGTCGCGGCAGTTGGCGGCCGGACCAGTGGCGATCGTGTCGCTCGTCGCCGCCGGAGCGCTGGCCGAAGTGGCCGATGAGGGGTCTGCCGGCTACGTCACCACCGCGGCACTGCTTGCGATCATGGTCGGGGCGGTGCACATCGTCGTCGGCCTGTTCCGGCTGGGTTTCTTGGTCCGGCTGTTGAGTCATCCGGTACTCACCGGATTCACGGCCGCTGCAGCCGTCATCATCGGCACCAGCCAGATCCGTCTGCTTCTGGGCACGAACCCCGACAGTGCCGACGGTTGGATCGGCACCGTCACAGCGCTCGTTCAGTCGCTCGGCGGAATCGACCCGCTGACGGTTCTGGTCGGCGTGAGCGCGATCGCGCTGATGGTCGGCGTCCGACGTTGGAATGCGAAGGCCCCGGTTGCGTTGATTGCCGTGGTCATCGCGATCGCCGTGTCATCGGCGGCCGACCTGCAATCTCGCAACGTCTCCACCGTGGGTGAGATTCCCGCCGGATTGCCGCCGGTCACCATCCCGTCGTGGGATGTGCTCACCGACCTCATCGGCACCTTGCTGCCGGCAGCTCTCACGATCACCCTCGTCGGGGTACTCGAAGCCGTTGCCGTCTCGAAGGTGTATGCGCGTGAGCATCGGTACGACCTGGATGCGAATCGCGAACTCGTCGCGCTCGGTGCCGCGAACGTGGCGACCGGCCTGTTCGGCGGCTATCCCATGGGCGGGGCCATCTCACGCACCGCCGTCAACAACGACGCCGGCGCCCGCACCCGGTTTGCCGGCGTGATCGCAGCGATCGCTGTGGTCGTGGTGCTGGTCGTCCTCACACCCCTGTTCGCTGATCTTCCTCAAGCGGTACTCGCTGCGATCGTGTTGCTCGCAGTCAGCGGATTGTTCGACTTCGCTGCCGCCTCGGAGATCTACCGAGTCCGCCAAGCCGATGCGCTCACGATGGTCGGGGCGTTCCTCGCCACGTTGGTGCTGGGGGTCGATCGCGGGATCTTGGTCGCGGTGGTGGGCTCGATCGTGCTGATCGCGCAGCGTCTGATGCAACCGCATGTCGCCGTGCTCGGTCGGGTGCGGGGCACGAATCGTTGGCGTGACATCGAGCGGTACGACGATGCCAAGCAGGTCCCGGGCGTGAGCATCGTGCGTTTCGACACGTCGCTCAACTATCTCAATGTCGACTTCATGAAGGACCAGGTGCGGCGCTTCGTCGAGCAGGACCCACATGCGCTCGTGCTCGACCTGTCGTCGGTGAACGACATCGATTCCAGTGCCGCTGACACGCTCTCTGAACTGCTCGACGAACTCGAAGCGGATGGCGTTGCTGTTCACCTCGCCACCTACCGGGTGCCGATCACAGAGATCCTCGATCGCACTGACATCCCCCAGCGCGTTGCGGGTGTACACGACGACGTCACCGAAGCAGCGCGAGCAGCAGCGACCGGGCCACAGCCACCCGGTGCAGGCGAGCATCACGTGCGGGCTCGAATTGGTCGGCGCCGGTTCGTGCCCGCCGATGAAGTCCCGCTCGAAGACTGAGCTGCAGTCGGCGAACGTCAGCCGATCGGTCAGGAGTTGTCTGTCCCGGCAGCGTTGCCTTGCGTACTTCAGGTGGCTGCGCAGTCAAGTCGATGCGTCTCTGCACGACGGGTTGTTCAGTCGATCCAGCGTGTCGGCTTCTGTGGTCGGCGAGGTTCCCTCACTCCGTCGGCCTCAGGGTTGTTGGACACCCAGTCCCAGTGACTGGAGCGCCACTGCCTGACATCGCTCCAGTACTCGTCGCAGATCATGGCCCGTCCGTCGAGCAGCGCCGCCAGGCCGTCGCATTCGGCTGCGAGGTGGGAGGCGCTGATGTTGCCGGCGTTGATGCCGGAGTCGATCACGATCTCGACGTTGCTGCCACCGCTCAGACCGGTTTGGCCGTGTGTTTCGCTGATCGTGCGCGTTCGGTCGTCGTAGTGGTGGTGGTGGTGGTGGTGGTGGTGGTGGTGGTGGTGGCGCGTCGATGGTGGTGTCAGTTGGCGAGTTCGTCGAGGCGAGCATCGACGTACTCGTTGGCTGCGATGGTTTCGTAGGTCTCGCCGCCTGGGAAGCGATGGGTCGACGATGTGGTGCCGAGGTGACTCCCTCCGACGTTGGTCTCGTTCGAGACCATTCCGATGTCGGTTTCGAGTTCGAGGTTTGCGGTGGCGCCTGCTTGCACGACTGTCTTCTGCTCGGAGTAGGGGGCGAGGCGGTCGAACAGATTGTTGTCGACGGATTCTCCGGCGATGTCGTCGAGTTCGCGGAATGCGTCGTTGATGCGGTCCGAGTTCGATGGTTCGTCCGATGTGCAAGCGGTGGCCATCAGGAGCGCGGCGATCGTGATGGCGCCGACCGTGCGACGCCATGGGTTCCGTGGCGGCTCTGATACGCCGCCATCAAACCCACGGCGATCTCCTCCGCCGATCATTGGCATGTGGTCTGTTCCTGTCGTCGTGTCGGCCTCGACGTGGGTGCCGGTGTCGAACTGGTCGTGGTCCGGTATGGCCTGTTTGGAATGACGGTGGTGATGACGCAATCGTGTCGCCATTGGCCGATTGGCCCGGGTGTGCCAGCGTCGTTGCTTGTCGGACTCAATTGAAACTGACCACAGATCGATTGGGAACGGGGACAAGTCCCCATCACGTCGATGAGTCTTCGCTCTGACAGGTTCACCACTGCGACGGTGGCGTTCGAGGCGAGTCAGCGCTTTCGCCGCCCGCAACCGACGTACTCTGGCGGTGGCATGTCTCGAGCATCGAAGTACCGCAACGTCGTCGGTGTCCTGCTGCTCTGCCTCGTTTTGAGTAGAGCGGGGTGCAGCGCCCTGAAGGCGGCATCGGAGCGGCGCGTCGAGAACAATCCCGAGACCTACGCAACCGGTGGGATCCCGACGCCGGAAACCTTTGGGCGGCTCGGCCTCTTCGTCGCCATGATCCTGATGGGTATTGCGACAGTGGTATTTCTCGGGCTTTGGCTCGCAGCGTGGCTCAAGAGGCGCCGTCCGTTGGTCTGACGGTCAGTCGTCCGCGAGGGCGAGGTCCGCGACGCTGTTCCACACCCGTGGTTGCACGTCACGGCCACGATCTCGATGTCGGTGACTGCTGAGACGCCTATGTCTGGCGGAACGGGGGGGATTCGAACCCCCGGACCCGTGAAGGTCGTCCGCTTTCAAGGCGGGTGCATTCGTCCGCTCTGCCACCGTTCCGCGTTCGACGATACCGGGCTATGCTCCATGCTCCCAGGAGAGGTGCCAGAGCGGCCGAATGGGATGCCCTGCTAAGGCATTGACCCTCCGGGGTCCGTGGGTTCAAATCCCACCCTCTCCGCCACATGACGACCGGTGCGTGATGCGTGCCGGTCGTTGTTGTTTTCGTCCTCTTGCACCCAGTGCGCCTGAGGTCTCGCGGTTCGACTTTGGGAACGTCCCGTGCGACAGCGGCGTGTCACAGTCGACCGTGAGCTTCATCGGTAGCCAGATCGACGCTGACGTGAACGTGTTGCGCACCCGCTGTTTGAATCATCAGCCGTTCGTCTACGTGTGGCTCGACGCCGCTTACGTCCATGTGGGCGAGAACCGCACCGCTACGTCGTGTCGAACGCAGTCGTCATCGCAACCGGACTGCGTGCTGACTGCCACCGTGAAGTGCTTGGTGTCGACATTGGTGACCCGGAGAATGAGACGTTCTGGAAAAAGTTCCTTGGCGACCTCGAAGGCCGTGGGCTCACCGGCGCGAAGCTCGTGATCTCCGACGCGCACGCCGGCCTCGTCGCTGCGATCAAGTTGGAAGGCGCCAGCTGGCAACGCTGCCGAGTCCACGCGATGCGCAACATGATGCGCGCCGCACTGCACCACTATCCCGGCGTCGACACCCATTCGCCTTCGGCGAGCTTCGCCTCGACCCATGGTCGCAGTTCACGCTTGAGCACTTTGCCATTGGCGTTACGTGGCAGCGGCTCCGGCCTCACGATCAATCGCCGAGGACGCTTGTACGAAGCAAGTTGGGCGGCGCACATGTCCGCGATCAGCTGGGTATCGAGGTCTGGTATGTCGGTCACGATCACTGCGACGACGGTCTCACCGAATCGTTCGTGCGGGACACCCACCACTGCGACTTCAGCGACCCCGTCCTGGCGACCGATCACGTCCTCGATTTCCTTCGGGTACACGTTCAGACCGCCCGAGATAATCAGATCCTTGGTGCGACCGACAATGGTGACAAATCCCTCAGCGTCCAGCTCGGCGAGATCGCCCGTGTTCAGCCATCCATCGCGGAACGCTTCCTCTGTCTGGTCTGACTGTCCGTGGTAACCGACCATCGTCGCTGGCGACCGCAGCAGCAACTCGCCCGTTCCTGACCGTCGAATCTCACCCCCCTCAGTCCGAATCGCAATGGTTGTGTGCGGCAATGCCCGCCCAGCCGACCCCTCATGTTCGAGAACGTCCTCGGCTGCCAAGACCGTTGCTATCGTCGGAAACTCCGACAACCCATAGCCCTGGCACACATCGACACCCGGAATCCCGCGGCAGACGCCGTCGATGACAACACGAGGAACCGGCTCCGCTCCGGTGACCACCCACGTCAGCGAACTCGCTGAGAGGCGCTTCATGAGGTCAGGGCGGTTCGCCAAGATCCGCAGCAGGCTCGGCACCAACATGACGTGGCTGATCTGATGACGCTCGACCATCGCTACGATGTCGTCCATCGTCGCCCCGCCAGTTCGACGAATCTCGCTGTAGCCACCGACCCAGACCAACGGGATCACCAAGTTGTGAAATCCGGCTGCCCACGAAAGCGAAGGAATCACCAGATACCGATCATCGCGAGTCAAGCCGAGTCCCGGTATCTGTCCGAACGAGTTCCAGAGCACGCCGTCGTGCGTGTGAACGGCAGCCTTGGGGAGCCCAGTGGTTCCGGACGAGTAGTAGAAGATGAACGGCGACTCCAGACCGGGTTCGACGTGGTCCGCCCCGAGAGAACCGCCCGAAGTGACCTCGTTCCAGCTGATACCGACGGACTCCTCCGGCCACACCGCTTCGCCAACAGTGACCACGGTGTCGAACCGAACGTTCAACGAGGCCGTTTCTCGGCCGCCAACCTCATCGACGATCAGGAATCGGGCGCCACTGTCAGTGCAGACGTGCTCGATCTCCGGCCCTGTCAGCAACACGTTGACCGGCACACAGATGGCGCCGAGCGCTGCAAGCGCAAAGAACGTCTCGACCCATTCCATCCGGTTGTCCATCATCACTGCGACCCTGTCGCCGGTTTCGACACCGACACTGGCGAGTCCACCTGCAACCGCCAACGCCCGATCACGCAACTCCAAGAACGTCACTTGTTCGCCAGCGAATCCGCAGGCCAGGCGAGAGCGGTCAGCACTTTCGGCAGTTCGGTCGAGAACACTGAAAACGTTCCGAGCAATCTTCATCGTCGGCCTCTAGCTCGTCTCACTGCCGAAACGCTTGCGCGCAGCTTGTTCGAGATCGTGTCGCATGTAGCTGGGGAACATCCCCTCGGCTGGCGCAACATCTTTGAGTAGCTGGCGGGCTACCACCATCTTGTGCACCTCTGTCGGGCCGTCGGCCAGCCCGATGTGAAACGAGTTGATGATCCACCCGGCGAATGGCATTTCGTGGCTCAAACCGAGCGAACCGTGGAGGTGCAACGCTGTCGACGCGATGTCGTTCAACACTCGCGGCATCACCATTTTGACGGCGCTGACGTTCATCCGCATGGACTTCCAGTCGTTCCCCTGATCGGCCAGCCATGCAGTCTCCAACACCAGCAGACGGAACTGTCTGAGCTGTACCCATGAGTCGGCGATCTTCTCCTGGACCATTTGCTTGTTGGCAAGCAGCTCGCCCTTGGTGTGGCGGGACATGACCCGTTCACACGTCATTTCGAACGCGCGGGTTGCCTGAGCGACTGCGCGCATGGCGTGATGGAGCCGCCCGCCACCCAGCCGAGTCTGAGCGATCGCAAATGCCTGCCCTCGCTCCCCCAACATGGCGTCAGCAGGGATGCGTACGTCGGTGAGCTTGAGGTGGGCGTGCGTGTCTTCGGGTTCGCCGTAGAAGCCGTAGTTTCGGACGATCTCGATTCCTGGGGTCTCGGTCGGAATCACAAACATCGACGCTCGCTGGTACGGGCTTTCGGCCTGCGGATCAGTGACGACCATCATGATGTAGAACGCCGCAGTCTCCGCCTCGGAGGCAAACCATTTCTCACCATTGATGACCCACTCGTCGCCGTCTTGCACTGCAGAGGTCTCGAACAGCAGCGGGTCAGCACCGCCCTGCGGCTCAGTCATCGAGAAGCACGAAACGACATCGTTGGCCAACAGCGGCTTGAGGTACTTCTCTTTCTGCTCGTCGGTCCCGAAGTGGGCGAGAATCTCTGAGTTTCCGGTGTCCGGTGCCTGCGCTCCGAAGACGATCGGACCGAATCGAGACATGCCGAACTTCTCGTTCATCAGTGCCAGCTTGAGCTGCCCATACCCTCGACCACCGAGCTCCGGCCCGAGGTGGCATGCCCAGAGCCCTCGATCCCTGACTCTCGCCTGCAGCGGCCGAACCAGTCGCCCGAACTCAGGATCGTGGATGTTCCACTGGCTACCGAGAATCTGGTCGAGGGGCTCGACGTCTTCACGTACGAATTGATCAATCCAATCCAGTTCCAGTTGGAACTCTGGGTCGGTTTCGAAACTCCACATGCTGGACTCCGTTTCTGTGACGAGCACTCTCGTCACGTTCGATGCGACCACCGGCCGCAAGATTGCGTTTTCGGTTGTGAACTCATTCAGGTCAGCGGCGTGCCGGGGCCTGCTCTTGGGAGCGGACGAGTCACCTGATGCCGCCGTCGTAGCGCAGTAGTGCTCCGGTCGCGTAAGAAGACGCCGACGTCGCAAAGAAGACAACGGCGCCGACGATCTCGTCGGCTTCGGCGCATCTCGCCAGCGCAGTGTCTGTCTCGATCCCCTCGCGCACGCCGTCGGGCCAATTCTCTGAGATGTCGGTCAGGAACGCTCCAGCCTGAATCGTGTTGACTCGAACGCTCGGCCCGAACGATTGAGCGAACCCCTCGCTGAGGACGTGCAAACCGGCCTTGGCGGCTGCATACGGCAATGCCATGCCTCGTGGTCGGATCGCCTCGACCGACCCGATGTTGATGATGTTTCCGCCATCACCGGCGGCCATCCGTGTACCGATCGCCGCCATCAATCGGAACGGACCACGCAGGTTGACGCCAATGACTTTGTCGAAGAGTTCAGCGCTGACGTCGTCGAGACTGGGATACAGCGGTGACAGCCCAGCGTTGTTGACCAGAATGTCGACCTTTCCGAATCGCCGATAGGCGGCCTCGACGAGTTCGTTGCATTCGTCCCAAACGCTTACGTTGCAGGCGACCGCCATGGCTTCGACTCCGAACGCGTTGCGGACTTCGTCAGCCAACGTCTGGCAGTCGTCGACCTTTCGGCTCGCAACGATGACATGCGCTCCACGCTCGGCGAACGCTCGAATCATCTCACGCCCAAGGCCGCGGCTCCCGCCGGTGACGAGCGCAACCTTGCCGCGAAGTTCGTCCGAATTCGGGCGGCAGGCTGGGTTGTCCTCCATGATGCCATCCCTCCTAGATATGACGGATGGTCATGCCGCCGTCGACGGGAATTACTGTTCCGTTGACGTAGCTCGACGCCGGTAGACACAGGTTCAGGGTCATCTGTGCGACCTCCTCAGGCATGCCGTAACGACCGACCGGTACTCGCCGGCGGGCGTACACCACTTTTTTGTCTTCCGGAAAGCGCTCGTTCATCGGTGTGTGGATCGGACCAGGGCAAATGCAATTGACCGTGATGTCCTGACCGCCCAACTCGACTGCAAGGCTCTTGGTCAGTCCCACGACACCGGCCTTACTGGCTGAATAGCTCATCAGCCCCGCCATCGACATGATCGCTTCGGTCGATGCGATGTTGACGATTCGGCCGCCATCGGCTTCGAGCAGATGAGGAAGCGCATAGCGCACGAGATGAGCCTGGGCGCTCAGGTTGACGTCGAGCGTCCGGTGCCACACCGAGTCGAACTCTTCGTCGTCCTGCGACGTGTCGTTCGGAACCGATATTCCTGCGTTGTTGACGATGATGTCGATCCCGCCTCCCCATGCCACGGTTTGCTCGACGAGCGACCGGAGGTTTGCTGGTTCGGCGACGTCGCAGACCACTCCAAGAGCAGCGCCATCCCCGTGAACCGATGCGATCTCTCGTGTGACGGTGTCGACAGTGCGCTGTTCGAGATCTGCCACGACGACGCGTGCGCCTTCATCGGCGAACAGGTGAGCGGTGGCACGCCCCATTCCGCTCGCTGCGCCCGTCACGATCGCTCGCTTGCCTTCGATCGAGCGAGACAACGCGCTGATCCTTCGACGATCTTGAGTGTCCTCGTTCATCTTCTAAGTCCTTTCAATGGTCCTGTTACGTGGTGCGGTGGATGTGCGGGATGTGCGAGGGAGAGAAGTGGGGCTTGCGGAGGCCAGATGCTCGATGCCCGTCTGGAAGAGCACGGGCGTTGCAGGACCGGTCAACTCCTGAGCAACATCGACCCGCCGTCCAGACCGATGCAGGTAGAGGTTGAAGCCAGCGATTGCTCCGTAGACGTAGCAGGCCAGCGCTCGGTACCAGGTGAAGTTGTCCAGGGTGGAGCCGGTCGCACGCTCGTACTGGCTGAGCAGCCATGCGGGTGCGGCCGTGACGACCATGAGGTCGGCGCGCTCTGCGTGCCAGCAACTCGGGTCGGTCATGATCGACAACCAACCGACGTCGATTCCAACCGGTCCGATTCCTGCAATCTCCCAGTCGACGACGGCAGTGAGATCACCCTGATCGTCGTACAAGATGTTGTGCGTCTGATAGTCGCCGTGGCAGAGCCCCGTCAGATGGTTGCCTGGGTCTGTCCGAACCAAGCACTGACCAAGCTGTTCGCCGAGCAGCCGCCACTCCTTGCTCGGGTGTTTCGCCAACAGGCGACCCCAGAACTCAATTCGATCACTCAAGGGCTTCTCGGTGTCCCATCCATCGAGCCGCTCACGCCAATCGACCCGATGGATCTGGGCGAGTGTCTCCACTGCTTGGCGAAGGTAGGGCTCTGCGTCCCCGACAGAATCGTCTGATGCCTCCGAGGATCGCACCATCGGCAGGTGGGTCGCAGGGAGTAGCTCCTGAACGATCGCATCGGTCCCGAACCAACGTGTCTCGGACGTGGACCAGATCAACTCGGCAGTCGGCACGCCCGAAGCTTCGAGCGCTTGCAGAAGCGGAACTTGGCGCAGCACGTCGGTGTTACCCTGGCGTCGCACATTGGGCGGTGCCAGGCGGATGACGAGGCGTCGAATGACGTCCCCCGTGCTGCTGCGTACGCTGAAACCGAAACTCAACCCTGAGTTTCCTGGCATCGGTGCAACATCTGTGACGTGGTCGGCCTCAGGCACGTGGGCCCCCGCCCAGCGGCCCAGTTGCTCGTCAATCTGGTCCACGGAGCACCGCGTTCGGGAATGGCCGGGCGCCCATCAGGTCCAGTCCTTCACTACGTCGTGCAACTCCTCGACATCGTGACTCTGGATCGCCGCACTGTCGGAGCTGGAGAGTCGCGGTGCGCGACCGGCAGTGGTCCATCCGTCAACTCGTGTCAGGGAACCGCGCGCCGCAACATGGGGATGGTCCGGCGCCTCTTCGAATGTCAAGACCGGCGTCACGCACGCGTCGGTGCTGTCGAAAACACCCTCCCAGTGATGTCGAGGATGTTCTGCGAAGGCCAGTTCCAGCACCTCCGAGGTTGCAGACCACTGCGACTGGTCGTTCTGGTCCGGAAGCGTCTCCGGGTCGAGTTCCAAGCCCTCGAGCAACAGTGAGTAGAACTGGGGCTCGATTGCACCGACTGCCATGAACCCGCCGTCAGCGCACCTGTACGTGCGATAGAACGGCGCTCCTCCGTCGAGCAGGTTGGCGTGCCGATCTTCGGTCCAGCGCCCTTCGGACCGCAACTCAAGCAGGGATTGAGCGAGGACGCTCGCTCCGTCGACCATCGCTGCATCGACCACCTGCCCGACACCTGTGCGCTCGCGTTCCACAAGTGCCGCAAGAATCCCGGTCATCAGGAACATCGAGCCGCCGCCGAAGTCTCCGACCAGATTCAGCGGAGGTAACGGCTGCTCCTTCGGACCGATTGCGTGAAGCACTCCGGTCAGCGAGATGTAGTTGATGTCGTGTCCGGCAACGGTTGCATACGGACCCGACTGGCCCCACCCCGTCATCCGCGCGTACACCAGCGTCGGGTGGTCTGCAAGACAAACGTCGGGGCCCAAACCGAGCCGCTCCATGACGCCGGGCCGGAAGCCTTCGATGATGACATCGGCTGCCCCGATCAGACACCTGACTGCCTCCAGCTGCCGTATCTGTTTCAGATCCGCAACGACGGTGCGACGTCCACGGCGAGTGTGTGACGTCGCTGTTGTCTCAACGGGTGGGGTGTTCGGTCGCACGATGCGAACGACCTGCGCACCGAGATCGCTGAGCATCATCCCGGCGTGAGGTCCCGGGCCCATCCCGGCCATCTCGACCACCTTGAGTCCATCTAGTGGCTTCGACATCGATCATTCACTCCTTCGGCTGGCGATTCGGGTCGTCGCAATGGTTCGCGAGACAGTCAGCGGTGACGGTGAACCGAAGTGTTCTCGAGTCATGACCGTCCGCCCTCCGCAACCATCGCCTCGCTCCACGCCAAGAGCGTCTGCGCGGCTGGGATGGTCTGGCGCTCCGTTCCGGCGGCGCCCACCATGACCTCCCCGGTCGACCCGTCGACCGTGACCAGCGTTCCCACGGCGACCATTTCGCCGCCGACTGCGATGCCGTCGCTGCAGACGGTGATGTCGGTTGCACCAACGACAGCGGGAAGACCCCAGGACCGGGCGACGACAGCCGCATGGCTCACGAGCCCGCCGTGTGTGGTGATGAGGGCCACGGCCTCCACCATTCCCGCCACATCGCTCGGTGTCGTTGTCGGTCGCGCGAGAACCACGTCCTGACCCCGCACGGACCGCTTGATGGCGTCGTCGAGATCCACGGCCAAGACGCCAGATGCGCGTCCCGGTGACGCGGGGAGTCCGACCGCCAAGACTGTGTCCGAGCCAGCGTCGCTGCCACTTATCCGTTCGCTCTTGTCAGCAAGGAGGTGACGACACCGTCGCACTGCTTCTTCTCGGTCGACTTCGAATTCTGAGTCTTCCGCCAGCTCGACGGCGATTCGAAATGCCGCCTCTGGACTCCGCTTACCTGCGCGCGCCTGCAGCAGATACAGCGTCCCTCCCTCAATGGTGAACTCGATGTCCACCATGTCCTGATAGTGATGCTCGAGTGTGGAAGCCGCCGTTGCCAACTCGCTGGCGAGATCCGGCCATCGTCGATCGAGCTCCGTCAGGCGAGACGTGTCGTGACGCCCGTCCACGACGTCCTCCCCTTGGGCTCGTTCGAGGAAGTCCCCGAACATGCCCTTTGCCCCGCTGGCCGGATCTCTGGTGAATGCGACCCCCGTACCCGATCGACCGGGCATGTTGCCGAACACCATTTGCTGAATGACCGCAGCGGTTCCGAGGTCGTCGGGGATGTGCTCGACCTCGCGGTACTTCTGCGCGCGGGGCAGATTCCACGAACGGAAGACCGCTCGGATCGATTCGATGACCTGCGCCACCGGGTCGTGATTGCGTTCGTGAGCTTCGGCCCAAGCGTTGATCGTCGCTGAGAGGTCCCCTGGATGATGGGCGCGTCGACATCTCTCGAGGTCGGCGCCGGAGACTTCTGCAACGATCTCGGCTTGACTCATGGCTGCCCGGTGGAACGTGTCAGCGGCGAACGTCTCGTCCCCAGTCGCTGCGAGAAGTCCCGCTGCGACCTCCGCCGTCATGCCGACGTTGAGCACCGTGTCCATCATTCCCGGCATCGATGTCGCCGCTCCCGAACGCACGCTGAGCAGCAACGGGTTGTCGAAACTGCCGAGCGTCCGACCCACAGCAGCTTCCAGGGTGACAAGACCTGAACGGATGAGTCGCTCATGCGCTGGCTGCCATCCCCGCTCGAAGACGTCCCGACAGACGGATGTCGCGAGGACGAACCCGGGCGGGACTGAAAGGCCCAGTCTCGTCATCTGGACCAGCGACGCACCTTTGCCACCAAGAGTTTCGTTCAGACCCGTTTCGATCGGCGGCGAGGATTGCTGCGCAGACCCAAAAAAGACTGCGCCTTTGACTGCCGATGCGCTCACTGTGACCCTTCCGCTCGATGTACCTGGGTTGCCTTGCAAAGTGAATGTACGATCATCCGCGATACGTGGAAAGGCCTCGTCGAATCGACCTTGTCGAGTCTCACAACGCCCCGTCCTGCCTCCGACATGCGCGCCAGAGTGCGCTCGGGTGTTCCCTACCAGGCAGCCTCGCCCGCCTCTGCACGAATGGTCAGCAGTTCTTCATGCGTCAGCGTGCTACCGCGACCCCTGAGCAGTCGTGATCGATCCTGTGTGTACCGATACATGTCCTGCACAGCAGGATCTTCGCTGTGGTACTTCACCCAGTTATCGTCGAAATGCGCAAACGGGCTCTCCACCAACGGACTGTTAAACGCCCTCGCCGCCTCGTTGGCCGCGCTCTCGCTGAGCCGGCCGACCGACGTTGCGTACTTGCCGGTCTTCGGTGGTAGCGAAGACGATCCCTTGCAGTCGGCGAGGCCGTTCGTGTTGACCCGTCGCGGGTAGTCATGATCGACGAGCACGCCTTCCGGCACCAAGAACGTTCCTCTTCCTTGACTCTTCGACACCGGGTGGATGAAATAGTTCGACGATGCGGAATGCCGACTCGACATGTTGACGAACTTGTCCATGTAAGCGTCCCGCGCATACTCCTCGTTCATCAAAGCCAAGAAACGTTCGGTTCGATCGTCGATGAAGTCCCAATCGCTCTGGCGATACGTGCCAGCCATGTGAGCCACATCGGATGGACTCTGGAAGTAGGTGACCATCCCGGCGTGGACCATCTCCAGCCAGCTCATGTCTCCGAAGACTTGGTACTGGACCGCGATCGCCCGTTCGATCGACTCGGCGATGTCCTCGAGGGTCCGGGTCAGTTCGTCGCGCGAGTCCATGCCGACCGGTTGATAGCGATCCGAAAGCCAGTCCGAGGTGTATAGACCGACGCTCACCACGTTGTTGTCCAGTTGCTCGGGAATTGTGTACAGCGACCCCCAGTCGGTGATTTCTGCGTCGACATCGCGCACCACGATCGCGAAGGTGAGGCTGCCGTGTTCCACGAGGTCGGCGACCTCGTCCATCCAGGGCATGTCACATTCGGTGAGATTGAAGAAGTCGCGGGTGAGGAGCACGTGGTCGTCGTCCACCCGATAGGGGCCCGAGTTGTTCAGGCCGGTTCGCGATTCCGCGTGCGCCAGGAAGCTGTACTGGGTGAGCATGGCAATGCACCGACGTAGCGCCGTCGCCAACTTGGGATGACCAGCGAGCTGGTAGCTATCCGCTTCCAGCACCTGGACCGTCCGCTCGGGCAACTCGGGCCCGAGGTCTCCCGAGTCCAGCGTGTAGAGATGACCGGCTTGACGGTGGTAGCTGAGCGCGAACCGCTCATGCCAATCGATCATGAAGTACAGATCTTCGAGGTTGTCTTCGGGACGGAGCACCCCGAAGTTCACGAGGAGGGCGCGTCCGTTGAGGTAGTAGTTCAGGGCCGCCCACGACGTCAGCTTCGACAGCTTGCAGGACACTTCTCTTGCACGCCTCCCGCACACTTCAGGAGATATCTGCTCGGTGGCCTTACGAAGTAGGTCGGGGTATCGGTAGTACGAATCGATGAACGTCGACATCAGGTACGGCATCATCGGGAAGAGCGCCGACTCTTGTGCCGTGCGACTCGTGCAGTTCCACAGCAGGACCTGGTCCGATCGCGTGAGTCTCGTATTCAGTCGATGCAGCTGGTGTTCGTCGATTCTCCACTCAGTCATTTCATTCACCCTTCTGCTCGGATTGCAACGGCACCGAGAATTGCCGATTCGAGTTCGTCGATGTTGTTGGCAAGCGCATCCGGGCGCTCGCCGGCGACTTCCGCTGCCGAGTGCAGTCCATAGGTCACCCCGACCGTGAAGACACCTGCGTCGCGACCTGCGATCACATCCTGGGGGCCGTCTCCGACGTAGATCGCCTGGTCCGCCGGAACCTCGAGCGCGGCAAGCGCATCCAGAATGGGACCGGGGTGGGGTTTGACCTCAGCGCTCGTGTCCCCGGATATCACCGTGTCGAAGAAGCTGTCGAGCGATTCCTGAACCGCGTCGGCCGCGATCCTCGAACCGGCTTTCGAGCTGACAACGGCGAGGGTCTGGCCGCCGTCCCGAAGGCGACCCAAGAGCCGTTCAACTCCAGGGAAGGCATGCGCTGTGGTGACGCTTTCTCGGACGTAGGCATCGTTGTAGGCGGCGATCATTTCGGCGACTGTCTTGGGGTCGTCACTCAGAAGCGGGAAGCTCTGTTGAGCGCGCATCGGTCGGATGAGATCGATTTCGTCCTGGGTATCGGGAAAGCGCCGCCCGATGACCGACGTGGTGGCGGATCGGTACGCAGCGAGAATCGCTGAGTGGGAGTCCATGAGCGTTCCGTCCCAGTCGAAAAGCACAGCGGTGTTCATGGCGCCGCTGGCCCGATCTGGTTGCCGCGTGGTGCCGTTCTGGCAGTCAATTTGGTCACGGCGACATACTGAACACATCAAGCGAATCGAATCGAGGGGCTCCTGTCGCCCGGTTGTGGAGTTCCACAGATGGCGCTTTCGCGCGTAAGGCCACACCGTCCAGCGATACCAATGACCAAGCGCGGGATAGATCCCACCGCGGCAGCGTTACCAATCCCGATCGCCCTCTCGGGGCGACTCCTCGGCGATGCGCTGGCCTCCTCGAACTATTGAAAGTTGAGTCGCAGGCCCGGCCGTGGCCAGCGCATCCGGACCAACAGGCCTCTTGACGACAAGGTTGCGTATGCCGTTTGCATGTCGTCGCCGCCGAAGCACACGTTGGTCGGAATGGGGTCGGGCAGCTCGGTCAGGACGTATCCGCCGGTGACGGGATCCACGACCGTCAACCCAGCCGGTTCTGCGATGGTGGCCACGACGACGTGACCTCCGGCTTCGACGGCGAGCGAGTCGAAGCTCTGGAATCTCGGCAAGGTTGCAATGCACGTCGCCCCCCGCCCGCGCACGCCCATGAACGTACTCTCGTCGCCAGCGAGCACTCCGGGTGCGAGGACAGGCCAACTCCAAAGGCGGGCGGCGCGCGTATCGGCGACGTAGAGAGTCGATCCATCGGGCGACAGCCCGATGCCGTTGGGATCATCGAGCTTGTGCCGGACCTCCGTGATGCTGGCGTAGTCGGCGGCGACGTAGTGCACCCCGCCCCAGTCACGATCGCGGTCGCGCTTCTTCGGGTGATCCGTGAACCAGAAACCGCCGGACGCGTCGAACACGATGTCGTTCGGACCCTTCAGCGGGTGGCCATTGCTCTCGCGGAAGATCACTTCCGTGGTTCCGCTGTCGAGGTCGATGCGCTCGATTCGTCCGCCGCTGTAGTCGGCAGCCTGGCCCGAAGGGAAGTGACCGTCGGTGCCGTCTTTGAACGCCAATCCACCGTTGTTGCACACGTACAGCGCCCCGTCCGGCCCGACTGCGGCACCATTCGGCCCGCCCCCGGGTCGGGCCACGGTCTGCTTCGATCCGTCGGTTGGGTCGATCCGGGTCAAAACCCCGCCGCCGACCTCGACGACCACCACCGAGCCGTCTGGCAGCACGAGCGGGCCTTCAGGAAAGAACAGCCCCTCGGCGATGACGTCGAACTCGATTTCCATGATCGAGACGGTAACCACCGGAACGAAGTCCCGCCTTTGCTGGATCGGGCGACACTGTCGGTTACTCCAAACAACGTGCCGGCGGGTTCCGGCTTCTTTGCCCCGGCTGTGCTCCTCCCATCCGCTGGTGCCCGGGATGCCAAGCGGCACACCAGCCCTGGAGATGTCCACAACGACCCGCGCGAACTTGCTTGGCGATGGCACCGCTGTGCGCGCACAGTTCTACGGGAACCGAGCGGTCCGGCACCAAGCCTGCACCGTCGAGCATCTCCACTTACCCGGAGACCAAACATGAGGGGGACACCTGTGAAACGAAGCATCCATCTAGTTCCGGCGGTCGCGCTGACACTGACTCTGGTCGCCGCAAGCTGCGGCAGCGACGAGCCAGCAACCACTCCAGACGATACTTCGAGCGCGGAGAGCGCTCCGGCGACGGCCGGTTCGGAGCCCGAGAGTTCCGAGACCGACACCGATGAACCCACATCCGACATCGTCGCCGAGGCGGAGGCGAAGGTTGCCGAGTTGACAGCGCTCGAGGGAATCGACTTTCCTGGCCCGACCGAAGCGTTCGACATCGGTGAACAACGTGTTGCGATCATCTCATGCGGGCAGGCTGGGATCGGTTGTCAGCAAATGTCCGAATTCGCGACCGAGGCCGCCGAAACGGCTGGCTGGACTGCATCGCCGACGTTCGACGGCGAGTTCGATCCTGCATTGCAGGCGGGTTTCGTGGAGCAAGCGATCAACGAAGACTACGACGCCATCGTGCTCGCATCGATCGACGCAGCGTCGATCAAGGCTGCGCTGGACGCGGCCGAGGCAGCTGGGATCCCGGTCGCCTGCATCATCTGTGAGAACACTGGTTTCGACGGCGCAATCATCGACTCGACGACCGGCGGCGCTCCCGGTGGAGAAGCAATCGGCTGGTGGATCATCGCCGACTCTCAGGGCGAAAGCAACAGCATTCTCTTCCACGACGCTGCGTTCCCGATCGTCACGCAACGAATGGTTGGCATCCGGTCGGTGCTCGACCAATGCGAGGGCTGCACTCACTCCGAAATCGACATCCCGACCACCGACCTCCAAGCACCTGGCCCACCGACATGGACCGGTGCGCTTGCGGCGAACCCTCCGGACAGCTTCGGGTACGCCGTCGCTCCCTACGACTTCTTCTCGATCCCGTTTGCAAATACAGCGCTGGAGCAAGGTCGAGACGAGATCAAAATTGCCGGTTTCGACGCCTGGTCGGAAATGGTGCTCGCGATCGAAGCCGGTGACCAGGGCGTGAACGTCACCGTTGCCGCACCGTTCCAGTACGCAGCATGGGCCGCAATCGATCAGGTGGGTCGCCAGCTCGCCGGACTCGAGGCTTGGGACTCCACGACACTTCCTCTGCGTCTGGTCACGGCGAACAACGCTTCCGCCTTCACCAACGGCTACTTCGAGCCTGATTTCGAGGTCAGCGAGTATTTCGGTGACCTCTGGGGCGGTCAGTAGAACCTCTTCTGCCCAGCGGACGGCGGGCCTCACGGCCCGCCGTCCGCGGCGGATACTAGAACCATGACCCCCACTTCCCGACGGTGAGAAAGTGCTGATGCTCCAGGTTGCAGGCATATGCAAACGATTCGGTTCCACCGAGGTTCTCAAGGGAATCGACTTCGAACTATCGGCGGGCGAGTTCGTCGGACTCCTCGGACCGAACGGTGCCGGCAAGTCGACCCTGATCAAGATCCTCGCCGGCGTTCACTCGTACGACAGCGGCAGCATCCATCTCCAGGGAGAACCGGTCCGCAACCTTGCCGCCACCCCTCTGGTCGGGATCATCCACCAAGATCTCGGCATCGTCGACACTCTCTCGATCGCTGACAATCTGATGCTCGGGGCATCGTCAATCGACAAACGATGGGGCGTCTTTCTGAGGCGCCATGCCGAGTATGAAGCCGCCGTGTCGGCGCTGGCGGCTGTCGGGCTGTCGGTTGACCCCGCACATCTCGCCGCAACACTGTCGCCCGGCGAGAAGGCGTTGCTGGCAGTCGCCCGCCTCCTCGGGCTCGGAGCCAAGTTGCTGATCGTTGACGAGGTCACTTCCACGCTGCCTCCGAGAGATGCTCAACGTTTGATCGAAACGCTCACCGGTGCAACCGAAGCCGGCGCCACGGTGATTCTCGTGAGCCACAAGCTGTCCGAGGTGCTCGCAGGCGCCGAACGAGCAGTCGTTCTGGTCGATGGGCACGTCGCTGCCGACACGACTGTTGCCGCAGGAGACCGCACGAAGCTCATGAAGCTCATGCGAAGCGGCGAAGCCGCAGAAGCTCGCAGCCGACGACCGCACGGCACCGAAGTCAGGGCGAGGCTCAAGGGTGTCGCCACACAGGATGTCTCCGATGTCGAATTCGACCTTCGTGCCGGCGAGGTGGTCGGATTGACCGGCACCTCAGGAAGCGGGATGCACGAGGTCGCACTCGCTCTCGCAGGTGTGACTCCGGTACTCGCCGGGGAGATCGAGATCGGCGATGAGGTCCGCACAGCCCTCGTCCCACCGCAGCGCGAGGTCCACGGGAGCATTGAATCTCTTCCCATGGGCTGGAACCTCACGCTCTCATCGCTTCGTCGCTGGCGACGTGGCGGCACGCTCCGGCTGCATTCAGAATCTGCGGACAGCAACGAACTCTGTGAGCGACTGTCGATCGTGCCTCCTGACCTTGCCATCAGCCTCGGCAAGCTCTCCGGTGGCAATCAGCAGAAGGTGCTGTTCGGACGAGCCCTGCTCCAGGATCCCGATGTGGCCGTGTTCTGCGAGCCCACCCGCGGTGTGGACGTCGCGACACGTGCCGAAATCTATGTGTTGATCTCTTCGCTGGCCGAGAAGGGCGTCGGCATCCTCGTTGCAACGTCCGACGCAGAGGATCTCTTCGCTGTCTGCGACCGCGTGGCGTTGATGTCCAGCGGCCACATGAGTTCTCTGAAGGAAATTGACCAACTCACCGATCAAGACTTGCTGGAGATGCTGTGAAGCCCGACGTTGAAACCGCCGCGATCAGTCCATCGACCACCTCTCGCCAGGCGGGCCTCAGCCTGGTCAGGTCCACCGGCTTCGTGAGCTCGATCTCCGCCATTGCGTTTGGTCTGGTTTTCATCATTTTCGGCCTCTGGTTGGGATCCAGCTTCCTCAGTGTCAAGGCCAGGATGCTCGACGCACACGCCAACACTCCGGTGCTCTTGGTCGCTCTCGCCTTAGCCATCTGCCTCATCGCCGGCGAATTCGACCTCAGCGTGGGATCGATGGTGACATTGACGGCGTACCTCAGCGTCGGACTCGTCGTGAACCAGAACTGGCCGATGTGGCTCGTCATCGCCGCTTCACTTGCGGTCGGAGTCCTCGGCGGTCTTGCAAACGCCCTACTCGTCGTGGTGATGCGCGTCAACGCGTTCATTGCGACACTTGGAGTCGGCGGCATCCTGCTTGGCCTGTCGCGTGTCTACTCCGGCGGCACGCAACTGTCTCCAACCGGCGATAGTCCGCAGCTACCCGACTGGTTCTCAGGGTCAGAGGGTGCGTTCGGGAGCTTCCAGACCAAGACACCGACATGGCTCGTGCTGACGACGCTCGTAGTGCTGGTCGTCGCAATCGCTTGGGCTCATGCGGGGCCGACTATTTCTCGCACGAAACGTGTCCCGGTCCTCGTCGGCCTGGCGCTGAGCGTCGCCGTGCTGATCATCTACGGGTCGAGCATTCCCAGCTCTGTCCCGATGACCGTCGCGTTTCTCCTCGTCGTGACCACCTTGCTCTGGCTCGTGCTTCGCTACACCGAACTCGGTCGCTACCTCTACGCCACCGGCGGGAATACAGAGGCCGCACGATTGGCCGGTGTACGAGTTCGCGCCGTGACCACCGGCGCCTTCGTGACGTCCGGCCTGCTCTCGGCGATCGGAGGAATCGTGTTGGCAGCGCGACAGGGCTCCGCTTCCCCCGACATCGGCGTGGGCTTCTTACTGCCGGCATTCGCCGCTGCCTTCCTCTCGATCGTCATCTTCTCCTCCGGACGGTTCCATGTCTGGGGGACCGTTGTAGGTGGCCTCTTTCTGATCTTCGTCAGCCAGGGACTGATCGTCGGAGGCGTCCCATTCACCTGGGCCGAGGTATTGAACGGCTCCGTTCTCGTCGCCGCAGTTTCGCTCTCGACCTTCTTCAAGCGGCTCTCGGGGACATGACAACTCGGCACGAACAAGATTGCGACCGGGGCAACGATTGACGAACCGGAAACCAACTCACAGAAACCAGGAGACCCACATGACGCAACATCCCACAGGCAACCCGAAATGGACGCTTCCGGAGAGCAGTCTTCTCTCCACCATGGTACGCGAACGCGTTCACGCCACAATCGAACGAAACCTGCAAGCCATGGGGCCCGACGTGCGCTGGAGTGACATCGTCAACTCCCGGACCATGGACCTCTTTTCTCTCGACGATGCGTCGGCTGTCGATGAGTCGGTTGTCGGAGAATTCATGCTGATCGAGGGCCGCAAGCTCCTTGCTGGTTCTGAAGTCGCAGTGAGCGAGATGCCGGATCGGTACATGCTTCGATCCGACTGGGAAGCTGCTCAAGCCGAGCGCACCAACCTCGACGATCTTCCGGAGGGCGCGCTCGGCTGGGGTGACAATGTCTTCGGATCGGAGGACATCGAGGGCGAAGTGATCATCATCCGGCAGGTGTCGGAGGTGTACCGCATGATGACCGACGGCGTGCCCGAAGGCGCCATTGGTGTCATCGACGATGCGGGCGGGACGATGACCGCACCCATTCTTCCCGAGTTCACTGCGGTGATCTGCCGCGCTGGAACGGTCCGCAGCCATCTAGCGATCATTGCGCGCGAGTACGGCGTTCCAACTCTGATGGGCACCGCTCTCCGCCAAGATCTTCACGACGGCGACCGGATCAGAGTCGAGTACTCGACCAAGGCCACCAACGCCGACGCGTATCACGGCGGCGAAGCCAGCCCCCGTGCGCTGATCTGGGAAGTGTGACCGTGAGCGACTGGACGATCAGCGAAGAGGAACTCCTCGAGCTCAACGCCTTTCTCCAGCGCGTCGACGACGTCATCGTTTACAACTGCGTGACGCGGACCGCTCAGGAGTCGAAGCTCTTTCCGCTCATGCCGTATCTCGACCTGTGCATGATCGATGCCTACTACAAGGTGCCTGAGATCCTTCGTGAATCGATGCAGAACATCTCCCCCGAGATGTGCGGCCACCGCTCCCGGGAGGTCTCGACCAATCTCTCCAAGCTGACCGCCTGGGGTCTCCTCAACTTCTATCTCAACGGTCGAGGTTTTTTGATACGGCTCGGCCTGTTGCGACCCGAGGACAACCTCGAGGACCTCTGGCTCGTCTGCGACTGGTGGCAACGTTTCTCTCGTGCGTACCACCGCAACAGCGGGCACGTGTGGGCCTACGACGCAGGAGACATCGCTCAAGAGCACTCCGAGCGGGTTCTTCAAGTGTTCGAAGCCGATGCCTACGGGTGCGACGAACGCCTCCGGACCGCAGCTGCCAGATTCATCGCAGCAGGAACGCAGTACAGCTTCCTCGGCAACTGCGAGAGCCGGATGAGCCTCGGTGCATCCGGGCCGTACCGACTCGGTGACAACGTCTTGATGCACACGAGAGACTTCACCAACCTCTCCGAGTGCGATTTCAGTTGGCTGGACGGTGTCGCCGAGGGCATCCCCTATAACAACTTGACGCTGACGGTGATCACGCGTGACATTGCGATCGAGATCACCGACTGGGCAAGCGCATACGCCAGGCCCGAGGACTACCAACAGAGCATCATCGGGGTCGGGTTGTATACGTCAGATTTTCTGAGCGACACCTACGCCCCCGTCGGGATGGACTCCGCGGCGGAGCTTGCCGACACCCTCGAGATCCTCACGGAAGCGATTGCTGAGGCGACCCGCAAGCTCTACAGCAGATTCTCCGGCATGACTGCACGCCAGATGGTCGACGCAGGGATCTACACCTACGTGCAGTCAGCGGCGGACGTCGCCCACATGGCCGGGACCTACCATCAGTCGGAGTGGGAGTTCATCGACGAACGAACCGAACGATTCCGGGTCATCTTTAACGAGGAGTACTCGCTCGACGCCTATTCGGACAACTGGGTCTTCATGAACGGCTTCCAGGGCGGCCAGAGTGACTACTACCTCCACCCAGTGCCCTACGAGAACTGGCGTCGAGGTCAGCGCGACGGTGCGCTGCCGCTCACGGGCAGGAACAGCTTTTTGGTTCCTGGGAGCGTCCTCATCGATCACGACTACCCCACTCGAGTGAACCCGAACGGTAAGGCCGACTGGAGTGGCAGTTCGTCCCTTCCCAGTAAATCGACGCTGTACACGACATCTCAGGGGAGGCTGACCGAGACGGAGATGAACCGTGCCGCCAGGGAGTTCGCATCGCCGCTGTTCACTCCCGAATCTGTTCACCTGGATGATCAGTGGATCAAGTGGAACTCCGATGCCCCGGCTGCCGACGGCATGTACAAGCGGGTGCAGGGTTCGAGTCGCCTACTGCGGGACAGGGGTTCGCAGCTCACGCGAGATGACATCGACCAAGCGAGAAGGGCGTCAAACGAGCCGACGTGGCGGGACCTTGCACAGGCCGATGCGACCTGACGTCTTTCCGCCGTCCCTCGTCTGGGCACCCCGGTCCATGGTCGGCGGATGAGCGGCGTCACCCTCGGGCTGTACACCGACGCCAGCGTCGAGATCGGCGGAGTCGCACGCGCGGCAGAATCTGCGCGGTTCTCCACCCTGTGGGTGTACGACAGCCCTGCGGTCTTCTCCGACACGTCGATCGCCTGCCTCTTGGCCCTTCAGTCGACGGACTCGATCGTTGTCGGGCCAGGAGTAGCCAGCCCCGTCCAGCGCCCACCGGTGTACACAGCGCAGTTCCTCACGACGATGCTGTTGCTGGCTCCTGGCCGGGTCACTTTCGGCATCGGTACCGGGAACAGTTCGGCGCACTCTGTCGGCCTCCGTCCCGCCACGATGGGTCGAGTCATCGATCACGTCGCCGATGTGCGCGAACTCGTCGCGGGCAACGAGGCCGCTCGCGATGGCACGACGACGAGGTTGCTACATCAACAGCCTCCATGGGTGCGCACCGGCTCACCGATCGAGTACTGGGTCTCCGCCTTCGGCGCCAGGGGGCAGCGCCGTGCGGCTTCCGTGGCCGACGGGATCCTCGTTCGTTGGGAGGGGCGCTCGGCACTACGGCGAGCGCGCGCCGAGATCGCTGAAGGAGCGCGAGCGGTTGGAAAGAATCCGCAGGCCATCAAGGTCGGAGTGGTGACAATGCTCTACCCGTACCTGGACGATCACGACCTCGCCAGCCCTGAGGCTCGTGCGGCGCTCGGCCCACTCCTCATCAGCAGAATCCGATACCTCGCTGCCAACCCACCCGAGAAGGGGACGGTTCCTCCTGGGCTGGAAGCGGCGGTTCGTGAGTATGTCGACCTCATGAGTGCGAGACCGGAGTCGCATCGTCACCTCGACAACTATCTGGGATACCTGGTCTTCGTCCCGCCGAGCCTCGAGTTTCTCGTCACGGCGGAGCGGATCGAAGAACTCGGTTCGGTCGGGTCGCCCGATTTCGTCGCTTCCGAACTCGTCGAGATGCGAGAGGCCGGGGTCGATCACGTCAGTCTTCAGATGGCCGGCGACCAGACCGCCTACTGCAATCGATTCGCGAACCAGATCGAGCCCTTGTGCCCGTGGATGTTCGCTCAACAGAGAGGATGACCATGCCAACCACCACCGACTTCGAACTACTTCACGCAATTCGACTCAAGGGGATGGCCAAGAACGAGTCGATCGCCGCCCTCACCGGCCGCGAGGAATCGACTTTGGAAACAGGGTTGACCGAACTCGCCGACCTCGGTTTCGCAACGTACCGAGAAGGTCGGCGCGTCGCCGGCTGGGTGCTCACCGAGGCGGGGCGAGCGGAGCATGCAGCGCTGCTCGACGAAGCGGCCGGCGATGACGAGATCGCGGCGCTGAGCGCGCCGTACGAGAAGTTCTTGACGGTGAACGCACAGTTCAAGGCCTGCTGCGTCCGATGGATGGAGGCAATCGACGCAGGGTCCGACCTCGCCGATCTCCACGAAGAACTTGCCGGAACTCACGATACGGTCGCACAAATCCTGGTCGATGCCGAACAGGCGGTGCCCGCTCTCAAGGTGCACCGCCAACGTCTCGAACGCGCGAGACAGGAGGTGGCCGACGGCAACCATGCATATGTCACCAGCCCGCTCGTGGACTCGTACCACACGGTGTGGTTCGAGATGCATGAGGACATGATTCTTCGTCAGAAGATCGACCGCGCAGCCGAAGGAAGTTTCTGACGACCTCGGGACAACCGACATCGAGCGCACCGAGAGACTTCGGTGATTCGCATCGGCACCCGAAGCGGTACTGTCAACACCGTAGCCAGAACGTGATCGGGGGTTCGTGTCGGATTTGGTGAGAGACCAAGATGTTGTCTCGCTGGGGAGTCGTTGGAACGAAGTTCTCGACGCGTTCGAAGAGATCTCCATTGAGGCGGCCGACCAAGCAGAGGGTGGACTCGACGACGTACTGCGCCTGGTCGGCCGACGTCTGTGTGGACTTCTCGGTGTCAGCCGCTGCTCGGTCTATCTGCGAGAGGGTGACGTCTTTCGCGGTCGCGTCGGTTACCACGATCGCAAAAACATCGACGCCCCTATCCGCCTACTGATCGCCGGCACGCAGAAGGACCACTTCACGCGAGAGATCGTCCAGAGCAAGGCTCCTGTGTACGTCGCCGACGCTCGGAGCGACCGGCGAACGATCCGCTCCACTATGGCAGCGTGGAACATCGGCAGCATGTTAGGGGTGCCTCTGGTTTCGGCCGACACCACGATCGGCATCATCTACCTCGACGACCCGGGCCATCGCGGACCACGTACGTTCGATCCACTCGAGGTGGCGGTCGCCCGCGCATTCTCGCGCCTCGCCGCTCTCACGATTCGGCACGCCGCTGTCACGGCGCGATCGAAGCGTCATGCCAGCAAGGCCGAGAATCAGAGGGCCATGCTTGAAAGGCTTGATCACCTCCACAGCAGCTTGACGGCAGCCGTCCTCAGCGGCGTCGACAGTAACGAGGTCGTTCGCCGGATCTCGGGCTTGGTCGACAAGCCCGTAGCGTTGTACTCGGCGCAGTTCGAATTGCTTACGTCGTGCAATCCGAGAGACCCCGACGGTCGTGTGCCGCTTATTTCCTTCGGCGCGGCGAAGCTGCCGTGGATCGCCCGACGGTTGCGATCCGACACTATTGATCGCCCGTCGATGACTCTCGAGCCTGACCCCGCCGCGGGTTTGAACTGCCGACACTGTTTAGCGCCGTTGCGTGTCGACAACGAAGTGATCGGCTTTCTCGCGGTTGCGGAGATCGGGCAAGCGCTCGGGCCGCTCGATCAGCGAGTGGCCGAGCACGGAGCGACGGTGCTCGCCCTTCAGAGAATGGTGGAGTACCGAGCGATGGCGAGCCAGAGTTTGGCGCGTGAGGACTTGCTCTCGGACCTTCTCGACGGTGGCCGCGACGACATGGAAGTGTCGCGTCGGGCCGCACTCTTGAACGTCGACCTCGAGAGTCCTCACGTTGTCGTCCGATTGGTTCTCGACGCTGCCCGGTCGGGAGAAATCGACAGCGAATCGCGCCGCTCACTCTTCACCGAGATGATCAGCGGAATGTTGTCCACCTCCAAGACCATCTCGACCACATTGCCCGGTGTCGACCTGCTGTACGTACCACTACCGAAGTCCGAGACCACGGAAGCAGGGCTGAATCGTGTAAAGCAAGTAGTCACCCGCGCAATCGATCGCCTCAGGACTCGGATTCCTGTAGTCGGCGCTGCGATCTCGTCGCCGTGTACCGGTCGGGCCGACATCGCCAACGCCCATCAGGTTCTTCGTTCGATGGTGCCCTTCATCGAACTATTCGACCTGAAAGTCGTACTCGCCGATGATCTTGGGGTTTTTCGTCTGGTCCTCTCGGGCGGTGACGGGCACGGAGCAGTTCAGTTCGCTCATCGGTTGCTCCGACCGCTGATCGATCACGACGCCGACAACGACGCATCGTTGGTCGACACGCTCCGCGCCTTTGTGGACAATTCAGCCCAGACGAGGTCCACCTCACAGGCTTTGGGCGTGCACGAGAACACTGTTCGCTACCGGCTGACAAAGATCGCAGAGATCTCCACCATCGATCCGGCCCGTCTCGAAAGCCTGCTAGACGTCACCTTCGCCCTCCGCATCATCGACTTGAGGGAGCGGCTGCCGAATTCGCTGTGAGTCCTCGTCCATATGCATCGGCAATGTCAGCCCTCGTGATCTGGCAGACACCGGTAGGCGCGAGGATCTCGTTGAGATTTGCCTCGCCAGTCGATCATCGAGGCGTTCTGCATCCTCCGCAGCAGATTCCGCACAGACGGTTTGCTTCTGCCGACGACGCTGGTTCGGCGCTTGACCTTCCACTACTAGAAACCTACAGAAATGGTCGCTTTCCAGCAGAGGAGTTGGCAATCCGCTCGGCTCCAGGGCGACGAACGGATCGGGCGGGTTCGAAAGCAGTCGCAAGATGTCCGCCACATGACGACCGGTGCGTGATGCGTGCCGGTCGTTGTTGTTTTCGTCCTCGTGGTCACATCGAACAGTCGTCCGTCGAGCCTCGGAGGGTCGTGGGTGTCGTGTCGGTTCAAGTTACAACCATGTCGTCTGTGTGACAGCCGCGTTGCGGTTTGATGACGAACGGACTAGACACTGTGCTCAGCACATGGGTCGGCATCCGCCGACTCGCTTTTCTCGACACTCCGCCTCGACCCGCAGCACACCGCTGACCGTTCCAGAGGCCGGACTGATCTCACAGCCATCGAGGTGGAGACCATGCATCGACACGACGAACAACACGGCGACGAACAGGCGAGCGGCTCCGACTTCTGGGGTGGCAAGGCCGACTGGACCTCGTCGCAGGAACCCACGACCGAACACGAGCGCTTCGACGCCCACGCCCACTGGGCCGAGCGGGCAGACCAGGACGACCAGCGGCCGACAGCACGCTTGCGCCGCACCTTCACCAAATTCCTCGGCTCGGGATCGAGCCCGACTCGCGAGCACGGCATCGTCCGCCCGACGCTCCCCGCCGACGGCGAGCCCGGCGTGCCGACAGCATCGATCCAACCCGACATGTTCGATGATCTCGACGACGGCGACTACGCCTACGACGACACCGCCGGCTGGGCCACCACGTCAGAAGCGGCTGCGGCACCGATCGGTGACGAAGAAGACTGGGATGCAGAACTGGCACCCGTGCCGGTCCGCTCCGAGCAAGCCCGGATCGACCCGCTGCTCGTGCGTGTCGGCGCTGTGGCCGTTGCCGCTGTGCTCCTCGTGCCGCTGCTGCTCGACATCGGCTCCGACGGGACCGATCTGCTGAACGGTGCCGACACCTCCACCATCGAGTCGGCAGCGACGACACCCGCGCCACTCGCGGACACACCCGCCGACGCGTCCATCGAGCCGACCGCCGACGCTCCGGCGACACCGCTCGACCCCGACGACCTGCCGCCGGCCATTCCGGTCAACGAGACCGACCCCACGCCAGCCGCTCCGGCGAGCGGGAGCTACACGGGTGAGGACGGCGCGGACGCCACAGAGAGCAACGCGAGCGCGTCACTGATCACCGACCCCGACACCGGCACCGCGGCAACGGCGACGGCAGCTGCTGCCGACGACACGGCCGACGACGACAAGTCCGCCAAACTCGACACCGCAGCCGAGGCGGACGAAGCGGCCGACCGCGCCGAGCAGAACTGTGCGACCGACTACACCGTGGTGGAGGGTGACTACTGGATCAGGCTGGCGACTGCGGCCGACGTCGAACTCGACGAGCTGCTCGAAGCCAACGGTGCCAGCACCTCGACACCGCTCTACCCGGGCTCCGACATCTGCCTGCCGGCAGGGGCAACGACCCCGGCACCGCCTGCCACCGCCACGACAGCAGCGCCGACCACCACCGCTGCTCCGACGACGAACGCTCCGACCACGACCGCGGCACCGACCACGACCGCGGCACCGACCACCGCAGCACCGACCACGACGGCAGCGACTGCGCCCGCCGGATCTGACGATGTCCGGCAGATCATCCGCGATGTCTGGCCCGACGAACTCGAAGAGCGCGCCCTCGAGATCGCCTTCCGCGAGAGCCGCTACGTGCCGACCGCGAAGAACTTCTGCTGCTACGGCGTCTTTCAGATCTACTGGGAAGTGCACAAGAGCTGGCTCGCTGATCTCGGAATCACCGATGACCAGCAGCTGTATGACCCGGCCACCAATGCTCGTGCGGCGTACGCGCTCTACCAGCGAGCCGGCGGTTGGGGTCCCTGGCAGCTCTGAGATCGCTCGGCTCACAGGATCACCCCCGCCCACGAATGGCGGATCAACAGACGGTGGTCGCAGCGGAAAGTTCTGCCTAGACTGCAGACGCAGGCGCCCGTAGCTCAATGGATAGAGCACTTGATTACGGATCAAGCGGTTGGGAGTTCGACTCTCTCCGGGCGCGCCAGCAACGGCCCCCGTTCTTCGGGGGCCGTTGTCGTTTTCGACCGACGGAAGCCCGTCCAGAATGTCGGTCCCGTCGCTTCGCGCAGCATGACTACGCTCTGGTTGGTGCCGCGACAGTTGTTGACCAAGCGCTCAAGGTGCATCCGACAATGACCGATATCGACCTATGAGGCTCTTCCGGCTGGGGGCGCTGTTCGGCAGCCTGGTGCTGCTCGTCGCAACTCTCGTCTCACTGATCAACCAGCGTGATGCGCTGTACGCAGAGCAAGACACCCGCGTCTCATCGGCCGCCACGACAGCGACCAACTCGATCCAGACGACGGTGCTCCGGGCGAGGGCCGTCGTCGAGGTCGCGACCGATGCGACGACAACAGAGACACTGCTGCGGACCTTCGACGACACGGTGCAGGCATGTGTCGGCGAGCGCTGCTCCGGCTCCGACCTCTTTGCGCTCGACGCGTACGGGACGGCTGCTGCGGCGGTCGCCGTCGGCGATTCGGTCACGGTGATCGACGAGGACAGTGACTCCGTGCTCGTCATTGGTCGTTCTGCCGATTCGACGGTCTCGATCGGCCTGTCGGCGGATGCGATCGTCGGGCCCCTCGCACTCTCGGCAATCGAAGCGTTCGGAACCGACTTCACGGTCTTCACCTCCGACGCGGCTCAGGGCTCCGACGTCTCGGGGATCCAGACCGTCGACGGCCGCCGTGTCGTCGTCGTGCAGATCTCCGAACCGTTCGATCGTGGGTCGGTCGTCGTCCGATCGAGCGTGTCGAACAATGTCGCCTGGGGCGCCGATTCACCGGGTCTGTACCTGGTGCTGTTTGCCTTCGGCACCGTGCTGCTCGCGCTGGCCGGCTGGACGTTCTTCGCAGAGAACCGCCAACTCGAACGACGAGCGACGACCGACGAACTCACCGGCCTCGTCAACCGACGCGAGTTCGAACGGCTGAGCGCTGAAGCAATCGAAGCGGCCGGCCGCTTTGGCACGGGCCTGTGTGTGATGTTGATCGACCTCAACGGCTTCAAACAGATCAACGACAGCTTCGGTCATCAGTTCGGCGACTTCGTCCTCAAGAGTTGCGCAGAACGCCTCGTCGAGGCCGTGCGGGACACCGACACCGTCGGGCGGTGGGGTGGTGACGAATTCGTCGTGCTGCTGCCGGGCCTCGAAGAAGCGGGAGCTGTGCGTAACTCTGCTGAGCGCATCGGTGCGAAGTTGAGTACGACACCGGTCACCGACGACGTGGCGATATCGGGGAGCATCGGTGCAGCGCTGCATCCCCGGCACGGCGCAACGTTCGTCGAACTGATGCAAGCAGCCGACGTCGCGATGTACGAAGCCAAGAGCACTGGCGTCGTCCACCGGCTCGCCACTGCGATAGCTCCAGTCGGCGATCTTCCGCCGCCGCAGTTCGAAGGCCCAGATCGACGCAAGCCGACAGCGCACGCGAACGACACCATGTCGTCGTGAGCGTTCCGCCAGTCGGCGGTGTGCGCACAGCGACTCCTACACTCGGCACCGTGGCAGCACCGACGGACGTGATCACCTCTCGCCTCGCCGGATTCGGCACGACGATCTTCGCCGAGATGTCAGCGCTCGCCCTCGAAACCGGCGCGATCAACCTCGGCCAGGGCTTCCCCGACACCGACGGCCCACGCGAAGTGCTCGATGCCGCCATCGAGTCAATCAACGGTGGCCTGAACCAGTACCCGCCGCTTCCCGGTCTTCCCGTTCTCCGTCAGGCGATCGCCGATCATCAGCGACGTTTCTACGGCATCGATCTCGACCCGGACACCGAGATCGTCGTGACCGCCGGTGCAACCGAAGCGCTCGCCGGCGCACTGCTCGGCATGCTCGATGCCGGTGACGAAGTCATCGTGTTCGAACCGATGTACGACAGCTATCGAGCTGGCATCGCGCTGGCCGACGCCGTTGCCGTTCCGGTTCTGCTGGCACCGGACGAGTCCGGCAGCTACGTGTTCGACCCTGCCGAGTTGCGCGCCGCTGTGTCACCGCGCACCAAGCTCGTCCTGCTGAACACGCCACACAACCCGACCGGCAAAGTGTTCACACGTGACGAACTGCAGATGGTTGCCGACGTCGTGCAGGAACATGATCTGGTCGCAGTCACCGACGAGGTCTACGAACATCTGGCGTTCGATGGTCGCACGCACGTTCCGCTGTCCACGCTGGACGGTATGGCCGAGCGGACCCTCACGATCTCCTCGGGTGGCAAGACGTTTCACACGACCGGTTGGAAGATCGGGTGGATGAGCGGACCCGCACCGTTGGTCGCCGCGGCACGGACCGCCAAACAGTTCCTCACCTTCGTCAACGGTGGCCCGTTCCAACCGGCCATGGCCGTCGGCCTCGGTCTGCCCGACATCTACTTTGCCGGACTTCGTGCCGGACTGCAGGCCACCCGAGATCGTCTCGTCGAGGCCCTCGACGCCGTCGGATTCGTCACCTACCGACCCGAGGCGAGTTACTTCGTGACCGCCGACATCCGTCCGCTGGATTCGACGGGCAACGGCATCGAGTTCTGTCGAGAACTCCCTCATCGCTGCGGCGTCGTCGCCGTGCCGAATGAGGTGTTCTACGCCCGTCCGGAACACGGCCGCCACATGGTGCGCTTCGCGTTCTGCAAGCAGATGTCGGTGATCGACGCAGCGGCCGAGGCACTCCTGAAGGGATTCTCGACATGAGCGTCGTGCGAGTCGCAGCAATCCAGCACGACATTGCCTGGTTCGATCGTGCTGCCAACTACGCAGCCCTCGAGCCACGCATCAGCGCAGCGGCAGCCGGTGGTGCCCGGATCGTGCTGCTGACCGAGACCTTCTCCACGGGATTCTCGTTCTCGGATCCCGCAATCGCAGAGCCCGAAGGCGGCCCGTCCAGCCAATTCCTCGCCGCCCAGGCCCAGGCGAACGACGTGTGGGTCGGTGGCACGTGCGCCGAACTCGCTGTCGACGCACCCGCCGATGATCAACGGGTCAGCAACGTGTTCGTGCTCGCCGGCCCTGACGGCACGGTGCACCGATACCGCAAGATCCATCCGTTCTCCCACAGCGGTGAGGACGAGCACGTCCGGGCGGGGACCGAGCACGTGACCGTGACGATCGACGGCGTGCGGTGCAGCCTCTTCGTCTGCTACGACCTGCGATTCGCCGATGAGTTCTGGGCGGTCGCGCACGACACCGACGTGTATCTGCTGATCGCCAACTGGCCGGCCAAGCGCCGACATCACTGGCAGACCCTGGCGCGGGCGCGTGCGATCGAGAACCAGGCGTACTTCGTCGCCGTCAATCGGGTCGGACGCGACGGGGCGCTGGACGCTGCCGGCGAACGAACCGGCCCGCTCGACCATTCGGGCGACAGCACAGTGATCGACCCACTCGGCGAAGTTCTCGTCAGCGCTGCCGGGGCAGAGACGACGATCTTCGCTGACATCGACACCGCCGTCGTCGCGTCGACCCGAAATCACTTCCGCTTCCTCCAAGATCGCCGCTGACCATCCCAGTCACGTTGGTTCCCAGTCACGTTGGTGCCTGTCCCCGATGTGACCCGATGTGACTGTCAGGTTGCCGGTTTGCGTTGAAGGGAGACGCCGATGCCTTTGGAGACGTGGCGGTGGACTTCGACGAAGCCGTGCTTGCGGTGGAAGGCGAGCGACGGCTCGTTCGGCGGGTCGACGTTGACCTCGAGCGTCAGGTCGGCGCCGCCGCCACCGACGGTGCTCAGCCGCTGATCGACTTCGGCGTACAGCGCAGAGCCGAACCCCTTGCCCTGAGCGGACGCGTCGAGCGCGACGCGATCGAGGTAGTACGCCTCCGGGTACTGCTCCATGAACCACAGGTAGTTGATCGAGTCGTAGGACGAACCCGGCGCGAGCACGAGACAGAAGCCGACAGCGCCGTGCTGATGCTCATCGACCACGACGAGGGCGTACGCCGACTCGCCGACGATGAACCGCAGACGCCCCATGTCGAGCGGGCCGACCTCGGGCACGTTCGCCTCGTTGATCTCCAAGACGCGTTCGAGGTCATCTGCGGCCATGTCCCTGATGCGCACTCGACCACCGTACTGATGCGTTCCGGTGAGAGCGGAGACCACCTGTCGGTCTCACCTCTCGCTGGAACGGCAGACGTCAACAGTTCGCGAACGATCGGGCGGGGGAGACAGGGCGCTGGCGCTGGTCGTATCCTCGACTCATGTTGTTCCGCAGGTCCGCATCCATGGTCGCCGCCGACGAAGCACTGCCGGGGCGCAGCGAACCCCTGCCGGTGCCCGAGGCACACTTCGTGAACGGCAACCCGCTCCAAGGCCCGTGGCCCGACGGCATGGAGATCGCCGTGGTCGCGATGGGCTGCTTCTGGGGCGCCGAACGCCTCTTCTGGCAACTCGATGGCGTGTACTCGACCTTCGTCGGATACGCCGGTGGCTTCACGCCGAACTGCACCTACGAGGAGAACTGCACGGGGCTCACCGGCCACGCCGAGGCCGTCGGCATCGTGTTCGATCCTGCAGTCATCAGCTTCGAGCGCATCATGCAGGTCTTCTGGGAAGAGCACGACCCGACGCAGGAGATGCGTCAGGGCAACGACATCGGCAGTCAGTATCGCTCGGGCGTGTGGGCCACCCAGCCGAGCCAGGTGCCGACCATCGAGGCGACCCGAGCCATGTTCCAGACGGCACTCGACCAGAAGCGCAAGGGTCAGATCGCCACCGACATCGGCGCGATCGACTTCGACGCCGACTTCTACTACGCCGAGCCGTACCACCAGCAGTACCTCGCCAAGAACCCCAACGGCTACTGCGGAATCAAGGGCACAGGGGTGTCGTGCCCCATCGGACTCAACTCGTGAGCGTCTGAGCTAAACTGAGGTCGAATCCTCGCACGGGGGACACAGTCCGCAACGTGCGGCACACAGAAAGAGAGACCCACATGGGCATTTTTGACAAGGCAAAGGACATGGCCGGCAAGGCCAAGGACAAGGTCGACGACGTCGTCGAGGCCAACAGCGACAAGATCCCCGACCAGATCGAGGGCATGTACGACAAGGCCAGCGACGCAGCTGAGAAGGTCATCCCGGGCGAGGACGCACCGGGCGAGTGATCTCATGACCGGCTGATCTCCAGCCGGTCTCAGTGATCTCGTCGCCGTCGGCGTCGAGACCTCGACCGACCCACCGGATCGCTCCGGGCGTGGCCGAGAGTCGAGCAATCACACTCTGCATCGGGGTGCCATCGAAGTCGTCTTGAACGACTTCGATGGTGCCCCGTTGCGCGTAGTGCGGGTCCTCGGCGATCTCGGCCATGTCGAGGACAGGGCCGATCGCGGCATCGGCGGTGGTGAACTGCTCGACGACCTCGTCGCGCGTACGTTGCGCGCACCAGTCGACCATGATCGTCTCCAAGGCGTTGCGATGCTCCGTCCGCCCAGCGAAGTCGACGAACCGGGGGTCGTCTCCCACGCCGAGCAACTCCATCACGCGCGCGGCAACCGAGTCGCTGCTCGCGGAGGTGGCCACCCACCGTCCGTCGCTGCAGCGGTAGGTGCCGCGCGGGACGGTGTAGGGCAGCCCGGCACCGAGGCGTGGTTGCTGCTCACCGGACAGGGCGAACAGCGTGGTGAGGGGCCCCATGATGTGGAACATGCTGTCGAGCAGGTTCGCATCGACGACCTGACCGACGCCGGAGTGCAGTGCGACCATCGTGGCGAATGCGGCGGCGAGGCCGGTCACTTCGTCGGTCAATGCAATCGGGGGAGGCAGTGGCTGGCCGTCGGGTTCTCCGCTGAGAGCCACCAGCCCCGACATCGCCTCGGCAATCGTGGCGAATCCGGGCCTGGCGGCGTACGGGCCATCTTGGCCGAAACCGGAGATCCGGGTGATCACCAGGTCGGGATTGTGGGCGAGGAGCTCATCCGGACCGAGGCCGAGGCGTTCGAGCGTTCCCGGTCGTGAGTTCTCGACCAACACGTGTGCGTCGGCAAGCAACTCGAGCAGCGTTGCCCGATCCTCATCGGCTTTGATGTCGAGAACGATCGTGCGCTTGTTGCGGTTGACCACCTTCCACCACAGGCCCTCGCCATCGCGTGGGTCGCGCCAGGCCATGTTGCGCAGACTGTCCCCGCCGGGGCGTTCGACCTTGATCACATCGGCGCCGAAGTCGGCCAGGTACCGAGCGCAGTTCGGCCCGGCGAGCACGGTCGACATGTCGATGACCCGGAGGTCGGCGAGTGGGCCACGCGGTTCGCCCGCGACGTCGTCAGTCTGATCGCTGGTCACGGGGTCCACTCGGCGATCAACGAGCATGCGGCGGCGAGGTCGGCACGTGCCCCGGCGTAGGAGAATCTGATGTACTCGTGTCCGCGCGCCAGGTCGAAATCGATCCCGGGTGTGCAGGCGACTCCCAATTCCTCGAGCCAGCGCGGGCAGAGATCCATCGACGACATCTCAAGATCGGTTGTCAGGTGAGGAACGTGGGCGTACACGTAGAAGGCGCCGTCGGCGGGAGCGATGTCGGTGATCCCCGCCGCAGTGAGCCCATCGAGCATCACCGTCCGGTTCACTCGGTACCGGTCGACATGACCGTCGAGTTCGACGGTTGCATCCAGTGCAGCCAACGCCGCGATCTGAGCGACATGGGGGGCGCAGATGTACAGGTTCTGTTGCAGCCGTTCGACGGTGTCGACCAGGTGATCGGGCACGACCACCCACCCGACGCGCCAACCGGTCATCGAGAAGTACTTCGAGAAGCTGTTGACGACAACGGCATCGGGGGCATGGCGGAGCACCTGCGGGGCGGCCGCAGACTCGACGATGCCGTGGTAGATCTCGTCGGCGACCAGTGCGATGTCGTGCGTGCGACAGTGCTCGGCGATCGCGGCCAGCGCAGCGTCGGACATCACCGTGCCGGTCGGATTCGACGGTGACGCAATGACCAGCCCGTCGAGTTGTCCCGCAGCGGTGAGGTGCTCGGGCGTGGGCGCCCACCGGCTGTCCGGACCGACCGGGATCGCAACCGCCTCGATCCCGAGCGCGATGAGGGCGTTGCGATAGCACGGGTAACCGGGCTCGATCACGCCGACGCGCTGACCGGGTTCGAACAGTGTGAGGAACGCCAGGGTGAAGCCGGCCGATGCACCGGCGACGACGAGGATGCGGCTTGGGTCGATCGGCTCGTCGTACCGCTCGCCGATCCGGCGGCGCAATCGGTGCAGGCCCGCCGCGCTGGTGTAGCCGAGCGGCTCGTCGAGGGCGGCGATGACGGCGTCCTTGGCCAGCTGCGGCAGCCCCGTCGAGGGTTGACCGACCTCGAGGTGCAGGACGCGGTGACCTGCCGCTTCTCGAACCGTTGCGGCATGGCTCATGGCCATGGCGTGAAACGGGGGAACAGATGCTGCTCGAACGGCTGCCTCGATCACCTTGGGAGTGTGTCATCTCGACAGTCGCAAGGCGAAACGATCTCGGGCGAATGACGGGCAACGACTCGGTTGCCACCGGGTCAGCCCGGCGCGATGAGCTCTCCGGCGTGCAACTGACGGGCATAGCGCCCGTCGGCCGCGAGCAGTTCGTCGTGGGTGCCGATCTCGGCGATCCGCCCGTCCTCGATGAAGGCAATGCGATCTGCGCTGCGGATCGTCGAGAGGCGGTGAGCGATCACGAGAGCGGTCCGTCCGTCCATGGCATGTTCCAGCGCCGCTTGGATGTGCGCCTCGTTGTCGTTGTCGAGGTGGCTCGTTGCTTCGTCGAGGATGATGATCGACGGGTTCTTCAGCAGGAGCCGTGCGATTGCCAGGCGCTGCTTCTCTCCGCCGCTCAGCCGGTAACCACGTTCGCCGACCACGGTGTCGTAGCCATCAGGAAGTGCAGCGATCGTGTCGTGAATGCGCGCTGCCTTGGCGGCGGCGACCACCTGATCATCGGTGGCGGTGTCATCGGCATAGCGCAGGTTCTCACCGATGGACTCGTGGAACAGATGGGGGTCCTGAGCAACGACACCGATTGCTGACCGCAACGAATCGAGGGTGAGGTCGCGGACGTCGTGGCCGTCGACACGCACGGCGCCGGAGGTGACGTCGTACAGCCGCGGCAACAGCGAGATGGTGGTCGACTTGCCGGCGCCGGAGGCACCGACGAGGGCGACGGTCTCGCCCGGCTCGATCCGCAGCGAGAGGCCATCCAACACATCGACGTCGGGGTCGGTGTCGACCGCGAGCCCTGCGTTCTGCTCCATCGAGGCAATCGCCGACTCGGCCGCCGGTGGGTACCGGAAGGTGACGTCGGCGAACTCGATGGCGCCGACGGGATCCACGAGGTCGATCGCCGCCGGCTTTTCGCGGATCGCCTCCGGAGCATCGAGGACCTCGAAGACCCGCTCGAAACTGACCATGGAGGTCATCAGGTCGACGCGCGCATTGGTGAGCCCGGTCAGGGGCTGGTACACCCGAGTGACCAGTGCCGCGAGTGCGATGAGATCGCCGTCGCTGATATCGCCGTCCACGACCATGAGGGCACCGATGCCGTAGATCGCCGCGGTGCCGATTGCACCGACCAACCCCAACGCGACGAAGAAGACCCGACCGTAGATCGCCGACTGGATGCCCGTGTCACGCACCCCCTTGGCTCGCGACCCGAACGCGTCGCGTTCAGCAGTTCCGCGACCGAACAGCTTGACCAGCATTGCTCCGGAGACATTGAACCGTTCGGTCATCTGCGTGTTCATCGCCGCGTTGTGGCCCATCTGCTCGCGCGAGATCCCTTGCAGGCGACGCCCGACGCGGCGGGCAGGAATGATGAACAGCGGCAGCACGACAAGGGTCAACAGCGTCAGCCGCCATTCGAGATAGAGCATCGCGGTCAGGGTGGTGACGAGCACGACGACGTTGCTCACCACGCTGCCGAGGGTGCTCGTCACTGCGGACTGTGCTCCGACCACGTCACTGCTCAGGCGCGACGTGATCGAGCCGGTCGGCGTCCGGGTGAAGAAGGCGATCGGCATGCGCTGGACCTTGGCGAACAGTGCACGCCGGAGGTCGTAGATCAAGCCCTCACCGACCAGCGAACTGCACCAACGTTGGATGATCGCCAGGCCGGCGTCACCGAGTGCCGCGGCGACTGCGATCGCAGCGAGCACGATGATTCCGTTGCGGTCGTCGTTCGGAATCGCGTCGTCGAGGATCTCTCTGATGACGAAGGGCGGGACGAGTGCGAGGAGCGCCGCAGCGAGGATGGCCACGAGGAAGACCACGATGGTCACCCGGTACGGGCGTGCGAACGTCCACACGCGTCGCAGCGTGCCATCGGCGAGTGTGATCCCGTCGAGAGAGTCCTTGTCGCCGGGCATCATGCTGTGTGGAGACATCCGCATGCCAGCAACGCTACGACCGGTCGGCCCGTACGCTGCATGGTCATGCGTCGTCTCCTCGCCTCGCTGGCCGGTGTCGCGTTCGTGGCAGCAGCCTGCACGTCCTCCGGTGCGGCACCCGCACCGGTCACGCGTGACGTCACTGCGACTCCCGTCACCACGCCGGAGACCCCCACGCAGGAGACCGCCACGCAGGAGACCGCAACGGTGCCGGCCGACACGGATCTGCCGGTCGATTCGGTGCCGACGACGCTCCCGCCCGAACCGCTCGACTACGAGATCACCTGGGACAGCACGGCCGGCCTGGTCGACGTGGGCCGCCTCACCGTGCCGCTCGACTACGCCGACCCGCAGGGCGACACGATCGAACTGAACGTCGCCCGCCACCGCGCTGAGGGCGACGGGCGCATCGGCATTCTCTTCGTCAACAACGGAGGACCCGGCGCACCAGCCAGCACGATGGCGGTGAACGCCACCAGTTGGTTCCGCGCAGCGCTGACCGACCGGTTCGACGTGATCGCATGGGACCCGCGAGGCACCGGTGCGAGCGGTGGCGCCGTCGACTGCATCGACGACGACGAGTACGACCGGTTCTTCGCCGAAGGCGACGTCACTCCTGAGGATCCGGCCGAGAAGGAGCAACTCGTCGCCACCGCCGAGGAGTTCGCCGAGCAGTGCATCGATCGGGTCGGACGCGCATTGCAGTACATCGGAACCAACAATTCCGCCCGCGACATGGACGCCATCCGCCAGGCGCTGGACGAACCGCAGGCGTCGTACTTCGGCTTCAGCTACGGCAGCGAACTCGGTGCGGCGTGGGCAACGATGTACCCGACGACGGTGCGTGCCGCGGTGCTCGACGGCGCATCGGATCCGAATGCCGACAGCACCGAGGCGACACGTCAGCAGTGGGTTGGCTTCGAAGCCGCGCTGAACACGTTCCTCGCCGAATGCAGCGCGAACACCTCGTGTGAGTTCCACAACGACGGTGACGCCGAAGGTGCCTTCGACGCACTGTTCGCCTCGCTCGACGATTCACCGCTACCCGGCCCGGACGGACGCGCCGACATCAACCTCGGCGTCGCCATCACCGGTGTTGCCCGGGCGATGTACTCCGATCAGTTCTGGCCCGAGCTCGAAGGGTCGTTGGCGGACGCCTCGAACGGTGACGGTGCCCGGCTGCTCGCACTGCAGGATTCGTACTTCCAGCGCCAGGCCGATGGCAGCTACAGCAATCTGCTCGAATCGTTCCAGGCGATCTCGTGTGCAGATGATCCCGCCCGGCCGACGGTGGCTGAGGCTGACGAGGATGCCGAGTCCCTCATCGGCGCAGCGCCGCGACTGTTTCCGTACACGACGGGTTCCTACACCTGTTCGTTCTTCCCCGAGTCGCTGGATCCGCGCATCGACATCACCGGCGTCGGGGCGGGCCCGATCGTGGTCGTCGGAACGACCGGTGACCCGAGTACACCGCTCGACAGCAGCCGGAAGATGGCTGCGGCTCTCGAGGACGGTCGCCTGGTGGTCGTCGACGCGAACCAGCACACCGGCTACCGGGTGAACGGCTGCATCGACAACACGATCCACGAGTACCTGATCCAACTCGACGCCCCGGAGTCCGAGAAATTCTGCGACTGACCGGCGGCACGATCGTGTGGCCGCCGAAAACGACGAACGACCAGAGGCCGAGGCCCCTGGTCGCGTCGCTGGCGGAAGGCGTGGGATTCGAACCCACGGAAGCCTGAAAGACTTCAACGGCTTTCGAGGCCGTCCCATTCGTCCGC
>ENA-ORXT01000994-ORXT01000994.1-marine-metagenome-genome-assembly--contig:-NODE-994-length-40496-cov-11.925134_pt1 | contig 40496 bp, 31 predicted proteins | sample MGYA00237868_ERZ511482 | MGnify/ENA metagenome assembly ERZ511482 | reverse complement strand
AGGGTAATTAGGTAAATCGCTCACTATCAATGATTTACGTTAATTTACATTTTATTTTAAATTAACTTTATTACAATTTTTATTATGCTGATAAATAGCGAATTATGCTTTCGTCTTCCCTTACCTAATTTCCCAGTTACCTAATATCCAAAGTATAGTTAATTAATTTGTCGTGTGGAAATTTTGCAAAGTAAAATTGACCAATCACTAACCACCGCTCACCAATCATTATAATGCCGATTTAAACTGACTTAAAAAGCGCACATCATTTTCAAATAAATAGCGAATATCGCTGATTCGATATTGCAACATAGCTTGTCGTTCGATACCCATGCCCCATGCAAATCCGCTGTATTTTTCTGAGTCAATGCCGCAGTTTTCCAATACTTTCGGGTCTACCATGCCGCAGCCCAATATCTCCAACCAACCCGTTCCCTTGGTGATACGATAATCGACTTCATCTTTCAATCCCCAATAAACATCCATCTCTGCACTCGGTTCGGTGAACGGAAAATAGGACGGGCGAAGGCGTACTTTCGTTGCGCCGTACATTTCTTTGGCGTAATAATATAAGGTCTGCTTCATATCTGCAAACGATACATTTTCATCAATATACAAACCTTCGACTTGGTGAAACTGGCAATGCGAACGTGCGGAAATCGTCTCATTGCGATATACACGCCCGGGCGCGATAATGCGGATGGGCGGTTGCTGCTGCGTCATGACACGCGCCTGTACGGATGAGGTGTGCGTACGAAGGAGTCGCGCCGGGTCATTCATCAGGTAAAACGTATCTTGCATATCGCGTGCCGGGTGGTCTTCGGGCGTATTCATGGCAGTAAAATTATGCCAATCGTCTTCTATTTCGCGCTCTTCTGCTACTACGAATCCGATACGTTGAAAGATGTCGATAATGCGGTTCATGACAAGCGAAACAGGGTGACGTGCGCCCAATTCTAAAGGTTCGCCAGGTGCCGTCAAGTCTATCTGTTCGATGACTGCATCTGCCTGTGCTTCAAGCTGTTGTAAAAGTTCGGTATGCTTCGTTTCGGCAGCTTCTTTAATACTATTGACGAGCTGACCGTATTCGCGTTTGCGGTCATTGTCCACATTACGAATTTCTCCCATCAAACCCTTCACCGAGCCTTTCGTACCGATGAATTTGATACGGTACTGCTCCAAATCTTCTTTAGTGGCAGGGGCAGCCGATTGGACTTCCGCCAGTATTGCTGTTGCTTTATCGAATATTGCTTGTGACATATATTAGTATCGAGTTGCGAGTTTATACGTAACACAGACACTCCTGTCTGTGCCTGTGTGTAGCACAGATAGGAGTGTCTGTGTTACGTATTTTCCATTTAAATTAAAAATGACCGCAAAGGTACGGATTTTTATTATGTTTTGTTCGGAAAACGTAGCGAAACCCGTAGCGTAATGCCTCCGGCTTGCGCCGCGTACTACTTGCAAAACTAACGCGGTGCAAGCCGGAGGCCTTACGCTACGTGCCTGTCCAAATAGGTATGCGTTTTTCCCGAAAAGCCGTCAGTCCCTCTTGTCCGTCTTTTGAGGTAAGGGTTTTTTGGAGCATTTCCATGAGGTATTTGTGGGCTTTGGCGTTGGGTTGGATGTGGTCATAAGCTGCCAATCCCATACAAATCGCCGAGGGGCTGTTTTGTTTGAGTTGCTCAATGATGGTATTGACTTGATTGTCAATGTTTTCGGGCGTGACAACCTGAGCGACTAAGCCGTATTTTTCGGCTTGGTGTACAGGCAGATTGTAGCCTCTAATGCACCAATCAATGACTTTGCGCGCGGGCATCACACGCAGGAGTGCCGCCATGACTTGGAAGGGATATAAGCCGCGCCGCACTTATAGCAAAGCAAGTTTTACGCTCTCTTGCGCCACCACAATATGACTGCCCGCGAGAAAGAAAAATCCGCCGGCATAGACGTCGCCCGTAACTTTGGTGATGGTGGGTTTGTGGATTTTATTGAATAATTCTCCAATTAAAATATTGCCATTCGGGGTAGGAATTGATGACTGGTATTCGCCCAATATGCCCATAAATGCTTTCAAATCTGCCCCCGTACAAAAGACGTTTCCTTTGGCTTGGAAGACAACGACCCATACGCCTGCCATGGTGTGCATATTGCATCGCAAATGCCAATTCATTGAGCATTTGCGGATGCAAGGCGTTTTTTTTCTTTACTCTATCCAATGTAATCGTGAATACGTGGTCTTGTTCTGCTATCGCAATAAAGGCGAAAGTTTCGCTGTGGATATTAGCGGTTTGTGCTTTTGTATAATGAAGCATAGGTTTGAATTTGATAAGAAGTGTGTCATAAGTTGGTGGTGGTGGTGGATCGACAAAATAGAAAAACTAAAATCAACTGTCTTGCTAAATTTAGTAACGAATAAATAATAACTTCAAATCAAAACGTCTTTCTAAATTTATTTCAGAATCTCCTATGCGACAGGGCGCGATTTTGATATGAGCTTCAGTTTTGTATTTTATTATAAATCAACAAATTACAGCTTTCGTGTAACATTTGTGGTTCTTTGACAATTTTTGCATTTTCCTCCAATGTGGCTTTAGCCCATTGCAATAAATAGCTGAACGACAATGGGTTAAAACCACATTGGAGGAAGGGAGGGGCTTTTTTGCAAAAATTGTCAAAGAACCAAAGAAAGTATAACAAATGATGGCTTTTGCTTTTGGGAATTTGTTCTTTAGATTTTGGAGTTTGAATTTGAAAAATTCTTATCTTTGCTAAATGAAAAATACCGACCTATTCGCCGAATTTGAACCCATTAGTACTGAAACATGGCTTGCGAAAATCGAAAAAGACCTCAAAGGTAAGCCTATTGAGGAACTGGATTGGAAAGTGGAGGACGGACTGACGATGAAGCCTTTTTATCGTAAAGAAGACCTCGATGCGCTGCCCGATTTGGCGCGAAAAACTTCTGATAACGATTGGCACATTCAAGAAGAAATAGAAGTAGAAGACGGTATCGCCGCCATCAAACGTGCCAATAAACAAGCCCTTCAAGCCTTGACACAAGGCGCGACCTCCTTGTTGTTTGTATTGGATAATGTCTTATCAGAAAAAGACTTCTCTGCATTGATGAAAGGTATTCTTCCGCAGATGATTTCGGTCAATTTTGGCGGCTTATTTACCGAGAGCGAACCGGGTACGGTATTGGAATATTTCAAGGCATTTTTAAAGAAAAATAAAACGAAAAAAACGGATACGCAAGGTGGTGTGTGGGTCGATCCGGTCGGGTTTTTTGTTGATACAGGCGAGTATTACGAAACCTACGATGAGGATATGATGGAAGTCGAAGGCGCACTACTCGGCGTGATGACTGCACTACCCAATTTTACGGTCATCAATGTCGATACGACTACTTTTCATAATCAAGGTACAGAGGCAGCGCAGGAATTGGCGATTGCCTTAGCGATTGGTAGTGAGTACCTCATGCGTCTTACGGAGTTTGACCTTGAAGCGGCTACGGTGGCACGACATACGCAATTTACTTTCTGTGTAGCGAGTAGTTATTTTCTTGAAATTGCCAAATTACGTGCCTTCCGTCTGCTGTGGCGCGAGGTGCAAAAGGCTTACGAAATCGAGACACCCACGTACACACGTATACATGCAAAGACCTCTCTACGCACCCAAACGGAGGACCAACATACCAACATGATTCACGGTACTACGGAGGCAATGTCTGCCATACTCGGCGGCGCAGATAGCCTGACGGTAATTGCCTCCGACCTCGTACATGGCACACCCGATGAGTTTACCCGACGCATCGCCCGCAATGTACAACACATCCTCAAACACGAAAGCTATCTCGACCGCGTATCCGACCCCGCCGCCGGCAGCTACTACATCGAAACGCTGACGCAGCAACTGGCTATCCTCGCTTGGGAGAAGTTTCAGAAGATTGAAAAGGAAGGGGGGATTTTGGGGTTTATGGGGGAGGAATGATGTTTTTCCTGTTTAAAGTAAATGAATTTTATAGCTTTTCGATGATAACTCGGGATTAAAGTTTCCACAAATGAAAAGGATGCTTGGAGCTACCAATACATTTAACACCTCACACTTATTCATAAGATACACTGAAAATGTGTAGAATATGACCTTGATTTCATAATATTTTTTTAATTTTGATTGATTTTAAAAAAAATAACAATATTTCATATTTCATTTCCAATAGACATCCAAAATGAATCTACCCTCAACACTCCCTAAAATAGACTTGAAGTCATTATTTCTTGAACTTTACAATGCAGGAACCGAAGAAGAAGTAGAACTCTTAGTAAGAAAGCATTCTGATATTTTTGATGACAGTAATAATTGGTATCCGTTAGGAGGCATCGAAAACAACTATGGAGTAATTGAAAATCAACAAAGTTCCCCTATAGCTTCATTGATAGAAAAGATTACCAACTCTATAGATGCCATCCTAATGAAAAAATGCTTAGAAGCAGGCATTTCTCCAAGTTCAAAAGAAGCTCCTAAAACAATGGAGTTGGCTATTAAAGAGTTTTTCCCTAATTCCAGTAATTGGAACCTATCTACTTTCAAGAAAGAGCAAGCCGAAGATTTACAGATACTTGCTGATGGCACAAGAATGAATACTTCTTTAATAATCTATGATAATGGAGAGGGGCAACATCCAAAGGACTTTGAAGATACTTTCCTATCCATCTTAAAAGGTAACAAGAACAAAATTTCTTTTGTACAGGGTAAGTATAATATGGGAGGAACCGGTGCAATTGTTTTCTGTGGTAAAAAACGCTATCAATTATTTGGTTCAAGAAGGTTTGATGAAACTGGCGATTTTGGTTTTACCTTAATAAGAAGGCATCCGCTGACTGAAGTTGAGAAGGAGACGACAAAAAATACTTGGTATGAATATTTAAAAATTGATGAAAAAATTCCTTCATTTAAATCTGGAGAATTGAATTTGGGTTTACATAAAAGGCAGTTTACTACTGGCTCAATCATTAAGCTATATTCCTATGACCTACCTAAAGGGGCACGATCTGTAATTTCACGTGACTTAAACCAAAGCATTAATGAATTCTTATTTGAGCCTGCACTCCCTGTTTATACTATTGATAAAGAAGAGAGGTATCCCGACGATCGTAATTTGCAGAGAGAACTTTATGGACTAAAGCGTAGGTTAGAAGGTAATCAAAGTAAGTACATAGAATCCTTTTTTTCTGAAAATGAGAAAGATGATGTTTTTGGCGAAACGAAAATCACTTGTTATGTATTCAAGCCAAAATTAGATGGTAAATCGGTGAAGGAATCAAGAGCTTCGATTCAAAGAGAATTTTTCAAAAACGGAATGTCCGTTTTATTCAGTATGAATGGACAAGTACATGGCCATTATACTTCTGAATTTATCACTCGTACGCTCAAGATGCCTTTACTGAAATACCACTTACTCATTCATGTTGATTGTACTAAAATGAGGCAAGAATTCAGGACTGAACTATTTATGGCATCTAGGGACAGATTGAAATCAGGGGATGAAACAAGGATGCTTCGGGATAAAATCAGTAAAATATTATCAAAGAGTAGGCTTGCAAAAATTCATAAGACACGGAGGCAATCACTTTCTGTTGAGGGAAATACGGGGGATTTGTTAAAATCTTTTACGAAGAATATGCCTAAAAGCAACGAACTTTTTAAGTTATTAGGCAAGACCTTAAAAATAAATGTTTCTGGTATTGATTTAAGTGCCAAGCCCCAAGCTCATAAAGCAAAAAAAACATCGCAAAAAAAAGAACTGGAGACTTTCAACCCCAAGCGATTCCCTACTGCTTTTAAGTTACAAAACAGAAAAAATGGAGATACGCCGGTGATAAAAATGCCATTAGGTGGTGAAAAAACTATAAGGTTTAACACCGATGTGGAAGACAATTATTTTGATAGAATTGAGGAACCAGGCGACTTAAAAATAGCCTTATTAAATTTCCAGTCTGAGCCAAATGATACTGATGGAGGAGATGCGCCCGGCAACCCAAAACAAATTGAAGATGTCGTAAACGTCAGGAAGTCGAGCCCAAACCAAGGAAATATAAAAGTAGTGATGGCACCAAAGAACAATGTAAATGTAGGTGACCGTTTTCAAGTGAAAATAAGCTTGGAAAATCCAGGCGAAGATTTAGAAGAGATATTTTGGGTGAAAATAACTGAAAAGAATCCAGAATCTAAAAAGCATAAAAAAGAAGATGAAATCACACCAGATAATTTAGGGTTACCAAATTATCAATTAGTCTATGAGCAGAAGAAAGAATCACACTTTGCTTGGAATGAACTAGAAGAAAAAGGGATTTCTATGGACATTAATACTATTATGCACCCTATGGTAGCGGACGATAATGAGACCTTAGATTGTATTTATATAAATATGGATAGTGGAATACTGAAAAAATATAAGTCCAAATTTAATTCAAACAATCAGTTGGAGGTTGCAGACAAAAAATTTATTACTTCTGTATATTTCCACACTTTATTTCTGTACGCTATCTCAAAGAAACAACAATACAGATTTATGAAAGGAGATAATGATATTGACCTATCTGAATATCTCAAAGATTTATTCCAAAGTTTTTATTCGGAATTTCTACTGAATTTTGGCATGGTTGAGTTGATGGATAATTTAGGGGAGTAAATTAACCAAGTGTGTTTCAAGCAATTTAATCATCAGAAAAATCAACAGTCTCAACAAATGCTGCATCAATGCCTAATGCTTCTTGTGATTCGCTACGCGAAACTGCCTCTTGAATTACCCGTAAGCACCATTTATTGATAGTTCTTGGTGTGCGGGGTGTCTGCGTAATATCAGGAACATGTGTGAGTAACTTATCAATACTTTCTTCTGTAAATGGATAATACTCGTCGTTGTTAAAATCAGATGTTCGGTAGTGATTGAGTAATTCTCGGATATATAACTTTGAAGCGCTTACATCAGCTTCATCAAAGTTAATTTGACGTGTGACTCTATCTATTAGTGCCTCCCCTAATACAATTTCAATATTTTGAGTGTCTGTCGGGTCAGCGAAAGAAAAGTTTAGGAAAAGCGTTAAATCTTGTGGAGTGACATCAAAAAGTTCTCTTAAAAACTGTGTAAAAGGACGATATTGTTTTGAAGTAAATAAAATAAGAGATTCTAATTCGTCTATCCAAAGTATTGTTTTTCTATTGGTTGCAAAGTCGCCTGAATATCCATATTTCCCCAATAGCCTAAATATCCCACTTAAAACACTTGCCCTGTCCGTATTTGAATTTACGGCTCTCCTGATTCTTAGTGCTTTTTTAATTGTTGCAGTCTCTTGCCCAAAAAGAGCCTGTTGAGCCTGAAAAACAATATCTTCATTCTCTGCTCCCATTTGCCATATTAGTTTTGCTAAATCCTCACTACCTCCTACCCACGATTCCAAGGTATTAAGACTTTCAGTGTCACCTACTGACGCTCGGAAAAGGCGTACTGCATCTTCAATATTCCTCCATTTAATCTGTTCTATAATACTTTCGTAAAGTTCTGAAACTGCATTATTTCCTTCCTGTGGTGTTTTTATGATGAGATTGATTGGTTGTGGGAATTCATCTAAAGACACAGGCAAATTTTGAGGGTTAGAAAAATAAAAAGAGGCGTGGGTTTTTCCACCACCGTATCTACTGACTATCAAAATCACTTTAGAGTCTTCTACCTGAATACTATTTGATAGAATCTGCTCAAACTTGTCTTTATTGGTAGTAAATCCTGCCCAGACTAAGTTGCCTCTTTCCGTTCCCGGAACAATTTTAAATGGATTTTTTCTCAATCCTAAATTGCTCCATTCAATTGCTGCTCTCATGAATGATATTTTTGTTTTAAAAATCGTATTTGCCGAATCTTATTAATGTAGTGGGTTCGCATTCTTATCATTGCATCATTTTCTGTATCACCGTCCTTTTTAAATTTCTTCCAGGACATAGATGGAGTTGGAATGATGTCAATAATAGCATTTTCTGCCACTTCATAGCTTATATCGTCATTGACATAATAAAGATAAGACAATAAATCGGGTGTGTTCCAAATTTGCCCGAAAGGTATATCTTCAAGTACGTTGTTCATAAAACCTATTCGAGCGGTGTAATCGTCAGTGATTATGATAAGTTGCTCAATTTTTTTCTTTTTGACTAATTCTACTGCAGTACATATCAAATGTCTCTCTCCTTTATCCTTTTTTTTCAATGATAGTTTACGATAGTATTTGGAATGTAGCCAATTTTGTTCTAATTTATTTAGCTTTCTCACCGAATGAACATGACCAATTTTGAATTTATTGTAAAGAAGGGTATGTTCAAGTGGTCTCCAATCAAGGTGTTTGGCAAATTCATTTTTCACCGCAGTACAGGTAAATACATGCAGATATTTCCATAACCACTTATCCGCTTTTCGTCTGTTAATTTCGATTTTTGATAAATGAGAAAAGGCATTGGCATCTATCAATACTTCGAGCTTTTTTAGTCTTGTGTTAGCCATTTTTCAAATATATGTATGATTCATAGGTTCTGCCGGTTTTTCTAATTCCAATAATCAGATTATTAATTTTTCTTTCAAACCCAATCCAATTACCAATTTGCTCGGGTTCTGCGACTATCTTATGATCCTGCAACAACTTGAAAGACAGTAACAATAAAGTATTTTGATGTGGTAAGCGAGGGAGTTTTAATACCCCAAAGAGACTTCGAGCCAATTGTATATATTTAAACATTAAATTCTCTTTCTCGTTATTTTCAACGCTTTCCCACCGACGAGTATTATCTATTTTAAATAAATTAATTGCTTCAGTGAAAAAATGCTCACTATTAATTTTCCTAATTTGCTCATACTCATACAAGGGAATCCACCTATCTTCTCCTTCGCTAAAGTAATTTACCAAACCTAAATCTATACACCAATTCAATCTTGGTGGCACTATACTTTCACTATATCTTTTAGGCTTTTGCCAATTATTCACTCTTTGATAGACCTCAAAGATAGCTTGATTATTTTTTTTGGAATCATCCCTTAGTTTTTTTTCTAAATACTCAATATAATACGATTGAAATTTTTTTTGGTATTTGGTGAGATTTAATTCCGGCTCTAAACAAAGCATTTTATATACGCATAAAAATATATCAGCATCATACTTTATAATAGTATATAAAAAAAATATTTTTTCAACTTCGTGTAAATTGTATTGGTTTTTTAATGCTTCAGTATTTAAATTTTTGTTTAAATTTTGTAAAATTATTAATAAGTAAGAAGGATAGAGTCTTTCTTTTTCCTGATGAATAAGCCCTAAGCTTTTAGCGGCTTCGGTATAGTTTTTTAGACTTTGTGTGACAACATTTTTTTTGATAAGAACACTCTTATTACGTTGATTGGAGTTTTTAGGGTTTATCTCGCCCGTTGGTGATGTATAATCTCGCAAATCATCACGATGAATTTCTACCCAATTATTCACAGCTATAGCGAAGGAGTGCATAATTGCTCCTTTTCTGCCAAGCAATTGACTAAATACTGAAAAATATTTTAGTCTTCTGACCTGTGTTTTAAGTGATATACTTCGTAAACCATTCATAATTTTAAATAAAACAAGCCGCACACCCATCCGCTTCTGCATCATCCAAAATATCCGTCAAATAAGGAGATTTCGTATTGGCTTCATTTCGCTTCATACGTAAAAAATGTTCCCGTTTGATGTTGTCAATGCGTTCTGGTTGAGCGAGTTCCATGAGGGTTTCATTTTGCATCCAAGTATAGCCATCTTTCTCGTATTTCATAGCTTTCTCGAACCTTTCTCGGTGATTTTCGTAGAGCCAGACCCATTCAATTTTTTGTTGAAAAAAGCAAAAATAACAACCGGAGCGACTACGCGAATAATGCCCGGTACGCATTTCCCCGTCGATTTCTACATGATATTCTCGTTTAGTGTAGTAGTCGGGTACACCCACGCTTTCCTCTAAAATCTTGAAAATATCATCCCTGACCAACACATCTTCATTCTCCACAAGCGGAAAACTATCAACTTTAGCAAGCGGGTAATCGGTAGTTTTCAAGAAAGCAAAAACGACACGATTAAATTCTTTTGTGCCGAGTTCGAGTAGCGTATTGAGTTTTTGAGATTGATTAAAATAAAGAGAAAGTTCCTGATTGACCACCTCTAAAATACGGTCAATTTTATCGGTATTCCCGTACTCTTGGTATAGCCCCGTGATGAAGTTGATGTTTTTATTTGCCAATACTTTTTGAATGACATCCTCGCTCCATATATTTTTACGAAAAGGAAAAATAGATTGAATATTTGGCTTTTTGGAAATGTAGCCTTCGCGGTCCTCGTCTCCGCGTATGCCCACGTAAGAGACAATCGGCCCGTCTCCGGCTATGTATTTTTCAAAGGGGTCAAGTTTCATTTTTTTGGTACACCAACGCGAAGTGGAAGAGGGCAGATAGCCTCCGTAAAGGCTCAAAAAGTGGTCAAAGGGGTTCTTTTCAGGGGAGTTTTCAGCGGCAGTTAAAACCTCAATTTTTTGCCCCAAGTGAGCTTCAAGTTTTTCTATCAATTCATAAGTTTCTTCGAGTTCCTTGCCGGTATCACATGAGTAATATTCAATATCCAAATCAGGGTAAGTATCGCGCATATATATAGCGAGTGCCGCACTATCTTTTCCGCCTGAAATGCCGAGTACGTGTTTTATTTTAGTCATTTGTAAGATATTTTTCAAGGAGTTTAATTAAAACTGCCTGATTAAGTTTGTCATCTTTGGGCAGCAATTTGCTTATTTTTTGCTCTAATTTAGCAACTTCTTTTTGTTGTTCAATAGAAATAATGACATTTTTGTTAATTGGTTCTTTGCTATAAGAGATGAGTTGTATTTTGACAGCCTCGTTTTCGGATTCATCGAAACCCTGATTGCTGAGTTCCAACAAGTCATCAAGGTTGCGGAAGGCAGTGATGAGTTTATCACAAATCGTAACTTCTTCCGCATCACTAATGTCCTTCAACCATTTTCCGGCTACGGAATGAACGATATTATTGAGCCAATCTTCTCTATTGTCAATCAGCGCATTGAGGCGCGTATGAAAATTGCGTTGTTGAGGAAGTAATAAATGTATTTTGAGTGTACGGTATCGTTGTTGAATTTTTTTGACGTAAGTTTCAAAAGTAAGCCCTTCCAAGCCCAATTCTGAAAGCATTGCATTTTCCACTCTGTCAATTAGTCCTGAAAATGTCGCCCTGAGTTCTCGGATGCTATGTTGGATGTTTCGCACAAAATCATTCAATTTTTCAGGCGATTCAATAAGTTCGCTAATACTTGTACCGAATGCCGTAGGAAGTTGTTCAAAAAACGTTTTTTCCAGTTCTTTTGCTTCTTTTATGACCTTCCGTAATGCTTTGGTAGAAGGTTCTAAACGTCCTGTTTTTTGGGTGTACGTAGGGAGTTGTTTATAAAAAACGATAAATGGCTTGGCAGTTTCTTTAAACGATGTATTGGTCGCTTTTTTTGTACGACTAACTTGTATGAGGTCTCTGTATTTATTAAAAAGTTCCAATCTGACCCCCTCTACATTGAAGGTTTTTATTTGATATTTTTTGAAATCTTTTGGGAAAAGGTCGGTAAATTCCTTTGTAAAATTAGGGATGAAAATACCGTTTTGATAGAGTTCAAACTCCTCTCTGTGAATGAATAAAAACGTAGGTATCCAAAAATCAATGAATCCTTTTTTAAGTTTGAAGGGCTTTTGATTCAAGGTATCAAGAAATTCTGAAATATTGCGTTTGCCGACTTTCGCACTTTCCAAAAAGTTTAAACTTTCTTCCCATAGGAACTTGAATGAGGCTTCGCTTGGGGCTTTAAATTCAGTTGCTTGATGAATGCCCGTTTTTTCAAGTAAAGTCTTAAATATTGTCTTTTCCGGTGGCATTTTTCCACTTGGGAAGCCTATTTCGGGCTGATTCCAATTTTGAATAAGTTGCTGAAAATAGAGTTTTCGGGCAGTATGAATTGATGACGATACTTTGTTTTTATTCATCAATTCATTCCTAAATTTCGGTGTTTTATAGTACAAGTTCTCACATATATACGAGAGGGCTTTATTGAAATCTCTTTGTGAATTTAAGTTAAGTTTTTGCCCTTGAAAATACCATTTTATTTTTTCTGTATTGCCAAACAATTCATTATTTATCGCTTCATTAAGCATATTGACATTATGAGTATATCGCTCCTGAAGTTCTTGTTTGGCGACCTCATCATACCCGATGTTTTCGATAACTTTATTGATGACTTCAATTTCGTGGAATAGCTCTTTTATTTGTTTTACATTTTTGTAAATACCAAATAAAATAGGTTCATTTTCTACCTCTTTGATTACTTTTATCGGAGTGGTTTCATTAAAAATGATATTTATAAATCCATCAATTGCACCATCAGGACTATTGAATATTTTGATGGGTTCAGTGCTAATTTTAAACTGAAAAAATCGGGGTGTACCCAATTTGTAAGTAACGGCTTTGGCAGGAACTACATTTAAATTAAAAACATCTTTCAGGCTCGAAATAATATCTTCAACAGGTTCTATTTCTCTTTTTTTATCCTCAATCAATCTGTCAATATCAATGTCCGTTCCTTGAAATAATTTGTAACGTTCATTATATTTTTGATACCGGATAATACCAACTTTCGTTAATTCAGATAATAGTTTTTTCGCATTTTTTACGTCTAAACAAACCTCTGCATATTGAGTGATTAGTTTTTCATCAATCTTAGCGGCTTTAGGCGCAAACAGGTTTAATAAGCCTATTGTTTTGACGATTTTTTGTGCATCAACGACCTGCCCTCCTAAGCGGACCTCTACGCTATCCAATGAATTACGTATCAAACTCCATTGAAAATAATCGGGATTGTATCGTGAAGTTAATACCGTATAATAGTTGTAGGACAAGTAATCATACACACAATTCAGGTTAAAGAAAGGATTGGTTTTATTGTCGTAATCATATAAGCCGTTATACTCATCCGTAGATAAAAAATGAAAGAGTGAGCGTTCATTTTGTCCATACCGCTGCAATGCCTTCGCTAAGGACATCGCCGAAAGCACATCAAAAGGATAAAGTACCTTACTGAAATCTTGATTGAGGTCGGTCAGTAAATTAAATGTGCCTGTTTTTTTGATATATTGTAGAAAAGACTTGTTGAGTTGTGGAGGTTTTGCCGGAGATAGCTTTTTCTCGCTGAGATAAACCGAGAGGATGTTTAATAATTGCTCCACGGGTTCATTAAAAGCAAGTTCTTTTAGTCGCCCTTTTACTTTTTCCCATTCTTTGCGTTGACTGTCAGAAAGCCCTACGGCATAGGCATCAAAATTTTGATGTAAAGAAGTCAAAAAGAGGATATTTCGCTTGGGATTATTAGCTAATTCGGCGATTTGCTGTATAAAGTAGAGTTCTTTGTCAGGGTTTTTTTTTGCGGCGTATTCCAAAAATTTCCCAAATTCATCTACGATAATAATCAAGCAAATTCCTTTTTTCTCTACCGCTTTATGCTCTTTTTTTATTGCTGTGATAATTGCCTTTGGTTCAGCTTCGACATCAAATTGTTTAGCAAAAGCATCCACCAAAGAATCTGCCTCGCCAATGATATTTATAAATTTGAATTTTTTGCAAGCATTAAATTGACCATTAACAGGTGTAAAAAAGTCCCTTTCCCCATTAAGATGTTTGGCAAAAGCCCATAAAAAAGCCGATTTTCCTGTGCCATAACTCCCGATGATACTAAAGGAATGTACGCCCGATTTAAATTGTGCAGCGATACGGTCATATACTTCTTTTGCATTTGCCGTAGGCAAATAGTACATGTCCTGTTCGGCATCCCGAATGATATTTACGGAAGGAGATGAATTAAGCTGCATAATATTTTTCTAAGACAGACCAATGATTTAGTTTTTTCTTAATTTGAAGAGTTTGAATACCTCCGGCATCAGACCAAACAAAATGATTGGGATATTGTCCCAATAAAGTTTGTATTTTATTCATCAAGCCATTAGCACTCAATGCGAATATCCTACCCACACTATCGTCTTTTTCCAATAAATCTTTAAATGAAAAAGTAGTTTCTTCATCGCTTACATTTTTTAAAATGCAAAATAACACTATTTCGGCAGGAAGTGAAGGACGCTCACGATTTTCTATTTTATAACGATTTTCCGATTTATCTGCCCCTGTTTTTTCTAATTTAGACAATAAATTCAATTCATACAATAAACCCGAAAAAGAGTCTTCTATTTCTTTTTTGCTTTCAGGCAACATATAATTATTAAAAAACACATCAATATCTCGCTTCAGCGAACTTGGATTTAAGTTAACCCCGTGTTGTTCACATTTTCGGTTGATAAATCGTGTCAGGTGGTCTTTCGTAAATTCAACTTTCTGCCGTCTAAATTCATTAAAAATTATAGCATAAATTGAGGAATATCTACATTTTACCAATTCATAATGTAACAACCAAAGCGTTCCAACATCTTCGATATACGGGTCAAATCCTTCATCATTAAATATCTTTTGTGCCAGTTCACTCGGTTTGTCTTTTGATTCAAGCCCAAAGGCTTTTACCCAAAATCTTACAGCCGTTACCATGTTCCTACCTATACCCAAATCAATAACCGCATCGTCATTGAAAACTCTTCCTTCATTAATATGATCAAAGCCTTTTTTGAGCCAAAATTGACGGCAATGAAAGGTGTCATGTCCGGTAAAACGCAGTGTATTCATAGGCTGCAAAAGTACGAAAAATTACGCAAAAAAGTGATGAAATTTTACCATTTATCATAATCCTTTACATTCTTGCATTACAACCAATTTTCTCCCAACACATCACCACAAATTGATAGCTTAAAGATAGCTAAAGTCCACGTTGCGAAAAAGCCTTTTCTATTTGCCTATCCAAAAATTCCCTATCTTCGCACCAACACCTATCCATTTTTTTGTTCCCAATGATTTTAATGATGCCGTCGCTATGCGGCTAATAAAACAGTGGGTTAATCGTTGGTTAACAAAGAGTGTCGGTGCTAACGTACCTTTTGAATCGAAAAAAGTATTCAGTCCTCAACAATTTAAAGTAATTATCTCGTAATCAATTGTTTATAAATAAATGAATGAATGAATGAATGAATGCGGACAGTTCAGAACTGCGCCCAAATCAAAAGTAAACGAAACCCAAGTAGTCAGTGAAGTTAATAATGTCGGGTTAATTTGAGTGAAATTTGGTCGAGTACGAGGCGGAGGTTATTAGCTATAGCCTACGCTACGGTTGATGTTCTCCAACGAAGTAATCGGGCAAATTTCGCCAAATTACCCGACAATATTAGCTTGACTGGCTACTAAGTATTAATCAATAATTTTTATTAAAAATCAAACAGTAAAATTAAATATGAAAAAAAGCTATTTAAAATTATTTGCCTTTATGCTCATGATATTTACGGTATTCAGCACACAATCCTGCAATTCTGATCCTTGTTCGGATATTGATTGTGGCGACAATGGTGTATGTATTGACGGTTCTTGCGTTTGCGGCGAGGGTTGGATGGGCGCAAATTGTAGCACTTTAGCCCCCACAGACCCATGCGAGGGAATAAGCTGTAGCGATAACGGTACCTGTGTGAACGGTGACTGTATATGCAACGAAGGCTGGATGGGGGTAGATTGTAGCACGCCTGCTGGCTCTCCTAATGTCCGCGATGCCATTCTCGGAACTTGGAATGTTAGCGAAACCTGTTCCAGTGATTCAACTAACGTAGTTGATTACATTTCTGAAATCATCGTAGATTCAACTGATGAGGTCAACTTTTTTATCAGTAATATCCGTAATTTTGGTTCTCAATCGGGCATTACTCCGCAAGACGCTACTGTCCTTGCCCGTATTACCACACAAAATGGAAATTCATTTACCTTCACTTTCCCTGAACAGGCTTTTACTTCGTATGTTCTGATTGATTACTCTATTATAGTCAATTCCGGCTCTTATGATGCTGATAACGAAAGTGTTACACTGAATTATACATTAACAAATGAAACAGATAACTCTACGGATAATTGTGAACAGATTTATACCCGATAGATTGTTGTCCTAAACTATTTGAAGTTTTATGCCCGATAACCTGTCAGGCTATCGGGTTTAGCTTTTTCTTTTCTTATCAAACCTCAAATTAATAGAGCAACCACTCAAGCACACCTTTGTACGATTTGCTTCAACGTGAAAATTTGCGCTTGGAACAGGAGCATATTTCGCATGGGTATGTGGTGGGGAGGTTGTAGCCTAATGCCCTCGTGCCGATGAATGATGGTATCTGCCTTGCGTATTTCTCCGTTTGTGTAGAGAAAATTCATGAATTTTCTCTACACAAACGAGAACACAGTGAGGACATCTAATTTCACGTTTTATTTTTCCAATTATATAAAGTCTTTTTGGAAATACTATCTCCCAAATGCTTTACATGCTGGCGTATTTCCTCTATGGTGCCAAAATTTTGCATTAGCCATGTAGCCAATTCCGATTTAAAATCCCTAAGCATATCATCAGGGCTTTTTTCTAATGAAAATTGATAGTTGACCGCATCATTTACGAGATGATATTTTTTAAATTCGGCTTTGGCGTAATTAACCGCATTTTTTTGTGGAATGTACTGTTTCAATTCGGTAGAAAAAGTGGTATAACGATGATAATAAATGGCAATTTTCTGTAAATCCCTGAAATTTCCATGCAAATTCAGACCTTTCAGCCAATCCGTCAGATCTAGTTCAAGTGGAACAGGTATGCCAAATTGCATATTATTCCACACCCTTCTCCAATCATCTATCCTATCGTCAAGCGTGTTTCGCAAGGGCGGTATTTCAATAATTAACTGTGAAATGCGGTCATAAAAATCCGGTAATAAACGTGTTTTAAGTTCCTCAATACTGATGTTGGTTGCTGCAATAAATGTACATTTCACTTTCTGTTCTTTGGTATCACCCATTTTTCTGACCGTAAAATTATTATCTTTATCCGTACCCAATGTACGCATGAGTTTAGCTTGTACAAACTTAGAAAGGTTATGAATTTCATCCAGAAAAAGCACCCCTCCTGCGGCTTTTTGAAACAGTCCGTCCTTATCTTGTGCGTCTGTATACGAACCTTTAGTCGTGCCAAAAAGTTCGGATTCCGCCTTGCTATCATCGTCAAATGAGGCACAATCGGCAGAGATAAAATTAGTGCTTTGAGCATGTTCTTTCACCAATCTTGATTTACCCGTACCTCGCTCTCCTACGAGCAAAATAGCAAAACCAGCATTGATGTAGTTTTTCATCTTCAACTCCGCCAACTTACGTGACACTGATTTAGGGTTTTGGTATATGGTCAGTTCATTTCTGATATTTGCAATGACTTTTGTGGGTTTTGATTTAATGTCAAAATCACGAAACCGAGCATATTTTGGGGTATTGCTCTTATCATCATAAGTGGCAATAAAGTGTGTATTTTGAGGCAACAATCCAGCTTCTGCCAAACAAAACCAAACGACTTGCGTTTCGTAAGACCCCAATGAAATATTGAAAACGAAAATCGCTTCAGGATGCCTTTTTCGTAAATCAGCAACAAATTTTTGGACTGATTTCGCAATTTGCATATAATCACGCAGGTCATGTACGCCCTTCGTTGTCATATCAACGGTCTCAAAACGCCCTTCTGCATATCTTGAAAAATTACTCATTTTCCGAAACCACTTCAGTTGTTCGTGAATCGTATAATTATTAATAAAACGCCAGTATTGCGATTTTACAATACTTACTTTGTCTAGGTGATTCGCTTCCAAATAATCCAATTCATCAGATAAATACTTATACTCAAACATGGCTTTCCATATTTCGCTCGTACCACTTTTTTTCACCCAAGTATCTCTACTCAAAGCATTCATTTTGGCTGATGCTCTTGCGGTCGTCACCTTATTGACCACCTCCTGACTAGTGTGCAAATAATAAATTTTATCAAATAAAAAACCATCCGCATCTCCATCAAACACTTCTTCCATTTCTATTTGATTGAGTCTAATGTCTATCTCCTGTCCCACCCTACATTTACCCGCAAAATAGGCTGCTAAAATACTTTTCGTATAGCCTATTCCATGTGTAGGCAGATGCCATGTAATGTATATATTTTCATTTTTCATGGTGTAAATTTTTACTTATTAAAATGTAAATTTACATTAATTTTATTTATTTAAAAATATAAAAACCTAATAATCAATAAGATATTTTTTTGGCACGTTATTTATATATGGTGTAGTGAAAATATTTTTTAATAATTAAAAATCAATACGTTATGGGTAAAAAAATCAGTCCACAGAACAACCAAGCCAATCAGACAAATTCGAACAAAGGAACAAACGGCACAAACAAACAGTATTCGCAAGTACACGGCAACCGTGGAAAGCAAATAAATCCTAACCAAAAAACGACTAAAAGAACATAATGCCTTCAACAAAATTCATCACATTTACAGCAACCAACTGTAATTTTTTTAATCAATAAAATAAATACATTATGAGCAAAACAAAGCTAACGAGGGAAGATATTGAAAGAATGAAAAAATCATTTACGGACAAGGGCGAACCCATTCCCGAATATGTTAGAAGACTTGAAAAACAATTAGAACAACAAGAGTCTGAATCTAAAAAATAAGGGGAATGAAAATTCTAAAAGTCATACATGGCTATCCTCCGACCTTCAATGCAGGGTCGGAGGTTTATAGTCGCAGTATCTGTGAGGCATTTCTCGGAGCGCATGAGGTCATGGTATTTACTCGTGAGAAGGACGAATATCGCCTTGATTTTGATGTTCGACAAGACGTGCAGCGTGGTGTACCCTTGACCATCATCAATATGCCACGCGAAAAAGATGGCTACAATCATCCGCAGGTCAATGAAATTTTCACCCGATTGCTGAAAGATTGGCAGCCGGACATCGTACATATTGGTCATCTTAATCACCTTTCTACGGGCATCGTCAAGGTGTGTCATCAAATGGCAGTGCCAAGCGTATTTACATTACACGATTTTTGGTTGATGTGTCCGCGTGGGCAGTTTTTACAGCGCAATTTTGACGGTAAAAATATCTATCAAATTTGCGCCAAACAAGAAAACGGAAAATGCGCCACAACTTGTTATAATATGTATCATTCTTGTTCGCCGGAAGATGTGGAAGAAGATGCGAATTATTGGACTTCGTGGATAGCGCGACGCATGGCAATTACGCGCGAGGTGTTGGAACTGACGGATGCCTTCATTGCGCCTTCGCGCTACCTGATGCAGCGATTTGTGGAGGATTTTGCTTTGCGAAAAAATAAGGTGGAATACTTGGATTATGGTTTTCCAACTCATTATCTCAAACCTCGAAAAAAGGTTGTAAATCGTTCATTTACATTTGGTTACATTGGTACACACATTCCGGCAAAGGGCGTAAATCTACTCATCGAAGCCTTTGGTAAAGTCACCGGAAAAGCGCGACTAAAAATATGGGGACGCACCAACGGCGAATCTACTACATCGCTACACAGACTCGTTGCCAATGTCGAAAATCCCATTGATTTTGAAGGCGAATATATGAATGAAAATATTGCCGAAAAAGTATTTGCAGAGGTGGATGCGATAGTCGTGCCGAGTATCTGGGGCGAAAATTCCCCCCTCGTGATACATGAGGCACAGGCGTGTCATGTGCCTGTGATTACGGCGAATTTCGGCGGTATGCGCGAGTACGTCCGAGACGGGGTGAATGGTTTGTTATTTGAACATCGCAACGTGAAAAGCCTTGCCCAAAAATTGCAAGATGCCTGCGATAATCCGCAAAAAATGGCGCAAATGGGCGCGCGCGGTTACTTATATCATTCTGAAGGCAAAGTACCTTCCGTCAGCGAACACTGCGAAGCCTTAATTTCTATTTATCAAAAAACAATTATCAAACATGCAGCAACACGAACTATGGCGAGTCACTATTGATACGAATCCCGAAGATTGTAATTTGCACTGTATCATGTGCGAAGAACACAGCCCTTACAGCGATTTTATCCCCAATTTGTACAAAGAAACCGGTATAAAAAGACGCAGAATGCCTTTTGATTGGGTGGAAAAAATCTTCGCACAAGCAAAGGCGTTGGGTGTCCGTGAGATTATTCCTTCTACGATGGGCGAACCGCTACTTTACAAGGGATTTGACCGAATATTTACCCTCAGCCAACAAACAGGCATCAAAATTAACCTGACGACCAATGGCACTTTTCCGAAAAAAACGGTGGAGAAATGGGCGCAACTTATTGTACCAAATACTACCGATGTCAAAATTTCGTGGAACGGTGCTACTGCCGAAACTGCCGCTAAAGTGATGCTCGGAATTGACTTTGAACAATGCGTGGAAAATGTCCGCCAATTCATCAAAACGCGGGATGAAATACACCAAAAAACAGGCTATTTCTGTCGGGTCACATTCCAACTGACCTTTATGGAAAGTAATATGCACGAACTCGCCGACATCATCCGACTGGCTGCCGAACTTGGTGTCGATAGAGTCAAAGGGCATCAACTTTGGGCGCATTTTGATGAAATTGAAGACCTCAATATGAAACGCAATCAAGCCGCCATAAAACGCTGGAACGGTTACGTAAAAGAAGCCTATCGAGCGCGAGATAATCACCTAAAAACCAACGGCGAACAGGTCTTACTCGAAAACATTATCCCACTCGAAGAAGGCGAACAAAATGCCGTTCCACAGGACTATATTTGTCCTTTTCTCAACAAGGAATTATGGGTATCAGCTACGGGCAAATTTTCCCCCTGTTGCGCCCCCGACCAACTCCGTCAAACCCTGGGCGATTTTGGAAATATCCAAAATCAAAGCATCAAAGATGTGCTAAATAGTGAGCCGTATCAGTATTTGTTAAATAATTATAAAAAAATATCATTATGTCAAAATTGCAATATGAGAAAACCGAAGGATTAAGCACGAAATTTCAAAATTGGAGGCACTATAATCGGTTTGTTCCTACGCTAAAATCGGCGCAAATTTACCGCGCAGCTACGCTTTCCATTCATCCTGATTTGGCGGAAGCGAAAGCTGTTTTAAAAGAAAAAAACATCAAAACAGTTATTGACCTCCGCGCACCGCGAGAGTTGAAAGAATATCCTTACGACGAGGCACTTACAGCAAGCGTCAACTACGTTCATGCGCCGTTTGACCCGTGGGATCAGCCGGAATGGTTTGTCGAAAAACATCACCAAGGCACGGGAATAGAAATTGCTTATCGCTTTTTCATCTTGGCTTGTCAGCCTTATTTCAAACAAGCTATTCAAGCGATTTTGGATACGCAAGAAGGGGCAGTTTTGGTACATTGTCACGCCGGAAAAGACCGTACAGGCTTGCTTTTGGCATCAATACAACTTTTACTTGGGACTGATAATGAAGACGTTATGCAAGATTATCTGGCAAGCGAGCAAGATACGGTACCCGAAAAATTAAATATGTTATTTGATGAAATTCAAAAACAAGGTAGCATAGCTGCGTATTTTTCTTATCAGGGTGTAGATGCGGTAATGCAGCAAGCATTGAAAGAAAAATTGGGTGCTTTTAATATCAAATCAATGTAAATAGAACGCACATCCAACCCTAGCGTAGAGAAAATTCATGAATTTTCTCTACGCTAGGGGCAACGCAAGACAACAGGACGAGGATAGGCTTGAAATAAAACACGTATTTTTCATTTACTTTAGATAAAAATCACTATGACCACCACACTCGCCATTTATGGCATTCAAGACCGTAATGATTTTAAATATCCCGGATTCACGCACGACCATAATGTATGCGTGATGCAGAACGGAAAAATTATACAGTACCTTCATCTTGAACGCTACACACGCCGCAAATACGACAATCGGTTGCATATATTTATTGAAGAATTATTAGCTGAAAAAGTGCTCGAACTTCCCGATACCTTTGAAGTCATTTCGGTCAATTCTTTTGCAGGTCGCGCCTTTATTTCACAAAATGGAAACGTTAGAATTGAGCCGACTTCTACGCAGAAAGTCTCAACGGATTTACAGGCAGCTTCGGCTTGGTTTCAGCACGGAAAATGGGAAGGAAAAGAGATACAAGCCTACGAAATTTCACACGAATTGGCACACGTTTTTTCCTGTCTGCCCTTCTATGGAAATTTGAAAGATAATAGCCTACTCGTTCATTTTGACGGTGGGGCGAGTCTCGGCAATTTCTCCGCTTTTTTGTACAAAAGCGGGCGTTTGGGCTGTTTAGAATATCATTGGCAAATGTCGCACCTCTCCAAATTTTTCAACGATAACGCCTTGACATTCGCCATCATAGGCGCGAAGCCGGGCGAGCATTGCAGCGTAGCCGGGAAACTCATGGGATATGCCGCTATGGGCAAAGCACGTACCGATATTCGTAATTGGTTGAGAGACAATGGTTTCTTCAAGGATATTTGGCACGACACATCCGTTTTTTACCATTCAGCACAACAAAATTTTGATTGGACAGGCGATTTAAGCAATGACAAAGACCCATTTTTGATGGATATTGCAGCGGCTTTTCAAGCCGAATTTCAAGACGAGGTGGTTCAGAAGTTTATTGACTTACAAAAACGTACACAGACGGATTTTTTGTATTATGCAGGCGGTTGTGCTTTGAATATCGTCACCAATTCCGAGCTCATTCGACGGAATATTTTCAAGGATATTTTCATTCCGCCTTGCTGCAATGATTCCGGCTTATCTATCGGTGCAGCGGCTTTTGTGCAGTGGAAAAAAGGCATCAATATCCAAGTCCACAGCCCTTATCTCAACAACATCAATTTACCTAAAAACCAATTGTCTTATTCACAAAAAGACATTGCACAAACTGCCCGGCGCATCATGAAAGGGCAAGTCATTGGCATTTGTAATGGCGAAGCCGAAGTCGGACCTCGTGCTTTGGGCAATCGCAGCCTTATTGTTCGTCCTGACTCGCGCAAAATTGCTCAAAAAGTCAGTATGCAATGTAAGAAACGAGAGTGGTATCGCCCTGTTGCTCCTATCATGTTGGCGCGAAATGCACACAAAGTCAGTGGTCAAAAAGTACATCATTTGGCAGCTTATATGTTGTTGGATGTAGAAATACTTGCCGAATATCGGACAGCACTCGCGGGAGTCGTCCATCAAAACAATACTGCTCGTATCCAAATGATTACACATAAAAATGAAAACCCTTTTATGTATGATTTGCTGGATTATTTGGATGAAAAATATGACGTGTTGGGGCTGATAAACACTTCGTTTAATCAGCAAGGCGAACCGATAGTACAACTGCCCGAAGAAGCGCGTGCGTCCGCACAAGCGATGAGTTTGGATGCGGTTATTATTAATGGAAAATTAAAACCTGTACGACATGAAGAACGATTGGAAAGCTATCACACTCAATGAATTTACCAAGACATTTACCTACGAAGGACAAGCCATTTTTGAACAAAAGTACTTGGATGCTTTGAAGTTTCACGCACCCGGAATCGCGCCCGTACAAGATGAAACAGGTTGGTATCATATCGACATTTCCGGCAAGGCAATCTATACGCCACGATACATTCGCGCTTTCGGATATTACGACAATCGGGCATCCGTTATGGAACAATCCGGCTGGCGCATTATTGATGAAACAGGAACTCCTATCAATAAGATTTCGTATAGATGGACGGGTAATTTCCAAGAAAACCTGTGTACAGTGCGCACTCAAAACGGTAATTATCATCACATCAATATTAATGGAAACAAAGTCTATAAAAGTGAATATCAATATGTTGGTGATTTTAAATACGGTTTTGCTTGCGCGATGAATGAAGGGCAGTCATTTACGCACATTGATAAAAAGGGCGATTTTTTACACGGCAAATGGTATCAAGAATTGGGTGTTTATCACAAAGGTTTTGCCACTGCAAAGGATGCAGACGGTTGGATGCACATTGATTTTGAAGGTAAGCCCATCTACTCCGCCCGCTTTCATTCCCTCGAACCCTTTTATAATGGTTTTGCTTTTGCTGCTAAAAATGGACAAAAGGTGATAGTGGATGAGCGAGGACGGGTTGATGTTTTGTAGTCTATGGTAATCCCCAAAAATAGGCATCTGCACCAAACCCAAAAATTCCCTATCTTCGCACCAACCACCTATCCATTTTTTTTGTTTAAAAACGCGATATCATCATTGTAGAGAAAATTCATGAATTTTCTCTACAATGATGAAGGCAGCAACATAACAATCACAACAATATGTCATACCAAACCGCCACGCCCTACCAACCCAAGCACAAAATCCGCCTCGTCACGGCAGCTTCGCTGTTTGACGGACACGATGCTGCGATAAACATCATGCGACGCATCATGCAAAGTACCGGTGCCGAGATTATCCACTTGGGACACAATCGCTCGGTGCATGAGATAGTCAATACTGCCATTCAAGAGGATGTGCAGGGCATTGCGATTACCTCCTATCAGGGCGGACACAATGAATTTTTTAAGTATATGTACGACCTTCTCAAAGAGCGTGGTGCGGGACATATCAAAATATTTGGCGGCGGTGGCGGTACGATATTGCCAACGGAAATTGAGGAACTACACAAGTACGGTATCGCACGCATATACTCGCCCGACGATGGGCGTGCGATGGGCCTGCAAGGCATGATAAACAATGTCTTGGAGCAATGCGATTTCCCGACAGGGAAAAGCATCAACGGCGAACTCAAAGGCTTGCCGAAGCGCGACAATTACGCCCTTGCGCGACTCATTTCTGCCGTCGAAAATCAGCCCGACGAGACGGCGGCATGGCTACCCGACATCAAAATAAAAGCCGCCAAAACCAACACGCCGATACTCGGCATCACGGGTACGGGCGGTTCGGGCAAGTCGAGTTTGGTAGATGAATTGATACGTCGTTTTTTGATTGATTTTCCTGAAAAAACGCTGGCGATTGTCTCCGTTGACCCCTCCAAACGCAAGACGGGCGGCGCACTTTTGGGCGACCGTATTCGTATGAACGCCGTCAACCACTCGCGTATATATATGCGTTCGCTGGCTACGCGACAGTCCAATCTCGCGCTCTCCAAACACATCGAAAATGCCCTCGACATCCTCAAAGCCGCAGACTTCGACCTCATCATTTTGGAAACTTCTGGCATCGGTCAGTCGGACACCGAAATCGTTGATTTTTCGGATGCGTCGCTCTACGTGATGACCCCCGAATATGGCGCAGCTACGCAGTTGGAAAAAATAGATATGTTGGATTATGCCGACATTATCGCACTCAATAAATTTGACAAACGCGGCGCACTCGATGCCCTCCGCGATGTACAAAAGCAATACCAACGCAACCACAATCGTTGGGAAGATGCGGTGGATACGATGCCCGTTTTTGGTACGATTGCTTCGCAATTCAACGACCCTGGCATGAACCGTCTTTATGTGGCTTTGATGAATAAAGTTGCCGAAAAAACAGACGCGAAATTGGAATCAGGATTTGCATCGGCAACGGAGATGAGCGAGAAAATTTACATCATTCCGCCCAAGCGTACTCGCTACCTTTCCGAGATTAGTGATGCGTGTAGAAATTACGATAAACAGGCAACACAACAAAGCGAAATTGCCCGTCAATTATTCGGTATTCAAAACACCATTTCGATAGTAGAAAAAAATGGTGACACGGAAACCGCAGACGTATTACGCAAGACTTACGAAGATATAGAGTTAAAATTTTTAGGAGAAAATCGCCGACTGATTGAGCAATGGAATGACAAAGTAAATGCTTATAAATCAGGCGAATATATGTATAAAGTTCGCGGCAAAGAAATACGTGTACCGACCCATACGGTTTCGCTTTCGCATAATAAAATCCCGCGGGTGAGTTTGCCGCCTTATAAGGATTGGGGCGAGATATTGCGTTGGAGTTTGCGGGAAAATGTGCCGGGCGAATTTCCCTTTACATCAGGTGTATTTCCATTCAAACGTAAGGGCGAAGACCCTACGCGGATGTTTGCCGGAGAGGGCAATCCGGAACGCACCAACCGCCGTTTTCATTACCTTTCGTCCGACACTTCCGCCACGCGACTTTCGACGGCTTTCGATTCGGTGACACTCTACGGCGAAGACCCCGATTATAGACCCGATATTTACGGAAAAGTCGGTAATTCAGGTGTGTCGGTTTGTTGTTTGGATGATGCAAAAAAACTGTATTCGGGTTTTGATTTGTGTGAAAAAACGACCTCCGTTTCGATGACGATTAACGGACCCGCCGCTACGATTTGTGCCTTTTTTATGAACGCCGCAATTGACCAGCAGTGTGAGTTTTACATTCGTGAAAATAAACTCGAACACCTCGTTGAAGCGAAATTAAAAGCGAAATTTGACGACCAAAAACTACCGCGACCAAAATACGAAGGCGATTTGCCGGAAGGCAATAATGGATTGGGTTTATTATTATTGGGAATTACGGGCGATGAAGTGCTCGACCCACCAATTTATAATGAATTAAAAACTAAAGCATTATCGTCGGTACGCGGTACGGTGCAGGCGGATATTTTGAAGGAAGACCAAGCGCAAAATACGTGCATTTTTTCTACCGAATTTTCACTCCGCTTAATGGGTGATGTGCAGCAATATTTTATTGACCATGCGGTGCGAAATTTTTATTCGGTGTCGATTTCCGGTTATCACATTGCAGAAGCGGGCGCGAATCCGATTTCGCAACTCGCATTTACGCTGTCGAATGGCTTTACTTTCGTAGAATATTACCTCGCACGAGGCATGAATATTGACGATTTTGCACCGAATTTGTCCTTTTTCTTTTCCAATGGAATCGACCCCGAATATGCGGTCATCGGGCGAGTAGCGCGACGCATCTGGGCGAAAGCCATGCGCGAAAAATACGATGCCAACGAGCGTTCGCAGAAATTAAAATACCATATTCAGACATCGGGCAGGTCGCTACACGCACAGGAAATTTCGTTTAACGACATCCGTACCACGCTACAAGCCCTCTATGCAATTTACGATAATTGCAACTCACTCCACACCAATGCCTACGACGAAGCCATCACCACACCGACCGAAGAATCGGTACGTCGCGCCGTTGCCATTCAGATGATTATCAACCACGAACTCGGCTTGGCGAAAAACGAAAATCCACTGCAAGGCTCCTTCATCATCGAAGAACTGACGGACTTGGTAGAGGAAGCCGTTTTGACGGAATTTGACCGCATCACCGAGCGCGGCGGCGTACTCGGCGCGATGGAAACGATGTACCAACGCGGCAAAATCCAAGAGGAAAGTATGCACTACGAAATGCTCAAACATACAGGCGAATACCCGATTATTGGGGTCAATACTTTCCTCTCGAAAGAGGGTTCGCCAACGATTATCCCAGAGGAAGTCATCCGCGCCACCACCGACGAAAAAGAAGCCCAAATCGCCACCCTCAACAACCTAAAAGCTGCCGCACAACACGTCTCCGGCGCAGCCCTCCGCACGCTACAACAGAAAGCTATCGCCAATGATAATCTTTTTGAAGCACTGATGGAAGCGACTAAATTTTGCTCGCTTGGGCAGGTGACGAATGCGCTGTACGAGGTGGGGGGGCAGTATCGTAGGAATATGTAGGGAGGAATTAGCACATAATATTAACTCGAAATTTTGTGGCAATATACTTTGAATGTATTGCTACAAAAATTCGTATTTATATCTTTATTAATTCAAAAAATTAACATTTTCCGTTTATTTTTTCGCCACTCAAAATTTGGAAATTTCAAAACATACGCTTACCTTTATGATACACAAATACTTTTACTGAAAACTTTAGCGCATATTAAAAAAATCAAGCCATGAAAATCATTAGCCTTCATAATTTCACCCCCCCCTCATTTTAGTAAAAAATATATTCGTATGTGCTGTCCAGTACATAAAAAGGACAATACCACCTAACATCCCCATTCCAATCTGATTTTTTCACTTTCTAAAATATACGCCTATGATGCAGCGAGGTGCTGTAACAGGGAAAGTCATTCCTATGTAGTTATGGCAGCGAGCAAAAAACAAAAACGCCGTATAGCTTTCTGGCGGAAAGCCACACGGCGGAGTCCTATAGTTCGACTTAACAGAACTAAAGAATAATTTTAATCATTTACAAATCTAAAAAAATTATGAAAACTTTTAAAAGGATTTTATTTTAATCGCAATTTTATCGATGCCCCTAATCATCTACTCGGGGAGTTCTCCAAGCGAACCAGATAACTTTGGTTCAATCTTGGTAAGTTGGACTCAACTGAACGCTCATTTAAACTTGGAGTATGAATTGAACGATACTCAATATATACCTATAGCAGAACCTAATGAGCCAATGTTTGAGAATAATGATGGAGAAATGGATATTTACAAAGTACTAACAGAATCGTATGGTAGTAATAATAGAGGTCCGTCTTATTACTATTATATGCATGGTGGCTGGTCGGGCTGGCAGTGCATGGACTTTGAAGCACAAAATTCTGTAGATACAGATGACAGTTCTAACAATACTGCGATAGTTGAGTTTGTGAACCTTAATGAAGGGCAAACTATTTGGGCACAAATTATGTCCGAGTGCCACAGTACTCCAAGTAATAATGTATCTACAAACGGGCGAGGATTTTGGTACAAATGGAGTAAGACACTCGGCCCCAATGATTTTGCACTGGCACAAGATACAGGAGTTGAAATGATATTTCAATTTCAGGATATAACTACCTGTACCGACCATTTAGACATGGACTATGGCTGCGATGTACTTGACGCTGGTAACAATCCTACATAATCTATAGAATTTAAAAAAATAATTAAGTCATGAAAAAAATATTGCTTTTATCTATCATGTCAGTTTTAATTATGGCATGTAAAAAAGAATCAACCCCGCCTGCCTCTCATTACTTCGGTTTTGAAAATTACGAAGTAGCAGCACAAAATTTAGGGGTGTATGTACATGTTCTTGAAGCTACCGAGGGTGGCATTATCATGCGAGAAACTACCTATGGTAGTGATGGCACACAATGGGATTTAGGAGCTATTTTTAGAAACACTATTTTTTCTGCGAATACTGATGGTGGCGATTACTATATAAACGATGTAAAATTTGTACATAATGGAAGTCTATATGCGCCAGAGGGTTACGAAGATATGACCAATGAAGAAGAAGGTGCACTTATTTCTCCCTTGTATGGTCAAACTAATGAGTTCAAGCTAATTCGCGATGGAGAAAAAATCTTTGAGTCAGACTACTATATCCCTGAATCGCTCAAACTCATTGATTTACCGACAGAACCCGGAGCTATTGACGTAAATAGTGTTAATGGTTTTACACTTTCTTGGAACGCTGACAGTAATAATGAGAATGGTGTAGTTTTTTATCTTTTTTCTAATGGAGTTGATGTAGAAAACCTCACAGTAGGTAGCGAACTACACAGAGCCATAAAAGTAGAAGATACAGGCACTATAACTTTAGATAAATCTTTCTTTGATGATTTGCCAATAGGTGCTTATTTCACACTTCAGGCTATTCGAGGAAATGCAGAACTTTCAAGAGGAACTGATGATCTTTCATATAATGTTTACAGTATGAGCGAGCATCAGATTTCTTGTAAAATAGTCGAATAACAATTACTAACACAAGTAATAGTTTTTACAGACCGCTTTTTGTACGAGGCGGTCTTTTTTTATGGGCTGATAAGCATCAGCCCTCTCATATCCGGCTTTCCAACAGGATATCCACTTTAAAATGGAGCTGAAAGCCGCACAGCTTCCGCACCGTACAACGATTTTGCAAATCGTCACGCACACAGCCCTTGTACGTTTTCGTCATTTGTGGCTTTGCGGGAAAAATTGTATTTTGCATAAAAATTACGAAGATGACAGCACACGAATTAATACAAACAGCCAATACATACAGTTTGGTCGAAAGATTGGAGATAGTGGAAGGCATTTTAAAAAAAATCAGAGAGGACGACCTGCCTGAAAAAGAGGCAACGCATACCGTATCACAAAACTCTGGCATTTTGGCTTTTGCCGGAATATGGAGCGAGGAAGAAGCGTCGGTATTTGAAAGTGCGGTACAAGAATCACGAAAAATAGATACAAATGAATGGTGAATACGTCTTTGAGTTCAATATTATTATCTACATCTTTTGAGATAAACAAACGGCTATTAATCAGTTGTTCATCCCGATAAACGCCTTCTCTGATGCCTCGCCAAAGCCATCTTGATAGCTATCGGGATAGATTTTCAGTTTGTAAAAATTGGTTCTTTGACAAATGTAACGATAAGGGAAGAGAAAAAAAATAATATATCTGTCTGAATTGTTCTTTTTCTTATATGTTTCACTAAATTCTCCTTAAATACAGTGAGTATTCGCATCAAATTTGGTGAAGTATAAAGGAAAAAGAACAAGTCAAGGTGTAATGTTTATTATTTTTTCATCCCTAAAGTCATTGGTACGGTGTTTTACGGCGCAAGAATGTTGAGCGCAATAACAGCCGCAAATTGACCCAAAAAACCAACAGCATATCCACTATAAATTTGCTTCGGCACATGCGCTTTCAAGACAAGCCTTGCCGTACCCACCAGTCCCGCCAAAATGATGACGCCCAACAAAATCGGGCGCAAATCGTACAGTGGCACAGAGGTATTGACCATCGTGAGAATAACCATGGCTAAGAAGCCGCCGATGCCAACTGTGTGCATGCTTATTTTCGTAAAATTATTAATAAAAAACGCCATAAAAAGCGCAATCGTTGCACCAACAGCAAAGACCTCAAAAACATAAGGGAATATATTCGTCTTATAAATATTAATCGACAGCCAAAGATAAAAAATTCCCGTTGAAACATAGGGAATAATCCGTTCTTCGCGGTCTTGTACCTGCAAGCTCTCAATCATGCCCAAACCCCTCATTAATAGCAAAGAAAACGTAGGGAAAAAGAAACTAATCCCGGCGATACTGCTTACCATATAAAGCGTCATATCGTTGCCCGATACACTACCAAATTGATACGGATTTGCCCACATCATAAAGAGCAAACCGTAGGTTAGCATCAATAGCGGATGGCAAATAATAGAAATAAAATGTGCTGTTATTTTCATAATATATGGCGTGATTATTTACCACTAAGCGCACTAAGAACACGAAGTCGAATTAACGTAGAAGGACACAAGGGCTTCTTCAAAATCTTAGTTTTCTTTTGCGTTAGTTCGACTTTGTGTCCTTAGTGAACTTAGTGGTAAACCCTACGTAATTTTCGCTAAAAACTCCTCCTCCGTCATCACCGTCACTGTCCCTAATTCATTGGCTTTTTTCAATTTCGAGCCGGGCTTCTCGCCGACTACGAGGATGTCCAGATTACCACTTACGGCACTAATAGGTTTCGCGCCTACTGCGATAGCTTTCGCCTTTGCATCTGTGCGCGACATGATGAGCAATTTGCCGGTAAAAAGTATGGTTTTACCCGAAAAAATACCGTCTGTCACCGCTTCCTTTTTTACTTCCGAATCAAGGCGTTTCATGTTGACACCGAGTGCTTCGAGTTCATTGAGTAGAGCGATATTTTTCTCATCGGCAAAAAACTTCATCAACTCCTCTGCCACCTTCGGACCAATATCCGAAAGGTCTACCATTTGCTCCGCCGTCCAATTTCTCAAGTCGCGAATATCCTCTACTTCGGCAGCAAACTTGCGCGACACACTCCGCCCGATATGCGGTATGCTAAAACTGTACAACAAACGCGCAATACCATTGTTTTTCGCCGTATCAATCGCCTCTCGCAGATTGTCGACAGAACGCTGTCCAAAACCCTCCAATTCTGCAATTTTATCATAATCCAAACGATAAATGTCCGACACGCCATCCAACCAACCGAGTTCGTTGAAGCGCACCACATATTTCTCGCCAAAACCATCAATATTCATCGCATCTTTCGAGACATGGTGTGTCAGTCGGCGCAAAACTTGCGCTTCGCAAGCGTTATTTTCACAACGCCAAGCCGACTCACCTTCCGGTTGTACAAGTTCCGTTTGACAGGAAGGACAATGCGTTGGATAAGCAATTTTTACCTCGCTGCCATCGCGCAATTCGGGTAAGGCTTTCACGATGTATGGGATGACATCTCCGGCACGTTCCACCAAAACTGTATCGCCCAAATGTAAGTCTTTCGACTGTATAAAATCCTCATTATGAAGCGAAACCGAAGAAACTGTAACGCCCGCCAGCGCGACAGGGTTGAGCTTCGCAACGGGCGTAACTTGTCCTATTTTTCCAACTTGAAACTCTACATTCAATAGCTTCGTAGTCGCTTGTTTTGCTTTAAATTTGAAAGCAATCGCCCAACGCGGATGATGACTCGTATAACCGCATTTCTCCTGAATATCCAACCGATTGACCTTCACCACCATGCCGTCAATTTCGTAATTGTAGCCCTCGCGTTTTTCCTGCCATGCCAAACAAAAATCAATCGCCTCGTCTATATTTTTACACAATTTTCGCTCAATCGTTGGTACTTTAAAGCCCATTGACGCCAACATTTCTATGCCTTCATTATGCGTCGGGATAGATTTCAAAACATCATTCCCGGCGGCATCTATCGCGTAGCCGAGTTGGTAAATAAACGCCTCCAAACCACGCAAAGCCGTCTCCGCCGAGTCTTTCATCCGCAGTGCGCCTGTAGCTGCATTTCGCGGATTCGCAAAGACAGCCTTTTCGTCCGTTTCCCGTTTTTTATTTATTCGTTTAAAATTATCCAAACGAATAATCGCCTCCCCACGTAGCTCTACTTTTTTTATATTATGCTTTGAAAATGAAGCACTTAACGGAATAGAACGCAAAGCCCGCATATTGTTCGTAATATCGTCGCCGCGTCTGCCGTTGCCGCGCGTAGCTCCACGAATCAGGCGGTCATCCTCATACACTAGCGCAACGCTGCCCCCATCAAATTTCGGTTCCACCACATACTCAATCGCCGTCTCCGTATCTAGCATCGCCAACTCGTGTATGCGTTGGTCAAAATCCCGCAAATCCTCCGCATTATACGAATTATCGAGCGACAACATCGGTATCAAATGCGCCACCGTCGGGAAGTCCGCACTCAGGTCATTAGACACACGCTGCGTCGGCGAATCGGGCGTCACGAGGTCGGGATTTGCCGTTTCGAGTGCTACCAATTGCTTATACAATTGGTCGTATTCAAAATCGCTTACGACAGGTTCATTCAAGACAGAATACCGCCATTCGTGATAAACAATCGCCTCCCGTAAGTCCTTGATTTGCAATGCCGTAGCTGCCGTTTTTTCATTCAAAAATTGCTTGGAACGCTCGTACAATGCCTTTTGTTTTTCTTTTGAATACATAGATTAATGAGTGAATGGGTGAATTTTGAATGAGTGAATGTTTTTAATGCGACAATGCGTTAATGCTGCAATGCGATAATGTTTTACTGTGTTGTTTACCCTTTTATTTTGAGAATAATTATCATTGGGGTTTATTTTCGCGTAAAGATAAGGATAATCATTGAAAGTAGCATGAATAAAATCATAGCGTAATTTTCTATTCATTCATTCAAAATTCACTCATTCACTCATTCAAAATTGTTACCTTTGCGCCATGACTTTTCAAGAAGAAATCAAGCGGAGACGGACTTTCGCCATTATCAGTCACCCGGATGCCGGTAAGACGACCCTGACAGAAAAGCTCTTGCTTTTCGGGGGCGCGATACAGACGGCAGGCGCAGTGAAATCCAATAAAATTAAACATTCGACCACATCGGATTTTATGGAAATCGAAAAACAACGGGGTATTTCGGTGGCGACTTCCGTGATGGGTTTTGATTATAATGGACTGAAAGTGAATATCTTGGACACGCCCGGTCACCAAGATTTTGCGGAAGATACGTTTCGTACCCTGACGGCAGTAGATAGCGTCATCGTAGTAATCGACGTAGCGAAGGGCGTGGAAACACAGACGGAAAAACTCGTCGAAGTATGCCGTATGCGCGATACGCCTGTGATTGTTTTTATCAATAAAATGGATAGAGACGGTAAAGATGCGTTCACTTTATTGGATGAAATTGAGTTGAAATTAAAGTTGCGCGTACGTCCTTTGAGTTGGCCCATTGGTATGGGACCGGATTTTAAAGGCGTGTATAGTATGTATAAAAAGGAGTTGCTGCTGTTTCGTCCGAATAGTAAAGGCGGCGAAGGGGAAGACCTTATTCGCATCACAGATTTGAACGATGAAACACTTGAAACGCATGTCGGTGAACGCCTTGCCAACGAACTCCGTGAGGAGGTAAATATGGCAGAGGAGGTGTATGATAAATTTGATGAAGAACGCTACCGTAAAGGTGAATTGTCGCCCGTATTTTTCGGTTCGGCAATTAATAATTTCGGTGTAAAGGAATTATTGGATTGTTTTACAGAAATCGCGCCGCACCCACAACCAACACACACGGAAGAGCGCGAGATTGATCCTTTTGAAGATAAATTTTCGGGTTTTGTATTCAAAATTCACGCAAATATCGACCCCAATCACCGCAATAGAATTGCCTTTGTACGGGTGAGTTCGGGTTTATTTGAACGAAATAAAAATTACCTGCATATTCGCAGTGGAAAGAAGCTGAAATTTTCGAGTCCGACTTCATTTATGGCATCGAAAAAAGAGGTCGTTGATGAGGCATTTCCGGGCGATATTGTGGGTTTGCATGATTCGGGCAAATTCAAAATTGGCGATACGCTTTCGGAAGGGGAAGACTTGCATTTTAGAGGTATTCCGAGTTTTTCGCCAGCATTATTTAAGTACGTAGAAAATGCTGACCCATTGAAAGCCAAGCAATTGGCAAAGGGTATCGACCAATTGATGGATGAAGGCGTGGCGCAGCTTTTTACTCAAACGCTTAATAATAGAAAAATCATCGGTACAGTGGGTGCGCTCCAATTTGAAGTGATACAATATCGCCTCAAACACGAGTATGGTGCGTCGTGCAGATATACGCCCGTGCGCTTGCACAAAGCCTGTTGGTTGAGTGCCGAAAACCCTGCTGATTTGGGCGAGTTTATGAAGAAGAAACAACGCTCAATTGCCTTGGACAAAGATGGTAAAGAGGTATTTCTCGCAGAGTCGGCTTGGATGCTCGAAATGGCTCAAAATGACTTCCCGAATGTAAAATTTCACTTTACATCCGAATTTTAACGTCTTTTATTTAAAAATTAAATATTGAAAAAGTCTATTATTGGGAATTTAATTCCGAATAGTAGGCTTTTTTTATGTTATATCGAAATAAGTATAATTTTGGTGGGTTTTGCGTTGTATAAAAATTAAGATATTGTTAATCATATCCCATATTATTACTATTTTTGTCAATTACAAGACTAAATCAAATCTATATTTTCTAACAAAAATCTTTAATTACGTATGAAACATTTATTACTAATTTTCGCAATGATGCTCATGGGCATGGCTACGGTTATGGCACAGCGCAACATTTCGGGAACCGTGACCGACGATACCGGCGCACCACTGCCTTTTGCCAACGTATATGTGAAAGGTACTACCATTGGTACGACAACGGACATTGACGGTAATTACAGTCTCAAAGTACCGGAAGGAAGTAACTCGCTTATGGTATCTTATACGGGCTTTGCTGACCAGACGCTTGACTTAGGTGATTCCAATACGCTTAACTTCTCTGTCTCTCAAGGTGTGACCTTAGACAATGTAGTTGTGACAGCACTCGGTATTAGTCGCGATGAGAAATCGCTGGGTTATGCTGTACAAGAAGTGAGTGGCGAAGACCTGTCCAATTCCCGCGAAACGAACGTGGTGAATGCGCTTCAAGGTAGAATAGCAGGTGTTCAGATTCAAGGAAGTCCTTCTACACTCGGTGGTTCGTCTCGCATCACGATTCGTGGCTCCAATTCGTTTTTGGGCAATAACCAACCGCTTTTTGTAGTAGATGGTGTACCGATAGATAATTCAAACTTTACGACCAATGACCAGATGACTGGCTTTGGAGATTCGGAATCTTACGACTATGGTAATATGGCACAAGACATTGACCCCGAAAACATTGCATCAATGTCTGTTTTGAAAGGTGCAGCAGCAACTGCACTTTATGGTCAACGCGGTGCAAATGGTGTTATCTTGATTACGACAAAAAATGGTAAGGGGCAAAAAGGTTTTGGCGTAGAGGTTAACTCTTCCGTGGGCTTTGACCAAGTATCAAACTTGATTCCACACCAGCAACAATACGGTGGTGGTGCTATCAATCCAAATACATCACATGGCTTCAGCGAAGTCAATATAGATGGTACAACCTACCTCTACCCTTCCTATTCAAAAGATGGTTCATGGGGACCAAAATATGACCCTAACTCTTCGGTACGCCATTGGGATTCATGGGATCCGCTATCTTCCAATTTTGGTGAAACCCGTCCATGGGTGGCTCCTGATGCCGGATATGAAGACTTTTTTGAAATCGGGCAAACTTACCAAAACTCTATTGCTGTTTCAGGGTCGAATGATAAGGGTGCATTTCGTTTAGGATACTCTAATACGAGCCAAACGGGTACAATGCCAAACGGGAATCTTCAAAGAAATGGTTTGAATTTTAACTCTAACTACAACTTGAACGATAGACTTACAGTCGGTTTGACAGGAAATTACATCCGCACGGATGCCAAAAACCGCAACGTCACAGGCTATAATAATGGTAATCCGATGCAAGCTTTCACCCAATGGTGGCAAACACAATTGGATTTAGACCGCTTAGGAGAAAATACCAATTATGAAGATGGAAGCCAGTACACTTGGAATCCAAGAGGACCTCAAGTAGATACCGACAATAATTTGCTTTTTTTTGATTCAAGACCCAACTTTTTCGATAATCCATACTGGATACGCGAAAACTATTTGCAAGAAGATACACGTAATCGTATTTTTGGTAATGCCAATGCGACACTCAAACTCACTGAAGGATTGAGCCTGTTTGGTCGAGTAGGTACAGATTTCTACGATTTCTCTGCCCGTTCGGGTATCCCCAAAGCATCGGTAGAGACTTCTGCATATACTGAAACTGACCGCGGCTTTCAGGAAATGAACTATGAAACTCGCTTGAATTTCAATAAAACATTCGGTGATTTCTCATTGAATGGTGCATTGGGAGGAAATGTTATGCGCCAAAATCGAGTAACAACTATCGGTTCTGCTGTCGGAGGCTTGAGTTTGGAAGGCTTTTTCAACCTTGACAACTCTGCAAGTCCTGCAAGTGTCAATACTAACCGAATTGACTATGGGATTAACTCCGTTTTTGGTACCGTATCTTTAGGTTTCAAAAACTTCTTATACCTTGACCTTGGCGCGAGAAATGACTGGTCGTCCACCTTACCTAAAGGCGATAACTCTTACTTCTACCCGTCAGTTTCATTGAGTGCTGTCGTGACAGATATTCCCGGACTTGATAAGTTAGGTCCGCTATCTTTCGCCAAAGTACGGGCAAGTTATGCTAGTTCGGGCAACGATGCTGCCCCCTATTCTCTGGTAGATAATTTTAGATTGTTCACCCCAAATTTGGGAAGTGCGCCACGAGCTGGAATACCCAATGTACTCAATAATCCTGAACTAAGACCTGAGTACACGACCGAATACGAAGTAGGTGTTGACTTACGTTTCCTAAATGGTCGTATTGGTTTCGATGTTGCTTATTTTGACCGTTCTACCAAAGACCAAATCTTCACAGTACCTACCTCTGCATCAACAGGTCGCACATCGCGTGTCCTCAATGCTGGTGAAATGCGTAACTGGGGTTGGGAAATGATGTTCACCGCTACACCTGTCAAAACAGATAACTTTAGTTGGGATATTGGCTTCAATGCCTTCCGCCAAAACAACGAAGTGGTTTCTCTGACAGAAGGCGTAGAAAGTATTGCACGAGGAAGTACGTGGGCTGCTGATTTGCGTATTGCAGAAGGGCTACCGTATATGGCAGTGTTTGGACAGGATTTTGTGAGAGAAAATTATGAAGAGGACATGGATGGAAATATCATTCGCAACGAAGGTCGCCCTACAGTAGGTGAAGACGGCTACTATGTATTTACACCACAACGTGTATTCCTCGGCTCTGCTATCGCTGATTGGACAGGTGGTTTCAGTACTTCATTAAATTATAAAGGCTTGACAGCAGGAGCTTTATTTGATTTCCAACAAGGAGGTATCGTGCACTCTACTTCACTTCAGTGGTCAAAATACTCAGGTATGCACCCCGAAACTGTAGCGTATAATGGTCAGACAGATATTCGCGAAAACGGCATGATACTCGATGGAGTCACTGACGAAGGTGCTGAAAACACAGTAGCTGTAGATCCACAAACGTATTACCAGACTTACTGGAGAAGAGCTGCACCAAATGTATATGATGCAAGTTTCTTGAAACTGAGAGAAATTCGTTTGGGCTACAGCTTACCCAAAGGCATATTGGGTGATAACATCCGTGATGTAAATATTGGATTCTATGGTCGTAATTTGGCAATCCTTTCTGCTGCATTACCTTACCTCGATCCGCAAATTATTACAGGAGCAGGTAATGACCAAGGACTTGAAAATGCTCAAGTACCATCTACACGTAGTTATGGTGTCAATGTTCGTTTCAAATTCTAAATAAGTCTAATTTAAATTTGAGAATAAATTTGAACTTAAAATCATTCTTAAACTTCAAAATATTTATATATGAAAAATATTATAAAATATAGCTTAATATTCCTTATTGGTATCTGTCTACTAACGTTCAATGCGTGTAAAGACCTTACCGACCTTAATGAAGACCCTAACAATCCGTCTGATGTTTTGGCAGAAAACCTATTGACACAAGCTCAATTTGAACTTGCCGACCGCATGTGGAGTCGCAACTATAATGGCGAATGGACAATGCTGCTCACACAACATTGGTCACAAAATGAATACTGCGAAGAATCTCGCTATGAAGTAGATGGAAATACTTTTGACGCACTTTGGGTCGATATTTACGCCAATGTATTGAAAGAACTGAAAGACGCCGGAGGTTTGATAAATGCTAACAATGAGCTTGGTGCGAATATTAAAACTAATCAACTAGCGATTCTTAGCACACTTGAGGTCTATTCCTATCACTTACTCGTAGATGGTTTTGGAGATATTCCTTACTCACAAGCCTTAGATGTAGACCAATATCCAAACCCGAGTTATGATGACCAGCAAACCATTTACATCGATTTAGTAGAAAGACTCAAAAACGCAATAGCGTCTATGGATACGGGAGTGTCTTCATTCGATTCTGGCGATATTATTTACGATGGTGATGTTGCCTCATGGAAAACCTTCGCTAACTCTCTCTTATTACGTATTGCTATGCGTATGTCCGAAGTAGATGAAGCCACTGCAACTGCAGTTATCAACGATATTTCAGATGATTTTATTAGTGATAATGATCAAAATGCACTATTTCGCTTTCAAGAAAATCCTGACATTGCTAACCCTCTGTATGTAGATAATGTCATCGCTGGTCGTGATGATTTTTGCGTATCTGATGTACTAATCACCGCACTTCAGGATAGAAACGACCCACGATTGTCAGCTTACGTAGATACAACAAATTCGGGTACTTATGTAGGTATGCCTTACGGATTGCCTGATGCAGATGCGTTCGCAATTAAGTCAACTACCTCGCGCCCCTCCACAAGAGTACGCTCGGCAACAGAACCCGCGATACTCATGGATCATGCCGAAGTAGAATTCCTTTTGGCAGAGGCTTACGAGCGTGGTATCCTTTCGGGCGATGCTGCAGCTGCTTACGATGCAGGTGTTACAGCTTCTATGGAATATTGGGGCTTCAGTGACCTTAGCGGTGCTATTACTGACTATCTTGCTGCCAACCCTTATGATTCTGGTGACTGGAAAGCAGTGCTTGGTATGCAAAAATGGTTGGCATTCTATACAAATGGACCACAAGCATGGGCAGAGTGGAGACGCTTAGGCGAACCACAACTTGCAGTTCCTGCGGCTGCTGTAAATGACGTGATTCCAGTACGTTTGACTTATCCAATTTCGGAGCAAACCCGTAACGGAAACGCATTGAATGCAGTCACGGATGACCCTAATGATTTAAGTACGAGATTATGGTGGGATATAGACTAAGTGAAAGGAACGAGGCATAAATAAATTAAGTTTTTTGACGCCGTTATTTTTTTCTTTTTCGAGGCATGAAAACTGCGTATAGCCAAGCTAAGTACACTGTTTCACAAATTTATTTACTTTTTTGAGTATTTCTTTTAAAATGACTCTTCACCAAAAAATCCTTA
>ENA-ORXT01000993-ORXT01000993.1-marine-metagenome-genome-assembly--contig:-NODE-993-length-40503-cov-5.178969_pt1 | contig 40503 bp, 22 predicted proteins | sample MGYA00237868_ERZ511482 | MGnify/ENA metagenome assembly ERZ511482 | reverse complement strand
CACGAATAATAATTTTTTCACCTTTAAACATACGTGGTTCTGCTAAGTGTTTTCCAAATCTCAAGTATGAACCTGACCAGTTTATTCCATACCTTGAGACATTTTTCCCTTCTAAATATGGAAAAGTATTTTCATCATATTTGTAGTTATAATCAAAAGGTCTATTTTGAACATCTTCTTTGGTTTGTTTAGGCTTACCTTTTCCCGTTTGGTATGCTTTTAAACCAGCTTTTATATTAGTTATTTCATCCAATACAATAGATTTTTCATTTAGCTTATTGGACAATTTTTTACTTTCATCATCAGAAAAAACTTTAAATTCAAAACCTTCATTTTCTAAAAAATCAGATTGATTTCTATTGTGAGAATGTATAAATTCTTTTTTCAAGCTTTTAAAAACACTAATACTGTTGCTCTGATTTTGACCTTTCTTTGCACTTATTATTATTGTTTCGACATTTACACCTTCAAAAGAATAACCAGCTAAATTAACGACTTTATCTACAATAGATTTTTTCAATATTAGTTCTCTCAATCCTTTGGCTGAATAGACCATTAACCAAGCATTAGGCACAATTAGACCATAAAAACTATTATCTTTTATTATATCTATACTTCTTTCAATAAATAAAAGATAAGTATTGACTTGGTATTCAGCAGACTTGAAATTCAGATTGTAATAATCCTTTTCGGATTGTTCCATATTCTCTCTTGCAAAAACATAAGGCGGATTCCCAACAACCACATCAAAGCCACCATTTTTAAAAACTTCTGGAAATTCCTGTTCCCATTTAAAAGCCTTTTCACCAGCAACACTTTCATCATCAATCAAAGAATTTCCACATTTAATATTGTTGTTTAAGGAGCTTAGTTTTCTGTTTTTCTTTGCCGTACTCAACCACAAAGAAAGCTTGGCAATTTCCACACTTTCTTGGTTGATGTCCACACCATATAAATTCTTTTCTAAGATGGCATTTTCAACAGTATTCAACACCATTGGCACGTTTTGCAATTTGGCTTCCAGTTCATCTAAATAGCGATGTTCATTTATCAAAAATTGTAAAGCCTCATTCAAGAAAGCACCAGAGCCACAAGCTGGGTCACAGATGGTTAAGTCTTTGAGCCAACTACGGTAAACATCCAGTTCACCTAAAAGCTTCTTTCTTACCGTCTTGGTTTTGGGTTTTCCTTTTATATTTAGAGCATATTCACTTTCATCAAAATGGATGGCTTCCTTCTTTTCTTCACATAGTTTGCCAACCGTATTTTCAACAATGTATTGGGTAATGTATTGAGGCGTGTAAAAGACACCATCTTTTTTACGTTTGGTATTCTTAGAATCAATGGCTTTGCCCTCTATTTGAGCTTGCATTTCTTCCAAATCATTCAACGAATGTTCAAAAATATGACCTAAGATATTTACACTTACTTCACTTTCAAAATCATATTGGCTGAATAGTAAAGTATGTTTTTCTAAAAGTTCATCATCAATCAGAAGGCTGTCTAATACTTCATCTGGTTGAAACAAACCACCATTGTAGGCATAAATGTCATAGTCCTTTGTTTTTAAACCAGTATTCAAAAACCCAAAGAACTGTTTAAAATAATTGTACAAAGGTTGGTTACCCATTAGGCTGTTTTTGCCTTCGTTCCAATCATCCAGAATCTTTTTAATGGAATTAGATTGAAGTAAGCCTCTATCTTCGGCAAAGAACACAAACAAAAAACGGTCTAACAATTTTTGCGTTTTTTTGAACAACAGCAGTTTGTTAGTATCTGGATTATTATTGACAATATTATCAAAAATTTCACTTCTAAAAGTTTGATAATCCTTATACAGTTTCTTGGTAATTTCCTGTTCAGCAAAAACAGTTTCTTCCTTTGCTTTAAAAGGTACATCATCAAAAATGTTTTCCTTATTCAAACAAAACCAAAGGAGTTCAAAGTCTTGGCGTGAAAGCGTAAATAGATTAAATTCTTCGTGTTTATAATCATTACCAATGTAAAACCTAAGCTTTTCAAAATTAGACGTAATGGCATACTTACACGTCTTATTATGCGACCGTTGATATTTAAAGACTTGTTCTTCTACCTTACCCAAATCAACCGTATTTGTACCTTTCAGTTCTATGACAGCCAATACGTCTTTATTAGCATTAACAACAGCACCATCTACTTTTTGAGCGTTCTGAACATTCTTAAATTCTGGAATCAAATTGGCATTATCTACATCAACAGAATAACCCAATACATTAACAAACAAATCAGTAAGGAAACCAACTTGATATTGAATTTCTGTTCTACTTCTTATTTTGGTTTGAATTGTAGGATTATGAAAATGAGTAGAAAACTTTTGCCAAGCCTTTTCTATTTGTTCTTGTTGTGTTGTTGCTTGGTGTTTGAGGTACTTTTTAAGTACAGAAGTCTGGAAGATTGATTTGTTGGTTTGTAAGCTCATTGTGTTTAATAGTTGGTTAAGGTGTACAAATATACAAGCCTATTTTGATATAGCAATTTGAACAATTTTATTTAAAACTTACCATTTGGTAATTTTAGTTTATTTTTGCCAAATATTACCAAACAGTAAGTTTTGAGCAAAGAGAAAAAATTTAAAGTACACGTGAGTTCGGGGTTTAAACTATTGATTTAGAGCTGTTTAAAAAAGCATAGGCTCAAAAAAGATTAATTTTGATGACATTTTGTCCTTAACCATCAAAAAATCAAGAACCTATGCTAGTAGATTTATTCTTTGAAATAGATGAATTTTGTCAAAAATATAACTCAGGAATCAGTAATATGCTTAATTACCTCGGGTTATGTTCTCAGCTAGATCAAGGCGAACTTAGCTTGAGTGAAATTATGACAATTTTAGTTTATTATCATCAAAGTTCGTACAAGAATTTCAAAAGTTACTATCTCAAACACGTCTTAATTGACTTGAAAAGAGAGTTTCCAAAGATAATAAGTTATAATCGATTTATAGAGTTAATACCACGATGCACTTGGGTGTTGTACGGTTTTATGAAGCACCAAATGCTGTATTCGAGAAAGACTAATATCTATTTTATAGATAGTGCCAAATTAATAGCCTGTCATCCGAGGCGAAAACATCAGCACAAAGTCATGGTTGGTTTAGCAGCTTGGGGTAAAACTTCTACAGGCTGGTTTTTTGGAATGAAATACCATTTGGTCATTAATCAATACGGAGAACTAATGGATGTCGTTCTTACATCTGGCAATGTCTCAGATAATAACATAAGTGTTTTAGCTCGATTAACAGATAAAGTATCAGGCTGGATATTTGGGGATAGAGGCTATTTACTCAACTCAGAAAAGAAGTGGTTTATTGAACACGAAGGGCGTATAGTCTGGTCAGCCAAACAGCGAAAAAATGCTAAAGTAAAAGATGAATTACCTCACTTGGCAAAGTTGTGGAAAGCTAAGAGAGGATTAATTGAATCGGTAATCAATATTCATAAAAGTGATTGTAATATCGAACATACAAGACACCGAAGTCCAATAAATGCAATTACGAATATTTTAGCAGCTCTTTGTGCCTATAATTTCAAAGAACGAAAACCATCGGCTCAGATCAAGGTGAAAGATTTTTATTTAGAGAAGGGAAAAGAGTATATCTTGATGGCTGCTTAAAAGAGTGTCATTTTGGCTGAAAAGACCCCGAACTCACGTTAACTTAATGTTTCAATGCCTCAATGCTTTCAATATGTTAAGTTTTATATTAAAAATTTAAATCAAAATTGACAACAATCTATCAAATACACAACACCTCACAACACCTCACAACACCTCACAACACCTCACAACACCTCACAACACCTCACAACACCTCACAACACCCGTAACACCTCACAACAAAATTTTCCCCTCAGGAGGGGATTAAGGGGAGGACAAGAAACACCTCACAACACCTCGTAACACCTCACAACAAAATTTTCCCCTCAGGAGGGGATTAAGGGGAGGACAAGAAACACCTCGCAACACCTCGCAACAAAATTTCCCAAAACGCCAGACCGCCCTCCAGAGAGGATTAAGTACGTTCCGCCGCAGCGGGAGGACAAGAAACACCTCGCAACACATTCATTCATTCATTGCACGGTGTGGTGCGGTAAATTTGAATTGACGAAGTACAACGAAAAAAGAGGCCTTTATAAATTATTGATTATTTTTGTTAACTTGATGAAGCACTAGCACTTATTTATATGCTTTTTAATTTTTTTATTAAAATTTGAACAGCCTAGGTCCGACGTTTCGGTTTAAGACTTTATAGAGCAGACTCAAAACCAAAAAGGAAAATATTTCTCAAGTGGCTTATCAAATTGGAATGAAGCCTGATTATTTTTCTAAAAGTTTTAACAAAAAACATGTTGTTTTATCAATAACCTTTTTCGGTTAAATTAACGTAAGTATTAAAATGGAGATTTCTTTAGAACAGCTTAATGCTAAATTGCCAAATTCCACTGGTGAAGAACGAGTAGACCTCCTTTTGGATATAAGCAGAGTGATGCGTAAAAACTTTGATCCTCAAGCAATGAACCATATTGATCAAGGATTGGAATTGGCAGAAACGCTTCACAGTTATAAAAAGAAAGCTCTTTTGTATCAAGAGAAGTTTTACGTGTATCAAGTAGCCCAAAAAACGGAACAGGGCATTGATGCCGCCAAATCTATGTTAGAGTTGTGTGAGAAAATAGGGGATAAAGAGTTGAGTATCTCTGCTATGAAAAATATTGGTGCAGCTTATGAAGTTGATTTGGACAATAAAAGCTACTGGTATGAGAAAGCTTTAAAGGAAGGAGAACAAATCAATAACATCAAGGAAATAATTTGGTTGCATGGTGCATTGGGTGCTGTGAAGGATATGCAAATGCTTTTCGATGAATCTACTACTCATTGTCTTAAAGCAATAGATTTGGCACAAGAGCTTCAAGATGAGGAGCTGTTGGGCTTTAGTTATTATAACTTGGGAGCCGTAACAAAAGATGAACGAAGCATCGAATATTTTAAAAAGACCGTTGAGCTTTTTGAGATAACCAATAGTGTTTATTATTGGCAATCTTGTGTACATCTTGGATGGGTGTATAAAGAATATGGTTATTTTGATGAGGCACATAGGACGGTTGATAAAAGTATTAAAATTGCAGAAGAGACCAAAGCCAAAGCCAGATTGGTATTGGCTTATCATCGAAAAGCAGATTTGTTGATTGCACAGGCTACTCAGAAAGAAGAAGTCATAAATAAGAGACTGATAAATGAAGCGAAAATATTTGTCAATAAAGCAATTGGGTTTATTGAACAAGGAGATGCTAATAGAACAATCGTACTTGTTTTTATACAAAAGGTGGAGATTGAATATCATTTGGGTAATTACAAAGAAGCCTTAGAAAGTTTGAATAGTAATTTTCAAGAGAGTCAATTGATTCCTATTATCGATGTTCATCGACTTTATAAAGAATTGCGTTGGAAAGTTTACGATGCATTAAATGATACAGAAAATGCCTATCGTTCATATAAAGAATTTGTTGCCCTAGATAATAATTACAAATATTCAAAGTCTCTAAAAGAATCAAAGTCATTAGAAGCCAAGTTTGCAGCCAAAGAAAAAGGAGCAGAAGTTAAACGATTACATGAATTAGAGGAATTGAAAACCCGTTTCTTTTCTCAAGTAACCCACGAACTCCGTACTCCTCTAAGCCTCATCTTAGGTCCCATCCGCCAAATTTACCAAACAGATGACAAACAAGAAATCAATCAGTTGGCAAGGATCGTTGATCGTAATGCCAATCGTCTACTCCAATTGGTCAACCAATTATTGGATGTCAATAAGCTGGAAGCTGGTAAAATGCATTTGCAGAAAAGCTATGGTAACTTTTCTGCTTTTATTGAAACCCTAGTACAAGCTTTCCAAATCCTAGCAGCGGAGAAACAAATACAATTGGATTTTATCAATGATTTGGACGAACTTATTGTGAATTTTGATTCTGATAAAATGGAAAAAATTGGATATAATCTGTTGTCCAATGCCTTTAAATTTACACCTTCTGGCGGACAAATTGTATGCCATCTAACCGCCTTGCCATCTGAAAATCTAGAACAGATATGGATTGACTTTAGTTTATCAGATACAGGCAGAGGAATTTCTGAAGACAACTTGCCACATGTTTTTGATCGCTTTTATCAAGCAGATAATAGTCAGACCAGAGAGGTCGAAGGAACAGGTATTGGGCTGGCTTTGGTTAAAGAATTAGTGGAGTTAATGGATGGTAAAATTGAGGTGAATTCTAAAGTGGGAGAGGGAACAACCTTTAAATTTCAATTGCCATTGGAAATAGGAGCGAAGGAATTTGTGCAGGAGGAAACGTATGACCCAACTTTATCTTTTTATGAGTTAAAAACAGCGTTAAATCAAACGGAAAATAAAATAAATAAGGGGAAAAATGCTCCTGTTTTGTTGTTGATAGAAGACAATCAAGATATGCATACTTATATCCGTAATGTTTTAGAAGATGAATACATTCTTTTGGAAGCAATAGATGGGCAGCAAGGAGTTGATCTTGCTATAGAGCGGATTCCAGATATTATTTTAAGTGATGTTATGATGCCTAAAAAAGACGGCTATCAAGTTTGTAAGGAGTTAAAAGAAGACGATCGTACCAGTCACATTCCCATTGTTTTACTAACAGCAAAAACAGCACTTAAAAGCCGTCTCGAAGGCTTAGAACAAGGAGCCGATGTGTATTTGTCAAAGCCTTTTAGTATGGAAGAACTCAAGTTTCAATTGAACAATCTATTGACGACTCAATCCAATTTTCAAAAGAAATACAATCAATTGGATGTTCATGAAATTCCAGAACAAAGTTTGACAAAAGAGGAATTGTTCTTAAAAAAGATAAGGGACATTGTTGAGGAAAATATAGAAGATAGAAGTCTAAATGTTGAAAAACTAAGTCAATTTATGTTAATGAGCTCGTCTCAATTATATCGTAAAGTAAATGCCTTAACCAATTTGAGTACCTCTCAATTTATTCGCGATGTTCGATTGATAAAAGGCAAGAAATTACTTGAAGAAAACAAAGGGAACATCTCTGAGGTCGCTTATCAAGTTGGCTTAACTCCAGAATATTTCTCCAAATCTTTTATCAAAAAATATGGTGTTTTCCCAAAAACGCTCTTAAAATAATAAGCTGTATGAGATATTAGATTTGAGAAATCATAAATAATCTGATAAACCAACTGTTTTAAGAACCATGCACGATATGAACTGTTTTTTGCACGATATGTACTAGACCATCACTTGCTTTTATTCTACCTTTACAGAATATATAAGCTTTTATAGAGTATGATCTTAAGGTATTAATTGATGTTTAATTTCTTTGGGGAGAAATTACCATTCCTTTGTTAAAATCGACCATTCCTACATCATTTGCAACCGTTCATAAAACGTGTTATATAAATGTGAAAATTATATATATATTTGTAAAGCCAATAAAATAGGGTTTTTATAATAATTTGATGTGCCAAAAGTGCTAAGTAAAAAATATACAACAATAATGACACCTTAGATGGGCAATTCTAAAATTTCAACTTTTATTATTTTCTGTTAGTACCATTTTGTTATAAACTTTTAGTTATTGATTATAATAGGTGCGTATTAAATGACTTCGTTTAATATGATCTTGGGAAAAGCAGAAACCGAAATATTGGTATGTATTAAAAGGCTATGGGGAATAAAATAGTTTATATAGTAATCATTACCTTTCTATTGTTTCATCCTAATTTTGTTAAAGCAAATGCGGATGTTATCCAAGATTTTATTGCTCAAGCCGATCTTGCCAAAATTAACTCATCTGACTCGTTGGCTTTCTTCTTAAATGAAACAGAAAAACTTATTTCTGATGAAACGCCACCACATTTAAAATTACGTTTTCTTACCGATAAAGGAGATTTCCTAAAATCAAAACAATCTTTCCAACAAGCCATTTCTTATTATCAAAAAGCACTCGCCGAACCAAATATTAGTGAGCAGGACGCTTTATTGGCAGAAATATATAAAAATTTAGGAATGTGTTATCATGGGCTAGGTAAAATTAAAGAAGCTCATTTGTGGTTTAATAAAAGTGAAACTTTATTCGTTGCGCAAAACAATCAACGTGATCTTGCTGAAATATTATACCAAAAAAGCCTTTTGTATAAACAGTTTGGAGAATATGCATTGGCAAATAAAACAATTGATCAAACACTTAATTTATTAGAGGAATGGACCAATAACGAATTAAAAGCCAACTGCTACCTTGCTCTTGGTGAAATTAAGATGCTGTGTTGTACAAAAGTACAAGAGGCAAGCGATTTTTATCAAATGGCGATCGATCTTTTGGTCGTTGATGGTCCGTCTAAATTATTGGCGAGTGCCTATCGTTTAATGGCAACAAGCAAACAACCTAAGGAAGCATTCTTGTTTTATAATAAAGCAAAGGATGTTTTAAAACAATTGGGAACGAATGATGATATAAATGTGGCTGCTGAAACAGCCTTAAATCAGTATCATCTTGCTGGGAATTATATGGAAAGAAAACATTTTAGAGAAGCTTTAAACGAATTTGATCTAGCATATAAGCTTTTTAATAAAATCGGAAATATTGAATATCTTGCCAAATCTTTAAGTCAAAAAGGAGCCGCATATTATGCCTTAGATGAATATGCAATAGGCTTGCCTTTTTTGATAGATGCACACAAAATCGCAATAGACCATGCGAACCATGCTGCAATTGAAACAACAGCTTATAACTTATATGAAGCCTATGAAAGCATAGAAGACTTAGGGAATGCCTTGAAATACTATAAAGCCTATCAAACAAACAAGGATGCTCTGTTGGAGCAAACAAAAAATGCTGGGCTGCTTTTAGAAGATGTAGGTTTTGAGGACAACCAAAATGCCAACTCAGCCTTAGCTTCTGCACAGACGCAAAAAAATGAATTGGTGGTGTTTGATCAAGTGGGTAATCGGTTTAAGTCTTTTAAAAACTCTTTTTTATTGATTTTTTGTATTTTATTTATCAGCTTAGGTGCTATTTATATGCTTTACCGAAAGCAAAATCAAACCAATATATTGTTGAATCTATCTAATGATGATTTAAAGAAAAAAAACGAAATAATCTCTAGTAAAAATCTGGAAATAGAGAAAAAGTACAAAGAAAATAGAACCCTCCTTTTAGAAATCCACCATAGAGTAAAAAATAACCTCCAAGCCATTTCAAGTTTGCTTTCTTTACAAGCCAATTATTTAACCGACGAACAAGCATTGAGTGCCATTTTGGGAAGTCAAACCAGGGTGCAGTCGGTCGCTTTAATTCATCAAAAATTATATCAAAGACAAAACTTATACAGCCTGGATATAAAGGATTTTATAGATTCGCTTTTGGTGAATTTGGCGAACTTGTTTAATGTAAATGAAGATGCTACAAAATTGATTTTTTCGGGTGATAGCTTGTATTTTAAACTAGATACAGCTATCCCTTTGACATTAATCATCAATGAATTAATGACCAATACTTTTAAATATGCTTTCCCCAATAAACAATCAGGATTGATTGAGGTTTCGCTGGTAGAAATAGATAATAAAATTATTTTGAAGTATGCCGATAATGGAATTGGATTGGAGCGAAAAGAAATGGGTACGGGTTTTGGAAGTAAGTTAATAGATTTATTGTGCAAACAACTTCAAGGTACCTGTAATATTAAAGAGAGCCAGACCGGGCTGGCGTATGAGTTTGAGTTTCTAAGCTACGAACTTGATTTACAGAGACTTTCTCCCCTTCAGAAGAAGGAATTTGTGGAGATGTAATCACATAATTAACAAACTCAAATTCATAAAGTACAATCCCGCTATCGGTTTCAATAACTTCCATAAATCCACCCAATTGCTTACACAATAAGTTAATCAATTTCGACCCAAAGTTCTTGATGTGCCTATTTTGGTTTACACTGATTCCATCGTCAAAATAAGTAATGTGTAAAACATCTTCAATCTCTTTTACACTTATATTTAAAGAACCATCTCTAATAGCATAAGCATATTTAAAACTGTTGGTCATTAATTCATTAAAAATCAGACTAAGTGGAATAGCGGTGTCCAAATCAAAAGTAAATGATGAACCATTGTAATTGATTTTGGCATCGTTGATTTCAATATTGAATAAGTTGGCAATGTTGTCAAATAATTCTTTGAGGTAATTTTCAAATTCAATACCAATGTGCTTTCCTTTTTTATACATACCCTGATGCATAATGGCAAGCGATTGAACCCTGCTTTGACTTTCTGTGAGTGTTTTCAATGCAATCATATCGTCTACATTGGCAGACTGCAAAGCCATCAAGCTGGTAATCGTTTGTAGGTTGTTTTTGACCCGATGCTGAATCTCCATTTCCAACTGTTGATTGGTTTGCGCTAGTTGATTGAATTCAGTCTTTTGCCTTTCTATTTCTTTCTGCTGTTGGGCAATCAAGTTGTCTTTTTTGTTTAGTTCAACCACCGATTGTTTTTTGTATGCAACCGCTGTTCTTCTTTTATACAAAAGAAAAGAAAGAACCAGTAGTCCACTAATAGACAATAATACCATAATGAGTAAAAAACTCGCAGGCATTTGTTTTATATAAAGTAAAATGTCATTCATAAATATATAATTACTAACAAAAGCTGAATCAATACGGGTAACCATCAATACATCTATGCTTCAGTTCAACTTTAAGTGTTGGTATTTGCAATTTTAATGTAGATGTTTTGCTTACAATCTACTAGTTAGTTGCATACTTTCAACAATACACATTCCATTAGACAATGGTTTTTTACTAAGTTACTTTATTCAACTCTAGAACAAGGGTGTAATCTTATGAACTGCCTGAAATACTTTCCGAAGAGGCTGATTTACTTTCCGAACGAAACATGCTTTTTTTCAAAAAGACTTGGGTTTTTATAGAACGCAAGTAATTGATGAGGTTTTAAATTGCAACTATGTTTTCTGCTGAAAAAGAGAAACTTATATCAATAATTTTGTCTATAGGGGAGACTATAAATAGTATGTTTTAGACTTACTACTTACAATCTTAAATTTACACAATCCAACCTAAAACCAAAACAATGAGATTTTTTTATGAAAACCTCGAAGAAGATGATTTTTATCAATTAATATATGATGAAACAGATGGTGAGCTGATTACCTATACTGGACACATCCATACTTTTCACACGAATAAAACCGAATGTAAAAAGACGGAGAAGATTTATAAAAATCCTGCAACTGGCAAAAAAAATGTTGAAAAACGATGTGCTACTTTGGAAAGCAAGGGATATGTGTTGTCTGATCCGGATTTTCATTTAGAATTAAAAACAAACATCACAAAGGCTAAAAAGGAGAAGCTTAGTGATCTGATTGTATACGTTTACAGCAACAAATGTTGGGAGGCAATTGCCGAACTTGATCATTTAATCAGACTCGATATTTCAGTCAATGGTAATGACTTATCCATTCCGAAAGAATTTGGAAATTTGACAAGTTTAACAACACTCAATATCTCTGGAAACCCCATCGCATTGCCTGATGTCTTTGACAAACTAAGCAACTTACAACATTTTAATCTCTATTGTAATCAAGATAGTAAATACAGTCAGCTTCCCGATAGCTTCTATCAATGTACATCGCTTAATACCCTTGACTTATCTAATTCGGAAATTCAATTTCTATCTGGAGATATTGGGAATTTAATCGAATTGGAAGAACTAAATATTAACCAAACAAAGATCACTCAATTGCCAGGTGGTATTGGAAATTGTAAGAAATTACATAGAATTTATGCAATGCATTGTCCCAATTTAACCTCTTTGCCAGATGAGATAGGTGAATTGGAAAGCTTGGAGTATCTGTTGATGTCTTACAGTAAGATACAGTCATTGCCCGACCCTATAAGCAAACTGAATAATTTAGTAACCCTTGATTTATCAAATGGCGAAATTTCTGTATTACCAGAAGATATTGGGAATATGGAAAGTCTATCAATCTTAAAACTCGATTTAGATTATCACACTGCACAAACAGGAATACCTAAAATCAAGACCATTCCCGACTCTATTGGGCAATTGAAAAATCTAAAAGAACTCAATCTCAACAACCATGCAGTTACCGAATTACCTCCTTCGTTTGGCAATTTAGCAAACTTGGAATATCTGTATTTGGACTATAATAAAATCACCACTTTTGATGAAGGCTTTTTCAAACTCTCCAAATTAGACGAATTGCATCTAAGGGGAAATGGCATTACCGAACTTTCTAAAAGCTTTAAAAAATTAGAAAACTTAGATGAACTAGAACTGGCGGATAATGAAATTCCCAATATCCCGCAAGATGTATTGGGTTGGGGAAATGCCGATGATATTTTGGGCTATCTGGAAGACGATGAACCAAAAACCGAATTGGAGAATACACTTTCTAAAGAAGAACAGCGTTTAGTCCTAGAACAGTATGCAGAGCCAATTACAAAATATTTGCGTTTTACCAAAGAAGAATATGGGAAAGAGCAAGAGGATATGTATGCGGTCCACAAATTTTTCACTTTTGAAACCGATGTTGTTCCTACCTTAAAGAAAAAGAAATGGTATAGTAGTGACGAAGGGCAACAAGTACTTTGGATCCTATTCGCTCCTTTTCAAAATTGGACTGAAGTAGACCATCGTATTATGATGGTACTAAGTAAAAACACTTGGGGGGAACCTTCCAAATTCAAAAAAGATTACGATAGAGACCATGGACTAAATTGGTGTTTCTTTAAATGGTATCAAACACAAATTGAAAATGGACAGGAACCCGATTATGAAGATATCGTTGATTTGCTCAAAAAATATGAAAATGGAGACAAGGTCTTTGAAGATTGTTTGGGGCATTTGGCAAGTCATTTACACAAAGACGGTCAACCAACTAAGTTTGGAGAAGTGGTCATTGCTAAGTTTAAAGAAGATGCTGATGGGCTTTTGAAATTACTTACTTGTATGAACGAAAGCAGGGTTTATACCATAAAAGATAAGATCGTTGACTTATTGATTCAATTTGCTTTTGAGGACAACGAATCATTGATTCAACAATATTTATTTGCATCTTATACCGATTCTAAAGGAAATGCAGACTATAATGTAAATACTGACAATGTTCGCCTTTTTGTCAGCCAAAATCCAGAGAAATACGAAGCCATCTTATTGGAGGCAGCAGATAAAATTCGATATGTAAGCCGGCAGCCTCAGTGTGGGATAGACCTACATCGTTTTTATGGAATGAAACACAAAGACTTAATTGTTAAATTGGTTTCAAAAAATTTGGGTTCTGTTTTGGTGTATGGTAAAAAGTGGTTTCAGTTAAAATTAGATGGTGAAAATGTTTGTTCGCCAGCAACCTATGTGGATTGGTTAATAGCACATTTTAAGGACGGATTAAAAGAGCCTTTGCTAAAGGTATTGGAAGAAAGAAAGGAAACGGAAGTGTTCTATAAAGCATTGATAGATGCTTATCCAAAAGACATTCTTCCAATAATGGCTGCTCTACTCGCCAAAGAGGAAAATGTGGGAATGATTTTACCATTGTTAAACAAACATGATTATTCGGCTTTTCATGAAGTCCTCTGGTTCTTGGTCTCTAGTGATGAAATCAGCAACAGAAAATTGGCGGCAGCTGAATTGGTGCGTTTGTATCCAGAAAACCATTTGATTGAAAAATCTAAAGCTTTTCTAAAAGAGAAAAAAGCCAATTTTAGAGATGGTGCGGTTCAGGTTTTATTGTTGATAAAAGAGGGTAAAAACAAATCCATTCTAAAGAACCATTTATCAAAAGAGAAAGATAAGAGTATTCGAGAGACCATTGTTAAATTCGTTAAAGAATCGGGCGATACCGATTTTCTTTCTAAAGAAATATTTGCAGAGTTTGAGGACTTAAAGAAAAAAGAAAAACTCAAAAAGCCAATAAAAGCATGGTTGGATGAAACAAAGCTTCCGTCTGCCTATTGGAAAGATGGCAAAGCAGTTGACCCTTTGATGATGCGTTTTTTATTCCAAAAACAAAAGGCGAAAGAAACAGATTGGTATCAACCAAGTGAGGAAGTTGCTTTGGTCTTGGATATGATGGGTAAAGAAAAATCAGCTGATTTTGCCCATGAACTATTACAGCTTATTTTAAAGAACGGAGAAATCAAAGCCGCCAATAAATTGTTTTTACCAATGGTCGCTTATTTGGGAGACAATCGGGTAGTGGAGGCTATGAAAAACTACTGCACCAAAAAGAACAATGTCCTTTCAGCCAATTTGCTGAGCAATAATACAAGCTTATATGCGGCAAGGGCATTGGACGCCATTATGCTTCATTTTAAAGTTAAATACCCCAATGTTCGAGAAGCGGCTTCGGAATCTTTTGGTAAAATTGCCAATGAAATGGGGGTGTCTTCTTTGGAGTTGCAAGACAAAATGATTCCCGATTTTGGCTTTGAAAACCTCTTTAAAACACTTGAGGTTGATGGCAAAGAGTACCGTGTTTTCATCAATGCCGATTTGAAACTTGCATATTTAGATGAGCTGGACAACATCAAAAAATCCCTACCATCAAAAGCTTCTAAAGAACTCAAAGAAGAAATAAAAATACTCAATAAGGAGATTCGCACCATTGCCAAACAACAGAAATTAAGTTTGGAGCACAACTTTATTTGTGAAAGAAAATGGGAGGTCGCCGATTGGCAAAAGCATTTTATGACCAAGCCTTTGATGTTTGCCTTGGCACAATCACTGATTTGGGGAATCTATGAAAAAGGAATGCTCAAAAGTATTTTTGGATTAAACGAAGACCAAACCTTAGAAGATGCCAAGTTGGAAGAAATTACTTTGCCCAAAAATACACAAATAGGAATGGTTCACCCAATCGAATTGGACCAAGAGCAATTAACCGTTTGGCAAGATTATATCAAAGAAAACAAACTCAATCAGCCTTTTGATCAAATGTCTAGACCCATTTATTTACCAGATGAGGTTCATCGTTTTAAAACCATTCTATTTAATTTTGAAGGCAAAACAGCCAAAGCAGGTTCCTTTAAATCGGTAATGGAAAAACGTGGATGGCGAAGAGGTTCTGTTCAAGATGGTGGAGGAGTATATGCCTATAGAAAAGCCTTTGAAGTTTCTGGAATAGAAGTTTTCATTGCACTAGAAGGTATGGGTGTTCAAATTTGGGATTATAGTGAACCAGTAACGCTCAAAGAACTCTTTTTTACCAAAATAAACTCAATAGAAGTCGGTAGTTATGTATATGATACCTATAAAGGCGAAGACGACGAGCGTTTATTCTTAATAAAGGATTTGCCCCTAGTTGTTTATTCCGAAACCATAAACGATTTGAATCTATTAATAGAGCGTTAGTCATAGAAACATTCACTCATTGCCAACAAGCCAAAATCAAATAATAATCAAAGAAAAACCCTTCATCTTGATGAAGGGTTTTTTCTATTTTTAATCCCCGCTCCAAAAGCATTTGCTCATATTCTTGTAAATCATATTGGTGTGGATGTAAAATATCTCCAGGAAGTAACCTGAAAAGGCGCTTAAAGAAGGAGTGATTGTGGGCATCTATGGAAAACAACAATGTACCTTTTGGTGCAATACAATCAGTGAGTTGATCTAGGCTTTTATCCAAATCAGAAACGTGGTTTATGGCATTCAAACAACAAACCAAATCATATTTATGTGTTGGGTGAAATTCTTCTAAAGGAGCATTTACAAAAGTAGTATAAGGATAATCTTTGGGTGAAAAATAGGAAAGATCTTGTTCGTATCTATCCAACAAAGGATCAACAGCTGTTACTTCATACTGGTCAAATATGGTAAAAATTCCAGCAGGACCACAACCAACATCAAGAATTTTACTATTGTAATCAAGCTGTAAATCAGCTAAGATGGGAGCGATGAATTCTTGCCAATACTTCGTTTTCCAAGACTTATATTCACTAGGATTTTTTTCTTTTAAATAGCGTTTCCACCAACGAATCTCAGCCCATTGAGCAATTGTCCATTTCAGCGATTTAGTGAAAGCCATATTTTTGAGGGTTGGAAGTTTTAAAATCAAAGTTAAAATGAAAATGAAAATGAAAATGAAAATCAAAGTTAAAGTTAAAATGAAAATGAAAATGAAAGTTGAAGTTAAAATGAAAATGAAAGTTGAAGTTTAAAGTTTAAAGTTTGAAGTTTAAAATTGAAGTTGAAGTTGAAGTTGAAGTTTAAAATTGAAGTTTAAGTTTAAAATTGAAGTTGAAGTTTAAAATTGAAGTTGAAGTTGAAGTTTAAAATTGAAGTTTGAAGTTTGAAATTAAAAGTTTAAATTACCAAGCCTCCGGATCATCCTTATCAACCTCTTCTTTGTATTTCAAGCGAGTATATAGCTTTTGCTGTTCCCTTTCCAGTATGAGTTCCGTCAAATCATCAGCAAGTTCAGTCGGTTGTGCATGGTCCAAGCAATTACGCACCTTCTGTTCCCCAACATCCAAGCGATAAAGGACATTGTACAACATTTCCAAATCATAATCCAACCAATACAAAACCGTCCTTTTTATTTGCTTCCGCAAAACAGCAAGACCATCAAAATTTGTTGGGTCAACATCTTCTTGAAACAAGCCATCGGCATCCATTTGATCAACAAGCAAAGGAATGTTCTTTTCAACCGACAAATTCGAGAAACCATTTTGATTATTAGGCATAACGGAGACGTTTTAACAACACAAAGATATCTATAAGAATCTAAAATGAAAATGAAAGTATGAAATCAACCATCATTCCTCAACCATCATCTATGATTTATACTGCTCAATCATCATTCTCAAGTCTCCATTCTCTGCCAAAGCAGGATGCCAATCAAACAAAATAGTGTGGCGACTGTGGTCATCAATCAATGCTTTTTCAAGATATGCAATACCAGCTGCAGACTTTCCTATTCTATGATAATTGACATACGCAATATAGAAGAAGTCGGGATCCTCTCCAACCACTTCAATGGCTTTTTGTAAAACATCTAAGGTTTCATAGAAGAAGCCCAAATCGTAATAAATTTTTGCCAACTGAAGCCAAGTAACCTTCTCATCAGAATTTACTTCCAATGCTTTAAACAGATATTCAATGGCAGTCTCATGGTTGTTTAAGGTAAAACTCAAAGACGCAAAAGAACGATAATAAGCTGGGTTGGTTTCATCACAATCAATGGCTTTTTTATAAGCAGTAAAAGCTTCAGTGTAGCGACCAAGTTCTTTAAAAACCTCTCCTTTCAAATAGTGCGCTTCATGAAAAAGGGCATCCACTTGTATGGCTTTGTCTAAATAATAGAGTGCTTTTTTATAGTTGGTCAAATGATAATGCGTATAACCAACACTGTATAATAAATCGTCGTTTCTGCTTTCAATCCTCAATGCCTGACGGAAGTATTCGAGTGCCGACTTATAGTCTTCTAGTTGGTAATAAGCTTCGCCAGTTTCCTGAATAGCCAATACATAGTTTTCTTTTAAAGCTATGGCAAACGAAAAGGCTTCAATGGCTTTCTCATACAACTTCAATCCCATAAAAGACAAACCATAGTTGAACCAAGCTCGTGACGAGAAAGGATATTCGTTGGTCAATCCTCTAAACAGCTCAACACCAGTTTCATAGCGTTCGCCTTCTTCAATAGCAAAAGACAATCGCTCCAAAATTTCGGTGTTTTCTGGTTCGTTCTCCAATGCTGAAAGTAGGGTGGAAAATTCCAAATCTATTTCACCTATAGCAAGGTAAATATCTGCCAACTCAAGCAACAAAGTCGTTTTATCTTCTGAATCTACTTTGTCCAACGCTTCTTGAACTACCTGAACTGCTTGCTCAAAAGCGCCCTGAGCCAAATAAATTCTACTTTCGGCAACCACAATTTCAAGACTGAAAAAAGCAATTGCTTTGGCATTGTTTATCTTCTCAAAAGCAGCATCAAATTGCCCAGATTCAGCCAAATATTCTGCCTGTTTGGTCAAAAAACAATCGGAAAAAGGATGTTGATTTGCAGCCATTTGAGCGACTGAAAGTGCTTGAGCATATTGGAAAGATGTCTCGTAGTGATTCATAATGGCAAGGTAGTCTTCTGTCTCTAGAAATCGTTGATCCCCAGAAACCAAACCAGCTTCATATTGTGCCACTAATGATTGAACATCCCTATTATATAATTCGTCGTTATAATTGGTCAATGGTTTCGGCGTTTTAGGTAAATGTAAAATGTTTTTCGGAGGGCTAATCAAAACCAGTAATACGTCAAAAATAGCTTAAAAGTTTCATTAATAAAACTTCCATTCCTGACCATACTTTCCTGTCTTACATTTACGGTTATTAAGGTATTGTTGTTTTTGCTAATAAAAAAGCTTTACGTGAAACAAATAAATAGTTGTATAACTAATTTTTTTGTATCCATTCTTTTATATTACTCAAACTCGTATCAAGCGTTTCGGCAATTTCATTTTCAGACATTCCCAATTTATAAAGTTTTCTAGCTGCTTTAACAAGTGCCTCGTCTTTCTTAGCAAGTGCCTCGTCTTTTTTAGCTAGTGCTTTATCTCTTTTAGCCAATTTTTTATCCATTATACTTTTATAATAGTCAAAATCTTTTTCTATCTCAATAGCGGCAATGACTTCTTGGTCCAAGGTAGCTTTGTTCAATCTTTTCAACATTTTCTCTACCAAAGGATCTTTTTTACTTGTATTTTTTATTTCTAAGAAACGATTATTATCATTCATAACATAAGTTTGATTAAAAATATTTAGAATCTCTTCCAACTTATTTCGTTGCTGATTCTTTAACAAGGGTATTTGAATAAAATAACTATCATGCGTCAGTGTTTCTATAAATTTGTTCTCTATAAAAGTGCTGACATCGCTTACTAAATCTGTATAAACTCTAGCAATTTTTAAAACGGGTGTCGAGATGTTCTTTAATCTATATCCCAAAAAATAGACTGTTATAATGGGGAAATCGTGCTCCTCTTCTATCTTTTTTTTTATTATAGTTTCAGGATAAAAATAATTTCGACCTAAGTATTTTCTAAACCTTCTACTTTCAGTATATTTTTTACTTTTTTGTAGTTCTATTAAAACTATTTTTCGTCCGTCTTTTACATCTATAACAGCTTTAAAATCCAGCCGAAACAATTGTAATCTGTCTGGGATTTCTAATTCCTCAGACTGTTCTTTTACCGAAAACTGTTCAGTTGGTCTAAGCTGAAGACTTTTTATTTTAAGCCCGAGTAATTGACTCAAAAAGCCTTTGGCAATTTCTGTATCTTCCATAAGATACTTAAATGCCACATCGTAAATTGGATTGACGATTATCATTGTTAGAATTTTTTTAAAACTTGTAGTGTTGATACAAGTTGTTGTTGTTGTTGAAAATCTAAATTTAAACCAAAAAAGTCATTGTAAAATCAAATTCTACTTATTAACGTTTAAAATCACCACTCTTGATACATTTATAAGTAATTTTAAACCAAAATCGTTCCTTTTTCGCCCAACTGACAAAAGGTCACTAATAAAATATGAAAATTTCACATTCAAACGATATAATGCTACAAATAAGTTCCTATAAATCAGTAAAGTACTTTTTAACCATTCTTGTTATCTGTTTTTTGTTCTTTTGTTATGATTTATCATTAAAAAGCCAATCGGAAACGTACTGGCAACAGCAAGTTGATTACGATATTGAGGCAACGCTCAATGATGAAAAACATTTATTGGATGCCTATTTGGCAATGAATTATACGAACAATTCTCCCGATACACTCAATTTCATATACTTCCATCTTTGGCCGAATGCTTTTTCAACCACAAAGACTGCTTTTGCCAAACAAAAACGACAACAAGGCAGCCTGAATTTTCATTTTGTGAAACCTTCAGAGTTGGGACACATCAAAAAAATGGCTTTTTCGGTCGAGGGAAAGGCGGCGCAACTGGTACAAGACAAGGAAAATCCAGATATTGCCAAACTCTTGCTCAATAAGCCTTTATTGCCTGGTCAAACCATTTCACTGGAAACGCCTTTTCAGGTTAAAATTCCCAATAGTTATAGCCGACTGGGACATGTCGATCAGTCTTACCAAATTACGCAATGGTTTCCCAAACCTGCGGTCTATGATCATAAAGGCTGGCATCCAATGCCTTACCTAGATCAAGGGGAGTTTTATTCGGAATTTGGCTCTTTTGATGTAAAAATTACCTTGCCCGAAAACTATGTCGTAGGGGCTACTGGCGATTTGCAAACAGAAAGTGAATACGATTTTTTAAATGAAAAGGTAAGACAAACGTTGTTGATTGACTCTTTCTCAAGGGATACATCAATTCCAGCATCTGCTGCCAAAATGAAAACCCTACACTATACCCAAAAAAACATCCACGATTTTGCTTGGTTTGCCGACAAACGCTTTCACGTTCTAAAAGAAGAATTTACCATTCCTGAAACGGGTAAGGCTTGTACTGCTTGGGCAATGTTTACAAATACAGAAGCCGATATTTGGACAAAAGGTGCTGAATATGTCCGAGATGGGGTGCTGTTTTATAGTGAAAAAATAGGCGCTTATCCTTTTTCGCAAGCAACGGCTGTCCAGTCTGCTTTGAGTGCTGGAGCAGGGATGGAATATCCGCAAATTACAGTCATTGGCGTTTCTGGAAATGCTCGGAGTCTGGAAAATGTAATCGTTCACGAGGTAGGGCACAATTGGTTTTATGGACAATTGGCAACGGATGAACGGACATATCCTTGGATGGATGAAGGGATGAACACCTACTATGAGCAGCGGTATTTTAATGAAACGAAATCCGATGAGGTCATGGGAGAGGCAGTAGTGCCTGAAGGATTGTTGAGGTTGGTCGGATTAGATGGATTGAACACTAGAGATTTATATGAAAAATTGCTACAAGTTCCTGCGAGGTTGAATGAAGATCAAGCCATAGACTTGGCTTCCGATGAGTTTACGTCTACCAATTATGGCTTGTATACTTATATAAAACCTGGTCTTTCTTTGGATTACCTTCAATCTTATCTGGGAACCAAAACGATGGACAGAATCATGCAGGAATATTATCGTCAATGGGAGTTCAAACATCCGTATCCCGAAGATTTTAAAACCATTGTTCAGAATGAAACAGGCAAACCAACAGATTGGTTTTTCGATGAACTAATCAGTACAACCAAAAAGGTCGATTACCAATTTCACAAATACTATCCCTATGCTCAAATAATTGGGAAAGATACCTTCGATGTGTTGATTTTACGAAACCATCCGATAGACAATGTGGCGGGTCCGTTTCCCATTACTGCTATGAAAAATGGAAAGCCTATGCAGACCATTTGGTACGATGGGTTTCATGGGGAACTCGATGTGCTGTTTCCTGCCATTGGTTACGACCAATTAATCATTGACTACTACCATCGTTTGCCCGAAAACAACCGCCAGAACAATTACTTTACACCCAAGGGAAAAAATCTCTCTACCAAAGTAGCAATTTTACCAAAAGTAGAAAAAGACGACGCTCGTCAATTATTCATCACACCCATTGTTGGTTACAACCACTACGACAAAGCAATGCTTGGATTGGCTTTTTACAACAGCATGGGTCCTGTCCAAAATTTTAGATTCAATATTGCGCCGATGTTTGCATTAGGGAGCAATGAAGTTACTGGGACAGCCAAGTTGGATTATACTTATTTCTTTTCTAGTAAAATTCTTTCTAGAGTGGATTTTGGGTTAAAAGCCAAAAGGTTTTCCTACGATTTTTATCGAGATCCAGAAACATCGAATCAGCTAAACTTAACGTATCTACGGGTAGCTCCCGAAGCAACTGCTCATGTCAAATATCCTGCTTTAAGTAAAAAAGAGACATCCCTTAAATATCAGTTCATCTATAAAAAAGGAGAGGAATTAGCCACAAGTATTCCTTCTAATAGTCGCCCAAATACCTATTTTAATGAAGAAGCCATCAATCAAGTTACGGTCGTTCATAAAGAAAATCACCTTCTTCGACCCTATGAAGTAAAACTAACAGCGGCACACGGATTTGACTTTCTAGTAAATGATGCCTATGGTTATTTATCGTTAGATGCCAAGCTAAAACTGATTTATAATAAGGAGGAAAGGGCACTTTCTTTTAGGCTGTTCGGTGGTGGATTCATCGACAATAAGCTAATAGGGGGACCTGAGAACATTGTCAATGCAAAAACCATCGGAATGACAGGCTTGGGAGAATACGATTTTACCTATGACTCGCCTTTCTTTAGTAGAAACAACACCAATACTTTGTTCGGAAAACAAATCTATCCAGATCAAGGTGGGGGCTTTAAACTAATTGATTTTCGAGGCGAATCCCAACAATGGCTCACCGCACTAAATATAGAAGCCGACATTCCATTCATTCCATCTATGGGGAGCATATTACGCCTAAAAGCTTTTATGGACATCGGTATTTCAGCAGATGAACGAGGATTCTACCGCCAAGAAAGACGCTTTACTTTTGAAGATGATTTCCTAACCGATGCAGGTCTGGTCTTCTCGCTCTTCAACGACAACGCCAAAATCTACTGGACCATCTGGTACAGCGACGTATTCGACAACGCCAAAGACCGCACCTTCGGCGAAAAAATATCGTTTTACATCAATCTTCCAGCTTTAAACCCTGTAGACTTTGTAAGAACCATTGGCTATCGCTTATGAAAGGAGGTACATCATTCTTTTACGACTGTTCGTTCGGAGCCGTTAACGAAAACCATACTATAAGACCAGCGCCGTCATGTTGAGATTTATATTCATACTGGTTAATATCTTATATGCAACAAACACCAATGCCCAAACCCTCCAACAAATCGCTCCATTGGTTCCTCCAATTACCGAAGCCTCAGGCTTGCAATTCATAAACGAAGACACGATGCTTATCCACAACGACAGTGGCGATGGACCTTGGTTGTTTTGGATGAATAAAATGGGCGTAGTACTTGATAGTATAGAACTACCAATCACAGCCATTGATTGGGAAGACTTGACCAGCGACGACAAAGGCAACTTTTACATTGGTGATTTTGGCAACAACTTTAACAACCGACAAAACTTAGCCATTCATCGTTGGGCGGATTTTGGTGAAATGGGTGATTCGTTGAATTTTTCTACTATTTCTTTTTCTTATCCCGACCAAACGTCTTTTCCACCTTCTCCAGCAGAACTAAATTTTGACTGTGAAGCGATGGTCCACGTGGATAACTTCTTATTCCTTTTTTCTAAAAATCGAGGGACTTCTTCTCATACCAAATGCTATCAATTGCCCGATACTGCAGGAGATTACCAAGCAATACTTATAGACAGTTTTGATACAGGAGGCTGGGTAACAGGCGCCACTTTTAATGAGGAAGAAAAACAATTGGTCTTGCTCTCCGAAATGTTTATCTGGGTATTCTATGACTTTGAAGGAACCGATTTCTTTGGTGGGAAAAGCAAGCAAATATTATTTGAGTTCTCCAAAAAAGAGGGAGCCGCTTTTGATATAGAAGGAAATCTATGGATGGTTGATGATTCTGAAACAACTGCTTTTCAAGGATATTTGTGGAAGATGGAAGGACCTTTGGTAGGAACAGTTTCAGTGCCCATCAATCAGCTAAGTATTTACCCCAATCCGGTGAGTCGTTTTCTTTTTATAAATACAGCGGGTTTATATTTGGAACCAAACAAGCAGTTCCAACTCTATAATTTTATGGGCAAAATGGTTTTAGAAAACAACATCGTAGATGACTTTCAAGCTATAAATATACATCATTTGAACAATGGAATGTACTATTATCGTTTGGGAAATTATGAAGGAAAAATGGTTATTCAAAAATAAAAATTAAGATAACCTTATGCCAATCAGTCCACAAGTGAGCAGAGCGAACGGTTCAAAAGCACAGCCGCAAGCAAGCGTTCCAAACAAGCGCAGCGGTCCTACAAAAACAACTGCACGAACCCTTGCTTCTCAAAAGGAACATCAAAGAAAATGTCCAAATCCTGATAAGCTGCATTTGGAATACCGATATCGGCAACAAACACCTGAGCTGTCAAAAGAGGATTAAACAATACTTTTTTTGGAATCCCCAATGTACAAACAATATCCGCTTGAAGATAAGGAGTCCGCATATCTTCGTTTTCTGTCAAACCAGTAGGAACATCCAAAGCGATTTTTATACAAGGAGACTGATTATAATAGGTAATAGGAGTTGTATAAATTTTAGCCAAAGGCAAAGACTGATCAAGTCCCAGCCACGCATCTACAAAAATATCGGGACTTTTAGAGCTGGTCATTTTTTGGGCACCCGATGCCAACGCTCTTTTAAGCTGGAGTTGCGTAAGCTTACTAAGGAATGGGTCAGAGACATCCAACAAAACTTGGTATCCCCAAGCTGCTAATCTACGTGCTGCCACCAAGCCACAACTTCCGTTTTCACCAGGACCAATACCAAAAACAATCACCGCTTCCCTAGAAGCTTTTTCGGTTAATAAACGGGCGAGTTGTAGCCCTCCATTTTCAACCATAATATCAGTCGAAATACCATATTTTTCAATGGCTTGAGCAGTAAGTGCACGCATTTTTGGAAGACTTAAAGCGTCCTCAATTGAATAATTCACTAGTGAGACAACGGTGTTTGTCATTTGAAGTTGTTCGATAAAATTTTATAAAAGAATATACTTTCGTTTGATTTGTTGGGGAAGTTTCAATAACCCAAAAACCATATTAATTTGGCTGTCAAATATAGACGATAAAAATGTAAAGTATCACGTCTTTTGTATAAATCAAATATTATTTTTTTTAGATAATAGCAAAACCCAATAGAATTACACCATATACGATGCCATTACTATTGGGTTTGACTGCTCTAAGGAAATTGTGAGTTCTTTAGTTTTTATCGCAAAAAAAGAATAAAATAAATTTATACTTCATTGCCACTTGTCTTCATCTTATCATCATACAAAATTTTACTCTGCTCTATGGTATTGTTCAATTCATCCATGATGGCAGGAATACGATTCTGAATGCTTTTCAAACCATCGGTGATTTGGGCAATTTGTCCTATCGCCACAGCAACTTCTACTCCTTTAACAATATCAATTGCTTCCGCATACAGTTTGTCTAATTTGCCAATGGCCGTTTCTGTTTTTGTAAGCGTTAATTGATAATCATTTCTAGATTTTGCCAATGCTGTTCGGAGTTCTCCCTTCATGGTAACATCGGTCAAACCCTCTGTTTGTCGCTCCATAGCCGAAAAAAGATTCTCCGCATCATCACGCAATTTCTCGTATTCAGACTTAAGGTCTTTAACATTATTGTCAACCTTATTCCACTGACTATAAACCCTTTTAAATTCAGAATCTGTATTCTGTGCACTTTCCAATGCTTCCTGAATGGTGCCCAAATTGGCAATGCCTTCCTCTATTTTTTTATGGGTCTTATCCTTCTGTGTCTCAAAACCAGATATCTGCGCTTTGAAATTTTTCTTAAGCTTTGGTAAATCCTCTGGACCTTTATAACAAGCCGTTGCCAAAAAGATAAGTGAGAATATTAATATTTGTAATTTATTCATGATTGGTGATTTTTATTTTTGCTCGATGCTCGATGCTTTGTATTTTTAGAGCACAAAGATAAATGAAAGACGTTAAATTTTTATGAAAGTCATTTTTACAATAGTAATTGGTTTCAGATATAAGTTTACCAAACAAAAAGAATAGGAAACACAAGTACACCAACCTGCCCATACCACGATAGGGGGAGCACCAAACATTGAGCATCGTGCCACACCGCAGGTGTTACTCCACCAACTTCTTCAACTCACTCAATTTAATCATGGCCTCAATTGGGGTCATCGTATTCACATCCAACTGTTCAACCTGCTTTTTTAAGTCAAGCAGCGCAGGATTGTCCATCGAGAACAGATTGAGTTGGTAATTTTGTTCGGGTAAATTCTTTAGGGCATCTGCAGCGGGGTTGCTCTCCATTTTCTGACTCTCTAATTCTTTTAAAATTTCTGTAGCTCTTTTAACAATCTGCTTGGGCATTCCAGCAAGTGCTGCCACGTGAATTCCAAAACTGTGCTCGCTTCCGCCTTTGGTTAGTTTGCGTAAAAAGATGATTTTTTCACTAATTTCTTTGGTGGCAACATGGTAATTGATGATTCGGTCCAATTTGTTTTCCAATTCATTCAATTCATGATAATGAGTGGCAAAAAGGGTTTTAGGTCTGGTAGGTGTTCCATTGTGAAGATATTCGGCAAGCGACCATGCAATAGAAATACCATCATAAGTACTGGTTCCTCGACCAATTTCATCCAATAAAATTAGGCTGCGTTCCGATAGGTTGTTCATAATACTTGCCGTCTCATTCATTTCGACCATAAAGGTAGATTCACCAGAAGAGATGTTGTCGGATGCACCTACACGGGTGAAGATTTTATCGGTCAAACCCAAACGGGCTTTCTCGGCTGGAACATAAGAACCCATTTGCGCCATCAGTATGATGAGTGCAGTCTGACGCAAAATAGCCGATTTACCAGACATATTGGGACCCGTAATGACCATGATTTGTTGACTCTCGGAATCCAGAAATAAATTGTTGGGGACATACTGTTCGCCTGGCGGCATGTTTTGCTCAATCACTGGATGCCGCCCTGCTGTTACATCAATGCTCAAGGATTCGTCAATAACGGGTTTGCAGTAATTGTTTTTTAGGGCAATGGCGGTCATTCCTAATAGGCAATCCAAGCGGGCAATCAGTGCGGCATTGAGTTGAACGGGTTTGATGTAGTCCAGCATCGCCAACACCATTTCTTCGAAAATCTTTGATTCTAGACCAGCAATTTTTTCTTCTGCGTGTAAAATTTTGTGCTCGTATTCTTTGAGCTCTTCGGTAATATAACGTTCCGCATTGGTCAGGGTTTGCTTGCGAATCCATTCTTCAGGGACCGTATCTTTATAGCGATTGGTTACTTCCAAATAGTAGCCAAAGACATTGTTAAAACCTATTTTCAAAGAAGTGATGCCCGTTTTCTCTACTTCTCTGGTTCGGATTCCCTCCAAAAACTCTTTGGCATTGGTCGATATGTTTCGGTATTCGTCTAGTTTTTCAGAAACACCTTCTCGAATCACACTGCCTTTGTTCAAAGCCACAGGCGGTTCATCAATGAGGGTTTTTTCTATTTTTTCGCATAAAACTTCACAGACGTTTAGCTGATCGGCAATGGTCTGCAGTTGTTTGTTGTCACTGGTTTTTCCAACGGCTTTAATGGGAGCAATGGCACATAAAGAGCGTTTGAGTTGAACGACCTCCCGTGGATTTATTTTACTCATTGGCACTTTGGCAATGAGCCTTTCTAGATCTCCAATTTGTTTTATTTGGCTGGTAAAATGATCTGCCAATTCACCATTTTTAATAAAATATTCGATTAAATTCAAGCGTTCATCAATACTGGATTTGTTCCTCAAAGGCAAAACGACCCATTTTTTCATCAAACGAGCACCCATGGGCGAAACGGTCTGATCCAATACTTTTATCAATGGAATACCAGAGTCATGGTTGCTGTAAACCAACTCTAGGTTTCTGATGGTAAAACGGTCCAGCCAAACATATTTCTCTTGGGTAATTCTTCCTACAGAGGCAATGTGTTGTAGGTGATTGTTTTGCGTTTCACCCAAATAATGAATGACCGCTCCAGCCGCTATAATGGCGAATTTTAAATCGTCTACGCCAAAGCCTTTTAAAGAGCTGGTCGCAAAATGTTTTAGAAGAGTTTCATAAGTGTAGTCGTAGGTGTAAATCCAATCATCAATTGGATAAGTGTAATAGCTTTCGCCAAAAACCTCGGTAAAGTTTTTTAGTTTGTTTTTTGGAAAAATGGTTTCGGCTGGCTTAAAACTTTGGATTAATTTTTCGATGTATTCTTGTGGTCCTTGTGCCACCAAAAACTCTCCTGTAGAAATGTCTAAGAAGGCTGCACCAGATTCTCCATGTGTACCACCCAAAAAGACCGAAGCCAAATAATTGTTGCTGTGGTGTTCGAGGAGTTTGTCGTTCATTGCCACACCAGGTGTCACGACTTCTGTAACGCCTCTTTTAACCAACTTCTTGGCTCTCTTAGGGTCTTCTAGTTGCTCACAAATAGCGGCCCTATAACCTGCTTTGACCAGCCTTGGTAAGTAAGTGTCTAAAGAGTGGTGGGGAAAACCTGCTAAGTCGACCTGGGATGCCTTCCCATTGGCTCTCTTGGTGAGGGTAATGCCCAAAGCCTTACTAATGGTTCGGGCATCTTCTTCAAATGTTTCATAAAAATCTCCAACCCTAAACAGTAAAATTGCATCCTTGTATTTTGCCTTGATGTTGTAATACTGCGTCATCAAAGGCGTTTCTTTCCTTTCTTTTTTCTTTGCCATAGCTTATTTTATCACACTTATAAATATTCAAGTTTCCACACCTATCGGTTTCCACACCTGTCAGGTTTCAAAAACCTGACAGGTGTGGAAACCGATAGGTGTGGAAACTTGAATATTCTAACTTCTGAACAAAGATAAGGAATGTGTTGAAGATTTGAATCATTGTATTTAACAAGTGTACCAATAACAAACACAAGTAAAATGAAGCGAATTCAAGTTTATATCATATTCATCCTATTATCAGCTACGACATTTATATTTGCCCAACAGGCTCTAAAAAGCAAAATCACATATTGGTGAAGAGTTTGAACAGTTTACTAAAAAAACTGCGTTCGATAAGGATAACGAATCACATAACGCTCTTTAACCAATTTCAGCAACATAGCTCGAAGTTCACTTATGTTCTCTTTATTGGTTGCCGAAATAAACACACATTGTCCATCTGTACGGGTTTTCCAATCTGCTTTAATTTCTTGATACAAACTTTCTTTGGTTTCTGCTTCTAAGAAAGGATCAAAGTAGTTCTTTTCAAAAAGATCAATTTTATTAAAAACAATAACGACGGGAGTATCACCAATTTCCAATTCTTGTAGCGTTTGGTTGACTACTTCAATATGGTCCTCAAACTGCGGATGGCTAAAATCGACAATGTGTAGCAACAAATCGGCTTCTCGTACCTCGTCTAGTGTAGATTTGAAACTTTCTATAAGAGAGTGGGGGAGTTTGCGAATAAAACCAACTGTATCAGACAGCAAAAAAGGAGTGCGTTCTAAGACCACTTTTCGAACAGTTGTATCGAGGGTCGCAAAGAGTTTGTTTTCGGCAAAAACTTCTGATTTAGCAAGCAAGTTCATTAAAGTCGACTTGCCCACATTGGTATAACCGACCAAGGCAACCCGAATCATTTGGTCCCGACCTTTGCGTCGAGTTTGGTTTTGCTTGTCTATTTTTTCGAGTTCTTTCTTAAGCTTTGCTACTTTATCGTTTACGATCCGACGATCCGTCTCAATTTCTTTTTCACCGGGACCACGCATTCCAATACCACCACGCTGACGTTCCAAGTGTGTCCACATACCACGTAGTCGAGGCAACATATATTGTAGCTGAGCGAGTTCTACCTGTGCCTTGGCTTGTGCTGTTTGTGCCCTATTGGCAAAAATATCTAAGATCAAGAAACTCCGATCAACGATTTTAATCGTGAGTTCTTTTTCGATATTAAAGGTTTGCGAAGGCGACAAATCATCGTCAAAAATGATCAAATTGATGTCGTTTAATTCTACATATTCTTTAATCTCTTGCAGCTTACCACTACCAATAAAATAGCGTTTGTCTGGATGGCTGAGTTTTTGGGTGAATGTTTTTAAAACCTTTGCACCAGCCGTTTGACTCAAAAACTCCAATTCCGCCAAATATTCGATGACTTTCTCTTCTGATTGATCTTGATGAATAAGCCCCACTAAAACCGCTTTCTCTTGGAGTGTTCCTTCTTTTAAATGATGTATCATATATGTAGTAGGTTGTCAATTGTTTAAATAAGTGAAGTCTCGAAATCTCGAGTTCATATTTATTAGAACTACAAAAGTCAAATTTAAGTTCTGTAAAAGGAAAGGCGGCTTGATAATATTGGCTTATTCTTCTTCAATATCTGAAAGTAATTCCGTATTTGATGTCGCATCGTTAATAGGAAGAATGACAATGGGTTCCGTTTCTTTCTCTAACTTTATAGATTCGTCTTCTTTTTGGTCTTCATCCCCTTGTGTGAAAAAACTTCTGTGGAATAAAAGTAAATAGAAAATGCCAATTGAAATGGCTGAATCAGCAATGTTGAAAACAGGGCGGAAAAACTCAAGGCGGCTTCCGCTGAAATAGGGAACCCAATCGGGCCAGTAGGTTTTAACCAATGGAAAATAAAGCATATCTACAACCTTGCCATAGAATAGTTGACTCCAGTCAAGAGAAGAGAGTGGAGAAGTTAAAGGAAGGAATTCTGCGATGGTTTGGTAATCTCTGGGGCTGGTCGAGAAGAGTACGCCATAAAAGATACTGTCAATGATGTTGCCAATGGCTCCTGCCATAATCATTGCCATCCCAAATAGAATACCAAAAGCAACTTTTTTTTGAGTCAGTTGGCGAATGATAAAACCAATAACGACGACGGCAATGACCCGAAAAAGCGTTAAAAATAGTTTTCCATAGCTTCCACCAAACTCTAACCCAAATGCCATACCGGGGTTTTCGATAAAGTGAATCCTGAACCAATCAAAGACTTTATACTCTTGGTCCAAAACCATATTGGTTTTTATCCAAAATTTAGAAGATTGATCTAGTAGTAATACCAGTATTACAATAAAGGCAACAAATCCAGTCCTTTTCAAAAGAGTTGGGCTTTTATAAAAAAATAAGAACCGCAAAGTAGCAAAGAAATTTTGTAAAAAAAATGAAAAGGAGAATCATTTTTACAAAAAAGAGGTTAAAACCACTCTTTTCTTTGCTCTTTTGCGGTTCTGGTTAACAGAAAATAAAAATAAGAACTACTTCATAGCCTTTTTTGCATTGATACTCAATGTGGCATGAGGTACTATTTGCAAACGCTGTTTGCTAATAAGCTTCCCCGTTTCTCTACAAATACCGAAGTTTTTGTTTGCTATTCTAATCAAGGCATTTTCTAAGTGGTGAATATATTTCACCTGCCTTGATGCCAGTTTGTTCAGGCTTTCCTTTTCCATCGAATTGGATCCGTCGTCGAATCCTCCTCGGTTGTTTTCGGTTTCCTGACTGCTTCGAATAATCTGAGTCTGAAAGTACTTTAACTCGCTTTTAGCTCCTTCGAGCTTCTCCTCAATCAACTGCTTAAATTCCTCTAATTCTACGTCGGAGTAACGGGTTTTTTCATTAGTCGTAATGTCCATAAGCTAAATGTTTTTCTATAATGAAAAAATAAAAATGCTGAAGTCGTTTTGCAAATTCAGTTATGGTTTAGTGAAAAAATAAATATAAAAGTTTTCCTATAATTGAGTTTTCTGTAAAAAATAAAAAATATGGTTGGTCTTTTTAATTAGAAAATAAATATTCAATAGTTTTAGTAAAAAAAGAACGACTTCAAGAACCCAATATAAAGGAAATTTAATCGAGTTCAAATTCTTGCTTAAACTTTGTTAATTGAAATATCCAATTGAACGTCGTTTATTTCTAGTGAAATGGCGCCTGATAAATCTTCTACCATATCAATATACTCAGTCAGTGTTTCGGAACAAATATATTCTTTGTAAAAAAGAATGGTTTCTTCTAAAACTGCATTTTTTACAATGGTTAAAGAAATTTTATCGGTTACCTCTAAATCCATTTCTTTTCTCAAACGCTGAATCTTATTGACTATTTCACGTGCATAACCTTCTTTCTTTAAATCATCGGAAATGGTCGTGTCCAATGCAACAGTGAAACCACTTTCGGTATTGACCAACCAACCTGGTATGTCTTCTGTAGAAATAATTACGTCTTCTAAAGTGAGCACTATTGCTTGGTCGCCAATTTGTGTCTTAAGCTCTTTTGCCTGTTCAAAGGCGTCAATGTCTGCTTGTGAAAATGTAGACAACAAAGACTGTACCGATTTCATCAAAGGACCCAATTTTTTTCCTAAAACTTTAAAATTGGGCTTAATGCTCTTGGTAAAAATATCACTATTGGCATCGACATATTCGAGCGATTTTACATTGGTTTCATTAAGAATCAATGACTCCACTGCTTTGATTTGAACACCAATATGTTCATCCACTACAGGTATTAAAATACGTTGTAATGGTTGCCTAACTTTTATCTTAACTTTCTTACGTAGCGCTAAAACCATGGAAGAGAACTTTTGAGCCAAGTCCATACGTTCTTCCAAATTCTCATCTATTAGACCTTCATTTACAGAAGGGTAACTAGACCAGTGAACAGAATTTTGATTTTGATGTAATGCCTGGTAAAGCAAATCCGACATAAAAGGCGATATGGGTGCCATCAGTCTAACCACGGTTTCTAAACAAGTATAGAGTGTTTGGTAAGCCGATTGTTTGTCTTCGCTGTTGCTCTGTTTCCAGTAGCGTTTCCTACTCAAGCGGACAAACCAGTTGCTCAAATGATCTTCGACAAATGATTGAATTTTTCGTGCTGCTCTGGTTGCTTCATAATCGTCAATGGATTCTGTGACTTCTTTTACCAAAGTGTTCAGTTTAGAAATCACCCAACGGTCAATTTCTGAGCGTTCTGCTACAGGAATCAGCTTTTTCTCATCGAAAACAAAGCCATCTAGGTTGGCATACATCGCAAAAAAGGAATAGGTATTGTAAAGTGTACCAAAGAATTTTCGTCGTGTTTCTTTTAATCCTTCTATGTCAAACTTTAGATTATCCCAAGGTGGGGAGTTGGATATCATATACCAGCGAGCCGCATCTGCACCATAGTTTTCTATGGTGTCAAATGGATCAACGGTATTGCCCAAACGCTTAGACATTTTTTGTCCGTTTTTATCTTGAAGCAATCCATTGGAGACCACATTTTTATACGCTACCGAATCAAACAACATAACGGCTATGGCGTGTAAGGTATAAAACCAACCACGGGTTTGATCCACTCCTTCGGCAATAAAATCAGCTGGAAAATTGGCTTTGAAAGTCTCTTGGTTCTCAAATGGATAATGCCATTGTGCATAAGGCATGGCACCAGAATCAAACCAAACATCTATCAAATCAGCCTCTCGCCACATCTTTTGACCAGTATCAGAAACCAAATAAACATCATCGACATAAGGTTTGTGTAGCTCAAAATCATTGGCAAGAGGACCATCCATAAATCCAGCAGTAACTGCTTTCTCCACTTCCGTTCTCAACTCTGCAATTGAACCAATACATTTCTCTTCGGTTCCATCTTCGGTTCGCCAAATAGGTAAAGGTGTTCCCCAAAAACGAGAGCGAGAGAGGTTCCAATCTTGTAGGTTTTCCAACCAATTGCCAAAGCGTCCCTCTCCAGTAGATTTGGGTTTCCAATTGATGGTTTTATTCAATTCCACCATGCGGTCTTTTGATTTGCTGACTGCAATAAACCAAGAGTCCAATGGATAGTATAAAATGGGTTTGTCGGTCCTCCAACAATGCGGATAATTGTGTTGGTATTTCTCTACTTTAAAGGCTTTGTTTTCTTCTTTAAGCTTGATGGCAATTTCGACATCTATTGACTTCTGTGGAGCATTTTCTGAATAATACTCATTTTTCACAAATTTTCCACCGAGGTCTCCCATCTGCTCAACAAAACGCCCTTGTAAGTCTACCAATGGGACAAGATTCCCATTTTTATCCATAATAAGCATGGGTGGAATGCCTGCTTTTTTGGCTACACGAGCATCATCGGCACCAAAAGTTGGCGCTATGTGTACAATTCCAGTACCATCTTCGGTGGTTACAAAATCTCCAAGAATGACTCTAAAAGCTTTTTCTGGATGGTCGTTTGGCAATACATAAGGAAGCAGTTGTTCATAGACTGTTCCTTCAAAATCACTTCCTTTGTGTTCGGAAATGATTTGGTAAGGAATGTTTTTTTGTCCAGCTTCATATTCCTCAAAAGGCAATTCAGCATTTTCTGTTTTAAAATGCTTGCTCAGTAAATCCTTTGCCAAAAAGACGACAATCGGTAAATACGTGTACTGATTGTAGGTTTTAACTTTTACGTAATCTATATTTTTACCAACCGCCAAAGCCGTATTAGAAGGTAAGGTCCAAGGCGTGGTGGTCCAAGCCAAAAAGTACTCGTTGTCTGTCCCTTTTATTTTAAATTGTGCCGTAACGGTGGTATCCTTAACATCTTTATAAGTACCAGGTTGGTTCAATTCGTGCGAACTCAATCCGGTTCCAGCAGCAGGAGAATAAGGCTGAATGGTATAGCCTTTGTATAAATAATCTTTTTCATAAAGCTGCTTAATTAAGTACCAAAGCGTCTCTATATACTCATTCTTAAAAGTGATGTAAGGATTGTCCAGATCAACCCAATAGCCCATTTTAACGGTGATGTCGTCCCACATGTCCTTATACTTCATCACTTCGGTACGACAAGCTTTGTTGTACTCTTCTACTGTAATCTTAGTACCAATGTCTTCTTTGGTAATGTTTAAGCTTTTTTCAACAGAGAGCTCAATAGGAAGACCATGTGTATCCCAGCCACCTTTTCTACTAACTTGGTAGCCTTGCATTGTTTTATAGCGACAAAAAATATCTTTGATGGTTCGACCCATAACATGATGAATCCCAGGTTTGCCATTGGCAGAAGGAGGTCCTTCATAAAAGACATAAGGCGTTGCACCAGTTCTTTTGTCAATACTTTTTTGGAATATTTGGTTTTCTTCCCAATATTTTAAGACTTCCCTTTCCATGGTCGGAAGGTCAAGCTTATCGAATTTTCTATAGGTATTCGTCTGAGTGGACATGCTGTAGTATTAATGTATGTATGAACCAGTATATAATATAATTGGTTCCTCAAAAATTGAGCGCAAAAATACGACATTTCCTCGTTCTGGTTAAATTAACGAGAGTTCGGGATTTCGAGAGTTCGAGAAATCGATATTCTGTTTTATCGAAAGTTGATTATTATGCTTATATACATTTAAATACCGCTTATGTGTTTTCTATTCAATTAAAAATTTTCTTAAAAGGAAACAATAGCAAAGTTTTAGCTAAAAAGCACCAAATAAATACGTTTTTTACTAAAAATCCCAAAATCCCAAAATCCCAAAATCCCAAAATCCCAAAATTTATTTAGTCCCCCATCTTTTATTTACAGATATGATGATGGAAGGAAGTAAAACCAAATTAGATAGAAGTGCAACAATAAGCGTTATACAGGTAAGTACACCTAAATAATAAGTGCTCGTAAAAGAAGACCAAGTAAAGACAAAAAAGCCTGCAAAAAGAATGATGAAGGTGAAAATCATACTAAAACCAGTTTCTTGAATAGATTTTGTAACGGCTTCTTGAACGCTGTGGTTTTGTTCATACAACTCTTGTCGGTATTTGGCTAAAAAGTGAATGGTAAAATCCACAGATATCCCAAAAGCAACACTGAAAATCAATACCGTTGATGGCTTTAAGGCGATTCCCCAATAACCCATAATAGATGCCGTAACCGCCAATGGAATGATGTTGGGAAGTAGGGCTATAAGGAGCATACGCCAAGACCTAAACAAAAAGGCAATGATGCAAGCAATCAGAAAAAAGGCGAGCAAAACGCTGTAAATAAGTCCATTGATTAAATAGGTATAGCCTTCTAAGGCAACCAAACTGGTTCCAGTGATTTTGACGCCATACTTAGAGGTATCCAGTATAGAGGTGATTTGTGGATAAAGAGTGTCAATCACTTTTGGAAAAATACCCGAGCCGACATCTGCCATCGTCACGCTTATTCTTGCTACTTGTTGAGTAGAATCGGTCATCGTTTTTAATAGATTGTTGCTGCCATCGTTCCCGCTGTTTTTTAGATAAGCAAAAACAAAATTCTTTTCCAAATTAGAAGGCAATCCATAAAATTGATCTTTCCCATTATAATAAGCCTGAGTCGAAAATTCAATGCCATCTACCAATGAAAGTGGTCTAGAAAACAAAGAGTCTTTTTCAAAAATACCATGTACTTTTTTTAGTTTTTTCATAAAACTCAAATTCGTCACACCTCCTTTTTTACCAGTATCTACCAAAACATCTAAAGGCATAACGCCGCCAAAATTGCGTTCAAAAAACTTTAAATCTTTATAAGCTTTGGCACTTGGTTTGACATCATCGAACAAATAACCCTGCGATTTTAACTGTCCCAATCCCCAAAAAGCAATCAACAGAATCGCCAAAGCGGTCAATTGAATGGGTGTCGTATATCGAGAAGTCCAACGCACCAATTTCCCCAAAGTATTTTTAAAGAAAGGTCGGTCCAGATATTTTAAATGACGTTCTTCAGGTGTTCTGATATAACTAAAAATGACTGGAATGACAATCAATGAAATGACATATGTTCCCAAAATGTTTAAGCCCGCAATCAATCCAAATTCCTTGAGCATTTCACTTTCCATTAAAGCAAATACGCCAAAACCAATGGCCGTAGTCAAATTGGCAAAAAAGGTTACATGTCCAATTCGGGAAATCATTTGAATCAAGGCATGCTCACGAGATTGGTGTTTTCGATACTCCTCGTTGTATTTGTTCAACATATATACACAATTGGGAATACCAATCACCACCACCAGCGTGGGAATCAACCCTGTAAGTAAAGAAATTTTATAGCCCATCAATCCAATAGACCCAATTGCCCAGATCACACTAATGCCCACAACCAGTAATGGATAAAAAACAGTCGCAAATGACCTAAATAGTAAGAACAACAGCACGGCGATAAACAAGCTTGCCAACCCCAAAAAAGTGAGTAATTCTTTGGATAATTTGGTTATTTGGAAAGACCGAATAAAAGGCAATCCCGAATAATGAATATCTATTTGTTGTTTTTCGGCAAAAAGATCGGTTGTTTGTACAATCGCTTCGACCACCTCAATTCGCTCCTTGCTGTCCAATAATTCTTTCTCAAAGGTTATGCCCATCAAATAGGCATTGGTTGTTGGGTTATAGATTAAATTTTTATAAAAAGGTAAGGAGTTGAATAAAACTTCGATGCTGTCCATTTCGGCATCGGTCTCGATTTTTTTATCAATAAGCGGTGCCAAGCCAAAACGCTGTTCGGCAGTATCTTTTACCAAATTAAATAAATGGGCAGGTGAGACCAACCCGATAACCCCTTCTCTTTTTTTAATTTCATTCCCCAAATCATATAGGTCGTTAAAAAAGGCACGTTCAAATAAAGCGTCCTTCTTAAAACCAACCACCATCAGATTGCCATCTTCTCCATATTGCTTTTTAAATTGATTGTATTCTTGTGAAATGGGATGACTACTGGGTAAAATTTTAGGAAAGCTATAATTGAGCTTTGTCTGTACAGCAAAAAAGCCCATAATGAGGGTAATAATACCTATGGTTCCTAAAAGTATTAAACGATTTTTTAAGATGAATTTAGCCAGTTTTACCCACATATCTTATTGGAGATGAAAATTTTATTGAAATCTTTGAGTGCAACACTCACAATGAATTGATTTATACTTAATGAAATACAATACAAGGAAATGTATAAATGTGTTCAGTCTTAATAGAGCATTTTTTTAATCAAACTTACAAAGATACAAATAGTTGGGAGACCTTAAGGTATGCTTACTCAATGAATCAGGGCTAATATATATCTTTTGGTAAATAGAACTTTTAGAACTAAATTCGTTTTTGTGAAAATTCAAATTTTATTAATATGAAACACATAATATGTATAATCGGATTGGCGATGTGCTTTTTTGCTTGTAACCAAACAGCTGAAAAGCCAGTTGAAGAAGTGAAAGCGGAAGCGGTTTTGTCAGCAGCAGAATACCATAACAACTCTGGAAGAAAAGATGTGTTAACAGGAGGTGTACAAATGATTCCCATTACAACACCCAAAGGCGATTTTAAGGTTTGGACCAAACGGATAGGCAACAACCCCAAAATAAAAGTCCTGCTGTTACATGGCGGTCCTGGAATGACCCACGAATACTTGGAGTCTTTTGACAGCTATTTGCCGCAAGAGGGAATTGAGTATTACTATTACGATCAGCTGGGTTCTTACTACAGCGATAAACCAGAAGACCCTGAGCTTTGGACCATTCCCCGATTTGTAGAAGAGGTGGAGCAAGTACGTAAAGCACTAAATTTAGACAAAGACAATTTCTATTTATTGGGGCATTCTTGGGGCGGTATTTTAGCAATGGAGTATGCGCTCAAATATCAAGACAACCTCAAAGGACTCATCATTTCTAATATGATGATGTCGGTTAAGGACTACAACGATTATGCACACAATGTATTGGGTAAAAAGTTTCCTGCAGGTGTCTTAGAAAAGATAGAAGCCTTTGAAGCTGCCGAGAAATTTCAAGACAAAGAATACTTAGCATTGATAAACAAACACCATTATCCTCGCCACGTATTGCGTATGCCACTCGACACTTGGCCAGAACCTGTCAACCGTTCTTTCGGACATGGCAATTACGATATTTATACGCAAATGCAAGGACCCAGTGAATTTGGGATAGCAGGCGACGCATCGCTTTTAAATTGGGATCGAGTAGCAGATTTGCCTAAAATAAAAGTTCCAACCCTATCATTGGGCGGTCAGCACGATACCATGGATCCCGAACATATGAAAATGATTGCCGATAAGGTTCAAAAAGGGCGAGCAGTCATTTGCCCCAACGGCAGCCATCTATCCAATTATGACGATGCCGAAAACTACTTCGCTGGATTAATCAAGTTTTTAAAAGATGTAGATAAAGAAAAGCTTTAGGTTTTCTGAGCCATTAAGAAAGTTAAGTTTCATTAGAGTCTTGATTCGTCATTAAATCTTAACGTTCTTAGTTTCTCGTATGTTCGTGAAATTTTATTATCAATATTACCCCAACAATTTAATCACAAAAACCAAGACCACACTTACGACCAAACCCAAAGAGACTTTAGCCAAATCGCCCACAACATCCTTAACCTCTGATTTTGTCAGTTTGTTGTCTAAGCGGAAGCGAATGGCGAGTTCTCTACCAGCCAGTAAACCAATAAATACCCAAGTGGTACTCATAGGCAATTTGGCTTCCCACAAACCAAGAGCATTGTATTTGAAAATATACAGCACAATCCCATAGATGAAATCAATGATGGTTGCTGAGCGAATGTCTAGGGTATTAATTTTATTACGCACCACATTTTGTACTGCGCCACCTCTTCTATAAAAGATAAAAGCCAATAAGCCTAGTAAAATCAAAAGCGTAATACCAAACATAGCTGGCGACAGGTCATTGCCCCCACGATGGAAGACATAGATGTTCGCCAAATCTTGGGTCAACCACTGATACCAGAGGAAACCTGTGGCAAACCATTGGAGGAATATCCAAACAGGTCGATATTTATCTTCGAGGGGCTTTTCTATAAATCGCTTTTCGGTAATCCGAGCCACCAACATATAAACAAGGACTGCCGTACCAAAGGCAATGGCATAACCCATTAAAGACTTCTGTATCATTCCACCCAACTTCTGATCTGCATCAAAGACACTTGAGACCATGGAACCAAGATCGTTGGGGATTTTATTGAGCGAAAACAAGGTGAGAATCATAAAAGTGGTACTCACAGGAATACCCATCCGAGTCAAAAACAGCAGCGCAATAGGTGGAATCAAATAATACCATTTGTATTCCAAATCAACCAATCCTTCTTCAAACTTTGACAAACGTCCATAGGAAATGTCAGCATTCAAATAGCCTTGTACCAATGTAAACGTAAGGATACTCGCCGCAAATAACCAAAGAACCCACCACTTCACTCTTTTTTCATTAGAGGTCAAGAAGGTTCCCAAGGTTTGTATCACATCATTTCCCACCACAGAGTACGCTGCGAGAATGAAGCCTACCCACATAACAATCATCGAAATATCCATTCGGTCTTTTTTATAATGTACAATACAAGTTAGGGATGTTAAGAGAAATAAATCAACATTTAATTTTACTGAAAAAACGACATACCACTTCGAATCAAGTGTGTCCCCTTTTGGAAGGGGTAGGGGATGGACTTACACAAAATATGTGCATCTTGTCCTCCAATAATCCCCTCCGAGGGCGGTCCGACGTTTCGGGAAATTTTGTTTCGAGGTGTTACGTATTTAGCTATATTCTCGTCAATTTTAAAGAGTTTTTTGTTAAAATATTTCTCTTAACACCCTTAATGCAAAATTTAAGATTCGAGATTCTTTACTAGAAATGCTTTACATCTTAAGTCTTACATCTCACATTATAATGCTAGACATTAGATATGAGACGCTAGACGTGAGACTTTTATAAGTTATTCAAGTTATTGGTTTTCAATA
>ENA-ORXT01000992-ORXT01000992.1-marine-metagenome-genome-assembly--contig:-NODE-992-length-40534-cov-39.346343_pt1 | contig 40534 bp, 24 predicted proteins | sample MGYA00237868_ERZ511482 | MGnify/ENA metagenome assembly ERZ511482 | reverse complement strand
GTTCGGCGAGGCTTTTTAACGAAGGAACATGAAGAACAAAATAAATAATTACCGTCATTCTAAATTAGAATTGGTATCAGATACAGAATAATGTTAAAAAGTAATATCCATTCTTTAGAAATACAGGCGGTGATAAACTACAATAGAAAATGAATTCTAGTACCTATACCGAACAGAAGCAATAAAATTTCTACCTGCTCCACTCACTCCTGATGCAAAAGGTCTGTAGTGTAGGTCTAGTAAATTCTCTATGCCTAGTTGTAGTTGCATATTTTCTGTAATCTGATAGCTTGTATAGAGGTTATAGGTGTTCCAGGCTGGTGTTCCTTCTGGCGTTGCTAGTTCTGGATTGTCCACAGAGCCGCCATACTCACTTATGGGCTTTTCTCCGTTGAATCGCCATACAAATTCTAGTTTATAATGCTCTTGCTTGTAGGTAAGAGAGGCTCTTCCGTATGTAGGAGGAATGTGTCCTAAGGGGGAGGCGATCTCTTGTACATTGAAGGCTTCTCCTTTGATATAATTATAACTGACATTACTTGTCAGCTTATCAGAAAATAGAATTTCTGTACTCAGTGAAATGCCATATACTTTTGCCGTATTAGCATTGACATTAGCAACCACCTGTAGAGATTGTCCGTCTATCTCATACGTATCTGTTCCATCAGGTAGGGTAAAGTTTTCTCTTATAATCGCATCTCTAAGACGAGTATAGAAAGTGCTTACGTTAAGTGTAAAATATTTCTGTTTGTAAGAGGCACCCCATTCTATATTCCAAGTTTTTTCTGGTTTTAACGCTGTATTAGGGACTGAAATTTCATTAGCATTAACTCTCGTTTTTGCAAGGTCATCTATATTAGGGGAACGGAATGCTGTGCCCCCTATAAAATTCATTCTGAAGGCTCCTTGTTTATAATATATGCCGCCTAAGAAACTCAGATTGCTATTAGTGTTAGTAATGCCATCAATAAAAAAATCTGGCCATGTAAAAAAGTTACTCTCTAAAAAACTGACATTTGTTTTTGCATAGGTATACCTTGAACCTAATTGCAAATTTACAGTCTCCCCAAAGTTATAATCATACTTACTATATAAACCAAAAATAGACATACTGTTAGCACCACTAGGATATCTTGTGAAGGTATTATCACTAGATGTGGAACTAAGATCATTATGCTGAATGTCGATACCATAAGTGACGCTTTGGTTAGTAACTATTCCTTTAGTAAAATCTACAGTAGCTCCATAAACCCATAAATTCTCAAAATTCTCTTCTCTTTCTATTGCTCCAAATCTTCTAACAATTCTATCCTCATCTATCTTCTGTGCTGATGTAATTATAAATAGCTCATCAAAAAACACATTATTAGATTTTAGCTTCATACTCGGAGAGATAAGTAATCTTTTCTGTGGACCATAATACCATTCCGCAAATCTAAAGCCTCCATCTCTTCTTTCTGTCAGTGCATCATATCTAGGTACATCACTGCTAGTAGAGTACTGTGTATTCAGTATGAACTCTAGTTTGTCGCTAGCAATAAATCTCAGCTTATGAAAAAAATCATGCTGACTGTAAGCAGTCCCTAGCTGGTTTTCTGGACTGAGATTAGTCTGGACTCTATCTCCGTTCTCATCTGTAATAACAAACTCATTTCTCTTGCCAAAATCAGGATAAGCATCTAGATAATTTTTTCCGCTTGTCAGATCACTATAATCACTATAGGTATAACCTACTAGCCCTACCCACTTATCATTGCCATAACTAGAATGATAGTGAATGGTTTTTTCTTGGTTAGCTGAGGCAAATCGCAGCATCACATCACCATCTACGGATAATTTTTCTTTTCGAGCTGGTGTCAGTGTTCTGAAGTGAACAACGCCACCTATCGCATCGCTACCATAGAGGATAGAACCAGGACCATATAGTACCTCTGCTCTACCTAGCAATTGTTCGTCTATGGTAATGGCATTCTGTAGATGCCCTCCTCTATAGATGGCATTGTTCATCCGGACACCATCTACGACGAGCAAAACTTTATTTGCTTCGAAGCCTCGGACGATAGGACTTCCTCCACCCATCTGACTTTTCTGAATAAAAACGGATGCTTCTTTTTCTAAAAGATCAGCAGGAGTCTGCGCCTGACTAAACGCTATTTTTTCACTCGTAATTATATCTAAGGGCAGTAAGGTATTATCTTTTATTTTCTGGTTTCTGCCTATAATCACAACCTCTGATAGCTTAGAAGCATCAGTCTCCATAACGAGAATTTCATAAGAATCCAGAAGATCCCTCAGTGTAGTTTTGACATTCTTATAAGACAGGTAAGTAAAATATATGTTCTCTTCTAGTGGAAAGTCTATTGGAAAGATGACGGCACCATCTAGATCTGTAGTTGCAAGAAATGATTTAGATTCATTGACAATATTGACACCTATAAGAGGCTCTCCCTTGTCTCCCTGAACTCCTATTCTTATCTGGCTCTTTACTGCAAGAACCCAGCATACCATCCCTATACACATACTAAGCTTCAGGAAGCCTAATTGTAAACGTTGTCCCCTCATTCACTGTAGATTTTTTTACAAATATTTGCCCCTTGTGATAATTTTCTATAATTCTTTTCGCTAACGATAATCCTAGACCCCATCCTCTTTTTTTAGTAGAAAAACCTGGTTGGAAAACGGTTTTGAACTTACTGGAAGGTATACCCTTTCCTGTATCCGAGATATTTATATTGACATAACCATCTTCTCTAGTAATTTCTGTAGTAATTTTCCCTTGACCATCCATAGAATCTAAGGAGTTACGCATCAGGTTTTCTACTACCCAGTCAAACAAGTGCTTATTCATATTTACAACATAATCCACAGAATTGTCAGGTCTATCAAAAGCTACTTTTCTAGGCGCTCTCCGTTGCATATAATCTACCAGCTTAATCATTTCTTCATAGATATCTGTAGGTTCTAGTTTAGGTTCGGATCCGATCTTAGAAAACCGATCTGCGACTAATTCTAGACGCTCTACATCCTTGGTCAGTTCCGTTATGATTTCTATATCATCCTCATCATTGCTGAGTCTATCTTTTAGTATTTCTATCCAGCCTAATATCGCACTTATGGGTGTGCCTAGCTGATGTGCCGTTTCCTTAGCCATTCCTGCCCATACCCGATTTTGCTCACCACGTCGTGAAGCGTTGAATCCGAAATAGCCTAAAAGTATGAACGAACTCAACAACAAGATCTGAACGATAGGAAAAAACGTGATCAGGGAGTATAGCTTAGAATTCTGATAATAGAACTTATTACTATATCCACTAGACCCTTCTATAACATAACCTTTCTTGATACTTTTTTCTTTCTCTTTACTTAGGAAATCCTGATCTTCTTCTAGATCACTTCCTTTAAAATTCCAACCTTCCATCGTACCATCTTCATCTTCTATGATAATGGGAATATTATTAAGCCTTTCTAGCAGTGCTAGACCAAGGCTGGCATCACCTTTGTCGTCACTGGTTACATCTCTTATTGCTTCTATAAATAACTCTACATTATTCCGTTCTACAATAGCCAGACTATTAGCTAAATAGTTAGAGTAAACCATCGTAATGATCAAAATTATGAGCCCAGCAATTGCTAAAGCTATCTTCCACCTGGATTTTCGTGTATATATATCCATTCTTCCGCTAAAATAAACAGATTTCTTGTCCGTAACCAAACGAATGTACAGAATAGTAAATTATCTTAGCGCTTATGAATCTTACCGTTAAAGAAAATATCAGGAATTTGAGTCTGGCAGACATTAAAGATGCTCTAGTGGAAATGGGGGAAAAACCGTTTAGAGCAGCTCAGATATTTCAGTGGATATGGCAGAAGGGAGTCGAGAATTTTGAGGAGATGACGAATCTTTCTGTTGAGCTGCGAGATAATCTAGATCTTAGATACAATCTTAACAAGATCCGGGAAGACCTTATGCAGCGAAGTGAAGATGGTACGCTGAAGTTCAGGTATCAGCTACATGATGGCGCTATGATAGAGGCTGTTCTTATTCCTGTAGAAAAAGATAATAGATATACTGTATGTGTTTCCTCTCAGGTAGGCTGTAGTCTTAATTGTAGTTTTTGTGCTACAGGCAAGATGAAGCGGGTAAGAAATTTAGATCCAGGAGAAATATATGATCAGGTCTTTTTTGTCAATAAAAAATGTGAAGAGATATATGGTCATGGTCTGACTAACATCGTATACATGGGAATGGGAGAACCTCTTCTGACTTACAAAAATGTTATGAAGAGTATAGAGATGATCAGTTCACCTGATGGTCTACATATGTCTTCTAAACGGATCACCATAAGTACAGCAGGAATTGCTAAAATGATCCAGAAGCTAGCAGACGATAACAGTAAGGTAAATCTTGCCTTATCCTTGCATGCTGCTGATGATACCAAGCGTAATGAAATCATGCCGATCAATGAGCAGAATAATCTAAGTACATTAATGGATGCCCTGAAATATTATTATCTCAAAACTAAGAATAGAATTTCTTACGAATACATTGCCTTTGAAAACTTTAATGCTACGGATGAGGATGCTTATAATCTTCTAAAGCTTTGCAAAGATTTTCCTGTAAGAATTAATATTATAGAATACAATCCCATCGCCGGTGTAGACTTTGTGAAGGCGCCCGTAGATCAGATAGATAGATTTGCTAAAATTATACGTGACGCAGGTATTATGATTACGGTTAGGAGAAGTAGAGGTAAGGACATAGATGCCGCTTGTGGACAGCTAGCTAATAAGGAGTAGTCTTTCCCTAGTTACATTTATACTTTATCTTTTTCGTTTGTAATAGGCTATGCCTTTGCTTCTAGTATAATAAGCATAAAAAAATAATTAATATAGTTTGTGCTTACTTGGAATTATTCATGCAACAATCTATTTCTTAATAATTTTCTGCGTCTCTATAATTTTATTTTCTGCAAATATTTTAAAACAATATACTCCTGCAATTAAGTGATCATTTCTAATCTCTCCGGTACTTTTTACAGTTTGTAAAAGCTGTCCATTAGAGTTGTAAATTTCTATTTTGTAAATCTCTTCTGTAGATGATATATGTAATAGACTAAAGTCTGCTGAAGGGTTAGGAGAAACTCGGAATGTTGTAGGATGAAGCTCCGTTTCTTTTGTTGCAACTAGATCCTCTAAACTTATTTTCAATAATAATTCTTTTTCAGAACCATCATTAGTTAGAGCATGATAACTAATAAAAATATTATCTTTTGTATAAAAGGATTTCTTTTGCTTAAGTGAATATCCATCTAATTCAAATTCGTAATATCCATTAATACCGAATTCAGTATCTAGCACTAAATCTGAATTTAGTTTACAAACAAACCCGGTCTGACTATGCTCATTTTCACCTTTAGTGCCTGTTAGTAATATTTCTTTCTTATCAGAAAATATAATATCCTTTAGTTTATAATCATCCGGCAAGTAGTCTTGAGAAATAGGAATACATTCTTCAGTTTCTATATCGAGAACAAATCCACTGTAAAAACTAGGCGCAAAGATATGTGTGTTACTGGTAAAGAATATTCTTTTTTCATCTAGCTGAATTACTTCATTTATTCCACCCCATAAATTAGGTAAGCCAATAGAATTATCGTCGAAAAATGGATCTTGATTTTGATAAAAATCATCTGTTATCGTATAAGAATAAGTTGTATAATTTTCATAAAAATAGTCCTGTCTGTATATATGAAGTACTCGATCATCGTAGAGTTCATGTGCCATCAAACAATTTAGACCCACATCAAGCGACCCTTCTAAAATTTTAAATTCATTTTCAGGATTTACAACATTTCCTTCCGTATCTACAGATGCTGATAAGCCATTATTTACGAGCATACCAGGAGTCCCTTCATAGTAGGATTCTTTACCAAATATTCTCAGCGTATCTTCAATAATATTATGACTGAAAAATTCATCATTATGTGGTTTTTTAGAATACGATAAATTAAACTCGGTCAACTGATCCCCAGTGTTGTGTTCTATTTGTATTAGACTCAGGTCTGCGGAGGTCTCACCGTTTACGGAACAACCTAAGAGAGTAAACCTATTATTATAAAGAAGAGTCTTATTAATTAGATATGAACCTATTGTACTAAAAGGATTAGTGATCGTCCCACTATTCCCAAAATTTATATTCTTAGCGCCAGAATGATTATAGCTCTGAATATCATAGAGATTATTGATGATGATATTATCCTCGATGTCTATTACACCCGAAACATCTGGAATAGTTAATTGGATTATTCCTTGATCTCCAAACGACTTGTCTATCTGCTGAGCGTACGTGTTATAATGTATAAAAAGAGAAAGGAATAGTGCTAGTTGTAATTTTTTCATGCTTGCTAATGTAAATGATAATGTATAATAACAAATATAGGCTATAGAAATTAATTTCTTTTGTTTGTAGTATTGATGGCGACGTATTTTTATTACCGATACTCTTTTCTGAATTACCAAGTTGGGAATAGAAAATATAGCAAACACGCATCTGTTTGTATTATCAACTTACAATCATATCTTACAAGAAATTTTTTATATGCTAGAGAATCAGATTTACTTTTATAATCTACAATCAGTTTAATGATTAGCTGGAATAAAATAGTGTTAGTCTGTCTTACTGTTATGCTCTTTACCTTACTAAGTTGCAAAGAAGAAACAAATGACTTGGGCATAGCCTCTGGTTATTTACCCGCGCAGGAATTATTAAAACAAGGAATTGTAAGCAAATATTACGAACACAGCTATAGTGAGGAAGATCCAGATACAAGCACTCATATATCCTATAAAGTATATCAACTAAAAGGTGAAAGCTTACACATTGATAATTACATCCACGCGAAGCAATTAGAATCAGAATTAGTAGTTAACATTAGAAATGAAAACTTTATTGTAGAGTCTTACAGAAGAGTCTGGTCAGATAGTGATACGGTTCGGTATGATGTAGTAGATTCTGTTTCTATTAACTGGAGTGGTCAGATAGCTAAATTTAGTCGTCTTGCTAGTTTCGAATGGGGTAATCGATTGTTTGAATCTAAGCAAGTTTGAACCAAAGATACGATGGTATTGGAACGCCCAGGTAAGTGTATTACCAGAGAAAACAAACTTACCATAGCGCGCTCCGCTGATACGATACATTTCGACTCATCAAATAAACAAATATACTTAGAGGGTATAGGTTTATATAATTCCGTAGTTACCACCGACAAGGCATATTATTGGTCGGAACTTGTAGAGCAGATGTCCTTAGATGATTTTCTTAAACTCGGGAATCATAATATAAAAAGAGTTGGTTACATCGATACTTTACAGACAATAGACAAGGGAAAGCCTTTTTATCTATGCAATGCTAAAAAAATATATGACTATTATAATGGCTCACAAAAATTACATTATAACAATGGAAAAAGTGCCCAGTGGAAAATTATAAACAGTCTTCTTAAAACAGAAAAATTATATAATGAATCAGGTTATCTTACTTATAGGTTTGTAGTCAATTGTAAGGGAGAGACGGGTCGGTTTATTACTGAAGAAGCAGACTTAGATTTTATCCCTAAGTCGTTTAATAAAGAAACGACACAACATCTGTACGAAATTGTAAGTGCAATGGATGGATGGATACCCACCTTAATTAGAGGTGAACCAGGAAATGCATACTTCTACCTAACGTTCAAACTAGAAGATGGAAAAATCATAGAAATACTTCCCTAATGAGAATTTTTTTTACAATTATACAAACTTGTATCTGCCCATTATTCTTAGGTCTAATATGCTGTTGCCTCGTCCTCAGTTCGTGTTATAACGAGGCACCTTTTTATAAGAAGAACTTTTCGGAAAAAGAAAAAGCACAACTTCCAGATCACATGACTAATAATTTACTAGGAAAATATTATCAAGGAAGTGTTTCCGAAATTATAGTGCTCAAAGAGGCACTAAGTTACCAGCCAGAAAATGCTATGCTGTGGAGAGAACTAGGAGTTCCTTATGGTAAAAGGGGAATAGCAGCTAAGTATAGCGAGTTATATAGCAAGGCTGTGGAATATGATCCTCTAAACTGGCAGGGCTGGAGGGGATATATGTATTTATATTTTTATAGAGACTATAAGCGTGCCCTGAAAGACTTCAATGAACTAGACAAACTTACACCTAATTTTATAGATTACCCGCAGTCAACTTCTATACATTTTATGAGAGGAATATGTCACATGCAACTCCGAGAGTATGAGTTAGCACATGCTTACTGGGATAAGCATATGAAACATGAACTCAGTATAGATAGTGACGAGCGTTTTATAGATTCAAAAACTTATTTATTTAAGGCCGTATGTTACTACAAAGAAGACAATTTTACTGCGTCTAAAGTATGGATAGAAAGAGGGCTGAAATATCATGCAGCCAATTCGGATTTACACTATTGGTCTGCAAAAATAAATTATAAATTAAAAGATTATAAGGCGGCTGAAAAGTCTATACAACTAGCGAAAAAGTATTATGAGCTGGGCAATTTTAATGACCGTCCTTATGTAGAAGAATTCTACCAAACGTATAGCATAGATATATCGGATTTCCAAAGCTTTCTACATAGAGAAAGGTCTAGATAGTTATCTTTCTCTTGAGAAGAAATTTATTGCTTTTCTAACCCATCGTTCCTTTCACCAGCCCACCATCTACGCTTACCGTCTGACCCGTTATGTATTTACTAACTGGGGCAAGAAACCAACAAGCCAAGGAGGCAAATTCTTTAGGATCGCCTAGCGCACCGACTGCCGTTTGTTTTTTGAAAGCTGCTTTGACATCGTCTACTGAAATATTTTTTATCTCACTATTTTTCTTGAATAAGTCTACCATTCTCTGTGTCTCGTGGTACCCTGGTCCCAGTATGTTTAAGGTAATTCCAGAATTTCCTATTTCTTGAGAAAGTGTTTTTACAAATCCCACCATAGCTAATCTCATAGCGTTGCTCAGGACCATATTTTCTAGTGGCACTTTTACGGTAACACTTTCTATATATAGCAGCCTTCCGTAATGGTAAGGTTTCATCAGAGGTATTAGTTTTTTAGTAAGAAGGATCTTCCATCTTACGACATTCTGATAGGCCGCATCCCAGTTTTCCATAGTAGTTTCCAATACCGACATAGCAGGTGGACCTCCAGAATTGATAACTGCTCCATGCACTTGCCTGTCTCCTATTGTCTCTAATATTTTATCTAGGGTTGTCTCTGAGGATAAATCTCCTGCTACAATCGCAACTCTTTCAGGTGCAAAATTTTTGAGTTTTTCTAATTTAGATTTAGTCCTTGCTATAGCTACTATACGGGCACCTTCTTCTAGCAGCATATGACTTATCGCCTTACCTAAACCACTTGTGGCTCCTCCTACAATAAATAACTGATCCTTAATTCCTAACTCCATTTCACAATTTTATTTTTATGAAAATATGAACGTATAATTTTAATTTGTTGGTTCAATATAGCTAATCTCAGTCAACTACGAAGTACTAACATTTATCTCCATATATATAAACACTATACAGGGTATAATTTTTTGCTCTTTACAGTAAATTGTTTAAGCTGTTGATTTACAGTAATTTATATTGACATATTATACAGAAATCGCCCATTGTATATACATTGTATAGGTAATTTACATTCAATAAAATTTGTTTTTTATACCTACATTAGAATTCTTATTCTGGCATTCAGGACTACTCACAGAATAAGAATCACTATAACTACTAATAATGAAAATACTAATCGGAATTGTACTCAGTCTGATGATATCTACTACCCTCGTAGTCAGCCAATCGCAAAACGTTTCTATTCAGGAAGATAATACAGGTCTAAAATTAATGGTAAACAACCAGCCTTTTATGATCAATGGGATGAACTGGGATTATCTACCAAGAGGCACAAATTACTCTTATAGTTTATGGAATCAATCTGATGATATCATTAAGGCTGCCCTCGATGAGGAGATGTCTCTATTAAAAAACATGGGTGTCAATGCTATTCGGCAGTATACTGGAATTCCTGCAAGATGGATAGCATATATATACAATAACTACGGTATATATACAATGCTTAATCATTCTTTTGGAAGATACGGGCTAACAATTGATGGTACGTGGGTTCCTAACACAGAATACGATGATCCTAAAACAAAAGAACAGTTACTGGGAGATGTAAAAAAGCTTGCAACTGAATATAAAAACACACCAGGACTTCTTATGTACCTCTTAGGAAATGAAAACAATTATGGCCTTTTCTGGGGTGGTGGCGAGACAGAAGACATACCTATTAAAGATAGAAATTCTACTAGGCGTGCAGGATTTATGTATAAGCTTTTTAATGAGGCAGCTGTAATTATGAAGGGACTAGATAAAAATCACCCTGTAGCCATGTGTAATGGGGATCTTTTGTTTTTAGAAATTATAGTAAAAGAATGTAAAGATGTCGATATACTCGGAACGAATATGTATAGGGGTTCTTCCTTCGGAGATGCTTTTTCTCGTGTAAAATCTGAGTATGGCAAACCTTTGATGTTTACAGAATTTGGAGCGGATGCATTCAACGCTATATCTAATAGTGAAGATCAAGTTTCTCAGGCATATTATATGGTAGAGAATTGGAAAGAAATATATAAAAATGCGGCGGGAGTAGGCGGAGCTCAAAATTCTATTGGTGGATTTACCTTCCATTTTAGTGATGGCTGGTGGAAATTTGGACAAACAAAAAACTTATCCGTTCATGACAACAATGCTAGTTGGTCTAATGGTGGTTACCAAAGAGATTTTATAGAAGGAGAAAATAACATGAATGAAGAATGGTTCGGTATATGTGCAAAAGGTCCCAATAACGAAAGAGGTCTGTATCAGTTATATCCTAGGGCTGCTTATTATGCTCTAAAACAAGCACACCAGATCCAAGTATATGAGGATGATGTCAATACAGCTTCTGTAGACAAATTTTTCAGTTCTATATCTCTTATGGATGCAGCCATCAGCGCTAGAGGAGACAAAGCTGCTTTGACAAGTATACAACAAAGTAAAATAAGTCTCAGTAGACTGAGTGCACACTTTACAACATACAACACAGGAGGAAGTCTTATAACAACGCCCGATGCTCCTGATCCTAGATCTAACTCTTTTCCTAATCAGTTAGGATTTGATCATACACAATCTTTCTTTATCGGCGTCGAAGCTAACCCATCTCCTAACATGCGTGCTAATGTAGAATTTAACATGGTAGGTAATGTGGCGCAAAATCCAATCAATGAAATTTTCTACGAAAACAGAGCACGTCCTCTATCCGTAAGTACTCCGAATAATGGACCTGCAGTATTAGGAGATGCCAACAGACTTGCCGTATATAGGGCAGACTTTTCTTGGAATCACAAACAATTTGATGTAACAGGATTTTATAGAACGGGGCATTATCACTGGGGTTATGAAGGTGATTTTTTCGGATTGTATCCAGAAGCAAACTATGGACCTAACATTGACATATATAACGGTCTTGCACCATCAGGTGTAGAAATAAGAGGTAAAAGAAAACTCAAAGGATTTACACTTGCCATGGGACCAGAATTATGGTGGGGAGCAAATCCTGCTGTACTTTTGAAATACGATACGAAGCTAGGAGGGATAGATCTGACAGGTATTTTTCACGAAGATATAGAACAAAGATCTGGTTCTGAAAGTTCGTTTGCTATACCACAACCCAAAACCAGAAGAGCAAGTCTATATGCTAAAACTAAACTAGGAAAATTAGGTGTTGAACTTGGTGGAATCTGGGGAGGTCAGCCACTGGAAGATAGAGACTTTCAGATTATAGATGGCGAGCCAGGAAATTATACAACTTATGTAGATCAGGTAAACTCTAATGATACTTGGGGAGGGAAGATGAAGCTTACATTCTCTAAAGGAAAAATAAACTGGTATGCTTCTGCCGCGGCTCAAGGACTCGTTGCTAATGGTGGAGGTGATTTTACACAGACCTACACAGGATGGAGACTAAAGGATAGCGGTAGTGGAAATAACTATAATATATTAAGTGGATTTACCTACAGGATGGGTAACCTACAAGTGGCTCCAAACTTCCTATGGCAGAAGCCGATAGTAGGCCCGATCCCTGCAGAAGTAGGTGCTCCAGGGAGACCTAGAAACATTCTTTCTGACCCATTTGTTGTTAGAGGAAATAGAGAGACAGTTGCGGGAGAAATACTATTTACTTTTGACCCTACTCCAGGTACCTGGATGTATGACTGGGATAACGATAGATCAGAAGATGCTAAGTTTGCAATGAATGCAGGATTTGTTTACAGACATCTTCCTACGACACAAGATGCAGCTATAGGTATACTACCCGATGGAAGGACTTTCTTTGCCTTTCCTGGTGCTGCACCGGCAACTGACTTATGGGAAATACACTCTAGAATCGTATCAAAAGTAAATCCTGATTTTGGAATAATTGCTAATCTCTATGGTGGTACTGCGCAGGCAAATGGTAGTGATTCAAGAAAAATAAGTAGATTTGGAATCGACCTTCGTGCCATACACAAAAGTACCAAGATCACAGCAGGCGTAAAAATAAATGATTGGGGTCCTTATGATTATCATCGAGATTTTAACCTTACTTATCCAGAACAATATGTCGTAGATATTTCTACCTCCTTAGGAAAAGCTAATTGGTTTGACCTGCCCAATACCAACATAGGTGTTCAGGGAATTTTCAGAACACTAGATCAGTTTTCTCCTAGGTATAATCCTACTCAATCTATAAATCCAGCAGGGGAATTAGTGCCAGATCCTACCGCTATAGGATTTGATAATGGAAATGAATGGGAGATAAGAACCTACGTTAGACTTAATATATTTAAATAAAATGTTCTAAGCTTTTTACTATGAAAAAGATCATGAAAAATAACAATACACTATATCTACTTATTATCCTGGTATCCTGCTTTGTGAGCTGTGAAAGAGACTTAGATGGACTAGAATTAGCAACTAATGATACGACAGGTGCAGTATATATAGATGGCTTCAGTGCTGGGCTCAATTATGCTGCATTCGGCGGATCTGATGTCACTGCATTCGATGTGGATACAGAGGTAAAATATACTGGTACATCTTCCATGCGTATATCAGTTCCAGATTTTGAAGACCCCAAAGGGGCGTACGCTGGTGGCGTCTATTTTACAGAAGTAGGAAGAGATCTCACAGGTTATAACGCACTCACCTTTTGGGCGAAAGCGAGTAAGGCAGCTAACATAGATGTGGTAGGAATAGGTAATGATCTGGGAGAGAACAGACATACAGCTACTTTACAAGGTATTCCGGTCAATACTAACTGGAGAAAGTTTTATATACCTATACCAGATGCTTCTAAACTGACGGACGAACGAGGGATGTTTTTCTATTCTGAAGGTCCAGAAGAAGATAGAGGATATACAATTTGGTTTGATGAGGTACAGTTCGAAAATGTAGGAATGCTACTCTACACGGATTCTAATATTTATGGCGGAAATGATGTAGTTGTACAAGGAGAAACAGGTGCTATATTTGCGATAGAGGGGGTAACAAATTTTAGTTTACCAAATGGAACGAGTCAAGCTGTTGCCACTGCTCCAGCATACTTCACATTTACTTCTTCCGATACGGCCATTGCTGATGTCAATGATCAGGGAACGATCACAATTCTGAATGAAGGGGACGCAGTCATTACAGCAGCAATAGGTGAAAATATGTCTGACGGATCATTAGCGATACAATCTTCAGGAACGCCTGTGATGCCTCTGATTCCAGCACCTATTCCAGACAAAGCTCCTGAAGATGTTATATCTGTATTTAGTAATCCTTACAATGATATTCTTGTAGATTTTTATAATGGTTTCTGGGAATTTTCTACGACACAGTCAGAAGAACTACAGATTAGCGGAGATGATATAATAAGATATTCTATGCTTAATTTTGTAGGCATACAATTTACTTCTCCGACCGTAGATATTTCTACGATGACTCACTTTCATATAGATATTTGGACGCCTAATAATACTTCTCCTCCTAATTCTTTTAAAGTACTATTGGTAGACCTAGGTCCTGATAATTCATTTGAAGGAAATGATAATTCTTCACATGAACTCAGTTTTACAAGTCCAGCGCTTGTTTCGGAATCGTGGGTGAGTCTAGATATTCCATTGACAGATTTTGTAGGGCTTACGGGAGAAATGAATCTTGCACAGATAGTTTTATCTGGAGAAATCCCTAACGTTTTTGTAGATAACATGTATTTCTACCGAGGAGAAACCACAGGAGGACCTATGGGACCACAAGTATCTGCTCCTACACCCTCTCAGAATCCAGCTGATGTTATCTCTGTATTTAGCGATAGTTATATGAATATAGGCGGAACAAATCTTAATCCAGATTGGGGTCAAGGTAATGTCGTTACAGAAGAATCGATTCAGGGGAATAATACGCTTAAGTATAGCGGCTTAGATTATCAAGGCATAGAATTTGGGTCTAGTCAAGACATTAGTGAAATGGAATTTTTACATATAGATTATTGGACGGATAACTCTAATCTGCTGAATACTTTTCTGATCAGTACGGGACCAGAAGAAACTGCATATAGTATGCCTGTTCCTACGAGTGGATGGGGAAGCCTAGATATCGCACTTACAGAATTTAGTGGTGTGGATCTGGCAGATATCATACAGATGAAGTTCGATGGTAATGGCACGATCTATCTCGATAATATTTTCTTTTATAAGCAGGGTATTGTAGGCGGTGACGATCCTACCGTAGCCGCACCTGCACCTACTTTGCCGGATGCCAATGTGATCTCCTTGTTTTCGGAAGTTTACAGTGACGTACCTGTAGACACGTGGAGAACAGAATGGTCATCTGCAGATTTTGAAGATGTCAATATTGCTGGAAATGCGACAAAGAAATATTCTAAGCTAGATTTTGTGGGCATAGAAACTGTGATGACTCAGATAGATGCTACAGGTATGACGCATTTCCATATAGATGTATGGTCTAAAGATTTTACTTCTTTTTCTGTGAAGCTAGTAGATTTTGGACCAGACGGTGCCTTCGACGGTGGCGATGATGTGGAACACCAAATAGATTTTTCTAGTCCCATACAAAGTGGATGGGTAAGCTATGATATTCCATTGAGTGATTTTACAGGTTTGACAACAAGGGCGAATATTGCACAGTATATCTTAGTAGGTCAGCCCGTAGGTGCAACTACTGTATTTGTCGACAACTTATATTTCCATAACTAAAGTTAAACGTACAAGAATGAAAAATAAAATGAAAAATAATAACACAAGTTCACTTTTTTATATAGCGCTTATTACAATAACGTTATTAATGGTCGGTGCTTGTTCTGTAGATGAAACACAAAAATTAGAAGAACGATCTTGGTCTTTGACATGGAGTGATGAGTTCGATGGAGAAGCTGGTCAGTTAATAGATGCTAGTAAGTGGACTTATGATATAGGAAGAGGAGATAACGGCTGGGGTAACCAAGAATTACAAACCTACACCGATAGGCCAGAAAATGTTTCTATGGATGGAGCGGGTAACCTGGTTATTACCGCTAAGAGAGAGTCATTTTCTGGAGCGCCATTTACATCAGCAAGGATAAAAACACAAGGCTTGTTTGATCAGAAATATGGAAGATTCGAAGCAAGACTAAAAACGCCTTATGGTCCAGGACTATGGCCAGCTTTCTGGTTAGTAGGTTCAAATATTACAGAAGTTAATTGGCCACAATGTGGAGAAATAGACATTATGGAATTAAGAGGACAACAGCCTAATATTATTAATGGTACAGTACATGGTCCAGGATATTCTGCAGGCGGTGCAATAGGAGGTAGTTATGGATTACCCGATTCACGATTTGATGCAGCGTTCCATGTGTTCGCTGTGGAGTGGGGTGAGGATTTTATAGAGTTCTTTGTAGATGACTTTCTCTATAAGAGAATTACGCCAGAAGATCTACCTGGAGAATGGGTATATAACACGGAGTTCTTTTTGTTGCTTAATGTTGCTGTGGGAGGAAACTATGTTGGATTCCCTACAAGCCAAACTCCGTTCGATCAGAAGATGATTATAGACTATGTAAGGGTATACAATTAATCTTCATTTACATATAAGAAGTTATTTTTTTTGCAGAAAAAATTTCTGTACTATATAGGAAAAAAGCAATTAATCAAAATATTTAGACTTGACAAAGGTAATAGATACAGTAAGCATTGAAGAGGTAGCAATAGATGAGAAAATCTATTACAAGATTAGTAATGTAGATAGGATGCGTCCATTTTTCATGAGTATCACTAGTGATACGAATCACTGGATGTTTATTTCTAGTAATGGCGGATTGACTGCAGGTAGAAAAAATGCTGACTATGCATTCTTCCCGTATTATACTGATGATAAGATTACAGAGTCTACCGAGTTTACTGGAAGTAAAACCATACTTCAGATAGATGATAAAGAGCAGATACATCTCTGGGAGCCTTTCTCGATTAGGAATACCGGAAAGTATAACATCACTAGAAACTTATACAAGAACCAGTATGGAAATAGCGTATTGTTTGAGGAAATAAATCATGATCTACAAATATCTTATCGTTATGAATGGTGCTCAAGCAAGACGTATGGCTTTGTAAGAAAGTCTAGAATCGTTAATAATTCTAGTAAAAAATTGTCTATTACTTTTCTAGATGGAATTCAGAATATTTTACCCGCAGGTGTACCAGGTGGACTACAAAGTTCTACGAGTAATCTAGTCGATGCATACAAGAGAAGTGAACTACATAAAAAGTCTTCTGTAGGTATATTTGCTCTAAGTGCCATTATAGTAGACAAGGCGGAACCTAGCGAAGCACTCAAAGCAAATACAGTATGGTCTACGGGTCTAGATGCTCCGAGATATCTTCTTTCTTCTCGACAATTACATAAATTTAGAAATCAAGAAACCATAATAGAGGAGACCGATGTCAAAGGTGAAAGAGGTGCTTACTTCGTTCACGAAAAAGTAGTAGTAGAAAGTAATAGTTTCAAGGAATGGTATATCGTTTGTGATGTAAATCAGACGCACTCGACTCTAGCTGATCTGATAGATGAAGTGTTGTCGGATAAGAATATTCTAAAAAAAATAATAGCGGATATAAGCCAAGGTACAGAAAACCTGATCTCTCTTAACGCCTCATCCGATGCGTTACAGTGTACGCAGGATACCTTTGGAGATACACGTCATTTTGCTAACGTTCTCTTTAATATTATGAGGGGAGGTGTTTTTGATAATGGGTATGCGATCGAGAAATCAGATGTCGTTCAGTACCTTTCTTCTGCTAATAAAAAAGTAATAGCTAACAACAAGGTATTTATAGAAACTCTTCCTGAGATCTTCACCTTAGCTATTCTAAAAGAAAAACTAAGTACAGAACAAGATCCTATCCTTATAAGATTACTTACTGAATATCTACCCATAAAGTTTAGTAGAAGACATGGTGATCCGAGTAGACCTTGGAATAAATTTTCTATTAATACCATCAATGAAAAAGACGGATCTAAAATACTAGACTACGAAGGAAACTGGAGAGATATCTTTCAGAACTGGGAAGCGATGGTACATTCTTTTCCGGGTTTTATAGATGGTATGATTTTTAGATTTTTGAACGCTTCCACCTTTGATGGTTACAATCCATATAGAGTTACGAAAAGTGGTTTTGATTGGGAGACAATAGAACCAGATGATCCTTGGTCTTATATAGGATACTGGGGAGATCATCAGATCATATATTTGCTAAAGTTCTTAGAGTTTATAGAAAAACATACACCAGGAAAACTTAAGCATTATTTAGACCAAGACCTGTTTGTATACGCTAATGTACCGTATCGGATCAAGTCGTATAAGGAGATCGTAGAAGACCCGAAAGATACGATAGCTTTCGATGAAGCTAAAGACGCGATGCTTAGAAAAAATATAACAGAAGAAGGCGGTGATGGCGCACTCCTTAAGAGTAGAAAAGGAGATATCTATCATGTAAATTTCTTAGAAAAAATACTAGCGACTACACTTGCTAAAATATCTAATTATATTCCTGAGGGAGGTATCTGGATGAATACCCAGCGACCAGAATGGAATGACGCGAATAATGCTCTAGTAGGCAATGGAGTATCTATGGTCACACTCTGTTACCTTAGAAGATTTCTATATTTCTTCCATAAACTGATAAAGGAATCCGAAACAAATAGTGTAGAGATTTCTAATGAACTTTTAGCATTTTATACCGATATAAAAAATGCAATAAAGTCTAATGAAAACTTGTCTACAAGAAAAGTAACGGATGAAGAAAGAAAACAAGTTGTCGATACGCTAGGTACCGCAGCATCTATTTTTAGAAATAATATATACAAAGCATCTTTCAGTGGTGAGCGATCAGCAGTACAGCTTTCTGATGTGGGGCTATTCTTAGAAAATATATTACAACATATAGATCAGACGATATCGGTCAACAAGAGGTCAGATAATTTGTATCATGCCTATAATCTTCTCACCATAGACGCTAACAGTTTTAGTGTGGAGTATCTAAGCGAGATGTTAGAAGGACAGGTAGCTGTTTTGAGTTCTGGATATTTATCATCAGAGGGGGCTCTGCAGGTTCTGGATGCTCTTAAGGAAAGTGCATTGTTCAGGCCAGATCAGTACAGCTATATATTATATCCTAATAAGAAATTACCAGGTTTCTTAGAAAAGAATATAATACCTGCTCCATTATTAGATTCCTCTGCTCTTGTACAAGCTTTACAGAAACATAATAACAAAGATCTTATTGTGCAAGATGTCAATGGCGCTTATCACTTCAACAGTAATTTTAGAAACGCAAAAGATCTGGTCGTTGCACTAGAAGAAATAGGAAAAGATGCAAAATATAGTGAGCTTGTAGAAAATGAATCTAGTAAGCTATTAGAAGCGTTCGAAACGGTCTTCAACCATAAAGAATTTACAGGAAGATCAGGCACTTTCTATGGATATGAGGGGCTAGGTTCTATCTACTGGCATATGGTATCTAAGTTATTGTTAGCGGCACAAGAGTGTTGCTTAAAAGCTATAGAAGAAAATGAAGATCCCGTTATAATAGGAAAATTACTTGAGCATTTTTATGAGATTAATGCAGGTATAGGTGTACATAAATCTCCTACACTCTACGGTGCCTTTCCTACAGATCCTTACTCACACACACCTGCAAGTAAGGGTGCACAGCAGCCAGGTATGACAGGACAGGTCAAGGAAGATATCCTTAGTAGATTTGGAGAACTAGGCGTTTTTGTTTCAGATGGAAGTCTGAGCCTTGATCCATGCCTGCTTAGGAAAGAGGAATTTTTACAAACTGAAAAAAAATTCCACTACATAGATGTTGATAATAATAAAAAAGAACTGGCTCTAGATTCAGGAAGTCTAGCATTTACGTATTGCCAAGTTCCGATAATCTATAGAATAAGTAAGAAGAAAAAAATGAAAGTAACGCTTGCTGATGGGTCTTCTACAGAGCAAGGTACCCTTACGCTAAATGCTGATATGAGTACGAAAGTATTTCAGAGATCTGGGGATATAACTCTAATAGAAATCTATTTAGAAACAGAACAACTTAGATGATTATATAATGACTAGAAAAACAATACATATAATAAAAGTCAGTAGTCTTCTTGCTGCTGTCATAACATGTGTTGTCCTAACGAGTCTAGCTTGTTCTTCTCCAAAAAATAATAAAACAACTGTTTCTTCTCTATCTGCAAAAGAGATCTTAGGCAACTCTAATTATAAGGCTATTTCCTATGGCGGGTATAGGATGTCCTCTAGAGATCAACAACCGTCGGTAGAAGAAATAAAAGAAGACTTGCTCCTTCTTGCTGCGATGGATATAAAAATTCTTCGTACCTATAATGTCAAGCTTGTACATGCACATAATGTTCTTAGAGCAATCCAATCCTTAAAAGCAAATAATCCCAATTTCGAAATGTATGTGATGTTAGGCGCATGGATAGATTGTAAAAATGCTTGGTCAGATCTTCCTATAAATCATCAAGAAGAATCTGAAGAAAACGCATCAGAAATAGAAAGAGCTGTGCAGCTAGCACAAACCTATCCTGACATCGTAAAAATTATTGCGGTAGGAAATGAAGCCATGGTCAAGTGGGCCGCAGCTTATTATGTAGAACCCAATATAATTCTAAAGTGGGTAAACTATTTACAAGAACTAAAGCAAAAGAAAGAACTATCACAGGATCTGTGGATAAGCAGTTCAGATAATTTTGCCTCTTGGGGAGGTGGTACAGAAGAATACCATGTACAAGATCTAGAAAACTTATTGCAGGCTGTGGACTATGTTTCCGTCCACACATACCCTATGCATGATACGCATTATAATCCAGTGTTCTGGGGCTACACAGCTAGTGAGGAAAATCTATCAGATGATGTAAAAATAGATATGGCTATGTCTAGATCTATAGACTATGCTAAGTTACAATATCAGGCAGTAAAGAATTACATGGCCGATCTAGGAATAGATAAGCCTGTTCATATTGGTGAAACAGGATGGGCAAGTTCTTCTGATGGCTTCTACGGACTGGAAGGTTCTAAGGCCTGCGACGAATATAAGCAGGCGGCTTACTACAATGGGATTAGAAAATGGACGAAAGAAAAAGGGATAAGCTGTTTCTTTTTTGAAGCTTTTGATGAGCCTTGGAAAGATGCGAATAATCCCAATGGATCAGAAAATCACTTCGGCCTTTTCACGGTTGACGGCAGAGCAAAATATGTACTTTGGGAAACGATAGATAACAATAAATTTACTAACCTAGTAAGAGGAGGAAAGAAAATAACCAAAACCTACGACGGGAATCTAGAGCATCTAATGAAAGATGTAGCGAGTCCTCCAAAACAAAAACAATAAATGGCGATCACTAAATACATACTTCTAATTTTTTCTTTGATTATGATCCAAAGCTGTAACACGCCATCCGATACATGGAGTACTCAAGTATTCGAAACTTCTGCGGAGGGCAATAAACTAAAAGAGGTTTCTAACTTTACGGTAGCTGAAAAAAAGGTGGTACTCAAATTAGATGCTGAAAAAACATATCAAAAAATCACCGGTATAGGGGGTTCTTTTACAGAATCATCTGCCTACCTTCTCAATCAACTGAGTAAGGAAAAAAGAAAAGAAATTATAGATGCTTACTTCGGAGATGAAGGCGCTAAGTATTCGCTCACAAGAACACATATGAACTCCTGCGATTTCTCGCTTAGTAATTACTCCTACACACCTACTCCTCACGATAAGACGCTAGCAGATTTTTCTATACAGGAAGACGCGGATGATCTTATTCCTATGATAAGAGAAGCTATGGAAGCTTCTACAGAGGGTTTCAAAATTATCTCTTCGCCATGGACTGCGCCACCTTGGATGAAGGATAATAATGACTGGGTTGGTGGAAAGTTACTTCCAGAATACTATGAAGCATGGGCCTTGTTTTTCTCTAAATATCTAGATGCGTACAAAAAAGAAGGCATAGATATCTGGGGTATAACGGCAGAGAACGAGCCGTTAGGAAATGGAAATAACTGGGAGAGTATGCATTATACTGCCCAAGAAATGACGGATTTCATAAGTAAACATTTAGGGCCTAAACTAGCTTCCACAAATCATGCTGATGTAAATATATTAGCCTATGATCAGAACCGAGATCATCTAGAGGAATGGGTTAGTGTTATGTACGAGAACGAAGCTTCCTCTAAGTATATAGATGGAACGGCGATACACTGGTATGCTAGTACCTACGAGGTTTTTCCTGAAGTTTTACAATATGCACATAACAAAGCTCCCAATAAATATCTTATAGAAACCGAGGGTTGTGTAGATTCAGAAATTCCCCACTGGAAGGATGATGCTTGGTACTGGAGCAAAGAGGCTACAGACTGGGGATGGGACTGGGCACCTGAAGAAGACAAACACCTACATCCTAAGTATGTACCCGTATATCGCTATGCTAGAGATATTATAGGTTGTCTTAACAATTGGGTAGATGGGTGGATAGATTGGAATATGGTACTAGACCGACAAGGTGGACCTAACTGGTTTAAGAACTGGTGCTTAGCTCCAGTGATTGTGGATCCAGAAGCAGATGAAGTATACTATACACCGCTATATTATACCATGGCGCACTTCAGTAAATATATACGACCTGATGCGATGAAAATAGATCTTATCATGGACAATGAGAACGTGATCGCTACAGCTGTAAAAAATCCAGATGGGACGATTGCTATTGTCATACTTAACCAAAATGAATATCCAGTAAGTATAGAAATCAATGTAGAAAAATATAAAGAAAACATATCTATTCCTAAAATGGCATTGCAGACTGCAGTAATAAGTAATCAGAAAAAATAGAATATTAAATCGCCTTAAATGAGTAGAAATATAACAAGCAATATTTATGTCAAATAAAAACAATCGATAATGTCTACAACCACCAACAAAGTCCCCTTAGGACAAAAAGTTGCTTTCGGAATAGGTATGTTTGCTAATCAGATGTTTCCTGCTATTCTGGGTATTTTTATGGTTGTACTTATAAAGGACTTAGGATTTTCTGGTGTACAGTGGGGCTTACTTTTTTTTGTTCCTAGAATTTTTGATTCTATAACAGATCCTATTATGGGATTTATCTCAGATAACACGAGATCGAGATGGGGACGTAGACGGCAGTATGTACTTATAGGTGGACTGATAATGGGATTTGCCTATATATTTATGTGGCAATTGTTTAAAGAGAATTCTGTAGATTTTAACTTTTGGTATTTTATGGGATGGTCTCTTGTATTTTATTTTGGCCTGACCATATTTAGTGTTCCTTATGTGGCGATGGGTTATGAGATGACAGACGATTTTCATGAGCGAACTAATATTATGGCCATAGCTCAGTGGATCGGTCAATGGGCTTGGGTAATAGCTCCTTGGTTTTGGGTTATTATGTATGATCCTAGTTGGTTTCCATCAGCAGATGAGGCGGTAAGACAACTTGCTGTTTGGGTAGCAATACCCTGTGCCATTTGTGCTATAGTACCTGCTTTATTTATCAAAAGTAAATCCACTGCAGATGAAAATTACGAACCCTTAAACGCTAGTAATATTACCGCTAGCCTAAGCAAAATTTTGTATGGCTTTGTAGAAGCATTTAAGCTAAAGCCTTTTAGGAAATTATGCATCTCCACCTTCTTTATCTTTAATGCTTTTAATACGGTAGCATCACTAACGTTTTTTGTAATCGTCTTTAAGTTATTTAATGGCGATGCAGCAGCATCTGGAATATGGGTCACATTATTTGGTTGTTTAGGGGCCTTAGGTACCACTTTCTTAGTAATTCCTATAGTGACTTATATGTCAAAAATATGGGGTAAAAAGAATGCCTTTCTAGTTGCTCAAGGCATCTCTTTGATAGGTTACATATTACTCTGGTTTCTATTTATACCGGGCAAACCTTGGATGTACATTATTGCATTACCTTTCTTTTCTTTTGGGATAGGAAGTTTATTTACCATCATGATGTCGATGACTGCTGATGTACTAGACATAGATGAATTAAATACTGGACTGAGAAGAGAAGGCGTTTTTGGAGCGATATACTGGTGGATGGTAAAAGTCGGTTTTGCCTTTGCCGGGGGACTGAGTGGATTAATCATTTCAGTAGTTGGTTTTGATCCAGGTCTTGCTACCGTGGATCAACAAGGAGCGGTAGACAACTTACATGCTTTCTTTTGCTTTTTTCCAGCCATCGGAACTTTGATTGCTATGGCGATCATGTGGGATTACGATATCTCCGAAGAGAAGGCAAATGAAATACGAACAGCACTAGATGCAAAAAAGAAACAAGGAAAACTAAACACATATTATCAGTCAGGTAAGCTGAATGAGCTAATAAAGATAGATCTTAAATTAGCCGCCGCTGCCGGTATCAGTTTTGCAAATAAAAGTCATTCAAATATACAAGCTCTCTTCCATAGAAAACTGGATCAAGGAATGCATGGCATTTGTTTCAGTCCATACCAAGAAGGCCAAACAGTTGGAGACACCTTGACAGAAAAACAAATTATCCAGCGTATGGAAGTTATCAAGCCTTATACCTCATGGGTAAGATCTTTTTCCTGCACCCTTGGAAATGAGCTGATACCTGAGATTGCAAATACTCATAATCTAAAAACTATGGTAGGCGCATGGATAGGAAAAAACAAGGCACAAAACGAAAAAGAAATACAAGCTCTTATAGCCTTAGGAAAGAAGGGTTTAGTTGACATTGCTGTAGTCGGTAACGAAGCACTGATGAGAAATGATGTTTCGGAAAAGGAGATTATCGATTATTTAGAAACTGTAAAAAAAGCACTGCCAAATATTCCAGTCTCTTATGTAGATGCTTATTATCAGTTTATAGATAGGCCTCAGTTGGTGGAGACTTGTGATCTTATATTGATAAATTGTTATCCATTCTGGGAAGGTGTACAGATAGAACACGCAACGTACTATTTACAACAGATGTATACACAAACTAAAAATATCGCTCAAGGAAAAGAAATAATAATTACAGAAACAGGTTGGCCTAATCAAGGAGGCAATACTAACCAAGCAATACCTTCTGATGTCAACGCAATGAAATATTTTGTGAACGCTCTGGAATGGGCAAAAAGAGAAGAAATAAAATTATACTATTTTTCTTCCTTCGACGAATCGTGGAAAATACACCAAGAAGGTGATGTCGGATCAAGATGGGGAATATGGAACAAAAATGAAAAACTTAAATTCTAATATCGTATGTCATTTAGAGGAGAAAACTACCTGTGGTCTAACACCACTAGAAAAAAAATACATCTAGAAAATGACTTTGATCTAGAAATCCATACAGATGAACATATCAAAAATTTGTTTCTAGAGGTGTTGTATAATAAAGTACACGGTATGTGCTTCAGCCTGTATGGAGAAGGACAGAAACCAGGCGATATTATATCAGAAAAAGATGTCAGAAAAAGAATGGAAATTATCGCGCCCTATACAGAATGGGTAAGAACATTTTCTTGTACTGAGGGTAATGAGCTTATTGCAAAAGTTGCTAAAGAGATGGGTATAAAAACCCTGGTAGGTGCCTGGCTAGGAGATGATCCAGAAATTAATGAAAAAGAAATAAAAGGGCTATTAGATTTAGCTAATGATGATTTAGTAGACATTGCTGCTGTAGGTAATGAAGTGTTGTATAGAAAAGATATGACGGTAGATGAATTACTTAAATATCTACAGCGTGTAAAAAAAGCTATTCCAGAAATACCTATGGGATATGTAGATGCCTATTATGAGTTTACGGACCATCCGAACATAACTGAGATCTGTGATGTTATATTATGTAACTGCTATCCCTTTTGGGAAGGATGTCCTTACGAGTATTCTCTAGAACATATGCAGCAGATGTATTACCAAGCGAAAGGAGCTGGTGCAGGAAAAAAGGTGATTATAACAGAAACGGGTTGGCCAAGTCAGGGTGAATCACTAAAAGATTCTCATCCTTCTAAAGAGGCCGCTATGAAATACTTTATTAATTCACAACTCTGGACAGCCGATGAAGATATAGAAATGTTTTACTTTTCTTGTTTTGACGAATCTTGGAAAGTAAGCGCAGAAGGAGAAGTGGGCGCATACTGGGGAATCTGGGATAAAAACGAAAAACTTAAGGTTTGAAAATGAATACATTTGACAAATTAAATATACCTCATGGTAATGCAATCTGTTACTCTGGCTTCCGAGATGGTCAGCGTCCAGGAAGTCGCTACCCATCTTATGAGGAGATAAAAGAAGATCTAATTTTGCTAAGTATTAACTGGAAATACCTGCGATTATATGATTGTGATCTTCATAGCCAACGAGTACTAGAGGTTATCACAAAAGAAAATCTGGATCTGAAAGTTATGCTAGGTGCTTACATCGTAGCAGAAATGAATAACCATGCCTGCCCATGGGGAGGAGGTGTCTACTCAGAAAAACAACTTATAGAAAATATAGAAGCGAACAAGAAAAATATTAAGAAACTGATCCTTTGGGCTAATCAATATCCAGAAATCATTTGCGCCCTATCCGTGGGTAATGAAGCCTGCGTAGACTGGACAGATCATAGTGTATCGGTAGATAGTGTTATAGGATATGTAAAAGAAACTAAGCAAAATACGATACAGCCTGTTTCCTATTGTGAAAATTTTGTGCCATGGTTAGATAAACTAAAGCCGCTAGTAAGAGAGGTAGACTTCATTTCTGTGCACACCTACCCAGTGTGGGAATACAAGCATATACATGAATCCCTCCAGTACACAAAAGATAATTACTATAGCATAGCTAATCTATATCCAGATATTCCTGTAATTATTACAGAAGCAGGATGGTCTACTAATTCTAATGGCCGTGGGATTAATCCAGAAAATGTCAATGAAGAAAACCAGAAGATATATTACGAGCAGTTAATGGACTGGGTCAATGAAGAAAATATTCTGACCTTTGTTTTTGAAGCCTTTGACGAAAAGTGGAAAGGATCTCCAGAACCTCTAGAACCAGAAAAACACTGGGGATTATTTCGTTCTGATCGTATGCCAAAACTAGTTATGCAAGAACGATACAGTCAAGTAACAATTTAAATAAAAGAATCTAAATTGAATATTATACTATTTTAAAATACTAAATCTATAATTATGAAAATTATTTACACTTTACTTTTTACCATCGCATGTGTTTTTGGTATATATGCACAGCCTGCCGATAATGCTTCCGAACCACCCGTTAGAGAAACAGGTGATGTATTAGGCATATACGGAGATGCTTATTCAACTATTGCAGGAATAAACTATGATCCTAACTGGGGACAATCTGGACATACATTAGTAAATCCTGATTTTGATCCAGGAACAGGAAATACCATTTTAGCTTACCCTAACTTTAACTATCAGGGAACTGACTTTGCGGCTACACCTATCAATGCTGCATCAATGGAAAACCTCCATGTGGATATTTGGGTTCCGCTAGGAACAGATAGGATTGTAAAGGTTTCTCCTATAGATGACAGTGGTGTCGGAGCGTCAGAAATTCTTGTGGAAGTACCTATTGTTCCAGGATCATGGAACAGCGTAGATCTTCCAAAATCTGATTTCGCAGACATGTCTTGGAATTCTATTATACAGATGAAATTCGATGGACAGTTTAATAGTGATGGTAGTGCAAATACGAATCCATTTGATATATATGTAGACAATATATATTTCTGGAGAGAAGCTGTAGATATCGAAGCTGATGCTACGCTTAGTGATCTGCAAGTAGATGGGGTGACAGTACCAGGTTTCTCTGCAGGACAATTAGAGTACAATATTAATCTACCAGTAACAACAACCGACATACCAGTCGTATCAGCTACTCCTGCTGTACCAGATGCATCCGTTGGAATTACTCAGGCCACTGCGGTTCCAGGTACTGCTGAGGTAAGCGTAACTTCAGCTGATGGTACTGTAGTACAAAATTATGTACTTAACTTCTCATTTGAAGCGCCTTTCTCAGGAGCACCAGATCCTACCGATGATGAAGAGAACGTTATATCACTTTTTAGTGATAGTTATACTGACGTATCTGTTGACACTTGGAATACGGAATGGAGTGATGCAACTTTTGAGGATATAGACGTAGATGGTAACCCTACAAAATTATATACATCTCTAGGATTTAATGGTATAGAAACGACTACAACTCCAGTAGATGCATCAGAAATGACCATTCTTAATATGAGTGTTTGGTCTCCAGATATGGAAGTACTTAATGTAAAACTTGTTGATTTTCTAGGTGATGGTTTCGAAGGAGCCAACGGAGATACAGAAGCAGAAATTTCTGTTCCAGTTACACAGGGAGAATGGATGAGTGTACAGATTCCACTCTCTGATTTTACAAATAATGGAATGACCTCCCTAGCTGATATAAATCAATTTATTATAGGGAGCCAACCATTTGGTTCAGGAACATTATATCTAGATAATGTCTACTTTTCTAAAATTGTAATTGCTACTCCTATGACCTCTGCTCCTGACCCAACAGATGCTGAATCAGATGTAATTTCTCTTTTTAGTGATAGTTATACTGATGTCAATGTTGATACTTGGAACACAGAATGGAGTGATGCCTCTTTTGAAGATGTAATGGTAGATGGAAATCCTACTAAGCTATATACCTCTCTAGGATTTAACGGAATAGAATCTACAAGTTCGCCGGTGGATGCATCAGAAATGATGTTTATCAATATGGATGTTTGGTCACCTAACATGGATATCCTAAATGTCAAACTAGTAGATTTTTTAGGTGATGGTTTCGAAGGAGCTAATGGAGATACAGAAGCAGAACTTTCTATCCCTGTTACACAGAATGAATGGATGAGTCTTAGAATTCCATTGTCTGATTTTTCTGATGCAGGTATGACAGCTTTCTCTGATCTAAATCAGTATATTTTATCTAGTGAGCCTTTCGGTACAGGGACGTTGTTTGTTGATAATGTCTACTTCTCTAGAATGAGTACCTCTACAAATGATATAACAGATGAGAATCGAGCAAAAGTATTTCCTAATCCAGTAAGTCAAGGAGAGGTTCTTAACTTATCAGAGGAGATGAGTAATATATCGATTATATCATTACAAGGACAAATTTTACAGACTACTTCAGGAAATCAAATCAAGCTAAATAGAATAGCTGCAGGAACCTATCTGCTGAAACTTGTAAAAGAAGATGGAAAAGAGCAGGTGTCTAAGATAATGGTATATTAGAAATGATATAGATTGTCAGATTAAATTGTATTGCAGCGCTGCAATATATTTAATTAGGCATCTTAACAATAAATAGAATCAATTAAAAATAAAACCGCTCATGTTTGAGCGGTTTTATTTATTTTACCACACTAAACTTTCATTATAAATAGTACATAAGATATAGCTTTCTAAAATCTGATAATTACCTATTGAAAATACTTTTCACTTATATCATATGCTTTCTTACTCTAGGAACTTCTTGGGGTCAAAACCTACCAGAAAGGGGTGTGCCTCGTATCCAAAATTATACACCTCAGGAATATGGTACTACAGCTAAGATCTGGGACATAGGCTCTTCGGAAGAAGATGTTTTGTACTTCGCATCTGATAATGGAGTATTAGAATATGATGGATCCATATGGAAAAAATATGAAGGAAGTAAAGGTTCGACAAGATCGATTTATATAGTATCAGATAGCACAATCTTAAGTGGTTCTGACCTTGATTTCGGAACTTGGAATAGGGGTGAAAACTTTCAGCTGGATTACACATCTCTCTATCCATTTAAAGAAAATGCTGGTAAAATAACGGAAGAGTTCTGGAATGTGCATATCATAAATGGATTAAGAGTGTATGTATCTTTTGATAATATATATATCGACCAGGATAATCACCTCACAAAGATTTCTGCACCTACTAAGTTTTATGGAAGTTACGCTGTTGGAAACAAGATCTACTTCGCTGACGAACAATTAGGAATTTACAATTTTGATGGCATCTCTCTAGCGTTAAAACTAAAATACCCAAGCAACAAAAATATTAGAATAAAAGGTATTTCTCACATAGGCGATAAACTAATAGTTGTCACTCAGTCACAGGGTATTTTCATAGAAGAGGACGGTAGCTTAGAACCATGGCAAGGAGAAGTCAATAAGTATTTATCTAGAGATCAGGTTTTCTGTTTTAGCAATATAGGTAAGAATTATTTTGCTTTTGGTACGATACTGAATGGTATCTATATTATGGATAAGGGAGGTAAAATTGTTCAGCATATCAATAAAAAGAAAGGACTAGCGAATAACACCATCTTAGATATATACTACAGTAAAGTCGGAATATTATGGGCAAGTATGGACTATGGAGTTGCATCAATACACTTAGAAGAAAATCTTACGTATATAAAAGACTTGGAAACAGACTTTGGCACTGGACAGACTGCCTTATTACAAGGGGATGATTTCTATCTTGGTACGAACCAAGGACTTTACAGTAGTAAATGGAACAATCTTAAAAACGGGGTAGGGGATATTTCCTTTTCTCTCATAAAGAATTCAGAAGGTCAGGTATGGGATCTAAAGCTTATGAAAGATGCTGTCATCGTAGGTCACGATAAAGGGCTGTTTGTATTAGAAGATAATCAATTAAGAAAATTGGAGGGTAGCTCAGGAATTTTAAATATTCTACCCTTAGATAATGTGCACTTTCTTGTAGGTACATATAATGGAATTCAACTTTACAAGAAACAAGGAAATGAATATAATTATGTTCACAATCTTAAGCTTATTAAAGGCGCTTGTCGACAATTAGAGATAGATGGTAATAATAAATTGTGGGTACACATTCCTAACTATGGGATAATCAATGCTAATCTAGATGATAGTTATAATGTAAATGAACAAACCATCTATCTAGAGGAGGAACTAGAAGAGAAGCCTTTATATTTAATAAAAGAATCTAAAGATGTTGCCATTGTAACAGCGCGCGGCAAGATTATATGCGATAGAAATATTAACAGTCTATTAACGGAACTGAATAATACAAAGTTTTCTAATGTAAAAGATAAAGTAGCTATGCACCAAAAACCTATCTTTATTTCAGACTCTATGCGTTTCTATTCTGTTAATAATGGATTTGCAATATCAAATGATAATGCCGTACAAAATAAAAGAACGACAAATAATTTATTATTGAGAGAATTAAGGGTATTCAGCAAAGATTCAAGTTATACGTTAAATCCTTCAGATCATATCCCCTATGAATTTCATAATGTAAAAATGATTTTTCTTATTCCACATAAGGAAAAATGTACATATAGGTATTATGTAAAAAACTATTCAGACAAATGGAGCAACTGGTCTTACGAAACAGAGCTAGAGCTTCTGAATCTTGAAGAAGGCGACTATGAAATAAAAGTAGAAGCGCGTACTGACAATAATACTATAATTAAGAAAGAAATAAGCCTTGTAGTCGATGCACCTTTCTATAGAACCTTTATTGCTTATCTAATGTACTTTTTATTAGGAGGTCTATTTCTACTAAGTTTACTTGCTGTAATAAAAAAGAAAAAGCTGAAAGAAGAGAAAGAAAGGATAACTAAAAACGAATTGATTTCAAGGATAAAAGAAAGCGAATCAAGAAGAGAGAATTGGCAAAATAAGAACAAAGAATTACTAATAGAAAAAGATGAACTAGAGAAAGAACTAAAAACGTATAAAATAAATTCTATAAAATCTAGTGAAGCAAATAATAGAACCATAAAGTCCCTAACCAGCAAGCTTGACGAACTTAAAAAAGCAGGGTCCTTGCGTAACAAAGATCTAAAAGAATTATCCGCGATTTTAAAAAATCATAATTCGACAGATCAAAATAGTTTTCAGATCCAGATGGATAATCTCAACCAAGAGTATATTAAAAAATTAAAGAAACTTTTCCCTTCTCTAACCATGTATGATCTCAGGTTATGTACCTATATCAGAACAGGATTATCTACCAGGGAAATAGCTCAACTTATGAATGTTCTTCCTAGTAGTATAAATGTAAGTAGATCTAGATTGCGGAAAAAGCTCGGCCTTAGTATAAAAGAAGATCTCTATTCTTTCCTAGAAAAGATAGTTATATAGTATAACTATCTTTTGAAACATTAGTCGCAAGCAAGCCTACAACTTCGCGAAAGAAGCTTTAATAGCTAGCTATAACTAGTATTTTATACTAAGAAACATAAAGAATAAAGCTGAACTTTTAGAATAATGAATGTAATCCTATCTAGGTGGATCTTGTCTGACTCCAAGTCTAGAGAAATAATACCTTTCTGAATCTGTATCTAAGCAATAATATTCCCCTCCTTCATACGTACCCGACACGACGAAATATCTGTTAACTTTTTCAGAACTAAGCTTTGCATAAGCATCTTGAACAATCGCAGGTACTTTTTCCATAGGAATCGCTGTAAAGTTAGCAATGATGTTAGACTCACCATTATGATTGTGCACTAGGTCTTCAGTATAGACATTACCAACTTGTCGATAAGCAATTAAAGTATGATTTTCATCTACGTCGTAAATTGCTTCTACTACTTTCTGTTGAAAGTCTGCAGGATAGGCTTGTTCTATAATAAGCTGGTGCTTTTCTAGCACGGATGCGTTGTCTACAGGAACATACTTTTGCGCTGAACAAAAACCCAATATTCCAATTATAAAAATCGCTGTTATATTTATTTTTTTCATGATATTTTTTATTTATAAACCCTACTAATCTACACTTAAATTGTTCGATATATGAATATCATTCTTACAGTTCGAGGAATAAAATTACTTACAGTGTCTATAAGCTTATGCTGATATAATATTACTCGTTCTAAGATTTTATATGCAAAAGTAGACAGAGAAGATATTCTATATCGTTTAATGATATAGTTAATTATAGATTTTCATAAGCGTCCAACATAAATAAAAAAGTCATGGAAGTTTTCCCTAATATAGGCCAATACCTTAATCCTTGTCTCGTAAAAATTGACATTTCCAATCAGGCATTACAATAAGTTTACTGAAATATTTTGACGTATAAAGATACCATAATAGGCTATAGGAGCATATCACTTTATTTTCCATTGTATTCTCCCCCGTAGGTGCTAGACCTGTAATTTTACATTTTATTACTTACCGTTAATTTGTGAAAACAACCGTTCCTACATGATCTACAACCGTTTATCAATCAATCACAAAAATTATAGATTTTTGTCATAGTTTAAATTTATAAATCAGATTTTTATGAAAACAAGTATTCTAAAATTAAACGTCTTAATTTCAAACAGTTTATTAGGCCAATGTTTTTTAATCTTAAGCATAGTATTTCTATTAAATCAAAATACTTCTGCACAATGTACTTTGACAAATTATGACTCTGGGGGCTGTAGTGGTATTTGTACCCAAAACGGTATTATCGGAGGTCAGAGTTTCTTAGCCTGTGAATCTGGAGAACTTGAAGAAATTATGCTCGATTTTCAAGCAGGCGGTACTGACAATAGGTTTGTGCTTCGTTTTTATGAAGGTACAGGTTTTGACAATCTAATATGGACTAGTCAAGAATATACCATTGTATCTTTTTTTAGTCCTACAATCTATGGGCTTTCTATAGGTACGGGTAATAAAAATGTAGTAGCTGGTAACACTTATTCTTTCAGTATAGAATATACTGGAGATTTAATATTCGACAATTCATCTTGCCATTTTCTCTCAGAAATGATTGACCCTTATCCAGATGGCGTACATCTAAGATGTACTGGCACTCCGAGTTCCTCGACATTTATTAGAGATATCGTTTTTAATATTGCAATAAATGGGGCAAGCCTTCCTGTTAAGCTTATAGAATTTAAAGCTGAAGCCCAGGGTGCTTATAATCAAATATATTGGTCTACAGGATCTGAAGTAAATAATTCAGGCTTCGAACTACAAAAATCAAGAAATGCCAGGGACTGGCAAACCATAGAATTTATGGCAGGGAAAGGAACAACCAGTGAGGTACAAGAATATTATTATCAAGATTTTAATCCCTTAGAAGGCTTTAATTATTATCGACTAATGCAAATAGATTACAATGGGGCAACGGAATATTCAGATGTAATTTCTGTAGACTTTCAAAAGTATAAAGAGGAAATACGTGTTTCTCCTAATCCAGTTAGTAATTATTTAAGCATCCAAGGTCTTTCCGATTATGGACAGAACTATTCGATTTACAATACTTCTAGCCAACTCATTAAAATAGGACAACTTTCAGAAGGCAGGGTAGACTTAAGCAATCTACAGACAGGCTTATACTTATTAATGATAGAAACAGAGAATGGAATGGTTACGAAGCGGGTGTTTAAAGATTAGTTTTTAAATCTGTAGTAAAAAAGGGATTGTTATTTTGTTGGATGTAAATTGTTAATTTCTTTCTTTTTTTGCTAAAAGTATGATGTTTTTTCTATTTTGAAGGTAATGACAATCAACACCCAAAAGAATAGCTATTGCATTTTATTCCTATTTCTTTTATTTTCTTATGGCCTGAAAGGACAGAAGGGATTATTGGATTTGAAGATGGATACATTACACACCTTGCTTGATAGTCAACTTCAAAAAAAAGATTATGTAGAATATTATAATATTCTGAGAAGATACGAAAGAGACAACTACAAGAAACTTCCTCAGATATTACATATGACAGATACCTTGTGGAGATTTAGAGGTGCTTCACATAAAGATAGTCTCTCCTATCGTAAAAATCTTGCAAATAAAGCAAGTTACCTTAAGAAAGTTAATGATTACCCCAAGGCACTTAAATACTATTTAAAATCCCATGAATTTCAAGTTTATAAAAATGGAAGTTTATTTTATGCGTGGTATATAGAGAACCCTATTGCTCATATTTATTTCAGGCAAAATGATCTTGAACAGGCTATTTATTTTTACAAACTTGTTATTCCTCATTTATTAAAAAAGAAAGACTATAGCAATTTATCAAGATTGTACGGAAGTTTAGCAAAAGCATACAGAGAAAAAGCTGATTACGAAAACGAACAAAAGTATTATTCTTTACAAGAGAAAATACTATTAGAGATTACTAATTCTAAATCGCATATTGCGTACTACAGCAATCAAGTCGAATTGGCTATTGATGATAGAGATTCAGTAAGATATAAAATGCACATTGAAGAAGCAATGCTGTATTGTGAAAAAATGAGAAGAGATAAAGACCCTTCTTATAGCCAACGGTTTAATTATTTATTGAGATTAAAATCTGATTGGGCGGCAAAGAATGGAGACTATGATTCTGCGATTGAAATTCTTAAGGTTGTTATAGCCAACACAGAAGAAGCACTATCAAGCTCTCGGTCAAGAGAGCTCGCTAAAATGTATAATCGTCTCGCTAATTTATATCTAGATTCTGGTCAAATAAACAGAGCGAAAAAAGAAATAGAGCGCGGACTACAAAACCTATTACCAAATCACGATTTCAAAACTAAACCATCAGACTATCAAATATCAAATGAAAATACTTTCTACGAATTATATTACACTAAAGCGTCTTACTCTCTAAAAGAATATCAAAATACTAAACACAACAAGTATCTTGACACCCTAATCGAAAGTGTCGATCTGGCTCTATACGCTAATAAAGATTTAGAGGAACAGCTGTTACAAAGAGGGTCAAAATACATCTCTACTCAGTCTAATAAAAAACTGGTGGAATTAGTCTTACAAGCATTGATGTTTAAACAAAAACATTCAGGTAAATCTCTTCAAACGACGACATTGGCGAGAAAATACTTTGACCAATCTAAGAGTTCTATATATTTAGAAAATAGAAAAAATAAATATCTGCTACAAAATTCACCAAAAAATAAAAAAGCTACCCTAGATAGTCTTCAAAACGTTCTTGTTGAGCTTCACTCTGAAAATTATAAAGGGGATGAAGAAGTAGAATCAGAAATTGTTACCATTCAAAAAGAAATAAAAAAAATTGAGAATGAAGTTTTAGAATTGCAATTTATAGAAGGTAGCATTAAAAATTATATTGAATATGTAGTGACAGATTCTATGACCTATATATTGTCCGATATTAAGGATGGATGTTTTAGCGCTATTCCAACCAAAGAAATGGAGGAACAAATCATTATTATAAGGAATAAAATTAATAATATAAATGATGACAAATTAGAGTATAATTTAAAAATACTTGCAGATATATTAATTCCTTTTGAACTTAAAGGAACACAAAAAATAAATATAATACCAGATGGTACACTACATTTTTTACCTTTTGATATTCTAAGAAAAAATGATAAATATCTCATCGAAGATTATTGTATATCATATCAACTGCACAGAAGAAAATTAGTGCAGTCTGAGATAGAAAATAAAGTATATAATACATATTGCCTTTTTCCCGAGTACGAGGAGGACGAAAACATATTACAGTTAGCAATGCAAAGAAACCTTGGCACACTGCCCTATGCAGAAACTGAGGTAAACGCAATAGACTCAATTTTCCCTAATGTAATTATACAGAGAAGGGTTAGTATGGAAGATTTGACTAAAAGCATTCTAGAAGCTAATCTATTTCACTATGCAGGCCATGGATATGGAGATCGTAGTAAAATGTATTTGTCAATAAGAAATCATGATAACGAACTGACCAATCTCTCAGAACAGCAAATATTGTTTATGCAGAACAATTTGGATCTGGTTTGTTTAAGCGCGTGTGAAACGGGCTTAGGCGAAGTTCAGTCAGGAGAAGGCGTACGAAGTGTGGCCAGTAGTTTTCTTAATAGTGGTGCTAGATCAGTGGTGCAATCATTATGGAAGGTAGACGATAGAAGCACGTCAGAAATAATAACAAACTTTTATAAAAATTTGAAAAAGGGAGAAGATAAACCAACTGCCTTACGAAATGCAAAACTTACTTATTTAAACAAGGAAAGAAGTTTAGCTAAGCACCCTTACTATTGGGCGGGACTTACCTTTATAGGAGAAGAGACCAGTTTATTTGAAAAAAACTTAAACTGGCAGCTCCCTACAATTATTCTGATTGGATTTATATTCTTATTATTTTATGTAAAACGAAAAAATGAAAAAGCTATTTAATACTGCATTCTTTATTATTGGATTTTTATTTCTGCAGGCACAAACGACAGAAGATCTGCAATGGCTGGTAAGGGACGGGCACTATAAAGTAGGGGGAACAATATATACTAATGATTATAGTCAAAACTTACTAGGAAACAATTTTAATATTAACAATGTATCTTATCCAAGAAGCCAAAATATTCTAAACGGGCAATTTATAGATTATGCTAATAATTATTTTGGAATATATAATGATGGTACATATGTTATTTATAATGATGGTTATGATCAAAACTATAACCCAACAATTGTTGGCGGATATAGCATTGCTGGCAATGCCCCGTTTAAATATTTTTATCTAGCCAATATTTATGAAGAAGACGATCCTCCAGAAGATGTTACAGTAGACGATGGATCGACCCTGGGGTATAAAAGATTAAACTTAAGTACAACTGCTGGTTATTTCGGTGCTGCTAACCCTATAGTTGGCAGAAAAGACTTTACAATAATTATTGACGGTAGTTACATTCCACAGAATAATACTCAGTATAGTTTATGTCATTCTAATCTCAACGGTGTTAATTTTTCGCCAAGTGAATTTGAAAATGGAAAAAATTATATTAATCATCACAATCTTTCTACGCCTGTTTTAAACTTTGGTTCTAACAATTGTATAACAATTAACGGAGATGGCAAGAATAAATTTTTAAACTTTAGAGCTAATATTACGGATGTAGATAATTTTTTGAATTCAGTAGTTTTTTATTTATATGATGGTCAAGCTGAATCGTTAATTAAAACTGATACCGTTTCTATTTCAAGCAAATTTCATGATCCTAATTACATAAAAGTAAATTGTGTTTGGGAAGAAAATGACACATGTTTTGTTAGTTATGAAGTATTCTGTTACAATGAGAGCATAGATAGCAACGTAGACGCAGTAAAAGTAGGAATGACGCTACCCGATGCAGTAATTAGTGGTGGACCTATCTTTAAAGTCAGGGTAAATATTGGGCGAAGCGCGTGTTGTAATGATGCTGAATTTACTTTAAATGGGCGCGACTTAGAAATAGTTTACGACGGAACTTTAGATAATTTTCCTGGAAATATTACACCTGCAGTAAGTGCTTTATTTGAATTCTGTGTCCCAATAAGTTGTGTTGACAATGATGGTAAAATCGTAGACCTCAGAACAGTAAATCTTCAACCTATTTTACCAACGACAACATTTAGAAACGATAACGGAGATATAGCAGATTACCCAATAGAAACATTTATTGATACTATGGGATCATATAAGCCTTACCAATGTGAGAGCAGAATCCATTATTGTTTTTCAGAATCTTTAGAAACTTTTTCTAGAAATATCGACCAATGTAGTGATTGTATTTGCAGGGAATCTCTTAAGTGCAAAATCTCAAAACCAATAACTATTGCAGCTATCTTTTTTGGTATTGGTGGAGCAGGAATTGCGTTAAGAAGAAGAAAAAAACGTAAGAATGTTTAATTAGGACTTAAGCTTTTAATAATGCTCAAATATTCTTTTCTAGTGTTTTCAGGAACCATAGAGATAAATTTATTTAATTCTTCTTGCTTATTGAGTTTATACAAGACAATAACTTTCAAATAATTCTGCCTATCTCGCCTTTCATTTGTCTTAAAGGTATCAGGCAAATAATATAAAACACTATCTGCTTCGCCCTGCTTAGCAAAGACCTCGGCTACCCAGTAATCACGCTCATCACCATCAAGATCTGAACCTTTTAGTATATTCACCGCGCCAGTATAATTTTCTTCCACAACTTGGACAGCGGCTCCTCGTAGAAATTTATTTCCATCGCCAGATCTTTTGATGGGCCATTCAGGTTCTATATAAACATCCGCATAAGTAACAGCTTTTTCTGGCTTGATAAAATAACTTAAGATACCGCACAAAATTAATACAGTAGCAGCGGTACTCACATAATAAAACCATCTAGGTTTCTGCTTTGCCCCTTCCTTCGTCCCTTTATCTATGCTAACTCTTCTTTCACTAGAAACCGAACGAATATTCTTCAGCGCATCCGCATGCTTATTTTTATCTTCAAGATATCCCTGCATATCACGATACACTGCAAAGTCCTTCTTGAACCCTTCATCAGAACCCAAGCGCTGCTCAAATGCTTCTAGGTCAGAACCAGTCAAATCTCCTAAGAGATACTTTTCAAATAATATGTGTTCTTCTTCTTGCATTAATATATTCTTGAATAACGTGGATCTTGTTTTACATATTCCGTCCACCTTTCCATACACGCAGATTTTCTTCTGTAGATCGTATTAGCGGTACTAAAACTTAATTCACCCTGGATTTCACCTGTAGTTTTCCCTTGCTTAATCAACGCCAATAGTTTTTGACATAATCCGCTTAATTTACCAAAAGCCTCATCCAATATTTGATATCGCAAATAATCTTCTTCGTATTTAGTGATCTGTTCTTCTACGTTCTCATCTACTTGACGTAAACTTTCCTCATTTATTACTTTAGTGGTCCTTGTTTTTTTTCTAACCTTATCAATCCACTTGCGTTTGCAGATCAGCATAATTAAGCCACCTAGATTATGATCAAGCGTATCAACCTTTAACAAGATGGTTTCTAAGCAATCCTGGAAGACATCACAAGCGTCAGCTTCATTTCCGCTATTGCTAGATATCCATCTTTTTACAGAAGGAAAAAACTGTGTATACAGTTGATTGACGCTTTTCCGGTCACCTGATTTTAATCCCGTAAATAATTCTTGGTCTGACATCTTCAATTAAAAATAAAAAAAAATCAGTACGAAGGGTAAGATTCCTCTGAGTATCTCATCTCTATAGTAACTGCATCAAAATAAGTTTATGGGCAGTTGTGCACAATACCTGAGACTTTTATGTCTCGTGGCCACAAGACATAATTCGAGCAGTGTGACAACATGATTTTTTTCACACTTTAAATAATCGAATTATGACAATTTGGGAATGGATCCTACAATGGATCGGCGAAGAAGATGGCGGATTTTAATCCGACTTCCAAAGAAACCCTCGGCAAAGTGTTGAGGGTTCTTTTTATTGAGTATTTAGTTTCTCCACGACCCAAGGACGAAAAATTAGATACTTATAATCTGCAATATTTATATCTGCTTTTCTCTTAAGGAGTAATTTAATAAACAGAATGAAATTTTTGTAGGAGAGGAAAGAGGTTTTAGTAACTTTAGACTTGCTCCTATGTAAGGTTCTTTCAAAATTTTCTAAATGATTATAAAGAGTATCAAAGACAGCTTCTTCATAATATGCTATGGACATCATCCCCAAAGCCCTAAGTTTCCCACCAAGTTCAAAATCAAAGTTCCTAAGCAAGGGAATAATCTCGTTATATGATTTATGATACACTTTGTTTTGTGCAATAGCTAATAATCTTATAGCCTCAGGGTTCTTCGCATTCACTAATGTATACCATTTTTCTATCATCTGCTCTGTTTCCTTTTCAGACTTCATGTTAGCTAGTATGTTCACCATATTATTAAATCTAACTTCAGGGATTTTACCACTATTTAATAGTACGCCACTTTCAAAACCATAAGAGAATAAGTCGAAGATTACTTGGCGATCCTCTAATTTACCTCGATTTAAAAGTTTTATACTTCCCATTAATAAATACATGTATACTATTACATGTAAATCTGAAGAAGGATTTAT
>ENA-ORXT01000991-ORXT01000991.1-marine-metagenome-genome-assembly--contig:-NODE-991-length-40569-cov-188.605107_pt1 | contig 40569 bp, 31 predicted proteins | sample MGYA00237868_ERZ511482 | MGnify/ENA metagenome assembly ERZ511482 | reverse complement strand
AGTACCGAAGGCGGGAATCGAACCCGCACTCTCGTGAAAGAACTGGATTTTGAATCCAGCGTGTCTACCAATTCCACCACTTCGGCAAATATTAATTTCAACATTCAAGTAGAAGATGCAAATCTAATATATTTTAAGGGTTGATCTATGGTCTAGTTGCCAATTTTCTAAATATTCATGCTTCAATGACGATAGATAGTAGATCGCGCAACATACATATTACTTGTCTAATGTAATGCTTAAGCTCAGCAAGCCTTGGCGCCCAACTCCTAAACTGACTCTATCATGCTTCACTTTGTGAAACTCTGGAATTAAATAACCAATAGCAGCTCCTGCACCATATCCTACGATTATATCAGAAAGAAAGTGCTTTCCAGCGCCTACTCTCGCGATCCCGACGATGAGAGGAACGGCTGCAGCACCAGCCCACACGAAGGATTTAACAGGCGAATCAGTATTTAAGTCGCTGAATACTTTAGCACTAAAAAAGCAAAGTGCAGCAGTATTGGAGGTATGACCAGAGAAAAATGACATTCGACCATTCTGAGTCAATTTGTCCTCCAGTGGAACTGTGGGATTATACAGGAGCGGCCTATTTCTTTTGACTACGACTTTAGAGAATACGGTAAAGACTCCATTGAGGGCTATTGTCTCTCCCAGCATAATGAGCACAGACTCAGCTTCATCCCTGACGGGCTTATCTAAAAATATCAGCAAAGGGTATGCGAATGAGCTGTACATGCCTAAGTCACTGATGTTATCTTGGCTAAAAGACCGCTTACTTGTGGCAAATCGATCTAATAAAAAGATGTCATCTCTGCTTAAATCGTTGATCTCTTCCACGCTAAGTCCATCGATATGGCTCCGAAGGACTAAGTCGCCTATCCCTAAGCCAATGATAGATGAAAGGATTGGAGTTTCTTTCTTCCAGCTCGTGTGATATACTTGTGCTTGGCTCGAATAGAATACGCATATAGCTGCTATGTGTAGTAGCAAAATTCGCTTACTCATATGAATGATATTACGAATTTGAATTGAAATCGATGTCGTATTTAAATATGAATTCTTACTGCGCCTCCACCTCACAAAGCTCCGCTCTGAGATCAGTATCTGGAACATACTTCTCTACTGCCTTAGCACAAGTAATGCCTTTGATGGCAGTAATCGAGCTTACTTGTGGACACCAAGTAATCTCTATAAAATAAGTAGCATAGGCGTAAAGGGTAATGAAGCTGTCTTTATATCTCCAAGATTCGATGTGCTCCCCGAAGCTGAAGACTTCCTCTGCCTTGACGAAGAAGTGCGATGTATTGAAATCACTGAGGCTGTAGTATTCCACTGGCTCTATTTTTATGTATATGAATACTAATTCAAAATTAATTTGTGGATCAATGTATATCTGTTTTATCGTAATGTATTATACGCTGATCTTGAATATGATAAACATAATTAAAATATCTAACATAAGATAGGTAAAACCACAAAAAATAACTGATTTAAATTCTAATCTACATGTAGGAGTTGTGTGCGACACATTTCATTTTGACTCGGATTTTAGTGCACCTGATCCATAAAATGGCATGATGAATGTTGAGTATATGTCATAGAGTTAACCTACAATGGCGTTGATACTCCCACAAGAATGGATCTTAACCCATCGACTGAAACTTTAAAGGAGCGACACTGCTGTAAAGATCGTTTCAACTCCATCGAGTGAGACACTTCCTTACTATGGGTTCAAGACTATCGAGATCGACCATATGTCTAAATAGAGCCTACGCTATGGTGCAGCTGCATAAGCTGATAGTTTAATCATCATCTCTTCTGCTATAGCATACGCTGTCTCTTTCTGCTTTTCTTCTGTGATATTCATATTATAAGCCAGCATGAGCACCAGGTCATTTTTGATTCTCCAGTAGTACTTACCGAGATCGTAGCTATAGGAGCCATCTGTACCTATGCCTGGCCACAGCTCATATATAGTCGCTGCTTCATCTCCCATGATTGTTTCTCCAGTCGTCCGCTTATTAGCGACTGCATATGCCGGCCAGTCCGGCAGTTCTTCTACCATTGGATTAGCTTGTATCTGTACCAGAATTCCCGCATTAGGATAGTCAGGATCATCCCACTTGAAGAAGCAAGAACGACTTTCTTCTCCCTGTGGATTGCCATCTATCACATTGACATATCTCAATTCTACACCAAATTGTTTTGCCACTGTCTCTCTACTTACTAAGCTACAAGCGTCAGGAAGAGGTACATCAGGATCATGTGTATATGTCGACGTGATTTTATTCTTATCGTTTAGATCTGCAGAGCTGTACGCTGATGAAGAAGCTTTCTTAGACTCACATGAGAGAATAAGTATGCTCATTGCAATCAGTGTGGACAGTAGTATCGTTTTTCTCATTGTATTTTTTAGATTTTCGCTATCGTTGTGATGCCTTGAATCAATGTTTTTAGATCATTAACTAACGTATAAACGTGCGGCGTTATTCTTACACCTTCAATATTATGATAATTGATGGCGACTGCATGAATACCGAAGTCTTTATTCAGTTTGCCATTAATTTCTAAAGGATCTTGGCTTTTTATTTTAAATAGGGCAATTCCACAAGAGTGATTTTTTTTCAGTGAGGTGCCAATCGTCACATTGGGTTCATTCTGAACGGCTTCACACCAGTAATTCTTTAAATACCTTAGTCGAGCTTCCTTTCTTTCTATTCCGATCATTTGATGAAAATTAATCGCTTGCCCTATCCCTTGCTCTATAGCGATGGATCTTGTCCCCAAATGCTCAAATTTTCTGATGTCGTTAGATTTTGGTTTGGGAGCAGCCATCAGAGGGTATATAGACGCTATTTTAGATTTCTTAATGTAAAGCATGCCCGTACCGAAGGGAGCACATAGCCACTTATGGAGGCTCGTGCCATAGTAATCACAGTCTAAATCTGCTATCGAGTATGATATATGACAGAAGCTATGCGCTGCATCCAGGATGACTTCTGCACCGTGATCGTGGGCAATATCTGCTAGTCTTCGAGCTGGAAGTATCCTACCATTCCAGTTTATGACATGCGTGATGTGCATGATCTTCGTCCGGTCAGTTATCTTCTCTCTGTAGGCGTGGATGATGAGGTCATCATCATCTATCGGGTAGGATAGGTCTACCCACTTTAGGATGATGCCATCTCTTAGAGCTCTCTGCTTCCATGCATTCTTCATACTTGGGTAGTCCTGCTGGCTTAGGATCACTTCATCTCCTTTCTCAAGTGTCAGGCCGAATATGACACACTCTAATGCTTCCGAGGCATTACGCTGAATCGCTATTTCTTCAGGCGAACATTCAGCCAGAATAGATAATTTTTTTCTTATCGCCTCTTTCCCTTTATCTAAGATGTGCCACATATGATGTGAGGGGATCTCATTGGAAAATCGATTGTATTCTTCGACAGCCTGCTGTACGACTAGTGGTTGAGGGCTCACACCGCCATTATTGAGATTGATTAGTTCTTTAGAGTGTGAATATGAAGCCCTGATCATTTCCCAGTAATCTTCTCTTCCAGCGAGTTCTTCTGGACTGAGATCATCATACTGATCATTGAGCTTACTGATGGATGACTGGACATTTTTTAGAATAAGATTGTCCGATATGGCTAATGCGGAAGCCATTCCAATCGATTTTAGAAATTTCCTTCTGTAATGCTTCATGATACCGACAATAAATGATTCAAGTGTTTTATGCTATTCTCCTCCTTAGCCATTTACAGTAACTGACTACTAAATAAGAAAAGCGCGGCTCACTCCGCCATCAGATTAATATAAGCTCTAAGGTCTTCTATCTGCTGATCACTCATCTTTTCTTTAGGAAATCTGGGCATGTAGGAAGCTTTGCCATGCTTAGAGAACGTGCCATGTCGAATCACCTCATAGATAGAATATCGAGAATACTTATCTGCTTTATTTTCTAAAAAAGAAAAAGTCAGTCTCGAATTATCTAAATTAAAATAGCTGTATTTGTTTCGGTAGTGACAATGAAAACAGCTATTCTCATAGACTTTCTGGCCATTCTGTGCATTACCTGTGATATTGAATTTATTCTTGCCTCTTTCCATCGGATCGACAAAGTGAGCGGGAGAATACTTCAAGTACTTGGATTCTAAAATCTGTATGGCGTCGATTTCCTTGCCCTCTCCATCAAGAGCAGTGGCGACTGTCTGCTTTTCTGTATCTGTCATCATCAGGTCATTCAGCTTAAGGTCTAAAGTCCATAAATAAGCTAAGACTGACTCTACTTCCCAGTCATGTAGTTTTCTTCCTTGGGCACATTCTACAGCACATAGCTGTATGGCTTCTCTGATGTCATCTCTCGCAGGCTTTACGAGGTCGCCATATTTTTTTTCATAATCACCATTATAGAAGCTGGTCCGATTTACTGCTCCATATAGTGTCGTTGCTGGTAGTAGCGGAATGCCTTTATCTAAAGTGTAAGCCAGTCGTGCCTCAGGATCAGAGACACTCAGATCGGGATCCTCTCTTTCTATATTATGACAGGAGGTACATACGAAGTGCTTACTCTGTCGTTTTGATTTATTTTCCCCTTCTCGCTTCGAGATTCCATATTTGACGATGTCTTCTCCTACCGCTGCTGATAAGCCTTTGACTGATGTATCAGGTAAGTGATCCACTGATCTATATCCGATAGAGGCCAGAGCCTTATAGAGTCGTATGTCACCATTAGTATCATAGGCTCTCTCTATATCAAAAGAAAGACCTATGGTCAGAGCTACTATACTGATGATGATGATACTGATGCGGCTGATCATAAATTAAATAATCTTGAAATGGTAAATCCTAATCTAAACTCTCCGTCACCTATATTAGACTGCGAATAGGGTATAAAGTCAGTTTCTGATAGACCTTCTACATTGGTAAAGTTCATCTGGAAGGAGTGTCCCCCTCCAGTGGTAAATTCTACACCAAGGCCTAATACAGGATAAAATCCATTTTCACTTGTTCTGAATGATGATAGAGGAACTGAAGTGTCAATGATGATACCAATGGCTTTCGTCAGCTGCGCTTTGCCTGCAAATCCTAATGATACAATAGCATTCTGGTCTTCAGCAGGTACAATATTCCTATATGTCCATGAGCCTGTCAACTGAGCTGACAATCTATCGTTGAATTTTCTGGCGGCATGGATACCAAGATGGTAATTCCATCTGTGAATAGGGCTTTCAAAGAAATGCAACACACCTTCTGTTTCACTTTTTTGCATGGTAGAAGCTGAGGTCAGACCGACGACAGCTACACTGACTGGCATGTTATTGAGACCCTGACTGAGGACTTTATATTTCACAAACATATTGATCAACTGCTTCAAAGGACCAGATCCTTTAGTCCTTCCAAGGCCTAAGGTGATATTATCAGTGAGCCCATATTCGAATCCAATTAAGACATCCGCTGCATTTTCAAGGCCATAAAATGTCGGCCATCCTCCTGAATCACCTGCTAAATCTCCAAAACGATGGGCAATTCTAAAATCTAACTTTCTGGCTGGTAGAGTCTCTATAGATTGTGTATTGATGATTCTTCTATCACCAAAAGTCCCGTAGACTGCTCTCCCTTGTGTATCTTCCTGAGCACTAGCTACAGCACCTAAACATGCGAAGAGACCGATAATTATATATTTCACTTTCATTTAATTCTTGTAATCATTTTCAATCCAACAGATCAGCATATCCAAGTCTTCTCGAGTCATAGATTTTGGGCCTTCTGCATAATTAGGCGGCATATCTCTTACAACGATCGTCCTGTCCTCGAATAAATCTGCAGTCAGGGATCTTTCCATTCGATCATAGCTGGTATAGTTACCTGATACACCACTTGATCCATCGTGGCATCCACTATAGGCGCAATATGTATCTACGATAGGTTTGATCTGGTTAGAATAGGCTACTTCTCCATTACAATCATTTTCTACTACTTCCAGTTTATCAGCTGAACATTGTGAGAATAATAAGGTTATAGAGGCACAAATCAAGTACCTAAAAAGTAATTTTAATGTCATATTTCATTATATAGCTCGCGAAAGTAACGATAATAGATATTTGAACAGTATTTATATTATTTTTGATTTCATAAAAATTATAAAAAATGTATCCTGCAGAACTTGTAGCCCCGATGTCCAAAGAATTAACCGATTTTGGATTTACGGGATTGATCTCTCCAGAAGAGGTCGTAAACGTAATAGATAATATGAAAGGCACAGCCCTTTTGGTCGTGAATTCAGTCTGTGGGTGTGCTGCAGCTAATGCTCGTCCAGGTGCAAGAATGGCTATTCAACACACTAAAGTTCCTGATAACTTATATACCGTATTTGCTGGAGTAAATGGGCCTGCTACACAGAAAGCCAGAGAGTTTCTACTGCCTTACCCTCCGAGTTCACCGTCTATTGCTTTATTTAAAGATGGTAACTTGGTACATATGATTGAGAGACATCATATAGAAGGTCGAACAGCTCATATGATCGCTGATAATCTTAAGGAAGCTTTTGATGCGCATTGCTAATCTGTATTGATCTTTATTTTCCCTTCATACCTCTTAAATATAGTCTTAGATGAGTCAAGAATCATTGCCTGGTGATATCACATTGCCTAGTAGTCAGTCTGATATTGATGCTCTAATCAGTCTTGATGATCGAAATCATACATATACTGTAGAAGATTTCTTCAAGATTCCTGAAAAATCTGATTATAAGATATCACCTGCTGGAGATTATATATCTTATCAAGGACCCTATGAGCGCCGACGTAATATATACGTGCAGCAAAGAGACACTGGTGAGATAATCAGAATCACCAGTGAGACAGAGCGAGACATAGCAGGCTATGCTTGGGCTAATAATAACAGACTCATCTACATAAAGGACTCAGGTGGGGATGAAAATTTTAAGTTATTTGCCGTCGACAGAGATGGGCAGAATAGTAAAGACTTGACCCCATTTGAAAAGGTAAGAATTCAGATGATTGATAATCTAAGAGACCAAGAAGACTATATGATCATCGGGATGAATAAGAATAATCCCATGCTATTTGAGCCTTATCGGATTAATATCAATACGGGCAAACTATCACAGATCGCTCAGAATGAGAATCCAGAGGAGCCACTTGAAGGATGGATGTGCGATAATGACGGCAAGCTCCGCATATGCACTAAGACCATAGAGGGTATCAATCATGCGATCATGTATCGCGATAGTGAAGACCTCCCGTTTGAAGAGGTCATCAGGACTAATTTTAAAGATCAGCTATCTCCAGTCCAGTTTGACGCTGAGAATAGTCATGTACTATATTGCTTATCGAATCTGGATCGAGATAAGACGGTCTTTCTCAAGTATGACATGCACACTAAGTCTGAGGTAGGGGATGTCTTATTTCAAAATGAGGACTATGATATCACAGGGGTGCACTGGTCTAAGAAGAGAAAGAAAGTCGTAGCTGCATCCTATGTCGGATGGAAGAGTGAGTTTTTCTATTTTGATGAATCATCTAAAGCACTAAGCGACCGATGGAGTGAACTTTTACCTGATGTAGAAGTCCGTGGTGTCAGTGTCGATCGAGAAGAAGAAGTATATATTCTTAGGACATTTACAGATAGATCTTTAGGGGCATATTATATATACGATAAGAAGTCGGATGCTATTGAGAAGATTACTGATGTCAGTCCTTGGCTGAAAGATGAAGATCTATCTTCCATGAAGCCGATCCGATACCAGAGTAGAGATGGGGTCACGATCCATGGATACCTCACACTTCCTAAAGGTCATGATGGCAAAAGGGTGCCGCTGGTCGTCAATCCTCACGGAGGTCCATGGGTAAGAGATAGCTGGGGGTATAATCCAGAAGTGCAGCTGATGGCGAGCAGAGGCTATGCCGTCTTACAGATGAACTATCGATCCAGTACTGGCTATGGTAAGTCGTTCTGGGAGTTAGGCTTTAAGCAGTGGGGCAAGACGATGCAGGATGATATCACTGATGGAGTCCACTACCTCATAGAAGAAGGGATCGCTGATCAGGATAAAGTAGCCATATATGGCGGTAGCTATGGTGGCTATGCTACACTCGCAGGTATTTGTTTTACACCAGATTTATATGTTTGTGCAATTGATTTTGTCGGTGTGTCCAATCTGTTCACCTTCATGAATACGATACCTCCTTACTGGAAGCCATACTTAGATATGCTTCATGAGATGGTGGGCGATCCAGAAAAGGATAAAGTTATAATGGAGGAGGCGTCTCCCGCTTACCATGTGGATAAAATCAAAACTCCATTATTCGTCGTGCAAGGTGCTAATGATCCCAGAGTGAATATTGATGAATCCGATCAGATCGTCAGATCGCTGCGGTCTCGGGATATTGATGTGCCTTACTTGCTCAAGTATGATGAAGGTCACGGCTTTATGAAAGAAGAGAATAAATTCGAATTTTATAAATCGATGTTGGGTTTTCTTTATAAATATTTAGTCTCTTCTAAGTGAACCGAAGGAGGATTTAACCATAAGCTTATCTGATTTTGATCTACCTCCAGTTATTGATTCGAAAATATGATCAATGATATTGACCTTATTTTATAAATTGCCTCAATCTATTTTGATATTAAATCTGGCATTTTGTACCAGTGGTCTCCAGATCAGTATGCCCGATGGTAAATGATTTCGTTCAATTCATATGACCTTTTTAGTACCTATCGCGTAAGTACTAAATTTTGTTTCTGTCTAACCATAAATTTTCGTTCTAATTGTTAAAAGTGGTCACATTAGAGGCATTTATAATGGTTTAAATAAAACCACAATCCAGCAATTAATCGGTGATATAAAGACGTTAGAAAAGGAGAGTTCCTAATGTATATCATTTGATCACGGCAAGCCAGCTTTAAGATCACAATCATATAGCAAATTCCATCCAGTTTAAAAAGTTTCTTTTGGAATGTTTATCTTGATTCCATGAATGAAGAGCGTATTCTAACTCAACATCCAGCTGGTAAGAAAGGTGTGAATATTTTGAAACATAAATATGATCTGATTCGGGATTATATCATTTCCATTATAAGTAAACATGTAGAAATATCTTACCAAGAACTAAGTGACTTAGCTGTGAAGGATTTATCTGACACGTTTGATGGAAAAGTAGTTTGGTATATAGTATCTATTAAACTAGATTTGGAAGCGAAAAAAATCATTGAGCGCATTCCTAAAACCAGTCCTCACCGCCTCAGAATGTATCAAGTATGATCTACCAATATCATGATTAGAAAACTCGATAAATCCGAAAAAATACCTTACTCAATATTACTTTTAGCTGATGAGACAGAGCAGGCGATAGATCGCTATATCCATCAGTCAGATATTTACATTTATGTATCTGATGGCCTACTGATAGGAGTCTACGTGCTTTGGCAGTTGTCAGAAGATACGGTCGAAATTAAAAATATAGCTGTTATAGAAGAATTCCAAAACCAAGGAATCGGAACTAAATTGATTTCTGATGCTATCAGACGGAGTCGGATAGTAAATTATAAGTCAATCTATATCGGCACTGCCAATGGAGCTATAAGTCAGCTGTACATGTATCAAAAATCAGGTTTTGAAATATGTGATATCAGGTGGAATTTTTTTGTTGAGAACTATCCAGATCCCATTTATGAGAATGGCATCTTATGCAAACACATGATTATGCTTAAGCAAGATCTCTAAATCCGATTTACAGATCCTCAGGCAATGCTTCAAATTCTTTCCGCTTCCCTTCAAACCATTGTTGCATGGCATCCGGATCATGCATAAGTACACGCATTTGTTGCATGGCTTTTAGATGTGACTCATCTCCTTTCTGAAACATTTCTGTACCATGAGTTTTACTCATTGCAGCGATCTCTTCAAATGTTTCAGCCTGAAATATTAGTTTACAAGCACCACCTAATTGTTGACATGTCATTGATTTCATGAATTGCTACATTTTATTTCTTTAAATATAGAGAAAGGTAATCTTAGTTAGCTGTAAATTTTAAGACCTGTATCCAACATTTCACCATTAAAGTGATGTAATTGTTCTTTTCGAGTCTATCTAAATTAATTGTCTATGCGGAGTAATAAAATACGAGCTCATATTCTATCGCCTATTTTGATAAGGAATATTATGCTGAATGCCAGAGCTGTTTAGTTATAAATCTGCCCATATTGTACAGGATTCTATGTGAATATCAGATGATAAAATATAGCTAATAATAGCCCCTGTATTACCTTGATCACTACCACAAGTAGTAATAAAAAGTTATTTTATATGTTGATCCTTTCAGAATTTTATATGGATTTTATTTTATCAAGTGCGGCGATTCTATTTTTGTAATTGTTTCTATAAAAAACTGATTATCAACTAAATATAGTTATTGATCGGCCCATATTTGGTAGATTTCTATCGAAAATGAAATAAATAATATTCTCTGAATTAACCATGAATTAGAAAAGTATTTTATAAGTTAGAGTTATACTACCATAGTGTAGTATAGCATTAAACATGAAAATCCTTATCTGTTCTCTCTCTAATGAGAGACTTCTATATGAATACTGTGATATATAAAATACAGGAATTAGAAGAAGTCACTGCTTACTCCAAGCATGAGCAAATCGTTAATGGCGTCATCAATGCAATAGATGAGCGTATTGTTATCCAAGGAAGTATGTTACCCTCTGTAAATAATATGGTCAGAGAGTTAGGTTTTGCCAGTAAGACTATAGTGAAGGCATACAAAGAACTAAAGGATCGAGGAATTGTAGATTCTAAAAATAGGCTAGGATATTTTGTCGTCAATGAGGATACAGATCAAATCAAAAAGGTAGCCCTTTTGATTTATGCATTTCACCCATTCCAAGAGGAGTTCTATAATTCATTCAGAGATACCTTAGGAGAGAATATTCAGGTGGATGTCTTTTTCCATCATAATAACTTGGAGATCTTCGAGACCATCTTAGGTAATATAAGTGGCAGATACGGCATGTACGTGGTTGCACCTATACCACATGTCAGGACAAAACTAATACTCAATAATATACCTCGACATAAGTTATTACTAGTCGATAGATTCGAAGAATTAGAAGGGGACTTCTCCTATATCACCCAGGAGTTTGAGATTTCCACTTATATGATGCTTAAGGCATTGGTATCTAAGATTGGGCAATACGAGGGCATCACATTATTCTTTATGCCTAACTCTGATCACCCTATTGAAATTTCAAGAGCTTTTAAAAAATTCTTGCAAGACTTTGGTATTAACGGTACCGTACAGACACATTATCAAGTAGGACAAATATTGCCACGACATATCTATTTCACCATTGGCGATGGAGACCTTTGGAAGATATTAAAAGATGCGAGAAAGTACGACCTAGAGGTAGGAAAGGATGTAGGTGTATTATCCAATGATAATAGCCCCGTAAAGGAAATTATATGTGGAGGCATCACCACATTCTCTACCGACTTTGAACTGATGGGAAGGCGAGCTGCGGCGTTCGTACTTCATGGAGAGAATGTCAGTGAAGTCATTCCGACAGTGCTCATACAAAGAAAATCATTATGAAAATTATATCACTTAGTTAAAAATTAAACAAATGAAAACGTAAATCTTCAGCATACCAATCAAAAACGAAAAAGCGACTTGATTTTCCTGCCAGAAAACCAAGCCAAAAAATTATTAATAAAAAAGTAAAATTGCGATGAATTTTAAATATTTACAAAAACTTAAACGGTTAAATTATACCGTTTTAAAGTTATCCTTGCATAAGCAGTTGCTTTATACACCAATATTCCTCTTATGCTTATCTGTCATGGGATATGCACAGGTCACAGGTGTAGTTACAGATGACACGGGAGAAGCCCTAATAGGTGTTAATATTTTAGTAAAGGGTACGACCACAGGGACGACATCAGATCTTGATGGAAGCTACTCTATTAATATACCATCAAATGTAAATACACTTGTATTTTCATATACAGGATTCGAGACCACAGAAATCAATATTGATGGAAGGTCTGCTGTAGATGTCATATTAGGCACTGATTCAGAATTATTAGAAGAAGTAGTGGTCATAGGTTATGGTACTGTCAAAAAAAGTGACCTTACAGGATCAGTCGCCTCTATAGGAGGAAGTGAGCTTACAGCTGTGGTCGCGGGTAATCCAACTTCAGCACTACAAGGTAAGGTGTCAGGTGTACAAGTCGAAAATAATGGTGGCGAGCCAGGTGGTGCAGCTAATGTCTTTGTAAGAGGCGTCAGTTCACTGACTAACTCCTTTCCGCTATATGTGATCGATGGAACATTCTCTGATAATATGAATTATGTTAATCCAAAAGACATCGATAGAATCGAAGTACTGAAAGATGCATCTTCTGCTGCGATCTATGGATCGAGAGCTGCTAATGGTGTAGTGATCGTCTCTACTAAAAGAGGTTCAAGTGACGGTAAGCCAAGAATCAGCTTAGATATCAGAGGGGGCACAGAATCAGCATCGAAGACATTAGAATTCTTAAATGGTCAAGAATTCGTAGCATATAGAAATCAGAGAGAAGCTAATGATGGGACAGGATTTGTCCTTCCTGATAATGGTGTCAGCACTGACTGGCAAGATCTATCACTTAACAGTGGCGGAATCCAAGACTATGGTATGTCAGTGTCAGGCGGTGGAGAGAATTCTAAGTACTATATCTCAGGTAACTGGTTTAAGCAGGATGGAATCTTAATCGGTTCTGGTTTTGATCGAACTAATCTACGAGCAAATACAGAATTTACAATAGGTAAATTTAAAGTGCAGCAATCTTTGGGTATCACTAGATCTACATTGGAAAGAAATACAAGATTTGGAATTGACGGATCTTCTTCAGCTCCTAATCTGAGATTAGAAGCTCCTGAAAACGATGGAGGATTTGAAGCGCCTAATTTTGGTACGTTTGGATTCGCAGGCTTGAATAAATATGGACTCGCATCATTAGAAGAGAACTATGAAACAGATACGAAGCTGTTTGGAAACGTAAATCTCTCCTATGAAATTGTAGATGGTCTGACAGCTAGACTTAATGTAGGTGTTGATTTATTAAATAGACATAACTTCTCATTTTTACCTACATTCTTTATGAGTGAGTCAGATGCAGTCACGAATGTGAATCAGCAGAATGATTTAACCGAAATTAGATCAGAGAATTTATTAACATTAATTGAACCGACAATTAGCTATGGTAAAGATGTCGGTACCGGTAGATTAGATGTTGTATTGGGAATCACGAGGCAGAAGATAGACTTTAGATCTGCAGGCTTATATGCGCAGGGATTGCCATCTAATAATATTAGAGTACTAGGTGCAGCAGATCCTACTAATGTGAATGCAACGCTGGGTGTCAATAATGTCAGTGGATTGATATCACAGTTTGGTAGAGTTAACTATGTGCATGATGATAAGTACTTATTGAGTGCAACCATGAGAAGAGATGCTTCTTCTAAGTTTGCTAAAGATTTCAGAGTCGGATATTTCCCTTCAGTCTCTTTAGGATGGAAGGTGAGCAGTGAAGAATTTTGGAATTCTGATGCAGTCACTTCACTAAAGATAAGAGGTGGATATGGAGAATTAGGATCGCAGAATATTCCTGATTATGCGTATCAGTCAGTCTTTAACCTAACTTCTGGCACATCAGTTAATGATATATTAGTACCTGGATATGCGCAGACTTCATTTGCATTAGAAGATCTCAAGTGGGAGACGGCTAAGACGACTAACATAGGAGTAGATGTAGGTCTTTATGACGATAAGTTCGTATTCTCAGCAGAATACTATATTAAAAATGTCGAAGACGTATTAGTAGGTGTAGCGCTTCCTTCATCGATCGGATTTAGTCAACCAATCATACAGAATGTGGGAACGATAAGAAATTCAGGCTTCGAAATCGAAGGATTATATAGACATCGTGCTGGTGGTTTTTCATTAGATATTGGACTGAATTTATCAACGTTTAATAGTGAGATTACTTCACTACCTAACTCTATTGTCGGTCCATCCATCACGGAGGATTTAGCAAGAGCTAACCGATTCATTGAGGGCGAAGCACCTGGAGTATATTGGGGATTTGTGACAGACGGTGTATATGCTGATCAAGCTTCTATTGAGAGTGATCCTAACTTAGCTAATGATGCTGCCCGTAAAGGAATCGTACAGCCAGGTGACTTTAGAAGAGTTGACTTAAATGGAGACGGCCAGATCAATGGTGAAGACCAGCAGATTCTTGGTGATCCGACTCCAGACTTCATCTATGGATTGAGTTTATCTGGTGCGATGAAGAATATTGATTTTGGATTATTCTTTAATGGAGTCCAGGGAAATGAGATTTACAATGTTACGAAGTATTATAATTTATTCTGGGCAGATGATAATAAGTTATCAGTGATAAAGGATGCATGGACATCATCTAATACTATGACAGATATACCACGGACCACAACATCTGATGCTGCACAAAATGGTGCGCCTTCATCATTTTTCGTTGAGGATGGATCTTACTTCAGACTGCGTACAGCTGAGATAGGATATACTATAGATACAGAGTCATTAGGATGGGTAGAGAATATGAGAATATTTGTCACAGGACAGAACCTATTTACGCTGACGAGCTATTCCGGATATAATCCTGATATCTCTTCAGTCAATGGTGGTCGATCATCTAACTCACCTTTCTATGGTGTACCTTCAGATGTGAATCCATTATTGGGTAGAGGACTGGATGTGAGAGCATATCCTAATACGTCAAGTTTTGTTTTTGGAGTACAATTAGGCTTTTAATCAGCTGAAGTACTTATGATTAATTTATTCAAGAAAATTTTAAAATCAACATAATGAATACATATTCAAAATTCCTTATGATAGCCACAGTAGCATTGATGATGATTCCGATGGGTTGTGAAGACAGCAGTCTATTGAATCAGAACAATACGAATACCGTATCGACGGGTAATTTCTGGGCTAATGCAACTGATGCTTCACTTGCTGTCAATGGAATGTATCATCCGATCACTAATACATTTTTCTGGGGTAGGATACTTCATACTGGTGCTATACTTAGATCTGATATTTTTAATGTCAGACCATTCGGACCTAATACTGCGATGTCTACTTTCCAAGGGGAAGCAGGATCAGCACGATGGTCGACTGAAATCTGGCAAGAGCCATTCAAAACCATTTTCAGAGCGAATAATATTTTAGAAAATGTTTCTGCTGAAAATGTACCTGATGCAACTCAACGAAATGGTTTCTTAGGTCAAGCTCATTTTATGAGAGGACTCTCATACTGGTACTTAGTGAATCTATATGGTAATGTGCCACTAGTCACTAAGACAGCTGATGGAGAAGAAGATTTTTTTCCAACACAATCTTCGCCAGCAGAAGTGTGGGCTCAGATAGAAACTGATATGATGATGGCAGGTGACTTGCTACCCACATCTTGGGAAGGTGCTGACGTAGGTCGGCCGACCAGCGGATCAGCAGCAGGTATGTTAGGAAAAAGCTTATTATATCAAGCTAAGTGGGCAGAAGCAGAGACGGCACTCATGGCTGTGATTAATAGCGGACAGTATGATTTACTTCCATCATCTCAGTACATGGATAACTTCACACAAAGTAACGAGAATAATGTTGAGTCTGTATATGAATTACAGTTCTTAGGACAGGCAGCATTCGCGTGGGGTGTAGATATTCCGGGTACTGGTAATATGGGTAATTTTCACATAGACTATGCACCACCATCTAAGTCACCAGATCAGAGTCACTATGTCAATGGATGGGTCAGAGACTTATTCGAGGCGAATGGTGAGACCATCAGAAGAGATGCGACGATTGCGTATGACTATGAAGGATCGACTGGTTATGGCGGTGTTCCATTCACAGAAGATTTTGCAGACGATATTGCATTAGCTGCTAATGAAGGAATGGAGCCAATCTATTCCAGAAAATATGCAGGGCTGGATATCGGAAAACGCGCAGATGTAGACTTCTTAGGGACTAATGTGGGTAACAACTGGAGAATTATCAGATATGCAGATGTGCTACTGATGGCAGCAGAAGCGATGAATGAGCAGGGTAAGACAAGTGAAGCAGAAGCATTGCTGAATCAAGTGAGAGAAAGAGCATTAGTCGATTCCAAGACTGGATTATCTCAGAGTGAAATGACTCAAGCCATCATAGACGAAAGAGTGCTGGAGTTATCTGGTGAAAGCCATAGATTCTTTGACTTAGTCAGATGGGGATTAGCGGATGATTATATGGGGACGACATCTCTGCATGGGGATCATCCTAAGTCACTTTCAGGAGGCATTTTCCAGTCTGGTAAGCATGAATTTGTTTGGATACCTGTTAGCGAATTAACAGCAAATGAAAATCTAACACAGAATCCTGGTTATTAATAAATAAAATAGATAGTTTTTTTAAAGAGCCTTTCCCGGTAGGTAAAGTGGAAGGGCTTTTTTATTAGTTTTTTCATGCGAGCTGAAATGCTTATCAGGTGATGCATTTAATTCTTTAGTTCTTTGCATCACCTTTTTACTTGTCGTCTTTTCATAGTTTGAGCTTATCATTATGTTAATGATAATGCATCTTAAGACTTCATTTTAGAAAAATCACTTATCTAAATGTTAGCCAAAAATCATTCAATATATTATTCGATAAGTATTTTCATCTTTGTGATGTACCTAATAGGATGTGGTGATCATGATGATTATTTATTTAATCATGTTACTTCTAATGATTCGGGTATTTATTTTTCTAATGACATTACAGAATCCGATTCGTTTAATATTTTAAATTTTCATTACATCTATAATGGTGCTGGCGTAGGTATCGCTGATTTAAATCACGATGAATTACCTGATATCGTATTTTCTGCTAATGAAGTCAGTCCAGCAATATATATAAATCAAGGTGGGTTAAAATTTATAGAGCTTGATGAAGAGGCTTACAAAGTCGATCATAGATGGACGACAGGTGTCTCCATTGTAGATATTAATGCTGATGGATGGGATGATATTTACCTCAGTGTGGGAGGAATAGATTGTCACAATGATTGCTATAATCAATTACTGATACATCAAGGATTAGACTCTGATGGAGTTCCCTATTTCATAGAGCAGGCTGCGGCTTATGGACTTGAAGATGGACAATATACGCAGCAAGCGGCATTCTTTGATTATGACCTTGATGGTGATTTAGATGTATACTTGCTTCATAATGTCATTGATGACAGAGATAAGAATATGCCTTCTACTAAGCATTTGCTCAGTGAATATTCAAAAGATTTTTTACTAGAAAATAAAGGATCTGGTCAATTTATAAATGTTTCAGATGCAGAAGGGATATCGCATAAAGGATACGGATTAGGCATCACGATCACTGATATCAATCAAGATCATTATCCTGATATATATGTGACTAATGATTTTCTATCTGAGGACGTGCTGTATATAAATCAAGGATCTATACCAGAAACGGAGTCACAATTTAAAAATCAAATTTCGACATTAATTAAGCACACATCTTACAATGCCATGGGAGTCGATATAGCTGATATCAATAACGATGCTTTGCCAGATATCTATGTATTAGATATGTTACCTGAGACTAATGAACGGCAAAAAAATATGCTCGGATTTATGAATTATAATAAATTTGATTTATCGACAAGGCAAGGCTATCAACCGCAGTTTATCAAGAATACTTTGCAAGTACATAGCGGTTTTTTTAATAATGAAATAGCCAAATTCACGGATGTGTCCTATTTTTCAGGATTGCATCAGACTGATTGGAGCTGGACACCCTTATTAGCTGATTTTGATAATGATGGAGATAAAGATATCTATGTTACTAATGGCTATGGTAAAGACATCACAGATTTAGATTTTATAAATGATACCTATCAACGCAATCCTTTTGAAGCTAAGGAGGATAGACAGCAAGGTCTTTATGCCAAGGTCAAGGAATTAAAAGAAGTTGAAATCCCTAACTATTTTTTCAAAAATGAAGGTGATCTCAAATTTTCAAATCAAAAAGAGAAGTGGATCGAAGAGCAAAATTCAATTTCTAATGGAGCTGTTTACGCTGATTTAGATCTTGATGGAGATCTTGATATAATTGTCAACAATTTAAATCAAGAAGCATATTTATTAGAGAATACTTCTGATCGTAAGAGCGAGGATCATTTCTTAAGGCTCCACCTTAGAGGTCCGCAGACTAATCAATCATGCATAGGTGCCTCCGTTCAGTTATGGATTAAAGATAAGGTACAGAGTCAGTTTCAATCTCCTATACGAGGCTATCTATCATCTGTAGATCCTGTTATTCATTTTGGAGTCGGAGCAGCAGAAGTGATTGATAGTATACTAATTATTTATCCTTGGAAAAACGATGAAGGTCATATCGTATCTCAAAAATTATACGAGGTCACTTCAGATCAAGTATTGCATATTGATGCGACTTTAAAAAATGATCGATTAGTCAAACAAAAAACAAATAGCCAAAATCCTCTTCTTCAATCATTACAAAACGAAAAGTCTAAACTGGCCCAGGAAGAAAATATTTATGAAGATTTTGATAAGCAGCACTTATTACTTCGTAGATACTCGAGGCTGGGACCATGTTTAGCATCTACTAATACTGACCAAGAGCACGGCGATGAATTATTTATAGGTGGAGCCACAGGAGAATCTTCTAAGATGATTAAGACCTTAACTGATGGCAGTATTCAAATTACCTCATTTGATGACCTAAAATATGAAGTGACTGACGCTGTATTCTTTGATGTAGATTTAGATGGTGACATGGATTTATATACGGCGGTAGGGGGATCAGAACACCAAGATGGATCAAATGAATTGCAAGATCAATTGTATATAAATAATGGGAAAGGTCAATATGAATTATCATCGATGAACCTACCAAGGAATAGCAGTCATACAATAACTTCATGTGACTTTGATCAAGATGGAGATATCGATTTATTCATTGGCTCTGGTATGATGCCTGGACAATACCCTCAGATTCCTGAAAGCCATTTGCTAATTAATGAAAATGGACGACTCAATGATGATTTAAATGATCGTTTAGGTGAGATTAAATTAGGTATGATCACTGATGCTGCATGGTCTGACATTGATCATAATGGATGGTCAGACCTGATCGTTGTCGGAGAGTGGATGCCTGTTACCATTTTTAAAAATAGTGAGGGGAAATTCACAAAAGAAGTCATAGAGAATACATCTGGTCTGTGGAGAACGATAGAGATCAGTGACATAGATGCAGATGGAGATGATGATCTCATATTAGGAAACCATGGACAAAATGGAAAAATTAAAGCTTCAATAGATGAGCCCCTTGTCATGTATGCAGGAGACTTAGACCAGAATGGTAGCTCCGATCCTATCATAGGACACTGGACGATTGATCAAGAAGGTAAACGCCAATTATTTCCACTTCATTCGAGAGACGATGTATTCAGACAATTACCAAAATTGGAAAATAAATATATATCCTATGCCTCGTTCGGGAAGGCTACGATGCAAGAAATATTTCAACAGCCACTTCATTCTGAAAAATTTCTTAAAGTAGAGGAATTAAGTTCGGTCATACTTATAAATGAAATAAGTGGATGGACACATAGAGCACTTCCCTCTGGTGCACAGTTAGCTCCGATAAATGATATACTGTCAGAGGATTTTAATCATGACGGAAACATTGATTTATTACTGAGTATGAATGATTATGCTACTGAAATTAATATGGGATGGTCAGAAGGCTCTAATGGGCTTATGTTACTCGGTGATGGTAAAGGAACGTTTAGTTCATTAGATGTCTCTACAAGTGGATTCTACCAGCCAGGCGACGGACGAGGTATAAATATAAGAGAGAATGAAAATGGAAATAAGGTGATTACAATAGGACAAAATAATGGTGAAATAAAGCAATATAAAATAGCAGCGGAAATCATGCTGTAATGAAAGAATGATACTGATGGTGAGGATCTTACATAATAAATTTAAGTTTACGAACACAAGCTTCCTATGCTTGATCGCGATAGCTTCTTTATTTGTTTGTTTTATTTCTTGTCAGCAGGAAGCACCTTTATTTAAAAAATGGAATAGCTCACATACAGGTATAGATTTTACAAATGAAGTCATAGAAGATGAGATCAATCATGTACTCAATTTCACAAATTTTTATACTGGTGCCGGAGTCGGCGTAGCTGACTTTAATCGAGATGGACTTCAAGATATATTTTTTGGTGCTAATATGGAAAGCAGTCGATTGTATTTAAATCGAGGTGATTTTAAGTTTGATGATGTGACCAAGTCCGCTAAGGTGACCACTGACCGATGGATTACAGGGGTTTCTGTGGTTGATATTAATCGGGACGGTTGGCCCGATATTTATCTTTCAGTTTCAGGGCATGGCATAGATAAGAGCAGAAAGAATATTTTATTTATTAACCAGGGAGCTTCGACAGATCAGGGAGAAGGGCTGATTACATTTGAAGAAAATGCTGAATTATACGGACTCGCTGATGATGCGCAGAATACTCACGCCAGTTTTTTTGATTATGATTTAGATGGGGATTTAGATATGTTTTCGATCATTAATCCCACTGATTATAAACTGCATGATGTCAATAGCATCAAGTCGAAAAAATTGAATGGTGAAGCCATGAGCACTGACAAATTATATCGTAATAATGGAGATATGACATTTACAGATGTCTCATCAGAAGCTGGAATTCTAATTGAAGGATATAGCTTAGGTATGAGTGTCAGTGATGTGAATCTTGATGGCTGGATAGATGTCTATGTCACTAATGATTTTTTAACCAATGATATATTATACATCAATAACCAAGATGGTACATTCTCAGATCAAGCTTCAAGTATGATGAAGCATACCAGTTTTGCCAGTATGGGTATAGACATAGCTGATATGAATAATGATGGTTATAGTGATATCTTCGTATTAGACATGTTTCCAGAAGATAACTACAGAGAGAAGATGATCATGAGTGCTGATAATTATGATCGCTTTGAGTATATGATTAAGGCTGATTATCAAGCGCAATATTCTCGTAACACATTGCAATTAAATAATGGATCAAATCATTTTTCTGAAATAGGTCAGTTCAGTGGTATTCAGCAGACCGATTGGAGTTGGAGTGCGTTATTTTCAGATTTTGATCATGATGGATTAAAAGATTTATTTATTACTAATGGGTTTAGTAGAGACATGGGGAGTCTTGATTATATTAATTACGCTAATGCTAATCCATTTGGTGATCCAGAGTCTAAATTGAAAGAGCAATTAAAGAAAATCAGTGAACAGCCAGCCACTTCGATTCCGAATTATCTTTTTAAAAATAGGGGACAATTAAAATTTAGTAATAAAGCGAAAGAGTGGGGATTAGATGAACCGACTGTGTCGCATGGAGCCGCCTATGCGGACTTAGATAATGATGGCGACATGGATCTTATCGTGAGTAATGTATCGCAAGAGGCATTAGTATATGAGAATCGATCTGATCAAAATGTAAACACTCACTATTTACAAATACAATTAATAGAGAATGAGAAGCATTTGAAAAATGGAGCCAAAGTATATATATACCATTCTGATAAGACGCAATATGTAGAGCAGAATGTTTATCGAGGATATCTAAGTTCTGTGGATGAAAGAATTCACTTTGGAACTGGTAAGTCTTCGATCATTGATTCTATTAATGTCATCTGGTCAGATGGATCTATGAATCGTCTGGTAGATGTTGAAACTGATAGACTCATTGAGATAGCCTATGAGGATGCTACTAAAATAGACTATGATTATCCGAAAAAAGAAAAATCTATATCATTCGAATCACTACAACTCGAAAGTATTAGGGACTACAGTCACGAGGAGGATATCCAGGTCGACTTCTATGAGCAATCGCTCTTGCCACATCAGCATAGCATGCAAGGACCACATATCTCTGTAGCTGATATTAATGATGATGACTTAGAGGATTTTTTCATTGGAGGTGCAGCAGGGTATGCTGCAGTATTATTTATGCAGCAGATAGATGGATCATTTAAGCCAAATAAATTTCCATATCATGCAGATCGAGAAGACGTTGGATCTCTTTTTTTTGATGCAGACGGTGACGGCGATAAAGATCTATATGTAGTCAGTGGATCCGTTGTTAATTCTGATGATCATGATATATACCAAGATCGATTGTATTTAAATGATGGTGGTGAATTTCGATATGTTGAAAATGCTCTTCCTGAAATGAATTCCAGTGGAAGCTGCGTTGTCGCTGAAGATTATGATCAAGATGGCGATCTAGATTTATTCATCGGAGGGCGTGTCACGCCTGGGACATATCCTAAGATTCCCAGGAGCTATCTTCTGGAGAATCACAACGGCTTATTCAAAAATATAACCAGCGAAAAAATGTCAGAAGTAGGTATGATATCAACTGCTATCTGGACTGATTTTGACGTGGATGGTGAACAAGATTTAATGCTGACAGGAGAGTTTATGCCCATTACGATTTTCTTAAAGAAAGATGGTGAGTTCAATGATAAAATCGAAATAGAGAATTCATCAGGCTGGTGGAATGATATCGCTGCAGGAGATTTTGATCATGATGGTGATGAAGATTACATCCTCGCTAATGCTGGTCTTAACATGAGATTAAAAGCCAGTGACACTGAACCAATCAGAATCTACGCTAATGATTTTGATCAAAATGGAAGCATTGATCCTATCATGACACACTTTGTCAATGGCATAGAGCACCCTGTGGTTTCCAGAGATAAAATAGTTAATCAGATTCCTGCTATTAAAAATCGATTCCAGGATTATCACAGCTATGCTTCTGCTTCATTTCAAGATTTATTTAAATCTGCTGAAAAGGAAGGTATGATGATTTTAGAAGCTGATCATTTCGAAAGTAGCTACATAGAAAATATAGGCCAAGGAAAATACGAATTGCATGCTTTACCCTTGTCAATACAATTATCGACGATTCAAGATATTCTGATTCAGGATATTAATGATGACAGACATTTAGATGCCATACTTATAGGGAATAATTATTCACCTGATGTTAGTCTAGGTAGAATAGATGCATTCCGTGGTGCAGTGATGCTCGGCAAAGGTGATGGGACATTTCAAATAGAAAATGGAGATGATACAGGCATGATTGTAGCAGGTGATGCGAGATGTATCGTCGAGCTGAAATCTGCTGATGGAGAGTCAAAATATATCGTCGGGAATAATAAAGGACCAATAGAAGTATTTAAAAAAAATAAAATCCATGAAGCAGGATTATTAACATATGAGTGAGCAAAATGACATCGTGAAATTTTCGTCTATTGAAAGAGGGGAAAGTATTAAGAGAGTAAAACAATTAGAATTCGACCTTCTGATCATTGGGGGAGGTGCGACTGGTTGTGGTATAGCCCTCGATGCTGCATCTAGAGGACTTTCTACAGTACTGATCGAAAAGAAAGATTTTGCTTCAGGTACAAGTAGTAAGTCGACTAAGCTGATTCATGGTGGCTTGCGATACTTGAAGCAGTTTGAATTTGGATTAGTCAGAGAGACTGGTATGGAGCGAGCAATCGTCCATAAGCTCGCGCCACATATCGTTCAGCCTGAAAAGATGCTACTACCCATCATAGAGAATGGCACTTACAGTAAACTGGCGGCGTCGATAGGAGTAAAGATATATGATATCATGGCTGGAGTGAGAAAGTCTGACCGCAGAAAGATGTTATCTAAATCGGAAACACTCGATAAAGAACCTTTATTAGACGAATCTGTCTTGAAAGGTAGCTGTTATTTTGCTGAGTACAGAACTGACGATGCGAGACTGACCATAGAGCTGATTAAGACTGCCGCATACTATGGAGCTACAGCACTTAATTATGTAGAGGCCAAAGATTTTATTTATGATGCTGATAAGGTCAGAGGTGTTGTGGCCAAAGATTCTATCGGAGGAGAGACTATCTCTATTCGAGCGAAACAAGTTGTTTCTGCCAGTGGTCCCTGGGTAGATGGATTAAGATCGAAGAATAAATCACTATCAGGTAAGCGACTCCATTTGACTAAAGGAGTCCATATCGTTTTGCCTCACAGCAAGTTACCACTGAAGCAGTCTGTTTATTTCGATGTGCCAGATGGAAGGATGATCTTTGCCATTCCTAGAGGAAAGGCAACATACATTGGAACGACTGATACGACATATGAAGCATCATTAGATCGAGTTATTGCGACTCAGACAGACGCGGCTTATTTATTAGCAGCTGTGAAGCACGCATTCCCTTCCGTAGATTTATCTATAGAAGATATCGACTCTAATTGGGCAGGCCTGCGACCTCTGATTCATGAAGATGGGAAGTCTCCATCTGAGCTATCTCGTAAGGATGAGATATTTACATCAGAGACTGATCTGATATCTATTGCAGGAGGCAAGCTGACAGGCTATCGTAAAATGGCACAGCGCATCGTAGATCTTGTCATTGAGAAATTAGGAAAAGATGCTGTATCATGTAAGACTAAATCAATTGCTCTAACTCGGTCTCCGATAAAAAATGTAGATGAAGTAAAGCTTCGGATTAAAGAGATGAAGTCGGTCGTGAATGACAAAGGACTTTCCGACTATTATGCGTGGTATCTGATCACTACTTATGGGAATGAATCTAATAAGATAATAGATCGAATGTCCAGATATCAGGATCATGCAGAAGTAGCACTGGCACGAGCAGAACTTTGGTATGGAGTACATTTTGAAATGATCCACAGTTCAACGGATTATTTTATTCGCCGCACAGGTAGATTATATTTCGATATCAAAAGTATCGAACCATTAAAGTCATATATCTCATCAGATTTGACTGATTATCTAAATTGGGATCAGCAAAAAATAAATGAGGATAAAAAGGAATTAGAAGAAGTCATTTTAGATGCGAGCTCTTACTATGCTCACGATCAATTAGTGGCAAGTGAAGTATATTAACTAGGATCATGGATAGAAGAATTAAAATTGATAGTTTCCCAGAATTGACATTAGAACACGATAATGAATCGGCTCAGGTCAGCTTAGAAAAGATAAAACAGGAAGAAGGATTAATCATATACAAGTTAAGCTTTAGCTCGTCAGTGCCTGTATGTCCTAAGCCAATTACCCTTCGGTGGAAATACCCGTATATTAATATGAAAGGTGTATGGAAGAGTGGCGCACTGCATGACAAAAGGCAGCAGTATGACTGGGAGTTAATTCATCTTAAATCAAGGATCTCAGTCGATGCTCCTTTGATTTGTGTATTTGGTCATGATGATCAGAATGCGATGAGTTTTGCTTGTTCTGATTCTATAAACCTGATCGAGTCTAATGCACTACTAAGAGAAGAGGATAACCATCTGTACTGCCACATTAGTTTATTTACAGAAACATTTCCAGAAATCAGCGAATATGAGACTGAGATCAGAGTCGATACTCGAGACATCCCATATGCTAAAGCCATAGGAGATGTGTCCAAATGGTGGGAAGGATTCCCTTCGATGACACCATGTGATACACCAGATTTGGCTAAGCTGCCATTATATTCTACTTGGTATCAGTTCCACCAAGACCTGGAAGAAGAAAAATTATTAGCTGAGTGTAAGCTAGCTAAATCTATTGGCTGTGAGTTAATCATTCTTGATGACGGCTGGCAGACGATGGATAATAATAGAGGGTATGACTATACAGGTGACTGGAGGCCAGATCGATTTGAGGACATGGCAGGGTTTGTCAGTCAGGTGCATGATATAGGTATGAAAGTTGGTATCTGGTTTTCAGTGCCATTTTGTGGTAAGCACTCAGAGGCATATCAAAAATTTAGAGGGAAATTCTTAACTGAGAATCATAGATGGGCGCCCGTATTCGACCCTCGCTATCCCGAAGTCAGAGCCCATCTTATCGATATATATGTAGGTGCATTAAGGGATTGGAATATTGATGCTTTCAAATTAGATTTTATAGATGACTTCCAAGTCTATCCTGAGACTATGCTTACCAAAGAAAATGGACGTGATTATGCTAATGTAAATGAAGCAGTGGATCGTCTCCTTTCCGATGTGAAAGCATCGCTCACTAAAATTAAACCAGATGTAGCCATAGAGTTTAGACAAAAATACATAGGTCCAGCCATGCGCAAATTTGGAAATATGTTTCGCGCATTTGACTGTCCTAATGATCCAGTTTCTAATCGTATTCGGACGACAGATGTAAAGCTGATGTGTGGTAGCTCTGCAGTCCACGCAGACATGTTCACATGGAACAATGAAGAAACAGTAGAGTTGGCTTCATTACAGTTTTTGAATGCTTTTTTTGCTGTCCCGCAGATCTCTGTTATGCTGTCAGACTTGCCTGAGAAGTATTTAGACATGTTGAAGTTCTATACCAATTTTTGGACAGAGCATGCTCAAGTTATTATGGAAGGACAGTTTACACCATATAGTCCATTAGCGAATTATCCACTTTTAAAATCTTCAGATGGCAGTCATGCTATTTATGGAGTATATGAAGACATTGTCATCCAGCTTACCTTAGAATCTAAAGTATCTATCATCAATGCTAAAGTATCTGATAGAATAGTCATTAGAAGTAAAGATTCTATAGGTAGTTATAAAATGATGATTCATAACTGTTTAGGCGAATTAATGTCTGAGCATGTAGGGGAAAATACGGCGAGGTTAGATGAAATACAAGTCCCGACAGGAGGACTAATTACTATTACTAAATCTTAAGTTTACATGGGAAAATCGATCAGTGGATTAGATATATCAGTCATCATTGCTTATTTCTTAGTCGTTTTTGCTATTGGACTTTGGGTGGGGCGAGGAGCTAAGTCGGGAGACGATTTATTTTTAGGTGGTCGTTCACTGACTTGGGGATTTATCGGGCTTTCATTATTCGCCTCTAATATTTCAAGTACGACATTAGTAGGCTTAGCGGGAGCAGCTTACACGACAGGTATTGTACAGTCAGTATATGAATGGGGCTCTGCGATTCCTTTGATCATTTTGGCATTTGTATTTGTACCACTGTATTTGAAGTCTAAGATCACCACAATCCCAGAATTTTTAGAGCTAAGGTTTGATCGGCGTTCTCGTATATTCTTTTCAGCTGTGACGATCGTGACAAGTATATTAATAGATACAGCAGGAAGTCTTTATGCTGGCGCATTAGTCATCAAGATTTTTTTTCCTGCTATAGAACTATGGCAGACCTGCTATGTATTGGCATTGATCACTGGAGTATATACGGCCATAGGAGGATTAAAAGCTGTAGTGTATACTGATGCACTTCAGGCCATCATTTTGATCATCGGGTCAGGTTTATTGAGCTATTTATTATTTAAGGAGTTAGACTTTTCATGGGCTAAGGTGATTGAGTCTACACCAGAAGGTCATTTCTCAGTCATCAAGCCTGCGAGCGATACTAGCTTACCATGGCCTGGATTACTGCTGGGTGTTCCATTACTTGGATTCTGGTATTTTGCAACGAATCAATACATCACTCAGAGGGTCTTAGGAGCTAAAGATATACAGCATGCCAGATGGGGCATTATGCTGGCGAGTCTGCTCAAGTTTTTGCCACTCTTCATTATGGTATTTCCAGGTGCGATGGCCATCAGTGTCTATCCTGGAATAGAGATATCTGATATGGTATTCCCGACGATGGTTGTCGAGACATTACCACCTGGTCTGATTGGTCTGGTTTTAGCAGGCTTAGTGTCTGCTATTATGTCGAGTATCAGTTCGACACTTAACTCTGCTTCGACCTTAGTCGTGGTAGATTTTATAAAGCCTAATCGACCTGACATGACTGAAAAGTCGATCATGAGAGCTAGTCGAATCAGTACTTTTGTATTTATGGTAGTCGCTGCCATATGGGCTCCACAGATTGTTAATTTTGGAGGTCTGTGGGTTTATTTGCAACAGATGTATTCCATTTTTGTACCTCCAATTATTGTTCTCTTTGGTGTTGGGATATTCTATAAGCGGGGTAATGGTGATGGTGCATTTTGGACCTTAATTTTCGGTTGTTCTTTGGGTATTTTATTATTCGCTTTGACACTTGCAGAGATCTGGACGATTCACTATACGATTAACATAGGTATCGTTGTATTTTTATCTACACTGGTGTTTATGGTGGTCAGTCGTATGAGCCCTGCTCCTGAAAATATTGATGCCTACCTCTTTCATAAGTCTTTGATCAATGAGGGGAATGAGAATATGCCTTGGTATAAAGATTATAGATATCAGTCGTATGCATTGATTGCATTAGTGTTATCATTCTATGTGATCTTTAGTTAGCCTTACAAATTTTCATCAATTGATTCAATCCTCATACTTTATAAAATAAAGTCTCAATAAGATTAACGCTTAATTTGTAAAAGAAAGCAATGGCATCTTCTTGATGATAAAGTACCAGAATATAGGAACTACCATGATGTCGATGATGATGAAAACGATATCCAAAGGAAAATGATCTTCAGTTTGATAATAGGCATAGCTAGCCAAGATCATTCCTATAGTTGTCATGATTGCTGCTGCATATAACGCCCATTTCTGATGCTTCATGAGGAATATGCTGATCACTAAATAAATCAATCCAAATACAGCGATCGGAATCGTTCTTTCAGTTGATCCATGAAAATATAGCATCGCAATATGCAAGATAGCAGATACAGCAAGGAGTCCAGCGGCAAAAGCAATAAGGGGATTTAGTTTCATTTTAGGTATTGTAAAAGTGATATGAGCACCCTCAGAAATTATAGACATCTCCTTAAGAAACGTCAATATCTAAGTCAAAGACTTTTCTTGTGTCTTTACTTAAAGTGTCTAAGATAGTAAAGTGTCATAGTAAGATTTGGATTTAATTGAGATAGATCATTTTCGCTGGTGAATAGGGGCTGATAACTTTTGGAATTCTATCTTAGACTGTACCATTGTCATGTGATTATAATTACATTCGATTTTGAAAGTCTCTATTTATTTAGGCATTCAACACAGAAAAATAAAATAAAAAGCCATGTCACAAGAAGTCAGAAAAGGTGAGGAGCTACAAGAGGAATCATTGAAGCTATTTTTACAGTCGTCGGGATTGATTGAGAGTAAGAATAGTGAGTGGAAAGTGTCTCAATTTTCAACAGGGTTTTCCAATCTGACTTATCTAATTAAAATCGAAGGTAAAGAACTAGTCCTTCGTCGTCCGCCTCATGGCGCTATCAAGCGTGGGCACGATATGGGCCGAGAATATAAAGTGCTGACCGGTCTGAATCGTGGATTCAGTAAAGCACCTAAAGCATATGTCTATACGGAAGATATCGAAGTGAATGGAGCTCCGTTCTATATCATGGAGAAAGTAGAAGGGATCATCTTAACAAATAAAGTGGCTAAGGACAGGCAAATCAGTCCTTCTGAATTTAGCACCATAGCTGATAGTTGGCTTGATACATTCGTAGAATTACACGGATTAGATTATGAAGCAGTAGGCCTCGGAGACTTAGGAAGGCCTAATGGATATGTAGAACGTCAAGTGCGTAACTGGGGTAAGCAATATCTCAATGCAGCGACTGATGACATTCCTGAAGCTCAAAAGCTCATGGATTGGTTGACTGAGCATCAACCTACCGAATATGATCATTGCCTGATTCATAATGATTATAAGTATGATAATGTGGTTTTTGAAGATGATAGTTGGAGGAATATTAGCGCGATTTTGGATTGGGAGATGTGTACACTGGGGGATCCACTGATGGACTTAGGAGCGGCAGTTGCCTACTGGATCACAGCGGAGGATGATCCATTGATTCGGATGACATTTCCTTATCCGACAGCTTTGCCAGGGAATCCTTCGCGACTAGAAGTCGTAGAGCAGTATGCTCAGAAGAGTGGTCGACCCATTAATGACCTAATCTTTTATTATGCGTTTGGCTTATTTAAAAATGCTGTGATCGTACAACAGATTTATTTTAGATATCAGAAAGGTCTGACCACCAATGAAAAATTTGCTAACCTTAATCACATTACAAAATTATTCTGCCAGTTAGCATGGCAAGCAGTTCAGAATAAGAAAATAGAGTAGACAAATAAGAATTCTTACTCTACAAATTGAATGGCGCTCCATTGCTCAGGCATATGTGTATCGTATACGCCGTGACTGCTCATGACCATGGCAGGATGAGGCTGCACTTCTTGACCACCAAGGATTAATTTTTGAAATCTTCCTAAGAGCATTTTCCAAATATCCCCATGAGTGGGTGGGATAGATCTACCGTGAGACAGTATGTTTAAGCTGGACCAAGGTATTGCTATTTCCAAGCTCCATCCATTATCTATGTCACGATTATCATTTAGAGTTCCATCGATTCGCACCGCTGTCTGAAGTCCTGGGAGATCATAATCAGTAAAAGCCCAGCGTATGCCGCGAGGGTGAGTTCCTTTCCAGAAACTGGCGCCCGTTCGATCATAATCTCCTCCAAAGGTATATGCATGATCACTGTATACATCGAATTGAGCGGTGTCAAATTTACCTCCTTTTTGATAAGCATCTTTCCATATGAAGAACACTTCATAAATGGTATTAGCGGCATTCACTTCCAGTTCATAATAACAATCGCCGCCGTCTATTAATACTTCTAAATCATTTTCTAAAAAAACAATGCTATCTCTTTCAGTTTGTAATGCTTCTACAAAAGGCTCTTCAGCATCAAATGCAATGTATAAATGCGTATCATTCCAAAGCATGGCTGACTGCGTATTATAGATCCCTGGATCACCTGTCACCATATCGACGAAGCGGTCGCTCCATTGTGCTTTTTGCCAAATTGGTTTATCAATATGACCATCCACAAAGATTGATTCGGATATTTTTTTAGCGGTGTAGTGTGGTTGCATATGGACTAATGATTGTTACTTTATATGACTTCATTAAAGATAGAGATATCAGGAGTAAATCTATTGCAAATAGATAATGTGATTTAGTGATAAAAATCTATGCAGCAACTTTATTATTGTGCTGCTATCTATAAGCTATTTGAAAAGTTGAAATATTGTTTAAAAGTCAGGACTTCGATCAATAGAGAAGCTCGTTAGTAAAACCAAAAAAGCCCATGATTCTCATCACAGGCTTTAGTTTATTTATATCTCAAAGAGATTATGACTCTGTCAACCCCTGCACCAGCAGCGAGACTTCATCATTTAAAACTTCTATAAATCCTTTTTCTATCGTATAAATAATCGTCTGACCTTCTGCAGTCATGATTCTGACCGGACCTTCTCCGAGTGCTGATACGATAGCGGCATGACCTTTCAGTATTTCAAACTGTCCTGAGATGCCGGGCACTTTAACAGAAGAGATCCCTCCTGAAAATAATTCTTTATCTGGTGTCAATACTGATAAATTCACAATCTATTTTTTAGCGTCTTCAATCAATTTCTTACCCTTAGCAATCGCTTCGTCTATAGAACCGACAAGGTTAAATGCGGCTTCAGGATATTCATCTACTTCACCATTAAGGATCATTTTGAATCCTCTGATGGTCTCTTCTATCGGGACTAAGACTCCTTTCAGTCCAGTAAACTGCTCCGCTACGTGGAACGGCTGTGATAAGAATCTCTGGACTCTTCTGGCTCTGTGTACGACCTGCTTATCTTCATCTGATAGCTCCTCCATTCCTAAGATGGCGATGATATCTTGCAGCTCATTATATCTCTGTAAGATATTAATGACTGCTTGTGCTGTATCATAGTGCTCATCACCGACAATACCTGGCTCAAGAATTCTTGAAGAACTATCTAGAGGATCGACCGCTGGATAGATACCTAGTGAAGCAAGCTTTCTGCTAAGTACAGTGGTCGCATCTAAGTGAGAGAAAGTCGTCGCTGGAGCTGGATCCGTTAAATCATCCGCAGGCACATATACCGCTTGTACAGAAGTAATGGATCCTCTCTTAGTAGACGTAATCCTTTCCTGCATCACACCCATCTCAGTAGCAAGTGTAGGCTGGTATCCCACTGCTGATGGCATCCTGCCCAGTAGTGCTGACACCTCAGATCCCGCTTGTGTAAATCTGAATATATTATCAACGAAGAATAAGATATCCTTACCTCCATTAGGATCATTCATATCTCCATCTCTATAGTATTCTGCGACAGTCAGTCCTGATAGTGCAACCCGTGCTCTTGCTCCAGGTGGCTCATTCATCTGACCGAATACGAATGTTGCTTTAGATTCTTCCAATGCTTTTTTATCGACTTTAGATAAGTCCCAGCCACCTTCTTCCATAGAGTGTAGGAAGTCATCACCGTAGTTGATGATACCTGATTCCAGCATCTCTCTTAATAAATCATTACCCTCTCTGGTTCTCTCTCCCACACCTGCGAATACTGATATTCCATCATACCCTTTCGCAATGTTATTAATCAGCTCTTGAATCAATACCGTCTTACCCACTCCTGCTCCTCCAAATAATCCAATCTTACCACCCTTAGAGTATGGCTCGATCAAGTCAATCACTTTTATACCAGTGTATAGCACTTCTACTTCAGTCGATAGATCTTCAAATCTTGGCGGCTTTCTGTGGATAGGTGATGCATTATCACCTTTAGGTACAGGACCTATGCCGTCGATAGGTTCACCTACGACATTGAATAGTCTTCCTTTAATATGGTCTCCGATAGGCATTGCTATAGGAGCACCAGTATCTTGTACAGGCATTCCTCTGGTCAATCCATCCGTAGATTCCATTGCAATTGCTCTGATGCTATCTTCTCCTAAGTGCTTTTGGCACTCAAGTATAAGCGTCTGACCATTGTCTCTGGTGATCGATAATGCATTATATATTTCTGGAAGATTGGATCCTTCTTGTGAGAAACTCACATCTACTACAGGTCCAATAATTTGTGATATTTGCCCAATATTAGCCATGAAAATTTTTAATTAGTATTTGATAAAACATCGGTCGAGAAAATCGCTGCAAAGATACTATTTACTACTTGTTAGTACCTAAATATTACAGGAATATTGATTGAGATTAATTTACCTTTCATATTGCGAGATTTTATGCCTAAATACCGACAGATAAATGGTTTAAATGGTGTTTAGCCAAAAATTATTTGCCCCAATTCCTTGAGTGATACTAATCACTTGACTATTCAATAAATCTAGTAGCGCCAAGAATGTAACAATAGCGTGAACTCGATTGTCAAGGCCAAGAAATATGTCCTTGAAAGTGGACTTCTCCCTGAGGGAAATTTTCGATAAGATATAAGACTTTTGCTCTTTGATGTGGTATTTGTATTTTACGATCTCATGGCGGACGGTATTTTGTCGATTCTCATACTTGTCCATCACACCTTCATATGCTGTCAATAACTTATATAATGTCAATGACTCTAACTCTACATCCACCATCGCCTTATTGGCAATCTTCTTAAGCTCGGAGGATATATTTCCTCTAGGGAACATCTCTGTTCGAGACTGCTCTAACTCGGAGAATTCATCGATAACACTTTTATATCTCTTATATTCTAATAAGCGCTCTACGAGTTCTTCTCGAGGATCAATTTCATTTCCTTCTTCATCTAACTCTTTGCGAGGGATCAGCATCTTAGCTTTAATCCTCATTAAGGTAGCTGCCATCAGAATGAATTCACTCGCTACATTGAGATTTAGCTTTTCTAAGTCTTTAATATAGCGAAGAAAGTCTCCTGTAATCGTAGCAATAGGAATATCATATATATCTATCTCATCTCTCTCTATAAAGAATAATAACAGATCGAATGGACCTTCGAACTGTTTGATTTTGATCGTATATGTCTCTTGTTGCTGCATGATGCTGGGTCAAATATACATGATCATATATCAAGATTTCTTTGATATAAGAATAGTAATCCACTATTTATCCACACTCCATATGAGTATCAGAATATCCTTGATAGGTTAAGGTTTGAAAAAATATACCTCGGATTTGCCAGCGATTCTAAATCATCAAAAACATTATAAATGCCATTATGTCATTAATAATTGAAACATAATGCCATTATGGCATCATAAAATCATCGATTTCTGCCTTATTATCATTGATTTGGCATTGGCACTCTGATTGATCTATACGATTCGACAATAATTTTTGAAATATTACAAATTTATAAATAATGAATACTAAAACTCATAGACCAAGACAAAGAAGACAAAATGGATTCTTCGTACCAGCATTTGAAAACATCCTCAATGAGATGATGAATACAAGTGTCAAAGACATAGTCACTCAGAAAAATATTGATTTCACACAGCCGGCGGCTAATGTCGGTGAGACTGAAGCTGGATATTCGCTGGAGCTAGCTCTCCCTGGATTATCCAAGAAAGATGTAGAGATCAAGCTGGATAAGGATGTATTAATCATCAGTGCAGCTCAAGATGCAGACACAGAGAAAAATTACAGACTCAGAGAATTCAAGTACGGCACCTTTGAAAGAAGATTTAGGCTGAATGACACCATTGATCGAGATAGCATCAAAGCTACCTTCAAAAATGGTGTGCTGACGATCGCCCTGTCTAAGACAGAAGCGCCTCAGCCAAAGTCAATTTCAATTAAGTAATTATTTTTTCACAACAATAATAAAAAGATAAAAATTATGAGAATCAATAAATGGAATGGTCTGACTCCTGCATCAAGCGGATTCAGCACCATCGTAGATGACTTATTCAATTCCAGTTTTTCTGATCTTGTCAAGTCTGATTTTACTCAGACGACACCATCAGTAAATATCATAGAAGTAGCAGATGCCTATCAGATCGAAGTAGCTGCTCCTGGCTTAGAGAAGGCGGACTTTGATGTGAAGGTCGATAAGGATCAGCTGATCATCTCTGCAGAGACAAAGGTAGAGGAAGGAACTACATCTGAAGAAAAAGAAACCTCTTCAGATGTAGAAAAATCTTCGAGAAAGGGATTTAACTACAGTACGTTCAAACGCAGCTTTCACTTGACAGATAAAGTGGATGCCGAAGGAATAGATGCTGTATATAAAGATGGGATCTTAACTGTCACAGTCAGTAAAAAAGAAGAGGCAATAGATAAAGAGCCGACAGTCATAGAGATAAAGTAAGAGTGGATTAATAGTGATTGATGTTAGAACACTAAGTTGGTTGAGTGTTTATAAATGGTGCCCTGTCGTCTCAGCGACAGGGTTTTTTTACACATCATTTTAAGCATGCAGGCTTTCATTAAGCTCTATGATCTTAGTATTCGGCCTGCCGATTAGTTTTCCGCTGACAGAATCATGCAGATACAGCATATAATCTCGTCCATTCAGATCTATTCCTTTGACTAAGTTTTCTCCTTCAGTTACTTTTTCGCCATTGACATTAACTGGATTTTTATTCTTATCATACAGAGAGACTTTAGAAGCTGCTGTGATGTACACGCCTGCAGCTACAGTACATCCATCACCCAGAGAGATACCTGTTCCAGCATTTGCACCGAGTAGACATTGCTTACCGATGGAGATGACATTTTTATTTCCGCCAGACAGCGTGCCCATGATGGACGCTCCACCACCTATATCAGAATTTTCATCTACGATGACACCTGCAGAGACACGACCTTCGATCATGGCATTGCCCAGTGTGCCGGCATTAAAATTGACAAATCCGGCTGGCATCACCGTCGTCCCTGGACTTAAGTGAGCACCCAGCCTGACCTGAGATCCAGATACTACACGGACACCTTCTGGCACGTGGAAGTTGACCATATAGGGAAATTTATCGACATGGCTGACCACTAATTCTTCTCCAGCAAATGACCATTTTATTTTTTGAGCGGATAGGTCTTTGGGTAGGATAGGTCCTTTATTAGACCAAGCTATGTTATTCATTTTCCCGAATATACCACTGCAGTTAATCCCATGTGGCTTCACTAATAATTGGCTGAGGCACTGTACTTTGAAGTAGCCTTCTTCTGCATCTTCGACTGCCTGATCTTTATCGAATAAGTAGTAGACGATGACATCAAGCTCATGATAAGTGTCACCTGCAGATTTAGACTCTGTCACGTAACTCAGTAAGTCTATGTTAGGATGATCCTTCCCATCATTTCTGAATGCTTCGAATTTTAATAAAGCTGATGACAGCTGATCTTCACTCATGACCTCATAGCCATTCTTATTTCCTCGATGGCTGGTTGCGTCTTGGAGAACTGCCGCTGTACCATAAGATGATTCATAGTTTATATGAGGATAGAAGACTTCTAAAGTCGTACCACCGCGTCGCTTGCGTATGCCAATTCCAAAGGCTGTGGGTCTATGGTAATTTTCACTCGCTTCTACAGAAGCTACGTAAGTCTTAAAATCATCTACAGTCGTCATAAGTCTATTATTAGATCGCGAATGTATAGAAAGTATATTTTCTCTCTATGTAAATCTCTTGAGAAATCTCAAAAAATCTATCTATTGAGCGATGAGAGAATGGTTACAGTTTTTTGAAGATCACTTCTTTGTACTTCCATCCCGAATTTGCCACGACTTCTTTGATGTGATTTCGCATTTCTTCCGTGTTAAATGAATATTCATAGATCACATTATCCTCTGTTGTCTCCGTGAAAAGGACTTTCTTTTTTTTGCCTTTACCTATGGCCATCTTTTTACCCTTGAATTTACTCTTAGATAATGACATGCTTGCGATCCCATTCCGCCAGTCTACGGTATATTCTTCATCCTTAGTTCTAAATTGTTTCTTCTTGTCATTCAATTTCATTTTGATTTTAAAGACTTTCTTTTTACCAGCTTTAGCAAAAATGGTTTGCCACTCCGCGTCAACAATTCTCCACTCTGCGATGAGATCTACGCCTTCATCGCTCCCATCATAGATTTTAAAAGGAGCTGTCTCTCTGTTAGATTCTAAGAGCATGGCTATAAGTTCTTCCTTGGTTACTTGTTTCTGCTCTGCCATGGTAGCACATAGTGATAATGAGATAAATAGACTTAGGATTGTAGTCATCATAGTATTTGATTTTTGATTAGTTTATTTGACCTGATAAGACGAGACAAAAAGTAAAACGTGAAGTATGAAATTGATTTGATCTATAATATTTAGTAATTCTGAATTTGTATTGATGGAATGTTTATTTTTACGACTGTCATGAGAAGGCTTCTATCTTTACTACTCTTCTTCATACCTATTTTGATGATTTTTGCTCAGTCAGAGCATGGACTCACTTGTGACTGTTTCATTCATATGAGTGATCAGACTGATGTCTATCTTGAGTTTTTTTTGTTCCCCCATATGGATGACAAACTGCTATTAATTTGATAAATGAGATCGTAACTGTGCTAATAAATATAATTAATCACTTGGATCTGAACTTGTAAAATAGAATATAGATGACTTTAAATTAAATGGTTAATTATTTCTTCTTTCATGTTTTAATATCAGAATAGAGTTTATCTTTTCATATGTTTAAATTTTAGGACTGAATGTCTATAAGCTAATAATCAAGCTTATTCATCCACTGGGGTAACTTAACTACCCAAGTCATAGACGTTTCATTTTCTAATATTCGATACAATAGTTTATGAAATACCTAATGCTCTCTATTGCTTTTTTATTATCTCTTTCCATAGTGGGACAAGACTCAGACCGAAAAATTAATTTTCCCGATATAGATGGATATCTATCACTGAAATGTGATTTTCATATACATACTGTATTCAGCGACGGACTGGTATGGCCGACGATTAGAATCGATGAAGCGGTGAAAGACGGACTTGATGCCATCTCGCTCACGGAGCACATAGAATATCAGCCATGGAAGGATGACATCAAGCATGAAGATCGTAATCGCTCATACCAGATCGCCTCTGAAGCAGCGAGGCCTCATGATCTCATTGTCATACATGGGACGGAGATCACCAGAGACTTACCGCCTGGCCATGCGAATGCCCTCTTCGTCACGGATGTGAATGAGATTATGGACGAGGATATGATGCAGTCATATAGAAAGGCCAGAGCCCAAGGCGCTTTTATATTCTGGAATCACCCTAACTGGAATGCTCAGCAGAAAGACGCCATCCCAGTCATCTCAGATATCCACAAGCAGCTTATCGAAGAGGATCTGCTTCACGGGATAGAAGTAGTGAATGACATTACATTCTCAGAAGAGGCACTGCAGCTGAGTATTGATCATGATCTGACAGTCATGGGGACATCGGATATACATGGCTTAGTCGATTATCAGTATGATGTAGCGAATGGTGGACACAGGCCGATCTGTCTTGTATTCGCTAAGGAGCGTAATGCGGAGTCAATCAAAGAAGCATTATTCGCAGGGAGGACAGTCACATGGTTTCAAGATATTTTAGCAGGTAAAGAAGCACATCTGAAAGCACTCATAGACGCTTCACTTGACTTTACAATCAAAGGGTATATAGGAGACAGTGAAGTCCTGCAAGTGCAAATAGAGAATACCTCGGATGCCAGATTCTTTTTGCAGAATGTATCACCATATGACTTTTACGCAAACACGGATATCTTAGAGATCTTGCCACAAAGTAAAAAAACGATCCAAGTCTTATCTACAAGAGCTGATAAAAACCAAGTACCTCTTAGCTTCAAAATATTAAATGCAGTTAAAGCCTTTAAAAGTCCAATAGAGATTGATGTATCTCTTAAAGAGTAAGACTTCCAATTTAAAATAGACGATTGAATCAACTCAGAAAACAAGCGACTCATCATGTAGAAGACATGCCAGTACCGCAGCGTCTATCAGACTACGCTATCGGTATATTTGAAAAAATCCCCAGTCGAAAAGGTATAAAGAAAGCTATAAAAAAAGGACTTATATACATAGACCATAGAGTGGGGAATACTGGCGACTGGATCCGAGGCGGAGAAGAGATAGTGCTCTATCAGGATCAGTCAAAGTATAAAACATTAATCTATGACATAGAGGTTCTATATGAAGATGATCAGATGGCTGCTGTGTATAAGCCAGCAGAAATGCTAGTCAATGGAAATCATCACTTCACCTTAGAAAGAGCGCTGCCGCATAACTTGACTCAGTCTGAACGTGTAGATGCTTTTGATCATCCCTTGCCAGTACATCGGCTGGACTTTGAGACAGCGGGTATTGTCTTAGTGGCTAAGACGAGACTGGCCTTTGCACATCTGCAAGGCCAGTTCAATAATAAAACGATCAAAAAAAAATACCTCGCGATCTGCTGTGGTCTAATGGATAAGGACGGTATTATGAGTTTGCCCATAGAGGATAAGAAGGCAGTGACAAGATTTGAATTAATGGATACCATTGATTCTGATAAGTATGGAAGACTCTCATTAGCGGCTTTCTATCCGATCACGGGACGCACGCATCAGATCAGGGTCCACACAGCTAGTATAGGCTGTCCCATCTTAGGAGATAAACTGTATGCGAATCTCGAGAGTCCAGCTTACCATAAATGTCATATGCTGCTCGCACAGTCAATCTCTTGTACTGATACCTATGGTCGAGCTATCAGTATTTCGATTCGGCCACCGAAAAGAATGATTCGATTTTTTCCAATCTTAACACTTTTCGATTAATCAAGAGAAATCTTATTAGAGTTCGGTCAACATCCAGAAAATTATTACCTTAATTTAGGCGTTAATATTAAATGCTGATATCAACTCTATTTTGTAAAATAGATGATAGTAAGAGTCCTATCAAAAATTAGTTTTTGATAGATAGTTTAGTTGTCAATAAACTATTATTTTTTAAACGGTGCCCTAAAGTAGCTTAACTTAAAACTAAAGTACATATGAACTTAATCGAATTAAATACAAATACACAAACTAAGTCAACTCAGGCAGAAGTATCACCAGATATGGCGGTAGATTTATTGAAAGCAGGTAATTCCAGATTCGTCGAGAACAAGCAGGTAGGCAGAAGCTTATTGAATCAAGTGGGGGATACCAGTACAGGTCAGTACCCATTCGCGACTGTCTTGAGCTGTATCGATTCTAGAGTGTCATCTGAGCTGATTTTTGATCAAGGGATTGGTGATATATTCAGCATTAGAATCGCAGGTAATTTTATCAATGCCGACATATTGGGTAGTATGGAGTTCGCCTGTAAGTTAGCAGGAACTAAAGTCATTGTAGTCTTAGGTCATACGAGCTGTGGAGCTGTGAAGGGCGCTTGTGATGATGCCAAGCTAGGAAACCTCACAAGTATGCTAGATAAGATCAAGCCAGCTGTGAATGGTGTAGCAGAACCAAGTGATCAATCATTGAGGAATTCTAAGAATATAGATTTTGTGAATACAGTCTCAAAGAAAAATGTAGAGCTGTCTATCGGTAGAATACTGGCTGAAAGCCCAATCTTAGCAGAGATGCAAGAGGTAGGTGATATCAGCATCGTCGGCGGGATGTATGACATCAGTAG
>ENA-ORXT01000990-ORXT01000990.1-marine-metagenome-genome-assembly--contig:-NODE-990-length-40594-cov-8.300861_pt1 | contig 40594 bp, 17 predicted proteins | sample MGYA00237868_ERZ511482 | MGnify/ENA metagenome assembly ERZ511482 | reverse complement strand
TGAACATTGCAGAAGTAACAGCGATGGATCAAACGGATAGTGACTCAGCACCAGGAAATGATGACGGAGACCAGAGTGAGGATGACGAAGACAATGCAATAGTAGAACCACAATTGGCAGATGTAAGCCTTACGAAAGAAGTAAGCAGTGCAACACCAAATGTAGGAGATGTGATAACCTTCACAATAACAGTAAGTAATGACGGCCCAAGTGATGCGACAGGAGTAGCTGTGTCAGATGTAATACCAAACGGCTATGCAAACTTCACCAACATAAGTGGAGGAGGTGCATTAGCAGGAAACGTAATTACATGGTCAGGAATGAATATCGCAAATGGAGCGAACGAAGTATTGACCTTCGATGCAGAAGTGTTAGCACCGGCAGCAGGAGTAAATTATCTGAACGTTGCAGAAGTAACAGCGATGGATCAAACAGACAGTGACTCAGCACCAGGTAATGATGACGGCGACCAAAGTGAGGATGACGAGGACAGTGCACAGATAGAACCACAGTTGGCAGATGTAAGCTTACTGAAAGAAGTGAACGCTACGACTCCAAATGTAGGAGACATAGTAACCTTCACGATCACAGTAACGAATGATGGGCCAAGCGATGCAACTAATGTAAGCATAGAAGATGTAATACCTAACGGTTACACTAACATTGCTAACATTGCAAATGGTGGAACATTGACAGGAAACGGGATTACATGGTCTGGGATTAACCTTGCGAATGGAGCTAGTCAAGCCTTGACCTTTGATGCGGAAGTAGTTGCACCTGATACAGGAATTGATTACAAGAACGTTGCGCAAGTAACAGCGATGGATCAGACAGACAGTGACTCTACACCAGGAAATGATGATGGAGACCAGAGTGAAGATGATGAGGATTTTGCAGAGTTGATACCACAATTAGCAGATGTAAGTTTGATCAAGGAAGTGAATAATGTAACTCCAAATATGGGAGATGTAGTGAGCTTCACGATCACCGTAACTAACGACGGTCCTAATGATGCGACAGGAGTAGAAGTACAAGATGTGATACCTAATGGATATACTAACATCACGAACATAGGAATAGGTGGAGTATTGAATGGCAATGTTATCACATGGTCAGGATTGAGTCTTCCAGATGGAGCAAGTGAAGTATTGACCTTCGATGCAGAGGTAGTAGTTCCTGATGCAGGTATCGATTATCTCAATGTTGCACAGGTGACTGCAATGGATCAGACAGATTCTGATAGTGCGCCAGGAAATGATGATGGCGACCAGAGTGAAGATGACGAGGATAACGCGATAGTAACACCGCAGTTCATCATGAGCATAGGATCGACAGTATTTATAGATGAGAATAACAATGGAATCCAAGATGGACCAGATACTGGTATTGCAGGAGTTACAGTAGAACTTAGCAATGGTGCAGGTAATATACTTACAAGTACGGTGACAGATGCTAATGGTAATTACTACTTCGATGAACTTGCACCAGGTGAGTATATCGTTAAGGTGCCAACACCAGATGCGGTATATAACACAAGTAGTACTTATGACGGTGCAGATAACGGAATCGATGGAGATGACAATGGTATCCAAACTTCTCCGGGAGGAGCTACGGTATCAGCAGTGATCACATTGACAGCAGGGCAAGAGCCAAGTGGCGAGACTGCGCAAGGTGGTGCTCAGGACGATGCAGAAGATGCTCAAGGAGATATGACGATCGACTTTGGATTCTTCAAGCAAGCAAGCATAGGTAACTTTGTATGGTATGATGTGAATGGTAATGGACTGCAAGATGTAGGTGATCCTGGTATAAATGGAGCTACAGTAAACTTAGTTACACTTAATGGGAATATCATAGAGACTACAACTACTGATGCAAATGGTAATTACATATTTGATGGATTAGCACCTGGTCAGTACATAGTACAATTTGTGACACCAAATGGCTATACAGAAGTTAAAGGTAATGTGAACGGTATATTCTCAGAGACTTCAGATTGTAGTTGTCCTAATGAAGATGCAATAGATAATGATGCAGATCAGTTCACTGGATTCTCGCATATCATCACCTTATCTTCTGGTGAAGCGGAGGATGAAGTTGATGCAGCGTTTAACATATTACTAGATGTAGAACTACTTAGCTTTACTGGAAGGCATGTAGAAGATAGAAATGTGGTAAGTCTAGAGTGGATCACATCTAACGAGGTGAATAGCGATTATTACATCGTAGAGAGAATGCTAGAGAATGGTAAGTTCGCACCGATAGGAAGAGTAGAAGCGATGGGTAATACAAGTGTGGAAACATTGTATGAGCTAGAAGATGCAGACTTGATATACTCAGGTATATATCTGTATAGACTCAAGCAAGTAGATAAAGATGGTTCAGTAGATTATTCTGATGTTATCTCTGTGAATATCAGAAGTATCACTAGAGTAGAATCAGGCGTATCACTTTATCCTAACCCAGCATATGATCATGTCACTATTGATATCATCAAGAATGCAGAAGAGAAAGTATCTATAGAGATGTTTGATCTATCTGGTAAAATAGTTGCGATCGATAACTCTAGAGTATCTGCAAGTGGTAATCAAGCATCGATCATAATACCAGTCGATAATTTACCATCTGCGACTTACATAGTTAGAATACAAGTAGGAAAGGAAATATTTGCTAAGAAAGTAACGGTAGCAAATTAAGAGGCAATTTTATTCCAATAAGATATCACTACTAGAAAGTTAGTAGTATATCAAAAACAAAAGGCGTCATCTCTCAGGTGGCGCCTTTTTTCGTTTTCGCATCTCCCTAGATCAGACTAATACTTAATTAACATTTCTCGAAAGAAACAAAGGGTTTGATTGATATAATCGTGTCTTAATTACTGTTAAGCCAACGAATAATAACCCAAACTGCACTCCAAAAACTTTAATATGTTAAGAATATTACTTTTTGTATTTAGTAGTATCGTTTGCATTTTACCAATGAAAGCAAGCGATTATTTCACTAATGGGTTAGCGTCACGGTCGATTGAGGTAATGCCTATTTCTATTAATTGTGATATCCTCTATCTGATGTCAGAACCGTTATTTGCTCCGGCAGATGCTGAGGCATGGGATAATGGATTCATACCTTACTTAGATGGGGTTAATGGTACTAGTAACGTGACCGTAGCCTATACTAAACCCGACGGATCAGGACTAGGATTGTATGATCCTAATAATACCAGTATACCGATTAGTATCAATGTAAACGATTATGATCTAATAGTAATTTCTCCTTCTACTCAAAGCAGGACATCACAGGACTTAACTGATGCACTAAAAATATCCTATAGAGGTATTTTGAATTTTAACTTGTCCATCGAAGATGATTTAGGTACAGGTTCCCCAGGCAGTAAATTCATAAGAGATTCATTATTTATAGACAATACAAATGCGGAAGTATTATTTACTGATGAAAATAATTTTTATTCAGATGCTGCTTCCTTTATACCAAGTGTCCACCCAAGTGCCGATCAATACCTTTGGTTTTACGCCAATGGACAATCAACGGGCACGGATGTTTCCTTATACCATTATGATTCTTCAGATGCTATTCCAGGAGTTTCGACTCATGGTAATAGAGTATTTCTAGGTTATCATTATCAGGGCCTATACCGAGATAGTGGTAACGGTGGAGTACAACCAGTCCCTGCAAGCGAATGGTTTGATCCTAACGCTGATCTTACAGCAGAAGGATTACAATACTTAGAGCAAGCGATTACACTTGCCTCTTCTGATTGTGATAATGGTAGCATCTTTGGGAGTGTATTAAGTGATTCAGATGGCGATGGTGCGGGTGACACACCTTTACAAAATGTACTGATAGAACTGGAAACAACAGGTGGAACAACTGTAGCAAATGCTTACACGGACGCTAACGGAGCATTTGAATTCGTAAATATCCTACCTGGCAATTATGTGCTCATAGAGACGGACCCTACTGGATATCAAAGTCTAAGCGACCAAGATGCGAGTACAGGAATAAATGATCCCGACGGTGCAGATGGGCTGGTGAATAATGAGATACCGGTAACCTTAGCAGTCAGCGAAAACGATCGTGATAATAATTTTGTAGAAGTAGGATTAGGAGCTATCGCAGGATACGTGAGAAAAGATACGGATGGAGATGGGCTAGGCGATGTGCCAATTCCGGGAGTACTCATAGAATTAAAAGATCTTACAGGAACAGTAATTAGTTTCACAAATACAGACGGTAACGGATTCTATGTATTTCTAGATATTCCATCTGGTGATTACGAATTAGTACAGACCGATGCGCCAGGGTACCAAGATGTATCTGATCAAGATACAAGTGTAGATGCAACGGATCCAGATGGAGCAGATGGAATTGTCGATGATAAGATTCCTGTTACGCTAGCGCCAGGAGAGCAAGATGTTGATAATGATTTTGCTGAGGTAGAACTTAGCTCCATATCAGGATTCGCACTATTAGATATTGATGACGATGGACAAGGAGAAGATCCTTTTGCCAATATCATTATCGAATTAAGAGATGATACTAACACTATAATATCGAGGGACACTACCGATGCTTCTGGAGGGTTTAGCTTTGCTGATCTCCTACCTGGAGATTATACTCTGACGCAATTACCAGTGGCAGGATATCAGAGTGTATTCGATGGTGATAGGACTACAGGCGCATTAGATCCTGATGGAGATGATGGATTGGTCAACGATATGATACTTGTAACCTTATCATCTGGAGAAGAGGATAGTGGAAATGAATTCGTAGATGAGCAGCTTGCAGGAATCTCAGGATCAGTACTCAAAGATTCAAATAATGATGGTGCAGGAGATGCGCCATTCGAAGGAATAATAATAAGGCTAAAAGACGTAAATGGTAGTGTAGTAGCAATCGACACGACTGATGCTTCTGGGTCATATGCTTTTGAGGGCATAGCACCAGGTAGTTATATCATAATGCAAACTGATTCAGTAGGATATATGGATCTATTTGATGAAGATGTAACAGTGGATGTGACAGACCCAGATGGAGCGGATGGTCAGATAGATGATATGATTCCAGTTATTTTAGTAGCTGGCGAAGCAGACGGGGGCAATAATTTTGTAGAATTAGAATTAGGTACTATCAGTGGTTCTGTATTCACAGATACGACTAACGATGATCTAGGAGATACACCATTATCAGGTATTTTGATAGAGCTCAAAGACACTTTAGGGGTAGTTGTCGAATTTATGAATACAGATGCGGCAGGGCTTTACCAATTTGTAGATATTGTACCGGGTGACTACGTGATCATGGAGACTGATGATCCAGGTTATCAAGATCTATTAGATGAAGACATTACTCCTGATGCAGATGGTGCAGATGGAGTGTTAGATGATATGATACCTGTTATACTTTCACCTGGCGAAGATGATGCAGATAATAATTTTGTAGAAGAAGAATTAGGGTCCATACTGGGAACAGTATTACTTGATTCTGATAATGATGATTTTGGAGACCTTCCATTCTCCGATATAGTGATCATCCTAGAAGATGACCTAGGTGTAGAAGTATCTCGAGATACGACCAATGTAGGAGGGAACTTCGAATTTTTGAATATAGAACCAGGAGATTATAAATTAATAGAAATAGATTCTCTAGGATTTCAAGATGTATCTGATGAAGATGTAAGCATCGATGCAATAGATACAGATGGTGATGATGGTATCACAGATGATATGATACCTGTAACAGTGATAGCTGGGGAAATAGATGCAGATAATGAATTCGTAGAAGAAGAGCTAGGAGGAATCTCAGGTTCCGTCATGAGTGATACAGACAATGATGATGTAGGAGATACCCCGATACAAAATATACTTATCGAACTTAAGGATCTTGCAGGCGTGGTAGTTGATTCAGTAAGAACTGATGCGACAGGCGCATTTAACTTTCCTGATGTAGAACCTGGAGACTATGTACTTATGCAGACCGATAATCCAGGATCACAAGATATAAGTGATGAAGATGCTTCTCCAGACCCTGACGGTGCTGACGGAACAGTAGATGATATGATACCAGTTATATTAGTAGCGGGAGAAGTAGATATTGACAATAATTTTGTGGAGGAAGAGTTGGGCCAGATTGCTGGAACGGTGACAGCAGATAGCGACAACGATGGATTAGGTGATACACCTCAGGTGGGTATCTTGATCGAGTTGAAAGATCTAGCGGGGACGGTTATTGCATCCTTAAATACGGATGCAACTGGGACTTTCCAGTTTTTGGATATCCCACCAGGAGACTATGTGCTGGTACAGACAGATGCACCTGGATACTTAGATGTCAGTGATGAAGATGGCTCGCCTGATCCTGATGGAGCAGATGGGTCTATCGATGACATGATCCCTGTCACTCTTACGGCTGGAGAAGCTGATGTGGATAATGATTTCATAGATGAACAAGAAGGCGCAATATCTGGAACAGTCATGGCTGATACGGATAATGACGATATAGGAGATACACCATTATCTGGTGTTTTCATAGAGCTCAGAGATGATCAAGATAATCTAGTTACTTCTATAGTGACAGATATAGCCGGGTACTATGAGTTTCTTGGCGTGGCTCCAGGGGACTATACATTAGTCGAGCTAGATCTAACAGACTATAGTGATGTAAGCGATATAGATGCAACCCCAGATCCAGACGGAGATGATGGTTTGATCAATGACGAGATACCGGTCACCTTAGCTCCAGCCGAAATAGATGCAGATAATAATTTTGTAGATGAGCTAGTAGGTACGATATCAGGAACAGTACTCACAGATACTGATAATGATGATATAGGAGATACGCCTATCTCAGGAGTATTCATAGAGTTGAAAGATCTCTCTGGAAATGCGCTTAGATCCACTAGCACTGATGTAGCAGGATTCTATGAATTCGTAGGCGTTCCTCCCGGTGATTACATTATCATGGAGACTGACCCATCAGGATACCAAGACATATCTGACGAAGATATAAGTATAGATGCTGTAGATACAGATGGTGCAGATGGTACAGTAGATGATATGATCCCGGTTACGATCATACCTTCAGAAGACGACACGGATAATAATTTTGTAGAAGAACAACTAGCTTCTATATCTGGGACCGTCCTTGCTGATACTGACAATGATGATATAGGTAATGATCCGATAGCTAACGTAACCATACAACTAAAAGATCTGAGCGGCGTAGTAGTTGCTACTCAAACTACGGACGCCTTGGGAGTATATGAGTTTACAGGTATCGAGCCTGGAGAATATATACTTATGCAAACAGACCTAGCAGGTTTCATAGATGTAAAAGACGAAGATGCTAGTATCAACGCAGGTGATGCTGATGGAGCTGATGGCGTTGTCGATGATATGATACCGGTCACTGTGATCGCAGGAGAACTTGATCTAGATAATAATTTCGTAGAAGAAGAGATATCTGGAATAACAGGGTATGTCTTAGAAGATAATAATAATGATGACGCTGGGGACGCTGGTATCCAAGGAGTCACGATAGAATTACAAGACCCAGCAGGTAGTACTATACTATCTACGACTACAGACAATGCAGGTTACTATGCATTCCTAGAGATACCGGCAGGCAACTATGTATTAGTAGAAACTGATCCAGCAGGGTATCAAGATATCAGCGATACCGATGAGAGTACAGGTGCTACTGATGGAGATGGTGGAGGAGATCCAGTAGATGATAGAATACCAGTTATACTCATAGCTGGAGAGACTGATGCAGATAATAATTTTGTAGAAGAACATTTAGTAAGTATTGGGTCAACTGTATTTGCTGACCTCAATGGAAATGGAATGATAGATGGAGGAGATAATGGCATACAAGGGATAACAGTAGAGCTAGCAGATGCTGCGGGTAGCTTGATTACTTCCATGCAGACGGATGCTCAAGGAACCTATTTCTTTGATGGTCTAGAACCAGGAGATTATATAGTGCGTATTCCAACTCCTGACCCAGCTTACCTGACAAGTAGTCCAGGTAATGGTGCAGACGATAGAGTAGATAATGATGATAATGGTATACAGGCAAATTCTGGCGCAGCCACTGAATCACCGATCATAACTTTGCTACCACACTCAGAGCCTACTAACGAGTCATTGATCGGAGGAGCGCTAGATGATACTTTTGATAGTCATGGTGATATGACCATAGATTTTGGTTTTACAGGTAAAGCAAGTATCATCGGGATAGTCTGGTTTGATCTAGATGGTAATGGCTGGTATGATGCGAATAATGAAGCAGGACTAAATGCCGTTACTGTGAATTTATTAGATGGAACTGGAGGGTTTTTAACAAGTACTACATCTGATGGTTCAGGTAATTATTTGTTTAACGATCTAGAACCAGGACAATATGTAGTTGAGTTTATGACGCCTAATGCATATACACCTGTCATCCAAGATTCTACTGGTGTTACTGCAGAGACTTTAGATTGTGATTGTCCTAACGAAGAGGCACTTGATAATGATGCGGATACTTTTACCGGTAGGAGCCATGTCGTTACATTGTCATCTGGTGAGACAGAGGACGAAGTCAATGCAGGATTCAACCTTTTGTTGGATGTAGAACTAGCCAGTCTCGTAGTAAGGTATGATGAGTCTAGAGACCTTGCTCGTATAGAGTGGATCGTCAATACAGAGATCAATAATGACTTTTTCATAATAGAAAGATCTTACGAAGGAGAGGATTTTATACCGATAGATAAAATAGCTTCTAAGGGAAATACTAGGACTCTGACCATGTACCACACAGATGATACAGATGTAGATAAGTCAGGAGAGTATAGATATAGGCTTATCCAAGTAGATCTTAATGGAGAGCAGAGTAATAGCAATATTGTCAACTTCATAAAAAGAGAAAAAATAAGTACGGTCAGTAATGTGAAGATATATCCTAACCCTGCATTTGCAGAAGTGAGAATAGAGATCAATAAATCACAAAATGAAAGTGTATCCTTAGAAATGTATGACTTGCTTGGTAATAAAGTCACTATCAAAACAACAGGTATAGCGGCAAACAGTAATAGAGCAGATCTAAGAATAGACATCAGTAACTTACCTAAGTCTACTTACATAGTCAAGGTCATGATCGGTACAAAAGCTATATCCAAAAAGCTAACTGTTCTTTAAAGTAAATTAGAATATATAAGTTGATAATAATTGAGAGCAGACTTAAAATTCTGCTCTTTTTTTTATGCATTAATTTTTAAGCCTAAAATTTTCAGATACGTGCCTCAGCGTCCGCTTAAAATTTCATTCACGCAAGAGCGGGAATTTGAATAAAAGAATTTCGGTTTTATTCTCAGCTTCATTCTTTTATGTCAAAATGCCAGCTGGATAAGCCCTTGTAGCTTGCTGAGAGGATAGTTTATTTGAATAATTTTTTCTAATTCCATCCAATTTTGAATTTTTTGGAATATTATTTGACATATTACTAGTTAAAGAGGCTGTATAGCAGCTACTATCGACAACAAGATTGGTTTTTTTCTAACTTTAATTTTCCTTGAAAGACCAATTATAGGATATACAAGTTCCAGGTTTCATTCTCATTATTTTGGGGGTGTTGTTTAATTACAACATCCCTTTTTTTTGTCTCAGCGAAAAACATATTACTATTTTGAATATATAGAGGTATATTTTATCTATATTGTGCTCGTAAACAGGGGTAAAGGTATCGTTCGACTGGTATCTCGACCTTTAATTGATATCGACTTATGGGCTTCAAAAAAGAAAACTACACCCGTATGGGTATTGCTATACCTGTACTTATAGGCTTATGCTTATGTGTATTCATTCCAAAAAATATAGCAAATTCACTATATCCGCCAGGCGATTGCAGTATTGGCGTATTAGAAGAACCGCGTCCTACTTCTAGGGCAAAAGGCACAAGAAATGCTCTTTCAACAGCGCATACCTACAGAAATGCAGATTGGGTAGGACTCAAGAACGGAAGAATTTCAGATGGAAATTTTATTTCTACCACATTAGACGGTGGACTTTCTTCTGCATGCTTGACCCTTGATAATTTCAATTTCAAGATTCCTGAAGGCTCAGAGATCATGGGAATGGAAATTTTTATTGATGGTAAGATCGAAGGAGATAGCACAGATGTCAGAGCCAAGAATTTATTTCTTTTAGATGCAGCTGGAAATCCAACGGGCTCCAACTTCAATAATGCTGTATCTCTAGGTGATGATTGGGCACAAGGTACTGAGAACAGTATGTGGAAGTACGGATCTAGCGGTTACAACTGGGGAGGTATCTTGACTCGAGAGTGGCTTAACAGCTCAGAATTTGGAATTCACCTAGAAGTCAAGAATCATGCAGATAGTAAAGCAGAAGTTTTCATAGATAAAATAGAAGTGGTAATTCACTATAAGCCAGGTGCAAGTATTTGCTTGGGAGAACTACATAAGTGTATTTCATTTTTTGGACCTAGGACAGCTGATATTATTAGTTATAACTGGGTCGTTCCTCCAGGCTTCAAAGAACTAGATGATGACGAATCGAAAGTGTTCAATGTATTCTTGACAGAAGCGACAGAACCAGGAGTATATCAGATCTGCGTAGATGTAGAGTACAGTACAGGCACAGATCAATGTTGTAGATCATTCGAGGTGCTAGATTGTAGCCCATCGACAGTAGGAGACCGTGTGTGGGAAGATATCAATGGAGACGGAATACAAGATGATGGAGAGCCAGGTATAGAAGGAATATCTTTAGATCTTTACAATGATATTGACCAGGTGGTCAGTAACACAACTAGTGGAGCAGATGGTAGTTATACCTTTGATAATGTCCAGTTCGGATGCTACTATGTCAAAGCGACAGGGCTAAACGGTTACTTGCCTTCGATAGGTGATGGTAATTTTTTAGATGGTAGTAATGGATTTGCTTGTACAGAATATTTTTCGGTTGATCCAGATGTTACTATTACTGATATCGATCTAGGATTAGTAAGACCTGCAAAGATAAGTGGTACGATCTGGCATGATACTAACGCTAATGGAACTTTTGATGATGAGCCTACCATAGAAGGAATATCCATAGAGCTCGAAGGTCCAGTAGGTCCTCGTACTGCTATCACTGATGGGTCAGGTAATTACACATTCGATGATCTCGTACCAGGAGATTATAAACTGACTAGTACATTATTAGATAGATATGAGTTTACAGATTCAGGTGTAGGAGAAGCAGATGTAGATTCAGATCTCAATAGCACTGGTATGATAAACATCGATGGCATCATATCAGGTACTGAGGTGAATGATGTAGATGGAGGAATGTTTAAGCGAGGGACGATAGGTAATTATGTTTGGTATGATCTCAATGTTAATGGATTGCAAGATGATGAAGAGTTAGGGATACCAGGGGTGAAAGTTGTCTTAACGAATGCTGACGGAGCAGTCACCAGCAGAACAACGGATTCATTAGGGCTTTATACTTTGAACGGAGTAAGACCAGGCGAATACCATTTAGCATTTGCTATAGGTGATGATTATATTATTTCTAAACCTAACGCTGGGGATGATGACTCTATAGACTCAGATGTAGAGTCACTACAGGATGCCATGCGCACAAGTGATTTTACATTCACATCATGTGATTCTTTATCAAATGTCGATGCAGGATTTATATTCAAACCAGGTACGATTCGAGGTCAGGTTTGGTCTGATGACAATAGAGATGGACAGCGACAGCCAGATGAGTCAAGACAAATAGAAACAACAGTCACTCTCTACACAAGTACTAACCAAGAAGTAGATAATAAAATAGTTGATGGAGATGGTACTTACTTTTTTGATCAATTACAGCCAGGGGATTACTATGTAAGATTTGATGCGGTAGAGGACCATGTTTATTCAGTAGCCAATACTGGAGATGATGCTAGTGACTCTGACATCACCGATACAGATGATGGCAGTACAGATGTCATTACCATAACTCCAGATCTGACAGTACTTAATGTAGATGCAGGTTATGCATACCTAGTTAGTTCGATAGCAGGAGTAGTATGGGAAGACGAAGATCGAGACAATAAGAGAGGTGCAGATGAAAATAATCTTAGTGGGATAGAAGTAAACTTATATACAGGCAATAGTGATCTAGTATCATCAACGACCACAGATGCAAGTGGAAATTATAAATTCGAGGAATTAAGAAAAAGTGATTATTACATCACATTTGGTACAGTAGAAGACTACTTATTTGTTGCTCCTTTTGATGGCGCAGCAAATGAGAATTCAGATGTAACTGAAAGCATAACTGCTGGGAGTACCGACAATATATCTTTAGATGCCGATACTGATATTACAGACATAGATGCTGGATACATATTAGAAGTAGGAACTATCATAGGAGAGGCATGGGAAGATATAGATCTCGATGGATTGAATAATGATCAAGTATCTTTTGAAGGAGTAGAGGTAAAACTATTTACGGAAGATAATAACGAAGTAAGAAATACTACTACGGATGGCGATGGTACCTATACGTTTGATCTAGTGCCAGTAGGAGACTACTATGTAGAATTCGAACTGCCGACAGATTTTATATACACTGAATCTAATGGCCCTACCAGCGAACGTCAAAACTCTGATGTTAATGACGCTAATGGCGAAGGCACGACAGAGATGGTTAGTCTAGAGAATCAAGGCGATGAGCAAGAACTGGATGGAGGATACGTGATCAATCAAGGAAGATTAGCAGGTATCGTGTGGAAAGATAACGACGAAGATGGTCAGCGACAACAAGAAGAATCAGGTATGGATGGTGTCGAAATAAAGCTCTATGATAATACCGATAATGAAGTAGCAAAAACAACATCAACAGGAGCAGGAGATTATTCATTCGAAGAAATAACTGCTGGTAATTACTATATCAAAGTAGATATTCCAGATGATAACATATTCACTCCAGCAGATCAAGGAGATGATGCAACCGACTCAGACATAACTGAGACTAACGGAGAAGGTACATCCGATATGTTAGCGATTCTAACAGGGCGAAGAACTACCAACGCAGATGTAGGATCGGTAGATAATTTTGGTAATATATTAGGAGTAGCTTGGTGTGATGTAAACGAGGACGGAATCCTAGAAGCAAGTGAAGAATTAATAGATGATATAAATGTAGATCTAGTATCAGAAGAAGGAATTGTGCTGCAATCTACAACGACTGCTCAGGGAGGAGCATATGCTTTTCTAGAAGTACCCGCTGGTGGATACTACCTTGTATTCGAAGATGAAGCAGATAAGAATTTCACTAGCCCAAATGTTGGTAATGATGACCTATTCAATTCTTCGGTCAATTCGTCTATCACAAATGGAAGCTCATTCGTATTCAGAATAGTAGCTGGTAATGATGAGTATATCAGAAACGCTGGATATCAATATCTACCTGGAAGTATCACAGGACAGGCATGGAAAGATGATAACTCTAATGCGTTGAATGATGACAATACAGGTTTCGAAGGAGTCTCGATAAGACTTTTTGATAATAGTAATAATGAAGTAAATTCTACAGTAACGGACGCAAGTGGTAATTATGATTTCCAAGATATTAGGCGTGGTGATTACTATGTAGTATTTGGGAGTGATGATGATTATTTGATGATACCAGCGACACAGAGCGCTGATTCTAAGATCACTGATAGTACAGCAGAAGGAGGCACTAATATTTTTGAAGTAATAGCGAATAGAGAAACTGCTGATATAGATGGAGGATACCTATACGCACGAGGGTCTGTATCAGGTAATGCATGGATAGATGTAAATGATAATGGTCTAGATGATGACAATGGTCCATTCCAAAATGTGACTGTTACACTCTCTAATGCAGCAGGAGAAGTGAGCTCGACATCGACTGATGGCAATGGCAACTATGTATTTAGTGATATCTATTTTGGAGAATATTATATAACCTTTGCTAGTCAAGAGAACTATCTATTCGCTCAAGCAGATGCAGGAGACGATACGTTAGATTCAGATATTACTGGTGCTAATGGCGATGGGAGTACAGCAACTTTCCAGATTCTACCTAACACTAATACCGCTGATATAGATGGAGGATATTTCTTAGCAGTAGGTTCAGTATCTGGGACAGCATGGATAGATGATAATGACAATGCTACCAATGATGAAAACAATGGCTTTGAAGGCATCGAAGTAACGCTCTTTAGTACTACTGGAGAACAAAGAAGCACCACAACATCAGCGGATGGGTCTTACTTGTTTGAGAATGTACTTATGGGTGACTATAATGTTTCCTTTCAGACTCAAAGTGATTACGACTTCGTAGCACCGGGCAATGGGACAGAAGATATGGACTCTGATGTGACCGGAGCTAATGGCGCAGGAAGTACGGATCAAATAACCGTAAACCCAAGAATAGAGACCATGCACATAGATGCTGGATATGTCCTTGGAAAAGGAACGATCTCAGGAACCGCATGGATAGATGATAATGACAATTCTACCAATGATGATAACAACGGCTATGAAGGTATAGAAGTTACCTTGCTTACTAGCACAGGAGATAGGACTTCGACAACGACCAGTAGCGATGGGTCATATACTTTCGAAGATATTTTCCCAGGCAACTATACACTCAGTTTTGAGACAAGGGAAGACTACGAATTTGTAACACCTAATACTGGCGATGATACGACAGATTCAGATGTAACTGGTACTAATGGAGAAGGAAGTACTGACGAGATATCAGTAGGCCCTAGAGAAGATGTGACCAATGTGGATGCTGGATACTTACTACTCACAGGAAGTGTATCAGGTACCGCTTGGGCTGATACCAATAATAATTCTATAAATGATGATGATGCGGGTATCGAAGGTTTAGAAGTAACCTTAATAACAAGTGCAGGAGAACAAACGCAAACTACCACAACAAATGCAGACGGGTATTATTTATTCGAAGATGTGGTTCCAGGTTCTTATAGTATAAGTTTTGAGACCAGACCAGATTTTGATTTTGTAATTCCTTTTGCGGGAGATGACGCTGTAGATTCGGATGTCACTGGAGCATCAGGTGAAGGGACTACAGATATTTTTGCAGTCAGAGCAAATCAAGAGACAGCCTTTTTAGGTGCAGGTTATAAATTAGCAACGGGTACTATCTCAGGGCAAGCATGGATGGACATCAATGGTAATGATATCAATGATGATGATATGGCATATGAGGGTATAGAAGTAACCTTATTGACTGCTACTGGGGAAAGGACTACTGCCATTACAGATGCAGATGGAAATTATAGTTTTGATCGTGTAATACCAGGTACTTATTCTATAGTATTCGAAGGAAGAGAAAATTACGAATTCGTCACTCCTAATACAGGTGACGAAGACCAAGACTCAGATGTCACTGGAGCAAATGGCGATGGGAGTACGGATGATTTTACAGTCTCTCCAAGAGAAGATGTTATGAATATAGATGGAGGATACTATATGCTGAGAGGAGGCATAGCAGGATCTACATGGAAGGATGAAAACAGAAATGGCATCTACGATGATGAATCCCCATTCGCGGAGGTAAGTGTCACTTTATATAGAGAGGATGGAGAAGAATTAGCAACTGTAGTAACCAATGAAAATGGTAACTATATGTTCGATGATCTTTCAAGTGGTAACTACTACTTGATTTTTGAAGCACAGGATAATTATAATTTTAGCCAAGCAGGTCAGGGCGATGAGGATCAAGATTCTGATGTGACAGGTGCTAACGGAAATGGGAGTACGGATGTATTTTCAGTGAGTGCAGGAGATGTGGCTGGCGATATAGATGCAGGATATTTCATACAGACAGGAAGTATATGTGGATCAGTCTGGATAGATGATAATAGTAGAGATGGTATCAATAGTGATGGAGATGAATTTGGAGCTAACGTACTAGTGTCCTTAGAGTATGATGAAGGAAGAACAGTACTGGAAACAATTACAGATGCTGATGGAGGATACTGTTTTAATAATTTAAACATAGGAGAATATCGTGTAAGATTTAGCCTAGCTGATGGTCAAGAATATGTAGCTCCTAAGCAAGGTGACGATCCAGGACGAGATTCTGATGTGACTGATAGAGATAATGGAAGAACAGATATTATCAATCTGATGGATGGAGATGGTTTATTTTATGATGCAGGTATTCAGACTACAGTCATCGAGAAAGGATCGATCTCAGGTAAAGCATGGAAAGATAATAATGCAGATAATGTATATAACGAAGGTGATGATCTCATAGAAGGGTTAGGTATTAATTTGCTGAGTGATATAGGTGCGATCTTAGGTACTACGGCTACGGGTCCTGACGGTACTTATAGTTTCGATGATCTAGATGATGGTAGATATGTGGTCTTCTTTGAAAATAAGGATGGTCAAGAATTTGTGGTAGAGGGAGTAGGTGATAATAGAGCTACGGATTCTGATGTGATATCTACCGTTGACACTACAGGTAGTTTTGGGATTACGGATGTGATCATCATAGAAGGAGGACAAGATATTGTCGATATAGATGCAGGAATATTCATGGAAATGATGGTAGAGCTTGGGTCAGTATCAGGTACTGCGTTTAGAGATGATAATGATAATAATATAAATGATGATAACTCAGGGCTCAGCGGTATAGAAGTAAGATTGTTTAATGGTACTGGCGAAGAGCTTGCTAATACAACTACGAACGATAGAGGAAACTACACTTTCACTGACCTAGATGATGGAAGTTATTATGTAGTATTTGAGGATAGGGATAATTTTGAATTTGCGGTGGCTAATGAAGGGGATGATGATACGATAGATTCTGATGTTACAGGATCTAACGGCAATGGAAGCACAGATCCTTTTGATATCGTAGGCGCATCAGATATAGAAAATATAGATGCAGGATATTTTACCGAACAAGAATTATACAGCATACGAGGAAAGGCATTCGTAGATGCTAATGGCAATAATATAGACAATGAAGAGTCGGGATTAGCAGGCGTCCAAGTTTTCTTATTGGATACACTAGATATGGAGCTGGCTGTTACAGCTACCGATGCAGAAGGAAATTATGGATTCAGTAATTTAGAATCTAATAGCTATGTAGTGGTATTCGCTCAAGCTTCAGAAAGAGATTTTGTCGTAGCTAATGAAGGAGACGATGACACGATAGACTCAGATGTAGAATTTATACAAGATGGTTTAGGGGCAACGAATGTGATCGTACTAGATAGTTCTGTGGACAATGTAGATGCAGGATTTACAGAAATAGAGATCGTACAAAAAGGAAGTATCTGCGGAACAGCCTGGAACGATCTGAATAAGAATAATATAAATGATGATAACGCTCCGCTGGTTGATGTAGAAGTAATTCTTTACAATGATGCTGGTGAAGAGCAAGCTGTTGCGATGACAGATAATAGTGGTAATTATACTTTCTCAGATCTTGATGAAGGAGACTACTATGTTTTCTTTGATGTGATAACCGACTATCAATATGTATCAGCTAGAGAAGGGGAAGATACATCTATAGACTCTGATGTAACTGGAGATAACGGTGACGGAACAACTAACACCGTATCGATATCAGGAGATGAAAAGATAGAAGATCTCGACGCTGGGTATTTCACAGAACAAGAATTATACAGTATTAGAGGTAAAGCATTCATTGATACTAATGATAATAATATTAATGACGGAGAAGATGGCCTAGCAGGCGTACAAGTAGCCTTGTTAGATTCATTGGATATGGAGGTAGCAGTAGCAGTGACAGATGGGGATGGTAACTATGCATTCAATGGTCTTGTACCTAATAGTTACGTAGTCGTATTCACTCAAGTAGCAGAGCGAGATTTTGTTGCTGCCAATGAGGGAGACGATGACACGGTAGATTCTGATGTAGCGTTTATTCAAGATGGATTTGGAGCTACGAGTATAATTGTACTCAGTGGTGATCGTAATAATGTAGATGCAGGATACACAGATATAGAGATCACGGTCAATGGGAGTATAAGTGGAAGGACATGGAAAGATAATAATGGTAATGGCATCAACGATGATGAAAGCCCATTAGCAGGAGTCGAGGTGATTCTTGTCGATTCATTAGATATGCAGATATCGGTAACGACCACAGATGAAGCAGGTAATTATACGTTTGCAGATCTAGCGTATAGTACCTACGGAGTAGTATTTAAATTACCATCAGCACATACTTTTACTCGTGCAAACCAAGGCGGTGATGATACGATCGATTCTGATGCAGGATTTATACAGATAGATCAAGCTTCTACTAGGCTTATCATTTTGAATGGTAATGTGACCAATGTAGATGCAGGATACATCCCTGATGAGATCGTAGAGACAGGCAGTATTAGTGGACTTGCTTGGAGAGATATCAACAGTAATCATATTGATGATGACAATACTCCTTACGCAGGTGTAGAAGTAAAACTACTAGATGAGTCTGGAGCAACCTTAGAGACAGCGACCACTGATACGGAGGGCAGATATACGTTTAATGATTTAGAGGATGGGACCTATACTATTCAATTTGAGAATAAGGAACAAAATGAATTTTCAAATCTTGATGAAGGAGATGATGATACAATAGATTCTGATGTCATCGATAGTACTGGCACCACAGCCCAGATAGTTATTGTAGATAATATAGATGTTGATAATATAGATGCAGGATATATATCGGATCAATCATTTTATTCAATAAGTGGTAGTGCGTGGATAGATGCGGATGAGGATAACCTCAATAATGATGACGCTCCATTCGAAGGTATTCAAATTTTCTTAATCGATTCCATAGATACTCGGACAGCCACGACGACAACAGATTCGCTAGGTAACTATACATTCGAAAATGTAGTCGAAGGTACGTACGCAGTAGTATTCACCTTGGCTGGAGATTATAAATTTTCAAACCCAAATGTTGGAGAAGATGATACGATAGACTCAGATGTGTTATTCACTCAAAATAATCTAGGTTCTACAGATAAGATAGTTTTAGATACTGATGTAGATAACATTGATGCAGGATATATCAAAGTTGCGATCGAAGGGTTATCCATAGCAGGAGAAGCATTTATAGATACAGATGAGAATGGGCTCAATGATGATGATGCACCTTATGCGAATGTGGTCGTTGCCTTGCTTGATACATCAGGTGTCGAGATCACGAGGACATCGACTGATGATATGGGGGCTTATAGTTTCAGTGGTCTTGATACAGCAGCTTATAATGTTAGCTTCTGGATAGACAGTACTTATGTCTTTACCATGGCAGATGTAGGCGAAGATGATACGATAGATTCTGATGTTACTAATATCGGAGAGGGTAATGGAAGTACGGCGAACATCGACTTAATGGAATCCGTTACGGATATTGATGCAGGATACATTTCTACTGATACGACTATGGTCGAGATGGGTAGCTTAGCAGGTGTCGTATGGGAAGATACTTCTACTGATGGCATAAGACAAGGAGATGAGCCAGGAGTAGGAAATGTAGAAGTGAGGCTAATTGATAATAACGGAGAACAAGTAGAAACAACAAATACCGGACAAGATGGTAATTACAGTTTTGAAAATATAAACGTAGGTACCTATACAGTAAGATTTGTAGTAGGAGATGAGCAGACATTTGTTCTAGCAGATATAGGCGAAGATGATACGGTAGATTCTGACGTGATCGATGGAGAAGGTAATACAGCTGCGGTTATGGTCATTGCTGATTCTACACTTCAAAATGTAGACGCAGGTATACTTACAGAATTACCTCAGGCAAGTCTATGTGGATTTGTGTGGATAGATGGTGATGAGAATGGTATAAACGATGAAGCAGAAGATAAGGTCATAGGAATACTTATTAATATTTATAATGAGAATGGTGAATATGTAGATTCAACAAGAACAACTACTGGTGGATTTTATTCATTCACTGATCTACTTGGAGGATTTTATTACTTAGAATTCGATACAGAAGGCGACTATATATTTACAGAAGCGAATGTAGGAGAAGATGGTGGCTTAGATTCTGATGTCACTGGTGAAAACGGTGAAGGTACGACTCCCGTATTTTTAGGTAGTGGCAAGATCAAATTAGATGCAGGGCTCATACCAGAGACTGGTAGCTACATAAGTGGTAAGGTCTGGGGAGACACCGACGAGGATAATACTTTTGGTGACAACGATATACTAATAGAAGGTCATGAGGTTTTCTTGGTCAATAGACTAGCAAGAGTGATAGGTAGTACAGTGACAGATGCCAATGGCGAATATAGATTTGAGCCTACGACAGCTGGGGAGTATGCAATATTCTTTGCTACTAATGACGAGATCACTTTCGTAGAAGCAGACGCGTCTGGTGACGATAAGACTGATTCAGATGTTATAGACGTATTAGAGATCAATGGTACATTCGGTACGACTAATCTCATAAACTTCACTCCAGGTCAGCGTATTAAGAATGTAGATGCTGGTATAGAAGCAACGGTAGTCATGTCAGAATCTCTAGCAGGAGTAGTATGGATGGATGATAATGAGGACGGTATAAGACAACCGGAAGAGATCCTACTAGCAGGTATAGAAGTGAATGTCTATAATGCAAGTGAAGAGTTGGTGGTAAGCACTACCACGGATTCTGATGGAGCATATACGTTTTCAGATCTAGCGTCTGGGGACTACGTGGTCCAATTCGTAATAGAGACTGGAGAGTTCGTAGCTGCGAATCAAGGAGATGATGATACCGTTGATTCAGATGTAGTAGACTTAGAAAATGGAAACACAGCGAGCTTTACCTTTGAGTCTGGTACAGTACAGACTTTTGACGCAGGAGTGATGGGTGATGTGCAGGTAAATGCAATATGTGGTACGGTGTGGAATGATGAAGATCAAAATGGTCTAAACAATGCAGAGCAAGGAAGAAGGGATGTCAAGGTATATCTACAGCAAGCAGGAGAAGTTGTAGATAGTACAAGTACATCGACAGATGGTACTTATGCATTTGCAAATTTAGAAACAGGTAATTATCGAATAGTTGTCGAAACGCTAGACGGATATACTTTTGCAGGTCAAGATGTAGGCGAAGATGATACTATAGATTCTGATGTTAATGGGAATGGTATATCAGCGGAGGTAAGTGTCGATGGCAAAGTTACGATAGATGCAGGAGTCAGTTTCTCAGTAGTAGGTATTACCGGTAAGGTATGGGGAGATAGAAATGAAGATAATGTATTCGGAGAAGAAGATATATTGATAGAAGGTCATATGGTATTCTTGCTCAATAGAACTGCAAGGGTCATACAGACTACGGTTACAGCTGCAGACGGCACATATCGATTTGAAGGAGTGATGCCAGGAACGTATGGCGTTTTCTTTGACGTCGGTGTCGACGATTTATTTGTAGAGCCTAATGCAAGTATTGACGAATCAAAGGATTCTGATGTCACGGAGATAATCACTCAGATAGGTCCTTATGCAGTTACCTCTTTCTTTGACTATGAAGAGAATGGGACGGTTAGGAATATAGATGCAGGGTTGATAAGAACACCTGGTAGTACAGGATTAGTAGCGGGAGTAGTTTGGTTAGATAATGAGCAGGATGGGATAAGACAGGAAGATGAAGAATTATTTAGTGGTATAGATGTGACCTTATTCACAATAGATGGTGCGGAAGTCAGTACTGCTACAACGGATGACAATGGAGCATATCAGTTTGATGATGTGGCTCCAGGTGAATACTATATAGTCTTCACAGTATTAGGTAGGGATTTTGTAGCTGCTAATCAGGGAGACGATGATAGAGTGGATTCAGATGTAGAAGATCTAGCGTCTGGTAGGACAGCTAATTTTGATGTAGAAGTAGAGGTGACGACTATGATGGACGCAGGTATCCTGCCTGCACAGACAGGGGTCTTTGGCGTAGTATGGTTTGATTTTAATGAAAACGGACAGCGAGACAATGATGAGATGGGTATTCCTGATATCGAGGTGAAGTTGTTTAATTCGAGTACTGAAGAGGTAGGTGCGACGATGACCGATGAGACTGGAGCATATTCATTCTCAGATATTGACGCTGGAGATTATTATGTGCAAATTTCAATAGAAGGAGCATTCTTGTTTACAGAGATGAAGGTTGGGGATGAAGCTACCGACTCAGATATTACAGAAGCAAATGGAGATGGGACTTCAGATGTATTCACCTTTGAAGGGGGCTTGACTCAAATAGATGCAGGTAAGATATCTATTGTACCGAGTATCATATCTGGTAAAGTGTGGGAAGATAAGGACGGAGATAATATCCGTAATAATGATGATGAACTCGTAGGAGGATTTAATGTCTATCTCCAACTTAATGGGAATATTATAGATACTACAGTGACAGAGCCAGATGGAACATATATGTTCTCAGATCTAGCAGTCGGACAGTACCAGATATTATTTGAGCAGATGGATGGGATGTTTTTTGCACTTGCGAATATTGCTGAGGAAGAAAGTCTGGATTCTGATGTATTAGGTACGATTGAGATCGATGGTAAGAATTATGGATTTACAGAAGAGATATCCATAGGTTCTGGTGAGGTCATATCAAATGTGGATGCGGGTATTACGCAAACAGAACTAAATCCTGGTTCTATAGCAGGAGAGATATGGTTAGACCAAAATGATGATGGCATCAACGATGAAGATGAAGGCCCTGTAGAAGGAGTTTTTGCGACCTTATATGATAATGATGGAAGCACCATCGGAATGCAAAGTATTACTGCAGAAGGTACTTATAAGTTTGAGAATCTTGCACCAGGACTTTATGCAGTACAGTTTACTATACCTGCAGAGTACAATTTCGTAGAGCCGGGTCAGGGCGAACCAGACAGAGATTCGGATGTAGTCTTGATAGATGAGCCGATAGGAGTGACGAATGTGATCACGCTTATGGATGGACAAGACCTCGAGAACATCGATGCTGGATTAAAACCTATAACAGTAAATTTCTCTACTATAGGGGACCAAGTGTGGTTGGATATTGATGAAGATGGAGTACTTGATGTCGATGAGATAGGGATGAATGATGTAACGGTAGAGTTATACAATGCTGGTACAGATAATTTGGTAGCGTCCATGTTGACTATAGACCACCCAGAACTTAGAGATCCAGGATTCTATGAATTTACTGATCTACCTAATGGAGATTATTACTTGAAATTCAAATTGCCAAGCGGCTATATCTTCTCAAATCCACGCATGGGTACGGAGATGATAAAGGATTCTGATGTGACGGGTGCAAATGGTACAGGTACTACTAACACGGTGACGGTAGATAGGATCAAGATGACCGATATTGATGTAGGAGCTATCAAGACTGATAAGTCTGTAATTGGTGACTTTGTATTCAATGATAGAAATTCAAACGGCATCCAGGATACTAATGAAGATGGCATTAACAACATAAGAGTAAGATTATTTGATACAGAAAAAAGACAGGTAGCACAGACATTTACGCAGTATAATCGAGCGATGGATAGGGGAGGATACTTCTCTTTTAAAGTCGACCCAGGTACATACTACCTAAGGTTTGATATAAGCCAAGGTTTGTCGTTTACCGAGAATGATCTAGGAGATAATGATGAGAGGGATTCAGATGTAAATGGTGAAAATGGATTCGGTACTACTTCTTTGTTCGAAGTTGGATTGGCAGAGACAAACCTGAGCTTAGACGCTGGGCTAATCACAGAACCTGCAAATCTAGGAAACTACCTGTGGGTAGATGCTAATAGTAATGGGGTACAAGATGCGGATGAAGATGGATATAACGGAGTAGAAGTGAGCCTTTACGATAAGGATAGTAATCTTATGATCAGTACCACTACGAGTTCTAATAATGGACAAGATGGATACTATCTGTTTGAAAATATTTCAGCAGGACAATACTATGTTGGGTTTGATCTACCAGAAGAATATGTGTCTACAGTGCCTAATGTAGGAGGCAATGATGCTGAAGATTCTGACATTACAGATGTATTTGGCAAAGGGACTACCTCGCTATTTACACTTAGTAGTGGAGAAGATGAGCTAGATATAGATGGAGGTATAGTACTCTCATCTAGCATCGGAGATTATGTATGGGAAGATACAGATGGAGATGGTATCCAAGACAATGATGAGGTTGGAGCCGAAGGCGTATTTATCAGATTGACGGATGGCACTGGTGCGATAGTAGATACGACAAGGACAGATATAAGAGGAGAGTATCGCTTCGATGGATTACGCACTGGAGAATATATCTTAGAATTCGAGCTACCGATAGACAGAGCAGCGACGTCTCAAGATAGCGGCAGTGATGATGATACAGATAGTGATATCGATGAAGATGGCGTCTCAGCTACCATAGTGATAGGGTACAATGAAGATGTAGATAATGTCGATCTAGGATTAGTGTCTAACACTGTAGCCTTCAGTTCGACTGTGGAGAATGAGTTGATAGCGAAGGTCTATCCAAACCCTACGATCAGATTCATAACGATAAGTACAGCTAATATCTATCAAGAAGATACAGAGCTTAAGGAGCTACATATATTTGATAGTCAAGGAGCATTAGTAAGATCCTTCACTGATCTCAAAACCTTCAAAAATGGAGGTGATAGAAATTATGAAGTAGATCTAGAAGGAGTACAAGCCGGTATCTATTATCTAAAAGCAAAAGTTGGAAAACTTACTTACAAGCAAAAATTGATATTGATAAATAATTAATAAAGAAAATTAATTAGGTCCACAAAAGAGCTAGATGAGAAATTGTCTGGCTCTTTTTCGTTTCTAAAGTAAATATTGAACCAAGCCTTAGGCATGTCAACAAGCATTATTTTCATCTCTGGCTTTCCATGCCTCTACAAGTATTTGTTCAAGAATATCGAGGTCAATGTCAGCTAATTTGTTTATGTAAAGACAGACTTTCCCAGTTTTATACTTCCCCAATTTTGATAGCAGTTTTTTCTGGATCTTGGAGTTGTTTATGACATAAAAAACTTGCCTAGTTTTTTGTGGTGAAAATGCGATCAATGGAGCATTGCCTTTGTGGCCACTCTCATATTCATATTGATATCGCCCAAATCCTATCAAGGTAGGACTCCACAATCGAGGTTTTAAGTTGGTTATTTTTTTAAGTAAGTCGAGAGATGTTTGTCCATCTTTTATCTTTTGCGCAGAGGGAAGCGAATTTATATATTGTACTACACTAAGTTTATTTGAAGTTGTTTTTTTTCTATCCATTTGATAGAATATCTATTTTAATTAGTGTCCACTTAATTCTATTTTTTAGCCTCTGTTCTCTGTTCTGAAGTCTAACCTCTGTCCTCTCACATCAAGATAGATATTTCGCAAAAAACCCAAGCATAACTTTATAAAACTCAAACTTGTTCTCCTCATTTGCAAAACCATGACCTTCATTATACTTGACCATATACTCTACTGGTATATTGTTTTCCTTTAGTGATCTTACGATCTGGTCTGACTCATCGATGTTTACACGTGGGTCATTAGCGCCTTGTACTACTAGCAATGGCACTTTTATTTTATCTACATGAAAAACCGGAGACGCTTCTGTCATTGCTTCTTTATCGCGCTCAGGATGTCCTACCATCTCATATAAAGTGTCCAGGTAAGGCTCCCAGTAGGGAGGAATCGTTTTCATGAATGTGAACAGATTAGATACCCCAACAAAATCAACGGCACAACAGTAAACATCTGGTGTAAACGTAATGCCAGCAAGAGTGGCATAGCCACCATAACTGCCTCCAAAGATGGCAACTTTATCCTTGTTTGCGATTCCTTCCTTGATGAGGTGGTTTACCCCATCAGTAATATCATCTTGCATTTTCTTGCCCCACTGTTTAAATCCTTTTTTCCAGAATGCTTTTCCATAACCTGTACTCCCTCGATAGTTCATTTGGAATACCCCATACCCTCTGCTTGTCATCAACTGTATGGCTGGATTGTATCCCCAACCATCCCGAACCCATGGCCCACCATGCGGATGTATAATGACAGGAACATTTTTTTGGTTGTTATTAGGTAAGCTTAGGTAACCATTTATTGATAATCCATCTCTCGTTGTGTAGGTAATAGGCTTCATCTCAGACATGTCTTCTTCATTGATCCAATCACTGATGTCGCATATCTTAGTTACATTATCTGTTGATCTTTCATAGAGATAGTAAGCTCCCAGCGATCTATCGCTATAAGATCTTAATATCCATTTTTCTTCTTCTTTATCTGTGCTAGCAGAATTTATTTCATAAGATCCAGGAATAAGTTCATGCCAGCGTTTTTGGAGAGCAGCTCGGTCATCATCCAAGAATTGTATGTGGCTTTTCCATGTGGTGTAACTTACTCCAGTAGCTTTCTTTTTTTTGCGTGACCACATAAGACTAGATGTATCTACATCATCATGAGAAAAAATAATTTCTCCAGTTTCCTTCTTCTCATGCATATCAAATTTGGTAAGGACGGTCTTATCTCTTCCAAGATTAGATACTACATAGAGGATATGAGAATCCTCAGCATCGAAATGTGCTGGCGAGATCTGCTCTGTGAAATCCGTAGTTATGATATCTCTGAATTCTTCATCCTCATGATCTCTGTAAAGCAAAGTGTGGTTGACCCCATCTGTAGTTCGCATAGCTATTCGTAGTCTTCCCTGGTTGTCCGTCATCCATCCTTCTAGAGGCTCAGCTGGGTTGTCATTAGTTGCTATTTTTACAAAATCACCATTCTCAATATTGATCTTGTAAGGCTCGAAGAGCATAGGGTTTTCTTTATTCATCCCGATGATCATGTGAGCATCATCATCAGGAAGTGAATCGATAAGGTTAATTCTTATTTTTTCAAAAGGCGTAAGGTCGATAGCGTTAGAGCCATCTCGGTCCACCGCATATAGCTTAAAGTTTTCATCGCCACCATCATCCTTGATATAGATAAGTCGATTATAATTAGCCCATCCAAATCCTGGGATATCCCTTTCTTTCTCAAAAGTGATCTGCGTAGTTTCTTCGCTACCAATTTTCTGAACAAAAATGTTTCTCCTTCGCTCATATGGTCCTAGAAATGCATAGTGAGTCCCATCTTTGGATATACTAAAATTGGACTTTTCCGGATTTCTAAAGAAATCTTCCACAGAGTACTTATGTTTCTTATTATCTGTTTCGATTAGTTTCTGCAGCTGCTCATCACTGCTTACAAGAGACGGATCTCCTGGTAAGTTCTTGTTTTCCATGCTAAATAGTTGATTCGGTCTTCACTTAGTATTTTACAAGTTCAATATTAATAAACTTTGAGGTTTTTGTAAGATTAAGTTGTCTTGTGTTATTAGGTATCTTATACTTTGATAATTTTAAATTGAGTGGTTCTAAAATTTTATAGAAAGTTGAAAATGTATTTTCCAAATAAGCTTGTATTTATTCTCGTAGTGCTTTGGTCATGTGGTGGACAAGATACTATTACAGACAGCTATGATGTGGTCGTCCTAGGTGCGGGTACTGGAGCGGTAAGTGCTGCCATACAGTCTGCCCGCAACGGATCTCGTACCCTATACGTAAATCCACTAGAATGGCATGGAGGTATGTTGACAGCTGCTGGTGTATCGGCCACGGATGGCAACCACAATTTGCCCTCAGGTCTATGGGCTGAGTGGAGGTCGCATCTTCGCAATTATTACGGGGGTGCTGATAGCTTATTTACAGGATGGGTAAGTAACACTATGTTTGAGCCCCATGTAGGACACCAGCTATGGGTCGATTTACTAGCAAAAGAAAAAAATTTGACCATCTACACGAGTACGGAATGGGATAACATATCCAAAATAGAGAAGGGCTGGATCTTACGTTTAAGACAACTCGATGCTTACGTAGAAGCAAAGATATTAATAGATGGCACTGACTTGGGAGATGTAGCAGCGGCAGTAGGGGTTAAGTATGATATCGGTATGGATGCTCGGTCTTACAGCCAAGAATCCATAGCTCCAGAAGTGGCGAATGACATTGTCCAAGACATGACTTATGTAGCTATCCTCAAGGACTATGGGCCAGGAATGAATAAAACTATTACAAAACCTCTTGACTATGATTCCTCAAGATACCACTGCGCTTGCCAGCATGATTGTGATAAGGAAGGAATCCATCCATGCAAGACCATGCTGGATTATGGGAGATTACCTAACGATAAGTACATGATCAATTGGCCTATCAATGGAAATGATTATAACGCAAATATCATAGCGCAAGATAAGACGGTACGTCAAGCTGTATATGAGAAAGCAAAGAAACAAACATTGGGTTTTGTCTATTACATCCAAACAGAACTAGGATATACTCATCTAGGCTTAGCAGAGGATGAATTCCCTACTAGGGACAAGCTTGCACTTATACCGTATCATCGAGAAGGGCGCAGGATCAAAGGAGTAACCAGATTCAATTTAAATCATATCATAGATCCGTTTAACTATCAATTATATCGTACAGGGATAGCAGTAGGGGATTATCCAGTAGATCATCATAATCACAAAAGCATCGACCCTCCTGTAATAGAATTTCCTAATATACCTTCATTCAATATCCCTGCAGGGTCTTTAATACCCGAATCGGTAGAGGATCTAGTGATCGCTGATAAGGCCATATCAGTAAGTAATATTGTAAACGGCTGTACACGGTTGCAACCATCGATCTTGCAAGTAGGTCAGGCAGCAGGTATGATTGCAAGCATAGCTGCCCAACAGAGCATATCACCTCGAGAAGTTGATGTCAGGGCAGTACAATCAAAACTTCTGGATAGTAATGTATTTCTGATGCCCTACCAAGATGTGGTGTTGGACGATCTTGGTTTTAAGTCCATTCAAAAGATAGGAGCTACAGGGATATTAAGAGGGGAGGGAATTCCATACAAGTGGGCTAATAAGACATTGTTTTACTCAGATAGTATAGTAAGTGTGCCTGATCTATTAGATGATCTTATTGATTACGATGAGAAGCTAGACAAAGTTGCCATAGGCCAAGTTCAATCCTTGAATAAAGTAAATGTAATTGATATGGTCCAGCAGATATCTTATTTACTACAAATACCTCTAAACCAAATCGACACATCTATGGTCTCTGATAAAATTACAAGAAGGGAATTAGCTATTATTCTTGATAAAAACTTAGATCTATTTGGCAAGCAAAAAATTGATCTTGAAGGCAAAAAGATAAATTAGGCAAACAATGAAGAAACATTAAAAAAAGCAACCCGATCGCCAATCGCTGATGGCAAGCAATCGTCTAAGCTTGCAGCTGAGATGCGATACACTCATCCAGCTTAGCACTAAGCCATCTTTATACGATAAGTTCATTGCATCGAGGCATTACTTGCCCGCCGAAAGGAAGGTGCCTCGACGATCCGTTAATTGTACTTGCCCAGTCGCCGAGGGCAAGCGATCGTCTCAGCTTGTAGCTGAGATGCTATACACTCATACCGCTTAGCCACCAAGCCATCTTTAAACGATAAGTTCATTGCATCGAGATTAAACCCCTTTGGAAATCAAAAGATCGATTTTGATGGGCACATAGTGAATTAGAATATTTAGTCTGCCTTTTTATATTCGTGGAGAATTTCTGTTTTGTTCTTGTATAGAATTCTATCTTTTAAGAACTCAAAGTAGTTATCCGATTCTGTTTTGTGTTTATATCTAAATTTGCTAGAAGCTATTTTGGTTAATTCTGTCGGTCTACCTTCATAGTCCTTATGAAGTAATTGAAGGAGATAAAATTTACCGTTTTCTTTTTCAACAATTCTTATCAATGCTCCATCGTGTGTTATAGATACTTGCTCTCCATTAACATCATAAGTTTTTAAAATATCATCTGCTTTCCAATGGGAGGTGGCGACTACTTTAATTTTATCAAGACTATCAATCTTAGCTTTAGCCTCTACTATTTGCTTTATCGATATCTTATCGTTCACTTCTACTTCGCAGGATGCTAACAATTCTTTTATAGGCATGGTCAGATAACGTTCGTCGTCGAATTTATAAAACTGCCTTAAAAAATAACTTCTAAGATCCAGCTGCTCGATCTCTCCTATTATGAAGCCTTTGCGTATCAATGGAAAACTCAATCTATCTGGTTCTTTAAATGAGTTATGTACCCAGACTAGCCACATTGCCTTAGCCGATTCTCCAAAATCTTTTTTAGTCGGATAACCAAACTTGTTGAAGTAATAAGAAACTGAGATCAGATGTTCGTAATCAAGAGAATCATTCGTTTCATTTCCTCTGTACTTTTGGTCTTCATCTAAAGTTTTTTGTAGGAAGGCTTTTCTGTCCTTACCGGTCTTTAGGTTTTCGATTTCGGTCTTGAGTGCAAGTGTATCTATTGCTTGAGCACAAGAAAGACTACAAGACAGGATAGTAAATAATAATACATTGAATGATCTCACAAGGAATCGATTAGGTATACAATAGTTGCATCCATATAACCCTATAGAAGTTTCCAAATTATTTACATTAGAAAATTTAACTAAATATTTAAGGCTCTTAGCAGATTTGATCAAACGCTTGCATGAGGTTCTGTGCTATCGCTTGTGCAGTATTACCCCGATTGCCGAGGGCAAGCGATCGTCTCAGCTTGCAGCTAAGATGCGATACACTCATCCCGCTTAGCCACCAAGCCATCTTTAAACGATTAGTTCATTGCATCGAGGCAATATGCCTCGACGATCCGTGACTTGTACTTGCCATTACACTCGTCCTGTTTAGTGCTTAGCTTTTCATCAACTAAGTTCATTGCGTCGAGGCATTATCTGCCCGCCGAAAGGAGGGTGCCTCGACAATCCACGATCAATTAAGCAAAGAATGAAAAAATAGAAAAGGTATAACCTACACATACCTTGATTTAGTTTGTTAAGTATCGGATCTCCTTACAATAAAGAAATACTAATAAAGATTATATATACAAGAAGTTTAATACTAAAAACAAATTAAAAAAAAGCTGCTTTGAATTTTAAAAATCTTGGAATTCTATTTCTAATATTGCTAACCTTTGCTTGCGAAAAAGAGAGCTTGTCTGAGTCTGAAAACTTACCAGAAGAAATGCAAGAAGAAATGGAAACAGATAAAACTTGTATCATCACTGAAAGAATAAAATTTACTACTGTTGTTAATAGTTCAACTGGAGAAAAAACGGAGACCATCGATACTTTACCTGTGAGGTATGATAATGAAAATAACATTGTTGCATATTATTATGACAACAATGACATTTTTTCAAAATGGGATACCATAATTTATGATTCTCAGAAACCTAAGTTTGTAAATAGATATAAAATATTTTCTGGAGAAAAAAATTTAGAATCCAGTACAGAAAAGTTCTATTATGAAAATGGTCTTTTACAAAAAGAAGTCAAAACTGAAGGTGATGAAGCTAGGACTATTTTAGTTATTGATTCATTTGCCTATGATGATCAGGTCTTGTCTAAGCGTTCCCGTATTCAAGAGAGCTATTCAGAGTCTAATTTAACTGGGCGGTTCAAACTATTTGAGGAAGAGTACGAATTTGAGGATGATAACCTAATTACCACTATAGGCAAACAATTCGACTTTTTTGATCTTACTAGAGTAACCAATACTTATACGACTACATATTCAAATTATACTACCTATAAAAATCCATGGTATAGATCACCTATCCCAGAACTATTTGTTATTTCGTTATCCAAAAATAGAGCCCTTAGAATAAAAACTTCGAGTACAAACGGATCCTTCAATTGCAGTGACTTTAGCGACGAGGGTGCAAATGAAAATAATTATCCAAATACGCAAGGGAAATACGAATGTTATTGAAAATTCCTATCTTATAAGTTAGCTACAAGATCAACCTTGATTATGAGAACATAGCAGATTGGCTCTAACAATACTCATCAAACGCCTGAGCTAGATTCTGCCCGATTGCCTGTGCAGTATTACCTTCGATGTGATGACGCTCTAGCATATGCACTAATTTACCGTCCTTAAAGATCGCCATAGAAGGAGAAGAAGGAGGGTATGGAAGGAAATAATCTCTCGCTCTATCTGTAGCTTCTTTATGTACTCCCGCAAAAACAGTATATGCATTTGTAGGTACTTTAGCATTTTGCATAGCTAGTTTAGCACCTGGTCTTGCATTGGCTGCAGCACATCCACAAACTGAATTCACGACTATTAGCATGGTCCCTTCTTTCTTAGCCATCACTTCATCTACCTGCTCTGGAGTATTCAATTCATTAAAACCAAAATCAGTAAGGTCTTTGGCCATAGGTGTAACAAGTTCTATTGGATACATTTTATATAACTTTTAATTAATATTATCTTTTTATTAATATGTTAAGTATTAAATTCACCTCGAATTTATGCATATGATAATTCAGAAACACGAATTTCTCGTTTTTGTTACGATAATCTTTCTTTTTTCTTGTACCAAGGATCAGTTAGTGCCAGTGGAAAGCGAATGTGATGGTGAGGTGACCTATGATGTGGAAGTAATCGAGATCATTAATACTACCTGTGCTTATTCTGGATGCCATGATGGCTCTGGAGCTGCACCTGGCGATTACCGTACTTATCAAGCGATGAGACCTTGGCTTACGCCCAACAAATTCGAAGACAGAACGATCATAGATAGAGATATGCCACCCAATTATGCCGATGGACCCACCTCACTGACGCAAGAGGAGTTAGATCTTGTGATATGTTGGGTATTAAACAATTACAATGAAAATTAAGTACTTATTAATTTATGGTCTAGTTTTTCTTATGAGCGGTATAAGCCTGCAAGCACAGGATGATGTAGTCGACGTAAAGCAAGACGAAAAAGTAGTCAAGACCTTCAAGGATACCAGGATCATTAATGCGCATTCGGTAGAGACACTAAAGGCGCATAAGTTGGACTTTAGGGTCGCACATAGATTTGGAGATCTGGCGGGAGATGCGGGAGGCTGGCCTACTTTCTATGGATTGGAGAATGCATCTGATGTGTCCATAGGATTTGAGTATGGAGTAACAGACAACATCATGATAGGCGTGAGTAGGACGAAGGGGTCGGGACCGCTAAAGCAAAATGTACTGGGATTGCTCAAGATCGCACTAATGAAACAAGAGATAAATGGTAATCTACCATTTAGCCTTACGGTTTTAGGAAGGTCATCTTATTCTACGATGCAGAAGAGTCAGACTGAAGGTGTATTGCATTTCTTTGATAGTGGTGCACATAGATTATCATATCATCTAGGCCTGTATGGCGCTCGTAAATTCGGAGACCGATTTTCTCTGCAAGCTAACGTTGCGTGGACCTACAGGAATATTGTAAACGATAATGACCTCAATGACCTAGTATCGGCAGGTGTGGCGATGAGGATACAGGTCACTAGAGCATTTGGCTTGATCATAGATACTACCGTGCCATTTTCTGGTCTACGTACTGCTGAGAATGGCTTTTATCCTGCTTTGGGAGTAGGTTTTGAGTTTGATACCTACGGAGGACACGTATTTCAGATTAATTTAACAAATGCAACAGGCTTAGAAGAGACTGATTATATACCTTATACACGTTCTAATTGGGGAGAAGGAGAATTTAGATTAGGATTCACCATATCGAGATTATTCTCACTTTAATAATATGAAGTACGCAGTTAGTATTTTTTTAGGTTTGTTGGCACTGATGATACCTTCATTAGTAATAACAGATACAGCATCTATAGTTGCCGATTCTTCTGTTGCTACACTACTGGAGCAAATGGGTGAGGATTACTCTTCTAAGAAGCCCAAGGACATTAAGAACGTATCTGCCAAAGTCGGTGAGGATATGGTTAAGAGAGGATTTTCTAAAATAAAAGGTCAGAAGAAATCAAAGCGTCAGAGCAAACATTTCGTATGTACATCGTGTCACAACATAGAACGCGAAGATCCTAACTTAGCAGTCAACGACCCTCAAGCAAGACTGATATATACTAATGAGAAAGGATTACCACTATTGCAAGGCACAACATTGTATGGCGCTGTGAATAGGGATAGCTTCTACAATGGCGATTACGAAAAGAAATATAACGAGCTAGTCAAGCCAGCAAGAAACGATATCAGAGAGGCTATACAATTGTGCGCTGTAGAATGTGCACAAGGAAGGAAACTCCAAGAATGGGAGGTAGAATCCATCCTGTCCTATCTATGGACCATAGACCTAAAAATGGCTGACCTCAATCTATCAGAAAAAGAGATCGTTATCGTCAATGAGGCAATAGGTCAATCTGATTCTATCGTCAATTCTACGAAGCAATTTGTCAAAGATAGATTTCTCACGGCCTCAGCTGCTACATTCGGGCTACCACCAGAGGATAGGAAAAAAGGTTACGAATTAGAAGGGAATCCAATGAATGGTAAACTGATCTATGATAATAGTTGCTTGCACTGTCATTTCAATATGAGGTACTCTTACTTTCATCTAGATAGTAAGAAGATGTCCCTTAATTATATGAAAAACAAAGCCGGGAAGTACAGCAAACACTCGATCTATCAGGTCATAAGATATGGTACTTATCCTAAGCCAGGCAAGAAATCCTATATGCCTCAGTATACCGAAGAGAAGTTAAGCGATCAGCAGGTAGAGGACCTCAGAGCTTATCTAATAAGAGGTGCTTCTTAGGCGTTGCTATGTAATCACCTGCCTGATTTCCATTAGTTAATGAACTGTGAATGCGTGCTATTAGTAGCTATTGTAAGCATGAAAGTCTGTAATGTTGCTAGAATTATAAATTGCTTTCCATGTCAAAAAGCCTGATTACTGTTCTCTTATTTTTTATTGGACACAGTATGTTTAGTCAGACAAGAGTCTTGCGTAATCCAGGAGGAGACAGATTAAGTTTCGGGACAGGCACAGAGAGGACAGCATCCATTTCTCATGGTGATATAGATGGAGATGGCGACCAGGACGTGATCATAGCCAACGGCAGACACTGGCCAGCTCAGAATGAAGTATATTTTAATAATGGCGCTGGTTCTTTTTCAGTATCGCGAGCTCTTGGAGTGTATAAGTCGACCAGCTATGCAGCGGAGCTAGGTGATCTAGATCAGGATGGAGACTTGGATATCGCTATCGGTAATGATAGAGCACCCAATAGATTATTCTTTAATGATGGGCGCGGACAGTTCGAAGAGAAGGGTGGATTTGGTAATCAAAATAGTCCGACCCGAAATATTACCCTTGGAGATATAGATGGCGATATGGATTTGGATATCATAATCACGAATAGGGGGCAAGTGAATGAGATATGCCTCAATGACGGAGCGGGTAATTTCGAGGAGATCAGATATTTTGGGGAAGAGGACGATTCTACTATTGATGTAGACTTATATGATATTGATGATGACGGCGATAAGGACTTAGTCCTAGCTAACCGTGATGGGCAACAAAATTATATCTATCTCAATGATGGATTAACTTTCAAATCAAAAATATCGTTTGGCACTGGGGATGATGAGACTCGCAGCGTAGCTATTGCAGACCTTAATAGAGATAGTCATCCAGATATTGTTACTGCTAATATTAGAGAACCTAATAGAATATTTTTTGGAAATGGCGAGCAGAGCTTTACTGAGCAGCTGGTGTTAGATACGGTCAGTGATGCTAGTTATTCGATGGATACAGGGGACTATGATGATGATGGCGATATAGATATTCTGATAGGTAACTATGGCTCACCTAATGTGCTTTATAGCAATGATGGTTCGGGCAAGAGTTTTACTAAGATACTGCTGAGTGATAAAGAATTTAATACCTATGACATCAAGTTTGCAGATATCAATAATGATGGCTACCTAGATGTTATAGAAGCCAACTCGGATGGGCGCAATGTTTATTATCGTAATGTATTAAGGAAGGAGTAGTAGATATACTTCTAATTAAAAAAAATAAGTATTATAGTTGTTTTACTAACTCAAGTTGAGCGTATTTTTTTTCAAGTACTTCTTTGTAGCTAGATTTCATTTCATCTGATAAAAATGATTTATCTAGCCAATTATTTGCAAGTGATTTGTTTTTCACCAAGCGCTTAAAAGTACCTTCTATTTGCTTTTTGTTAAGTTCTAATCCAAAGCCTAGTTTTTCAAAATCGCTTCGCTTTATCTTTTTCTTTTTTCCATTGAGTGTCAGCGCTAATTCTTCTTTATCCTCAGGGAGGACTATTGTTACATTCAGTAAGTCATATGCAGGAGCTAATGCCCAACCTGTACTTGTTTCTATCATTGAGAAATTTTTCAGGTGCATATCGTTGTTTCCGGTTAGGAATGAAAACAAAGCCAATTCAAAGTATAAAAGTTTGTCTAACACAGTATTTGCAGAGTACTTGTGGAGTGCTTTACCAATTCTTTCCATAGAACTTCTATACTTATCGTATGCCTCAGTTATTTGGAACATGTCGAGCATGTGTATCTTTTCGCCTTCTCTAGTCCTATCTATCCTTTTTGTGATATAGGATATCTCTCCAGAAGCTAGCCTTATCAAAGAAGATGGTACTACTTTGATACCAAAAGCCTCAGCAATTCTCATGGTGACGTGTTCATTTTCTGGCATCTCGACAAACGCATCTGAAGGAGGCTTAAATATGTATTGCCCTCCAAGGGCATCGATAACGGTCAGACGAGGATTTGATCTTTCCTTGGTTGCCTTTATGAGTGACATCGATAGTTTGGGTTGGACACCAGGTATAGTAACACTTCTCTCTATCACTTTTTTAGCTAGCTCGTCCATTTGATTCAGTGTGTACTCTATTACAGGTGGTTGAGATACACCAAAAAATTCCTGCTGACACCTCGCATGGAAGTCATGATCTTTATCAACGGGTTCATAACAGTAAAGACATTTATCCTTCATCTTCTGTGGGGATTGGTTTTACACTTATTGCACCTATGCAGTTTTGACAACAAGCTAGCAACAAACCCATCCTGTCATTGTGCTTTATTTTCCAATTTTCGGATGCTATATCTAGTAACCACCCCTCAGGTATCAAACCTTCAAAGAATGGGAATAGTCGTTTCTCTTTATAGATTATTTCAGATACTGGCAGACTAAATGTTATGAACTTATCAGCATGATCATTCACATATTGTTTATCATATTCAAAAGTGAATTCACCATCATTTGTTTCTGATAGGACTCCAGCTAGATGGTCTTTATAAAATACATTTCCCTGCCTCATTTTATAAGTCTGTGGTTTTGACTGGTGCCAGCTCATGACCGAACATTCTCAGTACTAAGTTTACTTTAGACAGATTAAGATTGGTTTTCCCTTGCTCGATCTTACGCACTACAGTAAGCGCAACTCCTGCTCGTTCTGCAAATTCTTCTTGCGTTAGATCGACCTCTTTTCTCCTTGCTTTTACAAATTTTGCCAAGTAATTCATTATATGTATTTAAATATAAAAATACGATATTATTTAAAATTATACGTAATTAAATATAAAAATAAAATACTAATGAAATTATATGTAATAACAACTATAAATACACAGCGCTATACAGTTATATGTATAAGCATATAATTGTGGTAAAATATCGAAATAGCAAGTTATTTTATAAAAATAACTACAGCGCTCATAGGAATTTACGAAAGAAAACTTATGAATATAGAAAGGTCAAAATACCCGATCAAATCTTCTTACTAACAAACGGCGTAAGCGTGTAGCCCTTATCCTTAAGAAGATTAATCACCCCAAATTCACCGCCGAGGTGTCCCGCACCTACAGCAAAGAAGGTAGGTTGTACAGCCATAATATCCACCATCTGAGGTATCCAGTTCTTATTTCTACCAACGATAAGAATATCATCGTAGCCTTCTAGACCTCCTTGCTCAGCGGCAAACATCTCCTGCATGGCATTGAGGTCTTGAGCCTTATAAATATCCACCATCTGCTTAAATTGGTCCGTACCAGTATCTCCAGATTGAATACTTTCTACTAGCATCTCAGCTTGCGCTTTATAAGGGATACTATCGAAGACACTCATCTGAAAATCAATTGTCTCCAGTCCTCCCATAGGCATCTTGGAGTCCTTGGCCATCTCCATGAATTCCATTTCATAAGATTTTATCTTACCAGACTGCATCGCCATAGGGTCCATATCCCCAGATGCAAATACAGTCAAGAACATAGGCTTGATCCTTTCAAAGAACATTAGCGGAAAGCCTAATTTCTTGAAGTGATCACCGACCATCGAATATTCTTCTTCGGAGAGGAGGTCTTTTAGCGTGAGGTTATCTTTCATAAACGCCTTCTGCATCAGGCTCATGGCATTACTCATGTCACTCATGTCCTCCATGTTGATCTCAAAGACCATTTTTTCGCTATCCTCTATTGCACCGAGTGTTCCTTCTGGTAGAAAGAAATCATCCTTGTCTATGATGTGTATCGTGCCATATAGAAAGGATGGCTTGGTCAGTTTATTACCACTGATCTTCCATAGTAGTGCATTGGCTAGCTTTTCGTCTTTTAGCTCTTTGACTATTGCTGTGGAAGTATCCTCCATCTGAGCCTTAGAAGTCTTGCAACCTGCGAGCAGAGATAGGACCAAAACAGTACTCAATAGGTATTGTAGAGGCTTAATAAACTTGATCATATGATAGATTTTGAAAATATTTTGTAATATACTTTGAAGTGGATCAACAACATGATTTTTAATTCACTTCTTTATAAACGGTGGTGATAGGGTAAAGAGTTCATATGGGAGTCAAGATTAACTAAGAGATCGCTGACGATTTACCTCGTATAGTATGATACCCGTAGCGACGGACACATTGAGAGAATCCACTGCATCACTTTGAGGAATCTTGAATAGCTCATCACTGACCTTTATCACGGTATTGTCTACACCGTGATCTTCTGAGCCGATGACCAGTGCTGTGGGGATGGTCAGGTCTATATCAGATATATTCTTTGCATCGCGCAGTGTCGAGCTGTACGTAGCGATACCACTATCTTTCAAGAATTTGATGGCATCTACAAGGTTTGACATACGGCAGATAGGGATGTCTAGTACAGCTCCAGCGGAGCTTTTGATCGCGTCCTTGTTGATAGCCGCCGTCCCCTTAGAAGGTATGATGATGGCATGTACGCCTAGTGCTAGTGCTGATCTGGCAATCGCACCAAAATTACGGACATCGGTGATATGATCCAGAATGAGTATCAGCGGTGTCTGGTCAGACTCATAGATATGCGGTATGATATCTTCTATCTTCTGAAAAGAAATAGGAGAGGTGAGCGCCACCAACCCTTGATGATTCTTGTTATTGGATAGTTTATCAAGTTTATAGTTATCTACTCTCACCAAGGGTACACCAGCTTCATTTGTCAGTTTCCTGACATCGATCTCTGTCGTTCCTTTAAGCGTTCGTAGGATAAATACTTTTTGGACGGGTTTACCATTTTGTAGTAGTTCTATTACGGGGTGCTTACCGATCACGATCAACTGTTCATTGGACTTTTTACCTTCTTTTTCTCTCATGCGAAGTACAAAGGTACTAGCTTTTAAAGGATAATATCTTCACCATATCTTTCAGAGAAAGAGGTGTTTCAGGAATTTTTTATAAATATACCAGTACAGAAATATGTCTTGTAGCTTAATAGTTATATAAATGTCCATAAAAGTGGTTCAATAGAGACTTCCAATTAATGTATTTTAGAAGCTTATATGATAAACGTTATGTTGAAAAAGAATCTGATACTAAATCTGCTGATCTGCTTGATAAGCTATAATGTCGCAGCCCAAAAAACTGATAATACTAGTCTCGTCAAGAATTTACTGCTAGAGCAGCAAAAGGAGTGGGGACTTACCGACAGCGATATTAAAGAATTCGTGATCACGGATGCATACACTTCTAAGCACAATGGTGTGAAGCATATCTACATCCAGCAATTGCACAAGGGAATTCCAGTTTTCGGAGCGATTACAAATTTTAATATCAAGGATGGTAGATCTTTGCTGTCGAGCAGTAATCACATCCAAAATTTACGATCAAAAGTAAAGACAGAAAAAGCTCAGATATCACCTGCTCAAGCGCTGGAATATTTAGCTAAGGAGCTGAATATAAAATATAACGAACTGCCTTCTTTACAAAAGAAGGCTGGTCAAAATAAAAATACTTTCGCGCAAGCAAGTTTCACTAAGTCAGAGATCCCAGCGAATCTAGTTTACTATCAGGACAGACAAGGTGATGTACATCTAGCATGGAATGTAGAATTGCAGATGAGTACGACTGCTGATTATTGGAATGGGCTCATAGATGCTAGCAATGGCAAACTGCTCAAGAATCACAACCAGACCTTGTATTGCAAATTTAGTGAAGATGCTTACGGAAGAACGGGTACGTGCAGTGATCATGCTCATGATCACAGTCATTCACCATCGCACATATCTCCTACTGAGTATAGTGCGGCAGATGGTGCTAGATATCGAGTCTTTCCAATGCCTGTAGAGAGTCCTATTCATGGTAATCAGG
>ENA-ORXT01000989-ORXT01000989.1-marine-metagenome-genome-assembly--contig:-NODE-989-length-40650-cov-5.502822_pt1 | contig 40650 bp, 30 predicted proteins | sample MGYA00237868_ERZ511482 | MGnify/ENA metagenome assembly ERZ511482 | reverse complement strand
CGTCGCTTCGCTCCTCCCCGGACGAGGAGGGACCCTCGTCCCTACCTCAAGGCAAGCCGTTTTGCGATCGCCTCAAAGGCAAGGTAGGGTCGATCCGGTTTAATCCCAGAGGAAGAAATCCCGCCCAGAATCCTCGCCCCCCCCCACTAACCAAGCGCCATTGCTCGTAGGGAGCGCTACACTCGCGAGCACATTCTATAATGGCAGGCAGACCTACCTCCATCAAGACTCACGTGCAGAACACAGACTCTTCACGATTCACAGAAGATTAACTTTCAAGCCAACCCAAGCAGACAGAGTGACGGTGAAGTCTTCCTAAAACCCTTCCCAGCGATCTGACCACCCCGATTCGCCGACCTTTTTCCCAACACTCCAAAACCTCAGACACTATGAAATCACCAGCTTGCTTGTTGGCCCTGACCACGATCGCCCTCCTGTTCCTTCCCTTTGCCGCGCCGGCCCAAACTGGCGCCGTCACCAAAGCGGACGAATATCTCACGATTGTCTCTACCTTCGGGGAGAAACTCGAGGCCAAGATTCTTGATGCCTCGGATACCGCCGTCCAGGTGAAAACGAAGGCGGGGCGAGAGGTCAGCATTCCCATGGAGCGAATCAGTGAGGCATCCAAGACCGATGTCGCGGCCTGGAAGAAGGAAGATGCCAAATCGCGGATTCCCTGGTTGGAACTGAAGGTCACCAACCTCAGACGGGACGGCAAGGACGGCTCCGATTACGACAACCGAAGTCAGCGCGTCCTGCTTGAGCTGGAACTCGAGAACCGCGAGCGGGACTTTGACGTTGAGGGTGCCACCATGACCATCGTGGCGCTCGCCAAGAGTGTCCGCGACAAGAGGCTCGGGTGCTGTCTGAAGGAGACTGCGGAGATTGACCTTCCCGCGAACCGCACTGCGGAATTGATGACCAAGAAAGGCACGGTCCGCTACGACAACAACGGATCCGCCAACTTCGGCTTCAAGTACTACGGCTACGCAATCTTCGTCACCAACGCGGCCGGCAAGGTCATCTATCGTCAGTACCATCCCGAGAGCCTCGAGGACTCCGGAGATCTTCTCCTTCAGGCAAAAGCGGGGTACTACATCGACAAGGAGTTCAAGCCCACCAAGGAAAGAAGCTCGTATCTTGGGAGCCGCTGATCGGTCTCTTTGGGAGAGCTGAGAATCAGGAAGCGTATCCTGACCATCAAGGCAGGAGCATCCCTGCATGATTGACTTCCCAGGTTGGTCCATGAAACGATTCTGGATGCGCTGGCTTCCTCTCGCCCCTCTCCTGTTGGTCGCCTTGGCAGCGACTACCGCCCTCAGCCAGGAGGAGTCGCTGGATCCGTATGAATGGACCATCGAGACCTATGCATTTCCTGCCCGCGAACTCATCTTTGGCTTTGCCTCGGAGGAACGCGGCGCGCTCCGGCCGCCACCACTTCCAGGCGAGGATGCCGGGGTCGAGGAAATCCGGGCTTTCATCCGGCAAAGTTCGAGTGTCACGGTCCACTACCTTGAGACGCAGGGACTCTCGCTTCCCAAAGGGTCGCTTCTTGTCTTCGATCCGGAGTCTCTCACCCTCGCTGCCCGGCTGCCTCGGATCGCCCAGTCTTCGGTCTCTTTCAGTGCCGATGCCCTCACCGCGCGGGTCCCGAAGTACCTCGCCTTCGATCACCAGGTCGTCGAAGCCCCAGCGAAGGAAATGCGTGCGCTCCTGGCTGAGCATTCCGGGAGCGCCGACCACACGGAGTTCCTCCGCAGCCTCGAAGAGGGCAACGGCGAGACGATGTCTTCGATGCGAATCGAGACTCGGAGTGGTCAGAGGGCCAGCCTCGAGCAGGCGGAATCCCACGCCAGGCCGGTGGAACTGACGATCGACGAGGCTGAACAGGCCAGCTTCGTGACCGAGGAGGTCAACGAGGGAACCATGCTCGAGCTCGATCCGGTCCTCGGTGACGATGGCAGCATTATTGACCTCTCCATCAGTCTAGAGCACCACTACGCACCCGCCGAAAGGAGACAGGAACCCTTGACCCAGCGGTCTGGGAAATCGGTCACGATGTCGGTGATCGACACTTGGCATGCGAGACTGACCACCGCGATCACCATGCGAAACGGCACCTCCCAGCTCCTCGGCGTCTGGAGGCCGACACGGTACACGGGCAACGAGGAGAGGGACGTTCTTCAGGCCGCTTTCCTGACTGGAGACATGGTCGAGGTCCTACCCCTTCCGAACCCTGTCCTTGCCGAGCTGCTTGAGAAGCATGGCGATGCCGTGCTCGCCGTCCCCGCCGGCGACCCCACCTTCAAGAACGAGGCAGAGGAAATCCCCGAAGGAATGATCGTAAGACGGTTTCGCATGCCTCCCGATTTTCTCACACGACTCGGTTCGGGTGGAGGCGGGGCCGCCGTCGATGATCCATTCGCACCCGACGTCGGATTTGAGCCTCGTTTCACCATCCGCGCCACGGCCCAGGACGTTCTCGAGTCGATGGGCGTCGACTTTCCCGAGGGATCTTCGGCCAATTATCTGGCAGCCAAATCAATTCTCGTGGTTCGCAACACGCCGGAGCAAATCCGGCTTCTGGAGGCGATCGTAACGGATAGCCTTGCGAGAGCGCCGAAAGCCATCGTTATCACGGCACATGTGGTCGAGGCGCCGACCGACCTGGTGCGTCAAGCAGCCAGGGAAAGCCGACCGCTTGCGAACCATGAAAACATCTGGACCGAGATGCAGAAGGCCGAAGGGGTGAAGATTCTCTCTACCAACTGGATTACCACGCGCAGCGGTCAGCGCTCCAAAGTGGTCGCGGGGCGTGAGCACATGCACCATGTGGCGGCGAGTCTTGGTACCCCCGCAGCAGCCGGAAACAAGGCACACGGTTCCTCAATCACCAGAGAAACAGATGTCCAGCATGTCGGCACCCAACTCGAGGTCGATCCTGTCCTCGGCGATGATGGAGTTACCATCGATCTCAGTTTTCGGCTCGAGTACGACTACGCACCTCCCTCCCTTGAGGGCCAAGCCGTCGGGGACGGCGGGGAGCAAGAGATCGCGGTGGATGCTCGGACCACGACCTTCTCGGAGGCACGGCTCACCACCGCCGCGACGATGCGCAGCGGCAGCATTCGCATGATGGGGACCTGGCATCCCAAAAAGGGCGGCGAAAAGGTCATGCAGGCCGTCTTTGTCCGCGCTCAAGTCGTGAACGTCATGCCTGAGGTCGAGTAAGCTCGGAGCGTAGCTAGACCCTGTCGATTCCCTGCTGATCCCGGCGATAGAAGTCGTCCACGGCCTTGAGAGCAGAGCTCGCATGGTCACCCCAGTGCTCGAAATAGGAACGCACCAAGCTCGCGAGCGCCTGCTCAGTTCGACCGGCTCGATGTAGATGGAGCCCCTGCCACAGGTGGCCGTAGATGTCCGCAAAATCGTCGCACAGATCGCCCATGCCCGGCTTGACCATCTGGTCCGCGTCATGGGAATCCAGTACGGTCCCGTAGTACTGGAACGGCAGGTCTGCGAATCTACGGTGATCTTCCACCCACTGTTCGTGACTGCGTCTTGGGGCTTCTTCCTCGGGATGATTTCCTGCTCGACACCCTTCCAAGAAGGGGATCGAGGTCATCAGCGCGAGCAGCCACTGCCGCCCCTCGACTAGCTCATGCTCTTCGCCCTCCGCCCATCGGCAGAATTGCTCGACGTTCTGCAGAAAACTCTCTGCCGCGAGTGACATGACGGAGCAGCCTCGGCCTCCCCTACTTCGTTGCGCCTTCCAGAGCCACGACGATGACAAGCTTGCCGTCGCGCCAGTTGGGGCCGCCGATAAAAAGCGGGCGTCCGGGCATGAGAACAGGATCCGTCTTGAGGATGACCTCGTCGTCGCGCCAGACCTGAAGATGGAGTTTCATCCCACCGCCTTCGGCAGGACCTTTGGAGTCGATCTTGAGGAACAGATCGCGGCTTGGGACCACCCAGGTCTCGTACTGCTTGAATAGCGACTGACGGTGCTCACCGAGTAGCTCGAACTTCTGAAAGGCGGGGAAAGCCTTGCCGAGACGAGGCACCATCTTTTCGAAAGTCGTGGCGTCCGTGCCCGGATTTACCGGTTCGGAATCATCGCTGGTGTTACTCGCCTCGCCCGGCTTGCTCAGGACCAGTGCCCCGTAGATCCGGCCCTCGCTTTCCTTGTTCGTGCCTGCGGCGGAACTCTCCTGAGCGAGCGCTGCAGAAGACACGCAGACGGCAGCAAGAGCGAGGGCGAGGGCGCCGAGGCGGAGCATGGACGAGCGGAGCATGAGAGGGAGGCGGTGAACGCGCTTCGTTGGCTAATTGACGAGAGCACCGAAGAAGTCCGGCGCTTCGCCGGGAGCGGCGACGAGAGTCATGAGGATCTCGCCGTCCGGGCCGCTCAACTGGTGGGCGATGCGGCTTCCGCGGAGACCCTCCACGGGATAGCTGGCGAGGGTCTGGCCGCTGATCTCGCGATCGGCGGGAAAGGCTTCGAGACCGACCAGGTCGATCACGGTGGCTTCGGCCTCTTCCGAGTACCAAGTCTTCACCTGCACGGTAGAGGCAGGAGCGTAGGCGGAGGCGATGACAGCACCACCGGAGTGCGCTGCGGATCCCCCACCCTGCAGGGCGAGGAAGGCAGCGACGGCGCAGGCCGTCGCGGCAGCGGCCCACGGAAACCAGCGGAAGAAGCCGCCCGGTCCTGCGGCGGCAGGGGCCGTCGATCCGGAACCTTCGGCGGCGGAACCTGAGGATGCCGGGGAAGCCTCGTGGAGCTCACGCGCTTCATCCCTCTCGATGCGGCGGATGATCTGGCTGTTGAAGAAGTCGGGATACTGGGGCTCGACCTTTTTCGGCAGTTCGGCTTTCAGCATCGAGGAGAGAGCCTCGATCGAGCGCAGCTCGGCTTGAGAAACCTCATCGAGTTCGGGTGCAGAGACACCTTGCTCGAGCTCGCCGTCGGCGAGGCGGTGCAGAAGTTCTTCGTTTTCGTTGGGATCGCTCATGTCGCGGATGGTCTGGGGTTGAGAAATGGGGGTGAGAAAATTCGGGAGGGGGCGAGTTACAGGGTTCTGTCCAGATTCTGGAGGTCGGCTTGAAGCTTCTTGCGAGCGTAGTGAAGGCGCGACATCACGGTGCCGAGAGAGCACTCGAGAGTGTCGGCGATCTCCTGATAGCGCATGCCTTCGACGTCTTTCATGAGGACCACGGCCCGGTGGTCCGGCGAAAGCTTGCCGATGGCTGTCTCGAGTCGGTCGCGGAGTTCGCTACGCTCCATGCCCTCGTCTGGCTGCTCGGCCTTTCGAGGGGACGTCTTGGAGTCGGGATCGATGCTGGTGCGCTCGAAGGTCTCGTCGAACTCGACGCTTCCCTCGATTTTCCTCTTGCGAAGCCAGTCGTAGGTGACGTTGTGCGCGATCCGGTAAAGCCAGGTGTAGAAGCTGGAGCGTCCCTCGTACTTCGGGAGTGCCTTCCACGCCTTCACGAAGGCGTCCTGGGACAAGTCCCAGGCGTCGGCATCGTTTCTGACCATTCGAAGTATCATTCCGTGGATTCGGGATCGGTAGCGGATCACGAGCTCATCGTAGGCCCCGAGGTCACCGCCCTGGCAGCGTGTGACCAGTTCTGCGTCTTCGGTGGAATCGGTGTTCTCGTGAGGTTCGCTCAAGGAATGGACGAGGTGGGGATGAAAAGTATTCGAAGGGAAAGAGAGAAATCCTTTCCGCTCGGAAGCTAGCCGAGGAAGAGCGAGTGGAAAGGGCGAACCGCGGCCTGATTTTTACGGCAAATTTTCAAAATCGGTTGATCAGGGCGCCATTTCCCGTTTGCGCAACGGGTGGGCCGTGCGGAGGGTGACCTTTCGGATGTCCGAACTAAATCGGACCTCTCTTTCCTCTTGAAAACCGACCTCCATCTTCGCGAATGGCTCGCGCGCTTCTTTGCGGGCTCCGAGGATCTGGAGCGGGCGGGATTCTCCAGAAACAGTCTCACCAAGGGCCGGGTTCTGAAGCAGCTGGGAAAAGCCCGGATCGTGTTGAGCAACGCCAACGAGCGCATTGCGGGGATCATCGGGACCGTGGACGACCCGGTCGCCAAGCGCCGGGCCGACGTGTCGATTGATTTCGAGGATCGCGGAGAGAAACTTCCTCGGATCTCCGCGCGAGCCTCGACCGAATCGACACCCTTGGGACCCTGTGTCGCCGCCCTTCTCTACCAGGCAATGGGTGACGTTTCCGAGCAGGAGGCCGAGCCTGAGTGGTTCTCCGAACTGGCCCCCAACCCAGCTTCCGCTGAACAGGCGACCACGGATCTTCCCGACGACGAGCCGATCGACTGGTGGCAGTTCGAGTGCGGCGTGGTCCTCGGCGGCCAACGGATCAACCTGCTCCCGGGCATCGTCACCTACCTCCGCTCGCAGCCCGAAGACTTTGCCCAGCGCTCGCTCTCTCCCAATTCACCCTCCATCGACATCTCGCTGGGAGAGGGTTTCGGAACGGTGGCCGTGCCCGCCGATCGATTTGACCGCATCATGAGCGTGCTTGGCGACCTGCTGAACGGAGGGTTGCTCGAAGAAGACGGATCGCTTCGAGTTCACCGGGTCGATGCCGAGCACATCCACCGTGAACCGCGCTTCCTCACGACGGCGCCGGAATACGTCTTCCACGCGGACGAGGACATCCGTACCTTTGAGCAGGGCTCCTCTGCCGAGGCTCCCAAAGGCTTCCACGCAACGCTGCGACCCTATCAGGCGGAGGGGGTCGCATGGCTTCAGTTTCTGAGGAGAAAGGACCTCGGCGGGGTGCTCGCCGACGACATGGGCCTGGGCAAGACGATCCAGACGCTCTGCCATCTTCTGCTTGAGAACGTCGAGGGCCGGGCCGACCTCCCCTGCCTCATCGTGGCTCCCAAGTCGGTCGTCCCCAACTGGGAGGCGGAGACGAAGAAGTTCGCACCTTCCCTCAGCGTGCTCGCCCTCCAGGGAGAGTCGCGGCAGAGGAAGCGCTATCATGCGGTGATGCCACACGCGGACCTGGTCGTCACGTCCTACCCGGTTCTGCTCCGTGACATCGAGGTTCTCTCGGCGCAGCCCTTTCACGTGGTCGTGCTCGACGAGGCACAGACGATCAAGAATTCGCGGGCGAGGGTCTCCAAGGCCGCCTGCCAACTGGAGAGCCGTCACCGTCTATGCCTCAGCGGCACGCCGCTGGAAAATCACCTCGGCGAACTTTGGTCACTCTTCGAGTTCCTCATGCCGGGCTTTCTCGGCAACAAGGACGCCTTCGACAGCAGATACCGACGGCCCATCGAGGAGGACCGCGACGAAGCCGCCCAGATGCGCCTTGCGGAGCGAATTTCACCCCTCGTCCTACGCAGGACCAAGGCGCTCGTGGCAAAGGATCTTCCGCCGAAGACGACGCTCATCGATCCGGTCGAACTTACCGACGAACAGATGGACCTCTACGAGGCGGTGCGCGTTTCCGTCAGCCGAGAGCTGCGCAAGGCCATCGAAGAGCAAGGCTGGAACAAATCTCAGATCCTCGTGCTTGATGCCCTGCTCAAGCTCCGCCAGATCTGCTGTCATCCCGGCCTGCTCAAGTTCGACGCCGCTCAGAAGGTCACGCGCTCCGCCAAGCTGGAAGCCTTCGTGGACAAGTTCGCCCCAATGGCTCGGACGGGAAGCCGGATCCTCGTCTTCTCCCAGTTTTCCACCATGCTCGGAATCATCTCCGACACGCTCGAGAAAGAGGGAATTCCACATCTCATCCTGACAGGCGACAGCAAGGACCGCGGCGAGCTCTGCAAAAAGTTCCAATCGGGAAAATGGCCGGTTTTCCTGATCTCACTTCGAGCCGGAGGCACGGGGCTGAATCTCACGGTCGCCGATACCGTCGTGCACTACGATCCCTGGTGGAACCCCGCGCTCGAGGCCCAGGCAACGGACCGTGCCTACCGGATCGGCCAGAAGAATCCGGTCTTCGTACACAAGATGATCTGCTCCGGCACGATCGAGGAAAAGATCGTGCTCCTCCAGCAGAAGAAGCGCGCTCTTGCGGACGCTCTCCTCGAAGGGACACCGACGAAGCTCGACTTTACGGAAGAAGAACTCGGCAATCTGCTCGCGCCGATTCGAGCCAGTTCGTAGAAAGCGGATGGCCGTTTACCGAATCCCTCCCCCTACTCGTCGACCGCCGTGTCGGGGTAGGAGCCGAGCACCTTCAGCATCGAACAGTGCTGCTCCAGACGTCCAAGCGTTTCGACGACCGGTCCTTCCTCGCAGTGTCCGATGAGATCGACGAAGAAGAAGTACTCCCAGTCTTTTCTCTTGGACGGGCGACTCTCGATTTTCGACATGTTGATGTTCAGATCATGGAACGGCTTCAGGGCCTCGAAGAGAGATCCGGGCCGGTCGCTGACGGAGAACACGATGGAGGTGCGGTCGTTTCCTGTCGGCGGGCAGGTCTTCTCTCCGATCACCAGGAAGCGGGTCGTGTTGGTGGCCCGATCCTGGATCGAGGTCTCAAGGAGCGTGAGCCCGTGAAGTTCGGCGGCGAGTTCACCTCCGAGAGCGGCGGCGTTTTCCTCGGCGGCCGCGAGCTCGGCGGCCCGGGTCGTGCTGCTCACTTCGACAAGATCGGCGTTCGGAAAGTTCGCGTGGATCCAGTGGCGACACTGGCCGAACACCTGCGGGTGGGAGAAGAGCTTGGTGATCTTCTCACGAGGTCCCTTCGCCATGAGCGCATTCTCGATCCGCAGCAGAATCTGGGCGCAGATGTGCAGGGGCGAGTCGGCAAACAGGTCGAGGGTGTGGTTGACGGCTCCCTCGGTCGAGTTCTCGATGGGAACGACTCCGTAGTCGGCGTGGCGACGAGCGACCTGATCGAATACCTCTGCGAAGTTGGGCTGTGCGACGTATTCGACGCTGGCTCCGAACTTCTTGATGGCGGCCTGGTGCGTCCAGGTTCCTTCGGGGCCGAGGTAGGCAATTTTTAGATCCTCCTCGAGCGCGAGGGCTGCCGACATGATCTCGCGGTAGATGGCGCGGACCGACTTTTCAGGCAGGCGTCCATCGTTGTACGACATGAGGCGCTGGAGAAGCGCGTCCTCGCGCTCGGGAGCGTAAATCTGAAGGCCATCCTTCTTTTTCACGAGGCCGACTTCGTGGACCAGGTCGGCCCGGTCGCTGAGCAGTCTCATCAGATTCTCGTCGAGGCTGTCGATGGCCACGCGCAGTTCGTCGAGACTGCGAATCGGCTGAGAAGGTTCGTCGGCGCTCATTTCTCCTCCTCCTCGGGATCGGCTTGATCTTCTACATTTTTGGCTTCGGATTCTTCCCCGGCAACCAAGGTTTCGGACAAGGTCATCTGCTCCTCGCCGGACTCTTCGGGTTCCTCGATTCCCGTGGGAAGCTCGATCCTGCCCAGTTCCTCGGAGTTGGGCAGCTCCTTCACTTCCTGAATTCCAAAATGCTCGAGGAAGCTGTCGGTGGTCTCGTAGAGCATCGGGCGCCCCGGGAGCTCGGCCCGGCCGGCGAGTTGAACAAGCTCTCTCTCGATCAGCTTCTGGAGCACTCCATCGACGGCGACTCCGCGGATCGCCTCGACGCTGGCCTTGGTGACGGGCTGGCGATAGGCGATGATCGCCAGAGTCTCGAGAGCGGGGGCCGAGAGCCTCTCGGCCTTCTTCTCCGGAAAGAGGTGTCGCACCCATTCCGAGTAGTCGGGTCGTGCGCAGATTTTCCATCCGCGGGGTCGCTCCACGAGAGTGAAGGCTCGGCCTTCCTTCTCGTAGGTCTCTACAAGTTGATCGATGGCACCGGAGACCTCGGGCGTCTTGGTTTTGGCAAAGGCCTGCATGATCTCGTCCTCTGAGTTCTTGGCAGCGTGGCGGACGACACGCGCCAGTTCCTCGGTGCCAATGGCATCGGGGGACGCAAAGAGAAGAGCTTCGACTATGGTGACCAGTTCCATGGGATGGAGGGTCGGGAGTCTAGTAAAGGGGTCGCCGAAGCGCAAGTGGCAGCGCAAGCAGCTAGACCTGACCGCGGCGGTAGAGAAAAATCGGCCCGAGAAGCTCGATTTGTTCGACTCGGAAGTGGTTCAACTTAATCAGCTCGAGCAGGGCCAGGAAGGTCACAATCACCTCGGAACGGGTCGAGGCGGATTCAAAAAGGGTGGTGAATTCCCGTCGTTCGGCGGGCCCGACCACCTGGAGAAGGTAGTCGATCTTGTCAGCCACCGTGAAGCTGTCATCAAAGATTTCAAAGGCCTTGTGGTCTTCTTCGAAGCGGTCCAGCACGGTCTGGAACGCGCGGATCAGATCGAAGATGCCGACATCGAGCGGCGGCTCCTCGTCAGCCGGAACCTCTGGCTTGTTGATCTCGGGCGAGGCGGGGAAAACCCTCTCCTGCTCGGCCTCGCGGACTCGCAGAAATCCTGCCGCATCCTTGAACTTCTTGTACTCGACGAGCTGGCGAATCAGTTCCCAGCGAGGATCGTCCTCATCCTCCTCGTCCTCGGGGGTCTGGACGCTCTTCGGAAGAAGGGACCGGCTTTTGACGTACATCAGGTGAGCCGCCATGACGACGAACTCCCCGGCCAGCTCGATATTGAGCAGCTTGAAAGTCTCGATGTAGTCGAGATAATCCTTCGCGATCTGATCGATCGAGATTTCATAGATATCGACCTCCTGCTTTTTGGCAAGATAGAGAAGGAGATCGAGCGGTCCTTCAAAGACGTCGATCCGGACGCGATAGTCGGTTTCCACCGCGCAAGAAAGATCGGCCTTGCGAAGAAGCGAACGAAAAAGGAGGGGGAGATGAAATGACTTGAAACAGGTCCCTCCCCCCTGAATCCTGCGCACGCATGTCCGAGAAGAAACCGTCTTACAATCAGGTGATCAATGAGTGGCAGCGGAGGGAAGGTTTCGGCTGGAAACTGCGCAACCGCTGGCTCGTGCCGTATTCGGGTCTGCCTGGAACCAAGAAGGTGATCGGATGGATCTGGAGGCTCGGTGTCGTTTTTCTCGGCCCCCTCGTGCTCTTCTCGAAATGCACTGAAAGCAGGCTGGACAGTGACCAATACAGTGATTCTTTTGCCCGCGGTCTGGGTGGGGCTCTCGGTGCAGAGGTGGAGATGGATGATCCCATCCGATGGGGCACCGCCGGTCCCTCGATCGGGAAGCGACTGCGCGTCACTTGGCCCGAAGGGTCGCCTATCGCCATGGCGGAGGCGTACTCCACGAAAATTGGCGGAATTAGCAAGCGGGAGCGCCTTGGGGGCTCATGGGATGCCGACAACCTCGACATCGTCCGCCTTGAGCTGATCGTGGATGGCGCGGACCCAGAACGAATTCCTCTCGGCAATCAGAAACTTGAAGTGGCTCATGAAAACCTCCCTGCGCGTCCCACTCTCCTCGCCGCAGGTTTTCTCCAACCACCTGCTGGAGGCCGCTGGACTTTCCAGCAGGTTCGGGTCCAGAACTTCAACATCCGCTGGGGCCAGCAGAACAATCGCGGTGAAATCCTCGACAGCAGGGTCGACCTTCGAAAAAAAGACGGCAAGTGGGTTGGGACCCTGACCGGTGGCACCCTCGTCCAAAACTGGGTTCACGTGAAGCTTGGCAAGGCCGACCTGAGCTGGGATGGCAATACCTTCTCCATCACGAATGGGACGCTTGCGGGTGACAGGATGGGAGGATCCTTTTCGGCCACTGTCAGCTCCGACCTCATGGGAACGGCGACTTTCGAAGTCGAGAACTATCCCACTGCACTCATCATTCCCGGCACGTTCGCGGAGTACGTCACCGGTGACGTGAATGGAAAAATCGAGGTGGAGGGTTCCCTGCGCGGAGAGGCAGAGGTCGTCGCCAAAGCGGACCTTACACCGGGAGCATCCCTCACCCTCGCCGAGCCCAACTTTCTTTATTCCCTCTCTCGAGCCACTCTGAACGACAACTTCGCGAGGATGCCTCTCGAGGAGGGCACCATACAACTCGAGACTGGTGGCGGTGATTTAAGAAATCTGGAATACGAGCTTGTCTGCAAGGACTTCGGCGTTCTTCGCGGCAACGCCTCCTTCGTCGACCGCAAATTCAACGGTGAGGGCCGGCTCGGCATCGAGCCTCACGTGTTCCGCCGCATTCCTCTCATTCAAGAAAAGTTCTTCGCGGAGAAAACCGATGAACTCGTCTGGGCGCCCTTCACTCTGGAGGGCCCCGTCAACAAGTGGATGGAAGCCACGAAGCTGAGCATCGAGTCGGAGTTCCGGAGCAACTACGGGGATCTGCCCTAAGCTCAGTGGCGCATGGCTTAAGGTGGAGCGTAACGGCCCGGCGCGCTGGCGTTGCCAGAGGATGAGGGGCGGGCTTCGCCGGTTTCACGCGCAACTCGCCTGGGGCGTCGAGTTCCACCTTCAAGACAAAACGCTCGAGGCCGACGAGGAATGCGAGACGAAACCGTCGATACCCCGCCAACCAAGCGCCGTTGGCCCTAGGTTCCATTCTCACTTTCGAGGATACTCGCCGGCATAGCCACCGAGCATGTCGCCAAGGCCGCGATTCCCTCGGAGCGCCCGACGAATCCCATTTTTTCGTTGGTCGTCGCCTTGATCCCCACACGGCGCGGGGGCAGGCCGGTTGCCTCGGCCAGTCTCTCCCGCATTTGAGCCGCATGCGGGCCCACCTTGGGCTCCTCCGCGATGAGCATCGCGTCGATATTGACCAGCCTCCCTCCCTGCGCCGCCATCAAATCGACGGCTTTTGCAAGAATCAGGAGACTATCGATGTCCCGTGTCTCCTCGAGGCCCGGCGGGAAGTGGTAGCCGATATCTGACTCCCCGATGGCGCCCAGGATCGCATCCGCAATGGCGTGGACGAGGACGTCGGCATCGGAATGTCCGGCAAGACCGCGCTCGTGGGGGATCGTGACCCCGCCAAGAACGAGTGGCCGCCCTTCGGCGAAGGGATGCACGTCGTAGCCGACGCCACTGAGGCAGATAAGTGGTTCCATGGATGTAGGTTTCTTAGGAGGAAAATTTCCAGAGTTGATCGACCGCCTCATGCACCTGTCCGTTGCTGGCGAGAATCCCAAACTGATCTTCCACGGAGGCAGGCCGAAGATCAACCCGCCCCCCGGCTCTTTCCACGATGAGTTGGCCGGCCGCGATGTCCCAAAGACGTATCTCGCCTTCGACGTAGGCATCAAGTCGGCCGGAGGCGATGTAGGCGAGGCCGAGAGCTGCGCTTCCCATCATCCGGCACTTGCGCACCCCACGGGAAACCCGGCGAAACTGCTCGAGGCCCTCTTCCCCTGCCCCCGCCGTCCTTGAAAATCCGACTGTAACGACAGACTCGGAAAGCTCGCAACGGTCACTCACCCGCACCGGCTCTCCATTGAGCAGCGCTGGACCGTCCGCTTCGGCCGTCCACGTCTCATCCATCGACGGATCATGGATCACGCCAAGCCGTAGTCTTCCTTCGGAGCGAAGAGCGATTGATACGCAGTAGTGAGGAATGCCATAGAAGAAGTTCACCGTCCCATCGATGGGATCGACAATCCACTGATCAGAGCTGGCCGTCCGGCCGGCAATTCCCTCTTCACCGTACAGGGCGTGCTTGGGGAAACGCGAAAGCAGGATCTTCTCGATGAGCGCCTGCGACTCGACGTCGAGTCGGAGTTTGAGGTCATGACGGGAAGCAGCATCGACCACTTTGGGACCACCCGCGTGCTGGCGCAGAAATCGGCCAGCCTGAATCGCCGCGTCCACGGCGGTCTCAAGTTCGGGTGTCATGCCGATGCTTCCGCCACGGCAAGAGCCCGTGCCACGAGAATCTCGCCGAGCTCGCCTTTCGAGGCCTCTGGCAGCGCTTCCTCTTTCCCGTCGGCATGGAGAAGCAGGATCTCATTTCGAGAACTCCCGAACCCGACCCCGGCCTTCGAGACGTCATTGGCAGCCAGAAGGTTGCAGCCCTTGCGTTCCATCTTGCCTCGAGCGTTGTGACGGAGATTCTCCGTCTCCGCCGCAAACCCCACCAGCACCCCGGTAAACTTCATCACCGAACGTGCGCTCCCAAGAATGTCTCGGGTCCGCTCGAGTTCGAGGACAAGGCCCTCTCCGCCCGCCTTCTTGAGTTTCTGCGCCACCTGCACTCGTGGTCGGTAGTCGGCGACCGCCGCCACGAAGAACGCGACTTCGACACCCGGGATATTTCTCTCGACCGCGAGGTACATCTCCTCGGCGGTCTCGACCGGCACGGCTTCGGCTCCCTCCGGAACGGGCAGGTTTACGGGCCCGCTCACTAGAAGGCATTCGTGACCCGCGGCCAAAACCGCTTCTGCGATGGCATATCCCATCCGACCCGTTGATCGGTTGCTGAGAAACCTCACCGGATCGAGAGGTTCTCTGGTGGGGCCGGCAGTGATCAGAAAGCGCATCGTTTTCAGTGATCAGTCCTCGCCGAGCACGGCGGCAGCTCGCTCGGCAATTTTCTCAACCGGCCATAACCGGCCGCTTCCCTCGTAGCCGCAGGCGAGCATTCCCTCATCCGGTCCGATGAAGTCCCACCCCCAGCCCTTGAGTGTCTCGACATTTCTCTGGGTGGCCGGATGACTCCACATCCTGCCGTTCATGGCGGGCGCGACGAGGAAGCGGCACCGAGTGGCGAGGGCGATGGCACCGAGCGCGTCCTCGGCGAACCCACAGGCAAGGCGGGCCAGCGTGCCTGCGGTCGCCGGCGCCAGCAGAAAAAGATCGGCCTTGTCAGCCAGTTCGATGTGACCAGGCTGCCACCCTTCTTTTTCGCCGAAGAGATCCGTCACGGCGGGATTTCTGGAGAGCACCTGAAGGGTAAGTGGCGTGATGAATTCACACGCACTCTGAGTCATGACGGGCCAAACCTCGTGGCCCTGCTTGACGAGAAGACTGGCCAGATCCGCCGCTTTGTACGCGGCGATGGACCCGGTGACGCCAAGGACAACCTGCTTCGGTGCATTCAAGTCGGCACCATCTCGGTTTCACGAGGGGAGTCAACCAACTCCATCGTGGATAAAGAACTTGATGATACAGTAATTCTAATAGAATATTTGGTGCGCATGATTCGAAATGATACAGTAAGAGACGTGGCACCGTGGATGGCGGAGGCACTCGACAACTTGTACCATGCGATCGTCCTCAAGGATCGCGACAGTCGTTTCACCTATGCAAACCGCGAGTGCCTCAAGCTTCTCGGGCGAAACCGATCGGATGTCGTCGGGCATTGCGATTACGATCTGTTCCCACCCAAACTTGCCGAGAAGTATCGCCGCGATGATCTCACGGTTCTCGGTAGCGGGCAGCCCTTGGAGGACATTGAGCAGCTCGAAGCCGCCGACGGCACCGTGATCCACATCAAGGTGATCAAGTCACCGATTCGGAGTGGAGGCTGCATCGTCGGTGTTCAGGCTGAATTCTGGGACATTACCGATCAAGTCACCGCCGAGCGTTCCGCCGAGGCGAGTGAAGAGCGGCTGCGTCTCTTTCTGGAGCACAACCCCGTTCCGTCGTGGCTTTTTGACGACGGCATGACCCTCCGCCACTGCAATGAGGCCTTCGCAACTCTTCTGGACCAGCCCGTCGATCAGGTACTGGGAAGGAAGTGCGAAGAATTTCTGCCCGCCAACTTCCCTCCGGAGATGCCGGAAACGCACCAGGGCGACCCCCTCTCCGGCGAACCTTCCCAGACGCTCACAACGATGACGCGGCTCGACGGAAGCACCGCCCACTACCTCATCATCCGTTTCCCCTGTCGGGGCGAAAACGGCGAAACCTGGACCGGAGGAATGGCCCTCGACATCTCCGAGCGGGCCCAGGCAGAACACGCACTGCGTGAAAGCGAAAGCCGGTTGCGCCTGCTCGCCGATGCTTCCGGGGATGCCATCTGGGACCACCAGATCGGCAAAGGCCCCCTCTGGCGGAACCGGGCTTTTCTTGAACTTCTCGGTCTGCCAAATCACGATGGCCCCACCACCACCGACTGGTGGGAGTCTCAAATTGTGCCTGATCAACGAGAGAAAGTTGCCCGTTCCTTCCGCGCGGCGATCGCGAGTCCGGAGGTCACCAGGTGGATTCAGGACTACAAGATGATCGGGCGGGCAGGAACGCCCCTCTTTCTCCACGAGATTGTCTACATCTCGAGAAACTCTGCCGGCGAAGCCGCCCGATTGATCGGATCCATTCGCGACATCACCGGCCTTGAGGAAGAGCGCGAACGAAAGGAAGAACGCGAGTCGCAGCTCCGGGAAACCCAGAAGCTCGAAAGTCTCGGCGTGCTCGCTGGCGGGATTGCCCACGACTTCAACAATCTGCTGACCTCGATTCTCGGCAACCTCGACCTTGCCATTGACAGCCTCGATGAGGATTCGGATGAAGCAGGGCTGCTCAGGGACGTCGAGCAGTCTTCCCTGCGGGCTGCCGACCTCTGCCAGCAGATGCTTGCCTACTCGGGCAAAGGCAAGTTCGAAGTGCGGCGCGTGCAAGTCTCCGACTTCATCCGCGAAATGGACAGACTTCTGGCGCTTTCTGTCAGCAAGAAATCCATGCTGCAATTCGAATTGGTCGCAGAGAAGGACACCGTCGAAGCTGATCTGACCCAACTCCAGCAGGTGATCATGAATTTGGTCATCAACGCTTCGGAGTCCCTCGGAGGCCAGACCGGCACCATTAACGTGAGCACCGCCCTGGAGGATGTATCCGCAACGGAACTCTCTGAATTTTATCGAGCTGCGAACCTGTCTCCTGGCCCCTACGTTCGCCTGGAGGTGCGCGACACCGGCGCCGGCATGGACGAGGAGACCCTGCAACGGATATTCGAACCCTTCTTCACGACGAAGTTTACCGGCAGAGGGCTCGGCCTCGCCGCGGTGGTCGGCATCGTGCGCGGCCACGGAGGGGCTGTCCGAGTCCTCAGCGAACTCGGCAAGGGAACCACCTTTCGGATCATCCTGCCTCTTTGCCAAGGCTGTGCCGAAACGGCGGCCGTGGCCGACGAACACCCCTCGCTTCCCGGCTCGGGGAAAGTCCTGATCGTCGATGACGAACCCCTGGTGAGAAAGACGGCCGCGAGGATTCTCGAACGTGCGGGTTATGAAGTCGAGCTGGCCATCGACGGCGAGCAGGGGGTGCGCAGATTTCAGAATGCGGCCGGGGAAATCGATCTGGTGCTGATGGATCTCACCATGCCCAGAATGGACGGAGTCGAAGCCTGTGCTCAGATGCGGACATCGGGATCCACGACTCCCGTTCTGGTCATGAGTGGATACAGCGAGCAGGATACAGTGCGGAAATTTGCCGAAGGAAGCGTTGCAGGGTTTCTTCAGAAGCCCTTCCAGCCGGAGCACCTCCTTGGTCAGGTGAAGCGGATTCTGGAAGACTCGGCCCTGTAGCTCCGGTCACTCTCAGGCGCCTTTCGAGAAATTTCGGTTCGCGCGAAAAAATCTTGGCCGAATGGGAACATCCTCCCTAGCTTCGAAGAATGGAAACCATGAAAAAGCTCATCAACGACCCACTCAAGGTCGCCGATGAACTCGTCGAGGGGCTTGTCGCATCCTACAACGGAGAATGCGAACTGGTAGGCGACCGCTCAATCGTCCGCTCGAACATTCCCGAGGGCAAGGTTGCGCTCCTGGTCGGTGGCGGCTCGGGACACGAACCCATCTACCATGGCTTAGTGGGAAAGGGTCTTGCCGACGGCGCCGCCTGTGGGGACGTGTTCGCTGCGCCGCCGCCCAACATCGTGCTTGAGGCGACCCAGGCTGTCGATCAGGGCAACGGGGTTCTCTATCTTTATGGCAACTACGCGGGTGACGTCATGAACTTCGACATCGGTGCCGAGGATGCCGAAGACGAGGACATCGAGGTGCGCACCGTTCTGATCTGGGACGACGTCTGTTCGGCGCCTCCCACCGAGAAGTCGAACCGCCGCGGCATCGCCGGCCTGGTGCCCGTCGTCAAGATGGTCGGTGCCGCCTCACAGACTGCCAAGACGCTCGACGAACTTGAAGCGGCCGCCCTCAAGACCGTCCTCCACACCCGTTCCGTCGGAGTCTCGATGGCTCCCGGATCCATTCCTGCCACGGGAAAACCAACCTTCGAAATTCCCGAGGACATGATCGGCCTCGGCATGGGCATCCATGGTGAACCCGGAGTGGGAGAGATCCCGATGACCACGGCGGACGAACTCACCCCGATGATGCTCGACCTGCTCTTCAAGGACTTCGAAGACGACGAAGAGATCGACGCCCTGAAGGAGGGGGACGAAGTACTGCTCTTCGTCAATTCGCTTGGAGCCACCACGATGATGGAGTGCCTCATCTGCCTTCGGAAGGCCAAGGAGATTCTCACCGGCCGGGGCATCAGGATCTACGACGTCATTGTCGGTCCCCTGGTGACCTGTCAAGAAATGGCTGGGATCTCTTTCAGCTTCACCAAGATGGACGATGAACTGAAGAGCTACTGGGAACCCGCCTGCCAATCCAACTGCTACAGCAAGATGGAGGGAGCCCAGGGGTCGAGCGGCTCTTCCTAGAACCATAAGCCTCAGGGTTTCCCTGAAACGCCGGGAAACTTCATCCAAACTCCTAAGATCGTTCGCTGGGGGGCCATTCCCCAGCGGAGATGCCATCAGAAGACCAGACGACTCACGTCCAGACTCTCTTTGTTCAACACATCGGGATGATCAAAGGCTTCGTGATCTCGATCCTTCCCAATCCCAGTGAGGCGGAAGACATCGTGCAGGAAGTTTTTCTGGTGATCACGGCCAAGGCCAACGCTTACGAGCAGGGCACCAACTTCAAGGCTTGGGCTCTGACCATCGCTCGCTTCAAGGTCCTGGAACATCTCCGGCGTGAACGCAGGAGTCAAAACCGCTTTTCGGACGTCCTCATCGAGCGGCTCGCCGAGGAGGTGGAAGACGTCGATCTGGACTTCGAGGCGGCTCGCAAGAAGGCACTCAAGAAGTGCCTCAGGCGACTCTCTCCCAAAGCCCGCACCATGATCGAACTCCAGTATGAGGAGCGACTCAAACCGGGAGTGATCGCCGACAAGATCGGCTGGAGAGCGAATGCTGTCTACGTGGCACTGTCACGGGCGCGCTCCATGCTTCGGAAATGCGTCGAACGCCAGCTCCGCCACGCGAATCCATGAGTCGGTTGGAACAGCTCATCGAGGGACACCTCAACGAATCGATCTCCGCCGGGGATTCTGCTGAACTCGAGACTCTCTTGCTCGAGAGCAGAGACGCGCGCGACCTCTTCCGGTCCATGACCGGGGTTCACCATGCTCTCTCCGCCCATTACTCGGACTCCTACGAGGCGGCCTTCCACTCTCTCTCCCCGGCGGATCGGTCGCGTCCCCCGCTCTCCTCTCCCCTGCTCGCTCTCGCCACCGCCGTACTGCTGGTCGCGGGTCTATTCCTTCTGCTGAAATTCAACGGCAGAGAGAAAGGGGAATTTGCGACCGTCACCTCCGTGCAGTCCAGCGACTGGTCGGCTCCGGTCGGCAGTTCGCTGAAACAAGGCCGTCACCGATTCTCCGAAGGTGTGATCGAGATCCTCATCGGCAGGCACGTCCGCGCCGCGATCGAGGGACCCGCTGACTTCGAGATCATCAGCAAAGATCTCCTTCGCGTCACCCGCGGCCTCGTCGCCGCCGACGTCGAGGAAGGAGGGATCGGATTTACCATCGAGACTCCTCAGGGCCGCGTCATCGATCTGGGAACTCGCTTCGGGGTCAGTGTCGATGCCGAGGGCGAGTCGCAGGCACACGTCTTCGAAGGAAGCATCGACGTCGTTAAATCCAAAAAACGCGGGAGGGCGACGACTCGTCTTACCAAAGACGAGGCAATTCGTCTCGGCGACGGGGATCGCCGGGAAAGTACTCCCTGGTCTTTCCCGATGCCAAGCTATCGGCTCTCGGGCGATCAGGTGACTTCCGGATTCGACTCGAATACGCAAATCGGGGAGAACATGCCGGCCGAACCGAATCACTGGTCCGGGGACCAATGTGCGATCGTCGGCGAGGACGCGGACGGAGGACCTGTGCCCTTCGAGGGCGACGGCATGCTTCAGTTTTTATCGACACGCTCGAGCACCACAAGGGAATGGAGAGGCGAGATCGCCTCGGAGATCTGGCAGATCATCGACCTGCGCCCCTACGATTCCATTGTCAACCGAGGCGAACTCAATGCGGCTGTCGGGGCCCACTTCAATCGAGCTCGGGGTTCCTCCAACCCCCAGTTTCAGCTCCACCTCAACGCGTTTCGGGGTCAGGCGTCCGAGATGCAGGAGTACTGGAGACGAAAGCATGAACCCACCTCCGAGCGACTCGGATCGACCTCCGCATCGATCAACACGGATGAGGCGGCGGAGTCCTGGGAGCCCCTGGAAGTAGGCATGACGGTCCCCCCCGGCACGGATTTTCTACTCGTCACCCTGCTCGCGATGACAACGCAAGAAGGAGCGGAAGAGAGCGAGGGGCAATTCAGGGCGCACTTCGTCGATGGCTTCCATCTCAACCTCGTGGTCCGAGGACGCAGTTCGATACCCAAAGCCCATTGGAAGGGCGAGGGAGACTGGTTCGATCCCGCCAACTGGGAGGCAGGCCTCCCCAATCCGCGCATCGAGATTCTCTCCGTCACCGGTCCGGGTGAGGCGGTGTTGAGCGGCGACTACAACCTCAAGCAGAGCCTTGTCATCGCAACCGACGACGACTCGGAAGGAAGCCTTCGAATTGCTCCCTCGGGAAGACTGGTGAAGTCCGGCTATGGACAAGTTTCGGTTGGGTACAACCCCGGCGCGACGGCCCGACTGACCATCGAAGGACAGTTGGAGACGAGAGGCGCCTGCTTTGTGGGCCGACGCAATCGTAAGTCGTTCGTGGACTTGAACGGAGGAAAATGGAACGCAGGGACCGGCCTCATCCGCCTGGCTCAGTATGACAGTCCGATCGATACGACCGCGAGTATCCTCATCCGGAATGGCGGTCGTCTGGCAGCTGGCGCTCTGGAAATGATCCACGACCAGGCTTCCCTCATTCTCGAAGACGGCTCCGTGGAAGTCGAGATCCTACGGGTCGGTGGCGGAAATGGCACTGCGGACTGCATTCTTCGTGGGGGACGGCTGACCGCATCCAGCATTTACTTCAACGGAACAGAAGGGAGGATCCATCTCGAGTCGCCGGAGGCTGAACTTTTCCTGGGCGGGGAATGGACCGCAGGCGATCTTCTCACTCTTCCGGGGTCTATCTGGGTGACTCACGGCCGAGGGATCGAGGCAGCCGATCTTGAGACGAGTTACGACACGGCACGCAACAGGACGCGCATCCGGCTGGCTAACCCGACCACCAACGACTCGGAATGAAGAGACCGAATCGATCTGGCTGTCCCGGCTTTCAACAAACTCAGGCCTTCTCGCGCCGCGACGCGCTCCGGGTGGGATCCCTTTCGGGGCTTGGCCTCACGCTCGGCAACCTCCTCCGCGTCGAGCAGGCGCAGGGTGCTCAGAAGTGGTTCGACAGCAAGGAAGGCACGGCAAAGAGCGTCATCCAGATCATCCTGCCGGGGGGCATCGCTGCCCAGGAAACCTGGAACCCAAAACCCGAGTCTCCCCTCGAGTACCGGGGACCGTTCGGTATCAACAAGACCCCGATCCCCGGCGTCGTCATGGGAGAAGTGCTGCCTCATTTATCCAAGATCGCCGACAAGCTCTGCGTGGTGCGCTCCGTCGTCGGCAACATCCCCGACCACGGCCTCGCGACCTACAACATGATCACCGGCCAGAAGCCGAGTCAGGCGATCAAGCATCCGTCCATGGGAGCGGTGGTGAACCACGAGTTCGGCCCGAGAGGAGGGCTCCCCGGGTACATCGGCATCCCCACGGTCGAGAGCGTGCCCGGAGCCGGGACCGGCTACCTGAGCGGCAAGTACGCAGCTTTCGGAACGGGAGGCGACCCTGCGGCAGGCGATGCCTTCCAGGTCCGCGACCTTCGCCTGCCCAATGGCGTGGATGAGGCCGCCATGGATACCCGAAAAAATCTTCGCGAACTCGTCAACGAAGAGTTCCGCAAGCTCGAAGCGAACCCCGCCCCGCTCGAGACGATGGACTCCTACTACCAGCAGGCCTACTCCATGATCTCCTCGGAGAAGGTGCGGAACGCATTCGATCTCAGCAAAGAGAGCGCCGCCACGAAGGAGAAGTACGGAATGGGGAGCTATCTGAGCGGCGGCCACTACGGAAGTTCACTCGGATCCACCGCAGGAGGAAGAATGCTCCTCGCTCGACGACTGGTCGAGTCGGGCGCGCGCTTCGTATCTCTGACCTACGGCGCCTGGGACAATCACGTTCAGCTTCGCGAGGCCTACCAGCTGCAGATGCCGGCCTTCGATCACGCATTGGCGGCTCTCATCACCGACCTCGAGGAGCGGGGCATGCTCGACAACACTCTCGTCTGGGTCGCCTCCGAATTCGGACGCACTCCCAAGATCAACGCCTCCGCCGGGCGCGACCACTGGTCGCGCGTGTTCTCGATGGGAATGGCCGGAGGCGGTCTCCACCAGGGTCTCTTCCACGGGGACGTCGATGCCACCTCGAGCGATCCCGCCAAGGACGCCGTCCCTCTTTGCGACCTCCACTCGACGCTCTACAAGCTGATTGGGATTCATTCGCAGAAGGAACTCATGGCTTCCGGGGAGCGGCCCATTGAAATCGTCGACGAAGGCAAGCCGATCGATGCCCTCATCGCCTAGATACGTCTTGATGACCTCGCGAGTCCTCATCGCTCTGCAGGGGCTCCTTGGATTTCTCGCCTGCCTCCCTGCCGCTGATCGGCAAAAATCAACGGTCGCCACTATCCTTCCGCAAATCGGCCAACGCGGGACCGCGGTCGAGGTCTGGATGGAGGGCAGTCATCTGGAGACGGCTGAGGAAGTCCTGTTCTACCGCCCCGGAATTCGCTGCACCGGGATCGCCCCGCTCACCGAGATTCCGCGCGGCCGCGATGGCCGACTTTTCAAAGTCGAGCCCGGTCGCGCCATCAAGCTGACCTTCGAAATCGCCAAGGACGCTCCGCTCGGCGAGTACTTCCTTCGCGTGCGCACCCACAAGAAGCTCTCGGAGCTACTTACCTTCTGGGTGACACCCTATCCCGTCGTCGACGAACTGCACCCCTACGAGGACAAGCCTGACACCGGCAATGCCAGCGCCGAGCGCGCCCAGATGGTTCCGCTCAACTCCACCATCGTGGGCTACCAGGCTCAGGGTCCGCCGAACGACATCGACTGCTATCTCGTGGAATTGAGCAAAGGCCAGCTCTGCACCGCGCAGATCCTCAGCGCCCGGCTCGGCACCCACCACTACGGAGGCCTCACCGACATGGCCATCGAGGTGAACGCGCCTTCCGGGAAACGCATGGCGCGGGGCGATGATTCGCCGCTTCTCGACCAGGATCCCGTCGTTTCCTTTCGAGCCGAAGAAGCGGGCCCGCACCTGATCACAGTGCGACAGCAGATGGATTCGGAAGAGCCGCTCCGCCACTACGCGCTCCATATCGGCGAATTCGCCCGGCCCGTGGTGACCTACCCTCTTGGGGGAAGGATCGGGCAGAAGCGCGATCTCAGCGTTCGCTTCGCCGACGGAACGGCAGGCAGGATCGAGGTGCAGCTGCCCAGTACTGTCGGCCCCTGGGAGGCATCGCTGGTGCCGCTCGACGAGGTCGCCGACCTTGCTCATCCCCTCCCCTCCCCGAATCGGCTCCGCGTCGCCGACTTCCCCGACGTGATGGAGCAGGAAGGCCACGGCAAGCCCGACAACCCGCAGCAAGTCACCGAGTCGCTTCCCTTCGGAGTGAACGGGGTGATTAAAAAAGCAGGTGAACAAGACTGGTATCGATTCACGGCAAACAAAGGCGAGCGCTACAAGGTTCGAGCCTACGCCCGCACGCTGGGCTCTCCGCTCGACCCGACCGTCTGGATTCGTCCCGCCGAGGGAAACCCAAGCAAGCGGACGTATGAGGAGGACGACTCGACGTGGGACGCCCTCGACTGGGAGGGTTCCGCGAGGGCGCACCAGATCAAAGACCGCCTCGACTCCATCTTCATGTTCGAACCCGACGAGGACGGCGACTACCTGCTTGGAATCGGAGATACGCGCCGTGAGTTTGGCGAGGACTACGTCTACCGCGTCGAGATCCAGCCGCAGCGTGATCAGATCTTCACCTACTACCCGCCCTACCCTTCTCAATCGGAGATCGTGCGTGACGTCATCGGCGTCCATCGCGGCTCGACCTTCGCTCGGACGATCGCCATTCAGCACGGCTTCGGCTCCCGCTACGACGGCCCGATCCGACTCGAGGCACGCGGACTCCCCAAGGAGATCCAGTTCGAATGCCCGACGATCACGAAGAAGGACTCCATCATTCTGGCGACCTTCACGGCGGCCAAGGACGCTGACCTGAAAGCAGGGATCTTTGAGCTCGTCCCTCACGCCCTCGACAAAGGTGCGGCGCTGCGAGGAGCCTTCGCCCAGACCTCGGCCGCAACGGATCGTCGCGGCGGCTTTGCCATGGTCTTCAACAAGACCCGTCACCTCGCCTTCGCCATCCTCGAAGAAGCCCGTTTCGACGTCAGCATCGAGCAGCCGAGGATCGGCCTCGCCAAGAACGCCGAGATCGAGCTGAAGGTGGCCGTTCGCCGCAAGGGAGATTTCAAGGAGGCCCTCTACCTTGAGATGGACTGGCTCCCCGCGGGAGTCACGAAAGCCCCTCCACTCGTCATCGAGGCAGGCGAAGAGGTCGGCTACTACAAGCTTTCGGCGACCGGCAGAGCCACCGGCGGGAAATATCGCCTCTCTATCACCGCCCGCGAATACAAGGGCGGTAATCCCGGCACGGGCGTTGGATTTCACTACGTGGCCTCGCCGATGATCAGCCTCGAAGTCGTTGATCCGTACTTCACCATCGACCTCGACCGGGCCGCCATCCCTCAGGGAGAGCGGGGCGAACTGATTGGCAGAATCAATCACCTGCGGCCTTTCCCCGGCGGAGCCACCGCGAAGCTCCTTCGCCTTCCCAATGGTGTCAGCCTTGTGGGCAACCCAAAGATCACGACGGGCCAGGAAACGGTTTCCTTCACTCTGCAAGTCGATCCAGACGCCCTCACCGGGCAATACAAGGACATCGCCTGCGACCTCGCCATCACCGAGGCCGGACAGGAAATTCACCAACAAAGTGGGGGCGGAGTCCTCCGCATCGACACCAAACGACCCTAGCGTTCGCCGCCATGCCTCGCCGTCTTCTTGCCAGTCTGATCCTTGCAGTGCTCTGCCTCACAAGTTGCGGGAAGGAGAGTTCGTCCACTTCCAGCGTCGCCGCTAAGGAGGACGCCCTGCTCGTCTCGGCGGGAGAGAAGACATTCGAAATTAAAGGCCCCGTCTCCTTCAAGCGGGACGTCATGCCCGTCTTTCTCAGGCACGGATGCAACGCCGGGGACTGCCATGGCGCCAGCCGCGGACAGGACGGGTTTCAACTTTCGCTGTTCGGCTACGACCCCGAGGGCGATTTCTATCGGCTGACCGAGGAGCACCCCGGTCGTCGCATCAACCTGGCCGAGCCTGCCAGCAGCCTGGTGCTGACCAAGGCCACGGGTGAGGTCGGCCACACCGGGGGTGAACTCTTCCAGCCGGACTCGGAGCCCGCGCAGATCCTCCTCCGCTGGCTGGAGGAGGGAGCGCAGCGTGATCCCGACGATGCCGCTCTGGCCACCGGCATCCGTTTCGACCGCGAGTCCCACCGTTTTGCGAAACCAGGCGAGACGCTCGACGCGAAAGTAATCGCCTCCTACAGCGATGGAAGCGAACGCGACGTCACCCGCTGGGCGCTGTTCATGACCAACAACGAGGCGGTCTCGGCCATCGACGAACGTGGCCGCATCACGACACCCCGGGCTGGCGGCGCCAATGTCTTCGCGCGATTCGACAAGTTCACCGTCGGCATGGAACTGACGGTACTGCCCGAAGGCAATTTTTCCTGGCCGGACCCGGCGCCCCACAACTATATCGATGAACTTGTCTTCGCGAAGCTTCAGGATCTGCAGATCGTCCCCTCGGATCTCTGCACCGACGAGCAGTTCCTGCGGCGGGTCACCATCGACCTGATCGGCACCCTGCCCACCCCCGAGGAGTACGAGGCCTTCCTTGCGTCCCCGGACCCGGCGAAGCGGACGCAGCTTGTCGATGACCTGCTGGCGCGGGAATCCTTCGCCGACCTGTGGGCCGCGAAATGGGGCGAGTGGCTCCGCATCTTCACCGACACGAACCCGGGCGGCGGGACAGGCATGAAGGCCGGCTGGAATTACTACCACTGGATCCGCGAACAGATGGTCGAGAACCTGCCTCTGGACCAATTCGCGCAGCAGCTTCTCGGTGGCAACGGTTCCAACTTCACCAATCCGACCTCGAACTACTACACGATGCTGCCTCAGGGCGCGATCGACCCGCTGAAGATGGGCGAGGACACCGCCCAGATCTGGCTCGGGATCCGCACCGGCTGCGCCATGTGCCACAATCACCCCTTCGACCGATGGACCATCGACGACTACTACGCCTGGACCTCGTTCTTCACCGGCGTCCGCCGCAAGCACGGGTCCGAAGCCAGAGAGTACTTCACCTACGTCGACGTCGAGGCGGAGCCGGCGCTTCACCCGGTCGACGAGCAGCCCGTGCCGCACCGCTTTCTGGGAGGCGCATCGCCCGACGTCACCGACAAGGACGCCCGAAAGGTACTGGCGGGCTGGATGACCACGCCCGACAATCAGCTTTTCCGCGAGAATCAGGCCAACCGCATCTGGGCGCATTTCTTCGGGCGCGGCATCGTAGAACCCGTCGATGACGTGCGGATCAGCAATCCGCCGAGCATTGGCCCCCTTTACAAGGAACTGGGGCGCCGACTGGGCGAGGACTACGCCTACGACCAGAGGAAGCTCATCCGCGACATCTGCCTCTCCCGGACCTACCAGCTGTCCTCCGGGGTCAATGAGAGCAACAGGCAGGACGAGCGCTTCTTCTCCCACTCGCAGCTTCGACGGATGCGGGCTGACGTACTTTTCGACTCTCTCGCCCAGGCCCTCGACTACGACTCCTCGTTCCGGCGATCGACAGCGACCAAGGCGGTGGCGCTCTTCGAAGGAGGGCGTCGCGACGACTTCAATGCCTACTTCTTCAAGACCTTCGGACAGGCGCGCCGGGAAAGCGTCTGCACCTGCGAGGACCGCACCGAGGCCAACCTCTCTCAGGCGCTTCATCTCATCAACGGCAGCACGATCGACCGGGCCTTCAACCGCGGCCCCAAGCTCGTGCCGGGTCTCATGGAGAAGTATGACACCCACGAGCAGATCATCGAGGCGCTCTACGTCCGCGCGCTGAGTCGCAAGCCCAGCGAAAAGGAGATGACCGGCATTCTCGAGACCCTCCCCGATCGCGAGGAGGTGAAGGACCAGCAGGCGTTGCAAGCCAGCTACAACCATGTCATGTGGGCGCTCCTCAACTCCAGCGAGTTCCTGTTCAACCACTGATCCTGAAGATGAGACTCCTTCACCTCTGCCTCTTCCTCACGGCGATCAGCGCAGCCTCGGCCGCACCGAATTTCGTGGATGACGTGCTGCCGATTTTCAAGGAACACTGCCTGAGCTGCCACAACCCCGACAAGAAGAAGGCGGACCTCGACCTCTCGACCGTGCAGGGCGTCGAGATCGGCGGATCGGGAGGTTCCATCGTCAAGGCCGGCGTTCCTGACACCAGCGTGCTCTACCTCGTCATCGATCACGACGAGGACTACGAGCCAATGCCCCCAAAGAAGCCGAAGATCACCGAAGCTGAACTCCAGGTGATTCATTCGTGGATCGGCGGGGGCCTGCTCGAAACCGCCGATGGGAAATCGCAGCTCCGCGACGTCTCCTTTGATCTCTCGGCGGGATCCACCGACCGACCTGACGAGCCCGCCCTGCCCACTTCACTTCCAATCGTTCCCGTGGCGAAGACGAGAGCTCCCGCTCCCATCGTCGCCCTGGCCAGCAGTCCTTGGGTCAACCTCGTGGCCACGAGCGGGCACCAGCAGGTTCATCTCTACGGCCCCACTACCAGAGCAATCGAGGCCCCCGGGTTTTCGCCTCTGGGCGAAGCCGATCTCTTGAGCCGCCACGAGTTCGAGGAAGCGCCAGCCGAAATGCAGGGCGTGCTCCAGGAGGGACACCTCGGCCAGGGACTCTTCCTTCAAGGAAGCGAATTCGTCGACGACACGGTCCCGGGCACGTTCCCAAACGAGGCCGGTGCCCTGACGCTCTGTGCATGGATCCTGCCCGACAAGGGCTCGAAGTCCCCCGCGATCTGGGGACGCAATGGCCTCCACGTGTTTCTCGAACCGAGAACCAACGGATGGACACTCCGCGCTGCGGTTCGTTCCGAGGACAACGGCTCGATGCATTACGGGCGACAGGGTCTCGTGCCCGAGGGAAAGTGGACGCATATCGCGATGACCTATGACGGCAAGGAGTGGGCCTTCTACATCGGCGGCAGGGAAGTCGTCCGCCAGCCGGAACAGCCCGACCATCCCGGGCTGAAGAAGGACGAAAACCCCTTCTACTTTGGCGGAGCCGGATCGATTCCCGACCGACTCTATCATGGCGGAATCGACGACCTCCGTGTCTACCGGCGCGCGCTCAGCGCGGAAGAGATCCGCAAGATCCACCACAATGCCTCGCCCCAATTCGGTCATATCGGCACGCTTCCCTTCCCCGAAGGCACCGTACATGACCTGCAATTCTCCCGAAACGGCGAGTTGCTCGTGGCTGCCGGAGGCGTCGGCGCCCGCTCCGGGCGGGCGGTCGTCTTCGACGTGCGGACCGGCGAACGGAAAGCAGTCATCGGTGACGAGCAGGACGTCGTCCTCTGCGCCGACATCAGCTCCGATCACAAGCTCGTGGCTATTGGCACGCCTTCCAAGCTGGTGAAGATCTTCTCGGCGGAAACGGGGAAGATGCTGCATCGAATCGAGAAGCACACCGATTGGGTCACCGCGCTCCGATTTCGCCCCGACGGCAGGATGCTGGCAACGGGGGATCGAAACGGTGGAATTCACGTCTGGGAAGCTGACAACGGCGGCATCGTCTACACCCTCGACGAGCACAAAGAAAAGGTGAACGCACTTTCCTGGCGAGCCGACGGACAGCTTCTGGCCTCGGGCGCAGAGGACGGCAAATTCGTTCTCTGGGACATGAAGGACGGCTGGCCGAGTCGGACGGGCAAGGCACACGAAGCCACAGCCCCGAATCGCTACTCGCGCACGACAGGCATTCTCGACCTCGCCTTCTCGCGCGAGGGAGGCCTGGCGACGGTCGGTCGGGATCGTTGCCTTCGTCTCTGGGGACCAGACGGCAACGCCCTTGCGTCCGCCGAAAATCTCGCCGCTTTGCCGACCCGAGTCGCATGGGGCGCCGAGGGAGACCTCCTTTTTACCGGGGATCTATCGGGCAGACTCCGGGTCTGGAATTCGGCCAGCGCATCGAGACTGCAGAGTCTGCTGCCTTGAAGCACTCTCCCCAGGCAGTAGGATCGGGCGTGAAGAAGCGTATCGCCATTACCATGGGCGACCCTGCCGGGGTCGGGCCTGAGGTCTGCCTCCATCTCCTGGCAGCCAGAGGGCCGGAAGACACAGAGCCCGTCATCTACGGCGATCTCAGTGTGCTGCAGCGTGCCGCCAAAGCCACCGGGCTGCCCGCCCCCAGGCCGGAGCAGGTTCTCAGCATCAGTTCGCTGGGGGAGACCGACTTCCAACCCGGCCAGGTCAGCGCGGCTACTGGTTCCGCTAGTTACGCCTACATTCTTCGAGCGATTGAGGATGCCCTCTCCGGTGAAGTGGCTGCCGTCTGCACCGCCCCGATCCACAAGGAAGCCCTGCGAGCCTCGGGCGTCGAGTATCCGGGTCACACAGAGATCTTTGCCGACAAGACGAAAGCAGACCGTGCCTGCATGCTCCAGGTCTCCGATGAGGTCACCGCGAGCTTCGTCACCGTGCATGTTGGACATCACGAGGTTCCCAACCTGCTCACCAGCGAGCGCATTGTGGAGGTCATCGACCTCACCCACGAAGCCGTCAGCAGAATTCGCGGACGGGTGCCGAAGATGGCCTGCTGCGGACTTAATCCCCACGCTGGAGAAGGCGGGCTATTTGGCAATCGCGAGGAAGAGGAAATCATCACTCCGGCTCTCGAAGAAGTCCGCGCCCGGGGCATCGACGTCGAAGGTCCCCTCCCCCCAGACACTGCCTTCATTCCTGCCAAGCGATCGGCAATCGATGCCTTCATCTGCATGTACCACGATCAGGGGCACATCCCGCTCAAGGCCCTTGCCTTCGACTCAGCGGTCAACACCACCCTAGGCCTGCCAATCGTGCGTACCTCAGTGGACCACGGCACCGCATGTGACATTGCCTGGCAGGGAAAAGCGAACCCGGGAAGTATCCTCGCCGCCTTCGACCTCGCTGTGAAACTGTCGTAGCAAAACTCATGTCACCCGAGCAACTCGAAATCGACGTCAGCGCAACGGGCGACCCACCCGCTGCGGTCCTCGACTGGGTGAAAGGAGTCGAGGCGAAGATTGACGATTTTTTCGAGACCGAGGCGAACCGCCGCTACCCGCTGTACCTGCCGAGCGATGCCATGGGTTTCTATCACACGCTCAAGACGGTCACCGATTCAGGCCTTCCGGAAGGCAAGGTCTTCTGCGAGTGGGGCAGCGGCTTTGGTCTTCACGCCGGACTCGCCGCCCTGCTCGGTTACGAAGCTCACGGCATCGAGATCGAACCGGAACTCAATGGCTTTGCCAGAGAGCTCGCAGCGGAGCACGGGCTCGATGTCAGCTACCACGAGACCAGCTACGTGCCGGAAGGGTTTGATACCGCCGATGGCCTCGGTGGCACGGACCTCCTTCTCCCGCCCGGATTCCGTCAAGGCGACCACCAGGGCGGCGGCCCCTGCTACGAGGGAACCGATCTGTGTACCACGGATATCGACGTGTTTTACGTCTACCCACGGCCAGACGACCAGGAGTTCATGCTCGATCTCTTCGAGAACACCGCCGAGCAGGGTGCCCTGCTGATCACCTGGTTCGGCGTCGGGCAGCCCCTCGTCTTTCGGGCCGGAGACTAGCTAGACCCTAAAAGCAATCGCGCTTGGTTAAGGACTTGAACCCACCTTTGGTCATCTGCCATCGGAGCCCTAAGGGGCGTCCCACGATAGCTTGGGGCAACGCGCCAGGAATCAGGGTCAAAAGATCCGAGCCCTGTAGGGGCGCTCCATAATCGCGGTGGCGAGGAAGTTAGGCCGCCCCTTCAGGGCTCATGTCCTTTCGTCAACTTGCGCATGAAGGCGGCGTCCTCGGCAATGAAGACGACAAGCGGCCCAAATCCGTCGGAGAAAGATCGATTGAGCCTTCCGCGACTACAAGGTCTTCAGGTAGGCGATGACGTCGGCGACGTCCTGCGCGGTCATGCCCAACTGATCAGCGGACATCATCAGCGATTTTTCACCCATCGTTTCCGAAGACCGAATCTCGTCCTCGGCAACCGCCTGAACAAGGCCTCCCATGGACTGGATGCGGACCGGATCACCGGCGGCGAGGACTCGTCCCTCGATGACGACTCCGGCCTTCGTCTCGATTCTGGTCCCTTCATATCCGTGGGCAATATCGGCCGACGGCTCGATGATGGCCTTGGCAATGACGTCGAATGCCTGCGCACCCGCCCAGCCGTCGAGCCCGGGCCCGAACCCTGTTCCCTGACCGTCGAAGTGATGGCAGGTCACGCAGCGAGCGGCGACGGCTTTTCCTTCAGCGGCCCGTCCCTCGATGGCAGCAATCCTGCTGATGGAAGGAAGCTTGGATGGAGAGACCGGCGGCGGTACGGTGATCGAAGCCAGGGGCACCGGCTCGCCGCTGATCAGTCCGGCGCGAACGAGCTTGTCGTTCAGTTCGTCACTCTTCCAGCGGCTCTCCAGACGATTGCGAAGCCACCATTCGGCTCGTGCGCGGGGAACCTTGCTTCCCTGCAACGCGATCTCGATCAGGGCATCCGCCGCTGACGGCACGTCGATGAAGGCGAGGCCATCGACGGCCTGAACCTGAGCCGCCTCACTGATCGCTTCAGCGGCCATGGCGCGGTTGAGGAGTGGTGTCACCGCTCCGGGGGTCATCAGGCGCCAGGCAAGCGACGCATCGTTGGCGTCCCACTCGAGACCGTTGCCTGGAAATAGGCCTTCCTCCCGCAAAGCGGAGTAGATCTGCTTTTCCTTGCCGGTGGCTCCGATCCCCCACGCCTCCAGCGCGGATCGGTCTTGCGAATGATCATACGAAGCAAGCGCCATGAGGACCGGCACCGCCTTCTCGGGAGCAACGTCACGGAGGGAGAGGGCCACTTCCCGCCGAATCCTGGGCTCGGGATCGTCGGCGAGCTTGCCGGCGTGGAGAAGCCAGTCCCCATCGGCCCGGCGAAGCGCGCGGTAGGCGACCATCCGGTGATCGGGGTTGTCCGAGTCGAGGAGGCTCTCGACAAGGAGAGCACCCTTTTCGCCGAGTTGAGCAAGCAGATGAATCGCACGACCTTGGATGAAGCGATTCGGATCGTCGAGAAGAGCTCTCACGGCGGGCACTGCGGATTCGCCTCGCTCGCGCAATCGATAGAAACCGAGGGCGCGAACGTTGATCGCCGGACTCTCGAGCGAAGCGATCTGACCGGCCAGGGTATCGAGATCGAACTCCGGATTTCTGGGCACGAAATCCTTGGGGGCAATCCGGTAGATGGCTCCGGAGCAACTGTCGTCGACGTCGGCGTGCCCGCCAACGCGAGGATCGAACCAGTCCGCGACGTAGATCGCTCCATCCGCCCCCACCATGACGTCGGAGGGCCGGAAAAGAGTCGGGCCTTCCCGGTCCATGTTACCGGTTCCTCCGGTCGAGTCGGTGCCCTTGATCCTGCCGCTGTCGGCGTCGGCCCCCTGATTGGAGGTGAAGAACTCGAAGCGCTCGAGCTGGAAGCCTGCTCCCTCGTTCTGTGGATGATAACCAAAGACGACGTTCCTCGCCGCCTCGCAGCTGAGGAGAAGCCCCTCCATCCCAGCGCCCAGTGCGCCGTTTTCATAGAGGGCGATTCCGGTGGGTGAACCGGTACCATAGACGTCGCCAGCAGGCACGACCCCCGGATCGTTCTGACGCCACTCGGCTACCTGCGTGGTCTCGCCGGGCTTCTTGTCGAGGCCCCACGCTCTCTTTCCATCGGAGGACGCGAATCCGAAGTTGCCGTACTCCATCACGTAACTGGTCCGGCAGGCGGGAGGGTCGTCATTGTCATTCTGGAAAAGGTCGCCCAGGGAACTGATGACGTGTTCGTAGCTGTTGCGGTAGTTGTGCCCGATGATCTCCACCTTCGTTCCATCGGGGTTCATTCGAGCGCTGAAGCCGCCAACGTAGACGTGTCCATCGTCGCTGGCCTGACCTGCAATGGCCTGCATCTTGTACGGACTGCCGATCCGGAAGGTCTGGTCCGATTGATCGGTAAACTCGGCTCCCGTGTTTCCCTGATTCCAGTACCACTTGCCGTCGGGCCCCACCGTGACGGAGTGAAGGCTGTGATCATGGTTCCAGCCGCCGAATCCGGTCAACAACACCTCGCGAAAATCGACCGCAGGATCGTAGCGCAGGTCGCGGTCGACGTCGGTGTAGACGATCATGTCGGGCGGCTGGGAAACGATGATCCGGTTGTCGACCACCGCGACACCGAGCGGAGCGATGAGTTCCTTGCTTTGCACGAAAACATGGCTGCGATCCGCCTTGCCGTCCTGATCCGTGTCTTCTAGCACGACGATCCGGTCTCCTTCGGGACGTCGGTTCCGATGCGTGCGGTAGTTGACCCCTTCCGCGACCCAGATTCTCCCCGCGTGATCGACGTCCATGTTGGTCGGGTTGAAGAACAGCGGCGACTGCGCCCAGAGGGTTACTTCGAGATCTTCGTGGGCGGTGAACTGGTCGAGGGCGAGGGCCCGGGGCTCGACGGCATCGGGGTCGAACGTCGATCCCCCACCCCCGGCAGCACGGCCCTCCCTTGGCGGCGCTTCCACATAGACCGAGAAGCGCATGGTCGCGGCGCTCGGAGCGCCGGCTCGAATGGCACCGCCATCGTCGATGCCCACCAGAGCGGAGAATCGTGTCGCTCCCTCTGGCAGATCATACTCGAGCAACGCGTGAGCATGAACCCCGAGGCCACCGGGATACGCGGTTCCGGCGATCGACAGAGGCGCACCGCCTGCATTGCGGTTCTGGCGAACCCTTCCCCAGCCAACAATCGCTCTCTCTGGCTTGAGATCCACCAGGGAGAGAGTGGTCCCGTCCTTCATCGCAACCTTGGGATCGATCCAGTTTGCCCAGTCGCATGAGTACCCGTCGCCAGCGTCATCGACCACCAGGTAGAGCTTCTTGGGACTTTCGAGCGGTACGTCGAAGGAGTGGGTCCGCGCGGCGGCGCTCGACGTCATCTTACCGCTCTGAGCGATCGGCTTGACCTCGGCCGTCAGGGAACAGGCCAACGCCACTGCGAGAAGGGCGAGGAGAAGATTTCGCAAGCTCATGGAGGCAATACGACGCGAAGAGAGAGAAGGTGTCACGGAAAAAGGCCCGGCCACAACGAAGGCACGTCGAAGCGAGGAAATCGGTTTTCCGCGCAGAGGGACGGGTGTTAGGTCGAGAGGTCTTTTCCGATCATGCATCTCGCCCACGACTCCCACCTCGCCTACTGCACCAACATTCATCGCGGAGAGACCTGGCCGGAAACCTTTGCCGGACTTCGCGACCACGTACTCCGAGTTCGCCAGCGGGTGGCTCAGCCCGACGAACCCTATGCGATCGGCCTGCGCCTCAGCCATCAGGCGGCCGTCGAACTCGCCGACCCGGCTACCCTCGAGACTTTCAAGGAATGGCTGGCAGAGCACGGCTGCTACGTGTTCACGATCAATGGATTCCCTTACGGATCCTTCCACGGGTCGCGGGTCAAGGAGTCGGTCTATCAGCCGGACTGGGCCGACCGGAAACGCGTCGAGTATACGAAACTGCTGTTCGATCTGCTGGTCGAGATCCTGCCCGACGGCGTGGCTGGCAGTGTCAGCACCGTGCCCGGATCCTTCAAGGGATTCCAGAGTTCGGGGGAGGACATCATCCTCATGCTCGACCATCTCAAGGAGATCTCCGACTACCTCGGGAAGCTCTCTGACAAGAGCGGGCACGACCTGCATCTCGGTCTCGAGCCCGAGCCCTGCTGCTTGTTCGAGACCAGTGGTGAGACCCTGAAATTCTTTGGCCTGCTCGCCGATCGGTTTCCTGACGACAAGGAAATCCTCCGGCGCATCGGGGTGAACTACGACACCTGTCATCTCGCGGTCGAGTTCGAGGAGCCCGAGGTCGCCCTGGAGCGGCTCGTCGGGTCGGGGCTTCGCCTCAGCAAGATCCATCTCAGTTCGGCGCTGACCGCCAAACCCACCCCGGCCGCACGGGAGCGGCTTCGCGATTTTGCCGAGGACATCTACTTTCACCAGACCGTGGTACGCTTCGACGCGGAGAGTCCGCTCCAGCGCTTCTTCGATCTGCCCGAGGCGCTCGCGTGGGCCGACACCCAGCCCGAGGACGCCCTCGGTGATGAGTGGCGCGTGCATTTCCACGTGCCCCTTCACGCGGATCCCGAGCCCGGGTTCGGAACCACCAGCGACCATATCGAAGGTGCGCTGAAGTTTCTTGAGGATCAGCCCCCCGGCATCTGCCAGCACTACGAGATGGAGACCTATACCTGGGAGGTCCTGCCCGAATCGATGCGGCTCCCTGACGTTGTCGATCAGCTGGAAAAGGAGTACCAGTGGACGCTGGCCAAGCTCTCGGGAGCAGGCCTGCGATAACGTACACGCCAATGAAAACACTCCCCCTCCTCCTTGTCTCCCTCGTCACGCTTGGATCGTTTGGATCGCTCTCGGCTCAGCAGCAGAATCCCTATCAGCCCGGCGGCCCGTACCCGCACAGGATGGGCCAGCCTTCCCGGGAAGCGCTCGTGGTTCCCGGGCGTACCCTCGGCCTGCGTCCCTACCTTTTCGTCGAGCAGTACGATCTCGAGGAGACCAGCGGTGGAAGCCGATTCGTTTCCGAGGAAGGCCAGTTCTACGGCATCGGCCTGAACTGGAGTGCCGGACTCACTCCCCGGCTTCGACTCGATGCCCTGCTGGAGGGATTCATCGGGGAGGTCGACTACAGTGGCGGTCTGCAGAATCTCTTCACCGGCGAGATCACCCCGCTCGAGGACGACACCGACTATCTCGGCGTACGGGTCGAGACCAACGTCGTCATGCCCTACTCGCTCGCCAACGGCATGCTGTTCGAGCCGTTCCTTGGACTCGGCCTGCGAAGCTTCTCGCGCGACCTCGGCAGCCCGAGCGAAGGTGGTTACGTCGAAGACTGGACCTCGATCTACGCACTCCTCGGGACCGGGCTCATCGGTGATCTCTCTCCGCAGTCCCAGTGGTTTGCCAAGGGCGCTCTTGCCTATCCGCTGTACAACGTGAACTCGACCGATCGGCGCGGGTCCGCCGACGACCTTGAGCCAGGACGCGAACTGTTCTGGTTCGCCGAGCTTGGCCTTCGTCGCGGGCGCCTCGAGGCGGCGGCCTTCTGGAAGTTCTACCAGTTCTCGGCCTCCGACTCCGTGACCACCAACCAGGGCCTCTTCTCAATTACGTCGAGACAGCCCGCCACGGATATCAGCATGATCGGCCTGCGTCTCGGCTGGACCTTTTAAAAAAGCGGCTGGACTACAGCCCCACGAAGAGGAGTTCAAGGTCAGCATCCGCGAGGGTGTCGACGTCCTCGGAGTCGAGCAGCTCCTCGAGGCGACCGAGGCCGGCTATTTCACTGCCGAGGATCTCGGCGGGCTCGGTGTGCGCGGTGTGCTCGGCGAAGAAGACCTCATCCTCCATCACTGAAGGCGTTGCCTCAAGGCCACTCGCTACGGAGGTGTCCAGGGACGATCCGGGGCGAAGGGAAGGCAAGGCCAAGAAGGCGGCCACACAGAGTGCTGCACATCCGGCGCCGACGGCAAGGCGACCATGCGCCGTGCCGAAGAGGCGGGACCAAAAGCCTACATCCTCGGGGACGTCGAGTTGGCGCACCGCACGGACGACGTTTCTGGAAAAAAACGGGTCTACTTTGACCGGAGACGCCTTCTCAAGGAGTTCCCAGGCCTGGTCGTTCTGTTCGTCGTGCTCTTGCATTCAGGGGTGAAACGACGCTCAGCCGCTGGAGTTGCGAGAAATTTCGTCTTTCCTGACGAAATCCAGATCCCTACTCCCACTCGATGCTGGCGGGAGGCTTGGTGGAGATGTCGTAGAGGACGCGATTCACCCCGGGCACGGTGTTCAGAATCTCGTTGGAAACCGACCGAAGCAGATCGGGAGGCAGCTCGACCCAGTCGGCCGTCATGGCGTCCTCGCTGACCACGGCTCGAAGTCCGACCGCGAACTCGTAACTCCGCTCGTCGCCCTTGACGCCGACAGTGCGGACGGGGATGAGACAGGCGTAGGCCTGCCAGACGCGGCGGTACCAGTCATGCCGCTTCAGTCCCTCGATGAAGATGGAATCGGCGCCACGGATGATGGCGAGACGATCCTCGGTGATGGCTCCGGGGCAGCGAACGGCGAGGCCCGGGCCGGGGAATGGATGGCGCTCAAGGAGATCATCGGGGATTCCCATGGCCGTGCCAAGAGCGCGGACCTCGTCCTTGAAGAACAAGGCGAGCGGCTCGATGACGCGGCCCTCCTTCTGCAGCTCGAGGATCCGATCAACTCGGTTGTGGTGGGTCTTGATGGTGTCGGCTCCGGAACCAGAGGTCCCGCTCTCAATGACGTCGGGATAGAGCGTTCCCTGGGCGAGGACCTCGACGTCGCCGGCCGTCTCGAAAAAGACGTCGATGAACAGGTCGCCGATGATCTTGCGCTTCTTCTCGGGATCATCTTCGCCTGCCAGAGCAGACAAAAAGCGTTCCGAGACGTCGACCGGCTCGATGTCGATGCCGAGCCGCGCGAAGTTGGCCTCGACTTCGGCCGCCTCGTTCTGGCGCATCAGTCCATGATCCACGAAGACGGGTTTCACTTTCACGCCCGCCTCGTCGAGGAGCACCGCCAGCACGGTCGAATCGACCCCACCAGAAACTCCGCAGACAACCTCACGGTCCCCGACTTCATCGCGGATCGACTCGACGATCTCGGCGCGAAGCGAGTCGATCGAGAAGGCGGCGGGGTTCTTCGCCATGGCGACGAAGTTGTTGATCACCGTGCGACCCTCCTCGCTGTGGGTCACCTCCGGGTGAAACTGGATACCGAAGTAGTCGTCAGCCCATTGCAGGGCAACCGGCACCTCGTTCTGATTGGAGGCGAGCACCACCGTTCCGTCGGGCAGCTTGCTGACGGTGTCGGAGTGGCTCATCCAGATTTGGGAATCGTCGGGCATCCCTCGCAGAAGCGTTTTTTTTCCTTCGTCGGTAGGGAGAAGCCGCGCAGGACCGTACTCTCGCGTCGAGCAGGGAGAGACTTCACCGCCCCATTTGAGATTGCTTAGCTGCATGCCGTAGCAGATCCCCAGAACGGGGACCTTGAGGCCGAGAAGCCAGTCGAAGTCGAAGTCGGGCGCACCCTTGTCCGAGACGCTGCTCGGGCCGCCGGAAAGAACGACGGCCGAGGGTGAATCGACGAGTTCCCCGGCCTGTTCGGGCGGAACCAGAAAAGACTGCACCCCGGCCTCGCGAATGCGACGGACGATGAGCTGGCTATATTGGGAGCCGAAATCGAGGACGGCAATGGCACCGGGTCTCATAGAGAAATAGAGGAAAGGGAACGAAGGAACCGAAGGAGCAGCCAGATGGACTAGGTACTCTGGTAATTGATGGGCTCCTCGGTGACAGTGATGTCGTGCGGGTGACTTTCACGGAGTCCACCGGAGGTGATCCTCTTGAAGACGGCACGATTGCGGAGTTCTTCAAGGGTGCTGGCTCCGACGTAACCCATCCCCGAGCGCACGCCGCCCAGGAGCTGGAATACGACGTCACCGAGTTGGCCGCGATAGGGTACGCGCGCCTCGACGCCCTCCGCGACCAGTTTGCCGGAGGCGTTCTGTCCGTAGCGGTCGCTGGAGCCTTTTCGCATGGCCTTGAGTGACCCCATGCCGCGGTACTCCTTGTAGGTGCGTCCCTGAAAATTGACCGTGGCGCCCGGACTCTCGGCGGTGCCGGCGAGCAGACCTCCCAGCATGACGACGTCGGCTCCTGCGGCGAGCGCCTTGACGAGGTCCCCGCTGTAGCGAATCCCGCCGTCGGCGATGCAGGGCACACCCTTCTCCCGGCAGGCCGGAGACACCTCCCGAATCGCGGTGAACTGAGGAACGCCCACTCCGGCAATGACGCGAGTGGTGCAGATCGATCCGGGGCCGACACCCACCTTGATGGCGGCTGCGCCGGCAGAGATGAGATCGTGGGCGCCCTCGGCAGTAACGACGTTGCCGGCAATGATCGGTCCATCGGCGGAAAGCTTCTCCACCATCTCAAGAACGCGGTCCGTATGGCCGGTGGCGGCATCGACAAAGAGCACGTCAGCCCCGGCTGCGCGCAGCGCGACGGCTCGATCCATGGCATCGCCTCCGACTCCAACGGCGCCGCCTACGCGGAGCTGACCGTTCTCGTCCTTGCAGGCGGTGTGATACCGCTGGCGCTTCTCGATGTCCTGACTGGTGACGAGGCCTGTGAGACGGCCTTGCCCATCAATCAGTGGCAGCTTCTCAATCCGGTGCTTGTAGAGAATCGCCCGCGCCTCGCTCATCGCGGAAATCGACTCGGCGGTCACGAGACGATCGAGCGGGGTCATGACCTCGCCCACTGGCTGGTTCGCGTTCTCGACGTACCAGATATCGCGGGTGGTGACCATGCCCTGAAGGACGTTGTCGGCGTCGACCACGGGGAACCCGTGAACGCCCTTGTCGGCCATCACTTCCTGAAGCTCCCCGACGGTCATGTCCGCAGTGACGGTGAAGGGATTCTGAATGACCGTGTTTTCGGAGCGCTTCACCTTGGCGACCATCTCTGCCTGCTCGTCGATCGGGCAGTTTCGGTGGATCGCACCAATGCCGCCCTCGCGGGCCAGAGCGATGGCCATTCCCGATTCGGTCACGGTGTCCATGGCCGAGGCGATGATCGGAATCAGCAGCTCGATCTCCGAGGTGAGCTTGGTCGCGACAGAGGCTTCCTCGGGGATGATGCCACTGCGCTGCGGAACCAGCAGTACGTCGTCGAAGCTGAGTCCAAGGTCGATGTCTTCCATGCGGTCGTTGCGTTCCCCCTTGTCTAGCGCGGGGCTTGGGAGGGTCAACCACGAAGGAGCCGTTGGGTGCGGTTTTTTGTTGGGAACCCCAGTGAAACCTACCCACGCGGGTGAAACTTCCGGTGGGTGTCCTTCAACTGCGCTTGATCGACATGCGTGTAGATCTGGGTGGTCGCGATGTCT
>ENA-ORXT01000988-ORXT01000988.1-marine-metagenome-genome-assembly--contig:-NODE-988-length-40661-cov-9.014538_pt1 | contig 40661 bp, 31 predicted proteins | sample MGYA00237868_ERZ511482 | MGnify/ENA metagenome assembly ERZ511482 | reverse complement strand
AAATGCCGTAACTTTAACGTGATTTATCACGTTTTCCGTATCAGGCTGGGAATTCATTCCTAGTTACCCACACAATATCTCAGAGAACCTCATTAGTTCAAGTTTAACACATGGGCTCAATAGATTTGAAGTGTACTATTCACCTATTTTGGTAAATTCACTTGCAGAATTCTGTATGGCTAAAGCAAGCAAAATGTTTTATTATTCACTGCCCTACTATCTTCGGGTTAATAACTATTCACGCCCACCTTGGCTTCGATATACCCACAAACAACTGTGAGCACTCAACCAGCCACAAGTGTAAACTTAAGTATATACACCGTTAATTTAGGCAAGTGAACCCGCCTCGTGCATGTTCACTTGACGGCTCAAATTTGCATCTATGCTCAACCGGCGGGTAAGACTGAACGGTTACTCGGGTTATCAAAGATTAGCGCGCCATCATCCAATGCATCGCGGCGGAACATCTTGCGATCACGCTTATAATCCTGCGTATTGAGCCACGGCTCACGATCACCCTGCTTGGGGAAACGATGTATCGAGCGCTGCATATAGCCAGAAGAAAAATTCTCTATCCACGGGCGGGCGGGCATCTTCTGCTCGTCTGCGTGCAACCGTGGCGTGCATTGACGCATCCCAGCTTTATCCATATGCTGAAGCACACGACAGGCGTACTCTGCCGTCAGATCCACGCCAAGAGTCCATGAGGCGTTGATATAACCAAAGGTTGTGATTAGGTTGGGGACGTCAGAATACATCATACCTTTGTAGGTGAAGGTCTCAGCAAAATCAACCAATTCTCCATCCACTACAAGGCTGATATTGGCTAGCATTTCCATCTGCAATCCAGTTGCCGTCACGACAATATCAGCATCTATTGTCTGGCCCGATTTTAGCAGAAGTCCGCTCTCCGTAAAGCGTTCGATCTCATCCGTAAGAACAGAGGCACTGCCTTTGCGAATCGACTCGAAAAGTTCGCCATCTGGCACCAAACAAAGTCGCTGATCCCATGGATTGTAGCGCGGCGTAAAGTGCGTTTCAATATCGTAATCGTCGGGCAGTTGCGCGCGCACGCCATTGAGTAAATCGTTTTTGGTCTTTTCAGGATTGGTACGAGTTTGCTTATAAAATACGCCACTAAAGGCAATATTTCGAAAACGCATGGCTGCATAGGCCATCTTTTCGGGCAGGAATTTTCGCACGCGGCGCGCAATCGGATCCACATATGGGCGCACGGCCATGTAGCTTGGCGAGCGTTGCAGCATCACCACATGTTCAGCCAGCTCAGCTATTGCCGGAACGAGCGTTACAGCAGTCGCGCCCGAGCCGATTACGACCACTCTTTTGCCTGTGTAATCGAGATCTTCTGGCCACTTTTGAGGATGGACAATCTGCCCCTGAAATTCATCACGACCGGCAAAGTCTGGTGTGTATCCACCCTTGTAGCTATAGTAGCCCACACACATCAAGAGCATATTGCATCGGACCTGCACCATTTCGTCAGTTGCTTTATTCAACACGTCAACCGTCCACAGTGCGTCATCGGTAGACCATGTTGCCTGCTTAACCATCTGCCCGTAGCGAATATGTTTGTCGATGCCATGTTCGACCGCGGCCTCTGTCACATACTTCAAAATCGATGGACCATCTGCAATATCCCTTGCCTCGCGCCAAGGCTTAAATTGATAGCCAAGGGTATACATATCGCTGTCGGAGCGAACCCCAGGATACCGAAAAAGATCCCACGTACCGCCAAGCGCGTTACGCCCTTCAAGAATTGTATACTGTTTACTCGGACATTTATCTTGTAGATGATACGCCGCGCCAATGCCAGAAAGACCTGCGCCAACAATGATAACGTCGAAATATTCAATGTTCATTGATTACTCCTTAGGTGAATCGGAAGGGTAAATCTTTTTGTCGGTGGTTCAACGTGTCGGTGGTTCAACGTGTCGGTGGTTCAACGTGTTGGTGGTTCAACGTGTCGGTGGTTCAACGTGTCGATTATTGATATTTCTTCTCGATCTCAATCATGCGTTTGACCTTTGGTTCGGAACGTGTGCCTTCCTCCCAACGAGAGTTGAGCCATACTTCGAGTACAGCCTTTGCCGATTCAGAGCCGATAACGCGTGAGCCCATAGTGATTACTTGGGCGTTATTGCTTTTAATGGCGCGCTCGGCGGAGTAGACATCATGACAGGTTGCCGCACGTATCCCTGGAATTTTGCATGCGCTCATGGCCATACCGAGTCCCGTACCGCACATTAAAATAGCTCGATCCGCCTCACCATTGGCAACTGCCATCGATACGCGATCCGCGATGTCCGCATAATATTCCACATCATCACCGGCGGATGCGCTCATATCGATTAACTCAATTTCGGCATGTTGACTCACTTGCTCTCGGATCGCATCTAGCAAGCCGATTCCTACATCGTCATAGCCCAGTGCTATTTTCATTCTAGCGTCTTCTCCTTTATTGCTTTAAACTTTCCTAACCCAGAAAATCAAATCGCAGAGAAGAACAACAGAACTTTAAAGTTTCCTCATATTTCACTCTGTGTGTTCTGCGACTCTGCATTCAAAAGTTTAGCCAGAAATTTCCTTACCCACAAATTTAACAGAAGCAGGAAAACAACTATCCTGTAGTCTGGCGAAAAAGAGTGTCGAAAAATAGGAAAAGCAAGAGGAATTGGGTTATGTTAAAGGTGGTAAAGTCAAACATAGACTAAACTTCGAACAGTGGGCGACACAATTCTGGTTCAACCGGATCTCATGTGGTTGACAGAGTGTGTCGCACTGTTCGGAGGGTAATTCGAGCCAGAACTCATTGGTGAAACAGTGAAACGCACTCGACACGGGAGATCCCGAAGAGCCACTAAACTTCTTGCCTGTACTAGAAGAGAGACAGTTGCTGATATCAGACAGCCAGTTTTGGCAACACCCGCCGCGCCATAAATAGGCCCATCGCAGCCGTTACAAAAAATGTAATCGTCGTTGTGATCCAAATGGTCGTTAGCCCATAGCCAAGCTGCTGGACAAAAATCGTCACCAGCAACCACGGTAACCCCACAAAGCGGATCAAGTTGATCACCAGCGGCCAGAAGGGTTTTTCGACCCCACGCATGGCCGACGCCGACATGAAGAAAAATGCATTCGGGATCAATCCCAAGCTGCGGATGCGGATATATGATACGCCCATCCGAATAATCTCGGCATCATTGGTAAACATGCTCATCAATGGACGCGCAAAAATTATCGCCAGCAGCGTCGTCACCAACATGATCATTGATCCATAGAAAAGGCTTTTGCGATAGACTACATGGATTCGGTCATTCTGTTTGGCACCGTTGTTGCGCGCCACCAGCGTCAGCACCGCAACATTCAACCCTAAAAGCGGCAGCAGCGCCACCTGTTCGATACGCGACGCAGCGCCCAACGCGGCCACTGCACCTTGCCCAAACCAGCCTACAAAATAGTTGAGCACAAAAAATCCTATCGAAACCCCCAGCGTGTCGAGCATATTGGGGAATCCTTGCGCAACCAAACGGTAAAGCGCCGAAAAATTTGGTTGCCAAAAACGCGCAAAGGTTTCGGTGCTAATCAATTCACTTTTCAATACTTCGTAGCCAATGTAAATACAGCCGATAAATTGAACCAGCACAGTTGCCACCGCAATCCCCATAATGCCCATAGCGGGTACCCCAAAGCCGCCAAAAATAAACCATGGATCTAGCAGCAGATTGAGAAAGAAACCGCCAACCAAAAAATTGCGCCCCGGGCCAGTCTTCCCTAGCGCATTGAGGATCGCCAACATCATTTGTACGGTGATAAAAAAGACCGTGCCATAAAATATGGGATTGATATAGCTCAGCGTCTGCTGTCGATAAAATTCGTCGGTCGCCCCCATAAAGGTGACCATCATCGGCGCGGCCCACAGCACGCCAGCCATTACCAACATCGAAACCAATAGCCCCAGAATCAGTCCTTGTATGGCTAGCTCTTGTGCTTCTTCGCGCTGATCGCGCCCCAGTGCATTGCCAATCAACGCGGTGGTTCCTTGCGAAAAGCCAAAGCCGACTGCAACAATAATAAAATAGATCGGAAACGAAAGGGACAGCGCGGCCAACGCCTGATCCGAGATCAAACCGCCGTAGATTGTGTCTACCACGTTATACATTGTATTGAAAAACGCACCGACGCTGACCGGCACGGCAATTTTGCGCATCAATCCGGGAATTGGTTCAGTTAAAAGTGGGTTTGTTGGTGTCTCTTTTGGGAGTTCTTTTGAATCTTTGTGAATGGGTGCTGCTGTTGTCATTATGTTCTCAGTTTACGGAAATAAGTTTCTACTCTATATTTAATCGACAAGCCCATCAGCATACCACACGCACTTCCAAAGCTCGCTTTTGTCGACACTGCATCCACGTACAGTTAGCTACAATTTCACACTCATTCGGTACGTTTCGCGTTGATTTGGCTGCGGATCTAGGCATGGTCAATCCGATTGAGGATACGGAGATTGAGGAGCGGATGATTAACTATATGGTACAATGGATGAAGAAGAATGATGCACCAAAAGAGCAGTATGAGCGGCTGGGTTTAGAGGAATTCAGATAGCAAATGAAATGGTTTAATACTGGCGCCAGCGAGCGGCACCGCAGCCCCTACTGTTACTCCTCAACCGTAAATTGACCCATCATGCCGTAATCTTCATGCTCCATAATATGACAGTGGTACATGTATGGATATTCCTCGGTTGCTTCATGATCGAAGCGTATGATAATTTCGGTCATCTCATCCCAAACCACAACTGTGTCCTTCCACCCTCTATCCGCTTCGGTAGGTGGCTCTCCATTGAGGGTTAGGATTTGGAAAGATGCACCATGCATATGGAATGGGTGAGGCATCCGATCACCCGTAATACGCCATAGTTCAACTTCACCTTTTTTGATCCGTTCATTGACGTGCATCATATTCATCGGCTGCCCATTGATGGCAAACATGTCCATGTTCTCTCTAGTACCGCCTCGCACTTCCATCTCAAGGGAGAATTCTCTGATATGAGTGGCATCTGCCCGATCAAAATAGGCGATGTCGTTGAGTTGGTCGGGTAACGATCCAGATGCTTGCAACGTGGCGTCCACCCGTAGCTCCACGACGGTTGCTTGCGGCGTGTCTGCAAACCAACCGCCAGAATCGTCCGGATCCGCGGGCAGCAGATCGGCCATCAACGTTGCATTGACACCGTCAGACAGATCGATCATGATTTCGTTGCGCTCCCCCGGCGACATATCGATAAAGTCCATCTCGACCGGCTGATTCAAAAAGCCACCTTCGGTAGCAATCTTGAAAAATGACGCGTTATCGCTAAAATGGAAACGGTAGAAACGAGCATTTGACCCATTGAGCAGCCGCAAGCGAACCCACCCTTGGGGAACGGAATGATAGGCATCCACAGTACCATTCACCACCAGCGTATCCTCGCGTAACCCATCCCGTACCTCTTGGTCGGTGGCAACATAGTGGTTCATTTTTCCATTCGTGAACGAACGGTCTTGAACAATCAGCGGAATATCATTGACGCCATATTCTTTGGGTAGATCAAGTGACTGCGAGTTCTCATCCTCAATCAAGTAGAGACCCGCCAAGCCGGCATGGACATGATGAGCCGACTTACCCATTAAATGAGGGTGATACCAACTCGTTCCAGCCTCTTGCCTAACAGGAATCGTAATTTGCCAGATCTCGCCTGGCTGAATGGCCGATTGGGGCCCGCCGTCAATCTCTCCATTGACATGCAGGCCGTGCCCATGCACGGTGGTCGGTTCGCCAATGCTGTTGATAAAGGTAATGGTTGCATCTGAATCTCGATACAGTCGAATGGCTGGACCAAGATAGCTACCATTAAAGCCCTTGGTCTCACTCTGTGTACCCGCATAAAATTCATGCTTCCCGTTCTGCATCACTAGCTCAATTTCTGGGGTGGTTCGACTATCGATCAACTCTGGAATATGTAAGGGATTCTGACCAGATTGTGGTGTGTTCTGCGCGTTGCGGTTAAAGCCGCATGCTGAAAGAAAAACGGCGATTATTAATGGTAATACATAGACGTGTCGTTTCATTTTGTCCTCATGATGATTGTTCTCTACTTTGTTATCAGCTTTGTTACCTGTATTGGCAACTTCACCTTGTTTGCCAGAAAGCGGCGGTAGAGTAGGCTGGGGCAGTTTGCAGCCGTATCGAAACCAAAGCGGCCCGTTTGATTTCGATACGCTTCGCTACTCAATCGGCACCCCCTGCTTGGTAAGGTGAACTGTTACGTTATTTGTATCGGCAGCCTCACTGTAAAAGTGCTGCCTTGATTGAGACCGGCAGATTTGGCGGAAATTTCTCCTTGATGGATTTCGATCAGAGCCTTCACAATCGCGAGCCCCAGCCCACTTCCACCCGTATCACGGGTTCGAGATCTGTCAACACGATAAAAGCGATCAAAAAGATGGGTCAGTTGCTCGGCTGAAATTCCTTCTCCGCTATCGCTAATCTCCACAACAATTTGCTCGTCATCCATCACACCTGTGACAACGACCTCGCCACCGGGCGGCGTATGTCGGATGGCGTTATCAAGCAGGTTGCTAAAGAGTTGGCGCAAGCGGCCAGGATCGGCGGAAATGGGCGGTAGTTTATCCATCTTGTCAATATGGAACTGCACCTCTTTTTCCTCGGCTACTAGAAAGAAGTTGGCCGCAAGTTCTCGCCATAAATCTGCCAAATTCACTACGCCAATCGCCAACGGTAGCTGATGCGCCTCTGCCTGTGCCAACAAATGCAAATCGTCTACCAGGGCGATCAAATGCCGTGTTTGACCATATAGATTTGCCAGATGCTCCTCATCCAGCGTAACTACCTTATCAAGGGCTGCATGCAACTGACCCGATAGCACGGTAAGTGGCGTCCGCAATTCGTGAGAAATATCGGCGAGCATTTTATTGCGTAGCGTCTCGGCATTCTCTAATTCGGTGGCCATACGGTTAAACGAATGGGCCAAATCATCAAGCTCCTGGCTGTGATTATATACAGGCACACGCTCTTGCAAATCGCCAGATCCGAACTGCTTTGCCGCCTCTGAAAGTGCTACAATGGGCGCGCTTAAGCCACGACTCAACCATATACCAAGGATGATGGCGATGGTGCCGACCATAAGCATGGTTTCGGCTAATTCTCCTGTCAAAGAGTAGAGCCTTATATCATCATCAAACGAGATACCATCCATGCTAATAACAGGATCGAGACGATCGAGCACAATCCACAGCGGAATAATGACGAAAGAGAAACTGATGATGATGACGCTAAAGCGAATCCACAAGCGGTTCATCTCTTAGACCCCACAAGTCGATACCCAATGCTGTAAACAGTCTGAATGTAGGTTGGGTTGGTGGGATCAGGCTCAATCTTTTTGCGCAGGTTGCGGATATGGGTGTCCAGCGTGCGGCCGAAGCCCTCATACCCATACCCCAATGCCTTTTCTAGCAATATTTCGCGGCCAAAGGTATGCCCGGGACTCTCCATGAAAATTTTGAGCAGATTAAACTCCGTCGGCGTAGTCTCAATCAGCTTGCCGTCCAGCATAAGCGTTCGCTGACCCAGATCAAGCTGTAACGGACCCACCCGCAAACAGTCGCTCTGCTCCGCGTGGTCCAATTCGCGCCGACGCAACAGCGCGCGCACGCGCGCCACAATCTCCCGTGGATTAAACGGTTTTGTGACGTAATCGTCGGCCCCTAACTCAAGCCCTACAATTTTGTCGCTGTCATCAACCCGGGCGGTTAGCATAATGATTGGGGTTGAAGCCAATTGGGTATCGTTACGAATATCTCTTGTGATGTCCCAGCCATCACGGTCAGGCAGATTTAGATCGAGAATCAACAGCTCCGGTCTTTCGCGGCGCAAGGTGTCCATGGCCGATGTTCCGTTGGTAGCAGATAAGACGCTGTACCCTGCTTGTTCCAGATAGGCTTGCACAATTTCAATAATTGACTTGTCGTCATCGACGACGAGAATTTGTTGGGTGTTCATGGACAAAGTGTACTATAAAGTTCGGGGGATAAGTTCTTCTGTTTTGTAATAGATATTGTAGCGGCCAAATCTGAAGAAGTTGTCAAGACGAGGTGGAATGATTCTGAAATTTTGGTGCTTTTGATAGATACTGGAGGGCGCGGCCGAACGAATGATCAACTATATGGTACAATGGATGAAGCGGAATGATGCACCAAAAGAACAGTTTGAGCGGTTGGGTTTAGAGGAATTCAGATAGCAAGTGAAATGGTTTAATACTGGCGGGCCGTGCGTCCCTGAAGATCACTATATGTTACCGGCGACGAAACGGTTGGAAGCATATAATCTACATCGTCTAATTGATCAACGCGGCTACTTTGTCGTTCATGCTCCGCGTCAGACAGGTAAAACGACGGCTATGATGGAGTTGGCGCGTGAGCTAACTGCTTCGGGCAAGTATATTAGTGTTGTACTTTCGCTCGAAGTAGGCGTGCCATTTTCAAATCAGCCTGAGAGGGCAATGGATGCGATTGTTAGCAATTGGAAATCAACCATCCGTTCCCAGTTCGCAATTGATTTTCATCCGGAGAAGTGGATGCCAGAATCTCTTGATGGGAACACAATGAACACATTTCTGACAGAGTGGGCGTTGAGTGCATCTCGCCCCCTTGTGATTTTCTTAGATGAAATCGACGCACTTGAGGACGAAACATTAATTTCCGTTCTGCGTCAATTACGCAGCGGATATTCTAATCGCCCTAAGGGATTTCCATCCTCCCTTGCCATAATTGGTCTGCGCGACGTCCGCGATTACAAAGTCAAATCTGGCGGTTCGGATAGGTTAAACTCACCCAGCCCATTTAACATTGCCGTAAAATCGGTAACGCTAAGCAACTTCACCGCAGACGAAGTGAATCAACTCCTTCAACAGCACACCGACGAAACCGAACAACCATTTACGCCCGAAGCGGTTTCGCGCATCAATTATCTTACAGAAGGGCAGCCGTGGCTTGTCAATGCCTTGGCCAAAGTCTGCGTTGAGGAACTGGTACAAGACGAATCTCTACCTATCTTGCCCGAACATATCGACCAAGCCAAAGAGCTCATCATCCAACGCCGTCATACCCATTTAGATTCGCTCGGCGATAAGCTGAACGAAGCACGGGTGCGCCCCGTAATCGAACCAATCATGGCGGGTGATACGCCCGAAGTGGTCCCCCGCGATGACATTGACTATGTCATCGATCTAGGGCTGGTTAAGCAGGAAAACGGTAGTGGAATTCTGATAGCCAACCCTATCTATAAAGAGATATTGATTCGGGAATTGGTTAGCATCCCCCAAGCTTTCTTGCCCAGCATCCAACCAACGTGGCTTAATGAGGACGGTTCGCTTAACCCCGATAAACTGCTAAATGCCTTTCTCTCTTTCTGGAAGCAAAATGGTGAACCGCTCCTCAGAGCTGCACCCTACCATGAGATTGCGCCCCATTTGGTGATGATGGCCTATTTGCATCGCGTTGTAAATGGCGAGGGTTCGCTGGATCGAGAATATGCAATTGGCATGGGCCGCATGGATCTGAGTTTGCATTATCGCGAGTTAACCATGGGCATGGAGCTAAAAGTATGGCGCAACGGCAAAAAGGATCCACTAGAAAAAGGGCTTGAGCAACTTGATAGCTATTTGAATGGGCTTGAGCTTGAAACAGGCTGGCTGGTAATTTTTGACAAACGTAGCGGGCTGCCAGAGCTTAGCGAACGCACAACCACAGAGCCAGCGACCACACCACAAGGCAAGCGGGTAACGGTCATCCGCGCATAGTTATACTGAATAAGGCCCTCACCCTTACAAATTCACGCTAAATTCACGCTTTGTGTGGTTATATTCTACAAAGACTACTGCCCAAAGCCCATGAAGACCCTAAACATAACCCTTTTTGGTTCACCCCAATTTACTATCTATAGTTCCCCAGATAAATCCGTTATCGGCTTCATCTCCAACAAAGCGCGCGCCCTGCTCATCTACCTCGCGGTGACAAAGCGCGCCCACAGCCGCGATGTGCTATCCGAACTCCTGTGGGCCGACACACCCACTACCAAACGCGAAAATCTTAAAAAAGTGTTGAGCAATTTACGTCGGATGGATGGCATCACATTGCTCGAAGAAGGACGCCATCAGGTCGCGCTCGATCCACAAAGTTGCTGGCTAGATGTGGCCGACTTTTCGCGCATAGCCAGTAATGAGACGTCGCCAGATTCCACAACATGGCAGCAAGCGGTCGAACTTTATCACGACGATTTTCTGTCGGGATTCAACCTCTCGCTGAGTCTTGAATTTGAAGAATGGGCGTTAAGCGAGCAGACGCGGCTCAAAATGCAGATGGTCGATCTGCTGCGTCGATTGGCCGATCAATATACCCAGCAGCACAACCCAACGAAGGCCATCACTACACTGCGCCGTTTGGTCAAAATTGAGCCGTGGCAAGAGGATGCCCATCGTCAGCTGATCAAAGTGCTGGCACAGAACAACAGCATGGCAGCCGCCCTTGCCCATTTCGAGCGCTGCAAAGAGGATCTGCGCCAAGAGCTAGATGTTGAGCCCAGCCCAGCAACGCTCGCGCTCATTGCCCAAATTCGAGACGGTACCTTTCGGACAAATAATCCCATCCCAGCTAAAGCAATCAAACAGCCACCAAAACCATTCCGACAAAAGCAGACAAAAACAGCGGTCGAATTTCCACTAGTGGGCCGAGAACATGAATGGCAGCTTGTCTCTGACCGCTGGCAAAAACTAAACAACAGCCACCTACTCTGCATCGGTGGTGAGGCTGGCATCGGCAAAACGCGCCTCGCCGAAGAACTGCTGCTGCGTGCCGAATTAGAGGGAATCGCCGCAGCCCGCACCCGCTCGCACGAATTGCAGGGCCAACTCGCGTACGGGCCGATCACCGATTGGCTGCGTTTGCCCCCACTGCGACGCGCGCTCGATCAACTCGACGATGTGTGGCGTACCGAGGTCGCGCGGCTGCTGCCAGAACTACTAATTGATGGATTGTCTGCGCCACAGCCCATGACCGAAGGATGGCAGCGCAAACGCTTCTTTGATGCGCTGGTTCACACCGTTACATCAGTCGATGGTCCACTGTTGTTGTTGCTGGACGATCTGCAATGGTCCGATACCGACACATTGGAGTGGATCCAGTATCTGATCGAGAGCAGCGAGCAGCCGATCCTAATTGCTGGCACCGTTCGCCTCAACGAAATCGATCCCGATCACCCGCTGCACCGCGTGCGTCAACAGCTTCAGCGTCAAGATAAATTCACGCAAATCGCCCTCGCCCCACTGAGCGCCGCCGCCACAAACCAACTTGGCGCAGCCGTCACCGAGCACTCACTTGCTGACGAGCTCGCGGATCGCCTCTATCGTGACACCGCAGGCAACCCCCTCTTCGTGATCGAAAGTATGCGCACCGGGCCAACCGTTCAAATCTCAGACGAAGCAATCTTTTCGCCCTATCCCCAGCCAGAAGTAGATAACCCGCTGCCCATGCCAACTAAGATGTACAGCGTCATCCAATCGCGGCTGGCACAACTTTCGCCCCAAGCCCAAAAGCTGGCCCAACTCGGCGCAACAATCGGGCGTGCGTTTGACGTCACGCTACTGGCAACCGCAGCAGAGAGCGACGAAGATGTAGTGCTGATGATTTTGGATGAGCTATGGCAGCACCGCATCATCAAAGAAGTAGACGCGGTCCACTTTGATTTCAGCCATGATCGGATCCGCGACGTGGCGTATGCGGAGATCGGGCCGATTAAGCGGCGCGTGTTACATCGGAGCGTGGCGGAGGCATTGGAAGTGCTATATGAAAGGAAGATAGAATCGATTGCGGCTCACGTTGCTATGCATTACGAGATCGCCAGATCGTTTCAGCAAGCTATTGGATTTTATCAGAAAGCGGCTCATGAAGCAGAACGTCTGTATGCTTATCATGACACAGTTAAACATCTCGAAAGAGCCGTTCACTTACTACGCAGGCAGCCTGCAAGTAGCGATGCAAAACAGCTAGAAATCGACTTGCTACTTGCAGTAAGCGAAGCCCGGACCGTTGCGGAAGGGAAAGGTGTACCGGCTATCTATGGTGATTTGCATGCAGCAGATTCTTTGGTGCAAGATTTCGGCACACCCGGCCAAAATATTCGCGTGCTTACTGCGTTGGCTAAGCACGCCCGAGTGTGTGGCGAGTGGCACAAAGCTGCCGAGCTTGGAGCGCAGGCACTTGCCGCGATTGAAGAAGTTGGCACGCCCGAGCGATTGCTGTACGCGCGATATGCCGATGCAACGCCACATATACGTCTTGGAGATCTGGAAAGAGCGCATCTACAGCTTGAACAGATCCCTTTTGATTTGATAATGAAGGAATCAAAGCAGATAAATGTCGGGCTTTTAACTCGTTCAGCCTATTTGCTGTGGCTGCTTGGTTTCCCCGATCAGGCCCGGGAGCGTGCATTGGCAGCAGTCGATATTACCCATAAAGACTCGCACGAAGGCATTACCATCGCTTTGCATCAGTGCTCATCCATTCATGTTTTTTGTAAAGAGATCGCACAGGTTGATGAATTGTCACAAGAATTGGTTGATTTAACCAAAAAGCGAGGCGACGATTTCTCTTTACGCTGGGGCCTTATCTATCGCGGATGGCTACTGGTTCAAGAAGGAAAGCTGGACGAGGGGATTGCGATGATGCGCGAAAATGCGGACGAACACCGTGCCCGAAATAATTATTTTTACGAGTGTGTTTGGCGTTCGCTGCTGGCGGAGGCGTATCTCGCAGTGGGCGAGATAGATGCCGCGCGTAAGGAGATCGGTGAGACGTTGGCCTATGCCGAAAGGAGCTGCGATGTCCACTGGAATGCGCAACTGTTGAAGCAGAAGGGTGATTGTTTGCGTGCGAGTGGAGCGCCTGTCGCTGTAGTAGCAGATCAGTATCAATTAGCAATAGATATCGCGCGTAAACAAAATTCTCGGTCGCTGGAGTTACGTGCCAGCACGAATTTGTGCCGCCTATGGCAAGAACATGGCAAAGTAGCGGAGGCTTATCAACTGCTGTTGCAAATTTACGGCTGGTTCACCGAGGGGTTTGATACAGCAGATCTGGTCGAGGCGAGAACGCTTTTGGATGAGCTGCGACAGTTGGTTCTGGCATAAGTTGGTCAACGAGAATATGCAGAAATTGTCGGACAGCAGATACAAGATCGGTATCACCTTCCCAGAAGCCAAGTCTCTTGACTCTCTTTGTAAGATGTGGGTACTTGGCTTCTGGGAAGGGAACATGGCCATCTATCGAGTACTTCAACAAAACAGCTTTGGCGTACGACTAGAAGCATGTTTCTAGTACTATACGGCGTAGATAACTATACAAATAGAATGGGCGATTCTCTTATTTTTACGAGAATTATCTGTATAGTTATTTACGCCATGCTGTACTAGTCGTGAAATTTTTTCGGGTACATTCCGAAGGTTTCGCGCTGCAACACAAAAAATTGTTAGCGCGAATAGATTATTAACAGATTCCCTTTTATGCCCTCGGGTACTCCAGCAAAACAGTTACGAGCGCCCATGATATTACTCAAATAGGAGAGGGACAGGGTGAGGTCAAGTCCTACTCACTTTGAATGCTTTCTAACTTAACCCAGCGTTTATTCGCGCTAACAAAAAATTTGGAGGATTTTATGGTCGCGAACAACCCTCGTGCGGAAGAAGCAAAATCGCTTTTGGCAAAAGTAGAACGCATCTATTCAACAGATTTCCCACGCGCAAGAAACTTAGCCGAGCAGAGTCAATCCATCTGTCGTACCCTGAATGAGCCTCTTTATTTGGCGCGCTCACTCGATCTTGTAGCAAATGCATACCAAACAACTGGGGCGCTATCAGCCGCCAAGGAGCTGATGGAAGAGAGCTACTCCTTACGCCAGATGGTGAAAGATGAGCGGGGAATTGGCGTATCGCTCAGAAATTTGAGCGACGTGGCCCGGTTGGCGGGCGAATTTGACGAAGCGGAAGATCTGGTCTCTCGGTCAATGACTATCTTTTCACAGTTGGACGACTTGCCGCAACTGAATTTTTCGATTGGCAGGCTGCACGCGGCATTGGTATATGGTGGCAAATTTGACGAGGCAGCACGCCTGTTTGAAGGATCGGCTCCTATTTATCATGAGTTTGGCTTTTCCAAAAAGCCAGTAGATCCAACGATTGTCTCTGCATTTGGCCTAATGCATTTGGGGCGCTACGATGAAGCGGAAGAGCGCTTTCAGCAAACGCTGCCACTTTATCCCGAAATGGCGATTGGTTACGCCATCAAGAATTTGGGCCGCATTGCGTTGGTGCGCGGGCAGTTCGATACGGCAGAGACTCATTTGTTGAAAGCCCTTGCACTGTTCCGCAAAAGCGAAGCCGTGAACGGGTTGGGCCAAACGCTCGGCTGCTTGGGCATGTTGGCATTGCGTCTTGGCGATCAGGCTCAAGCGCAGAAATACATTGACGAAAATCTACAGATGGCGGCGGATACGCTTATGATCCTGCCCAGCATGACGGCTCTTTCGAGCTTGGCTCTCCTGCGGATCGAAGAGGGAGAAGCGGAGTCGGCTATCGAACTTTATGCAGCCGCCTCGCAGGCTGGTCACGTGGCAAATTCGTGCTGGTACCACGACGTGATCGGGCAGCAGGTTGACGCAGCAGCGGACCCTTTGTCGCCAGCTGTGGTGAAGGCAGCCCAGAAACGAGGGGAAGAGAGTGGGTGGCAATCTGCGTTAAATACGCACACCGTCAAGTCGGCCTCACGTGACATTACATCCAGCCGCTGAGTGTCATACAGACGGAGATGCGATTCACCCAGTTGTTGAGTACATTCGACATTTTTGCCACCATCGGTGTGGTTTCCATACTGCACTTCATGATAGAATAGCGCTCACTCTGCCATCAGCCATAAGCATCACCAACACGCTCGATACAGGGCGTATATTTTGGGCGAAGACAACCTTGTGCGGTACGGAAACCGTCGCATCGACAGTAGTTGGTTCTCACAAATTCGCCCCCAAACAGAAGTAAGCTCTTATCGATAGAGACCGGTGCCGCCTTTTCTATCTTATGTTATAATCCAAATAGATGTAATTTTGTAAAAGGTAGATATAGGGTGACAATCATGAGTCTTGCTACTGTACCAGTTGACGTGCCTCAGCATGTCTATGTGCGTTTGAAAAATAGTGCGGCAATTGCCAAACGTACGGTTGAAGATGTGCTCACATCAGCTGTTTCTATTGCGCTGCCTCCATCCCCTGATCTGCCAGAAGATCTAGCCAATGAACTTGCTGAGATGATTTGGTTAAGCGATGAAGCACTATGGAGAGTAACTACCCCAACATTCACGGCAGAACAACAAAAACGTTTGGCAGAGCTAAATCATAGGGTGGCTCTCGACGAATTAACCTCAGAAGAAACCAGAGAACAGCAAGCATTGTTAACGGCATATGAGCATATCGAAGCAGTTGATCCAGATACAGAAGTTGCTGTTCGTCTTTTTCATCCGCGTGAGCACGAATGGACTGCGCACTTTCAGTGGTCCGATGGTGGCGCGACCGATTGGACTTAGTCCAATGATAGTCGTGCCACCATCGTTGCGTTAAAGCTCAATAATCCTCGAATCGTGCGATCTCGAGGGCTGCGGATTGGGGTTGGTTGGCATCCACCCAGTTAAATAAACCCTGTGAGTCTCATTATCATAAAGTTTGCTTACGGCTGCATCATCTCCATCGCATGATCAACCGCCATCTACGCCGCTGCTTCACCAATATTCCAACCAGCCACATTATCACTTTCATAGTGAATCCCAGCCCAGAAGCGTGAGTCTGTAGCCTCTTGTTCCCATGATGTTGCCTTTAAGCGTCGCACGTGAGCGTGCTCACTACACGGGTAAATTTCTTAACTTAGCGACAGTGAATGTTAGGGTGACCAGTCGAACCACGGCTCGCGTGCGCCTGCGTTTACTCCATGCCCTACGTTATCTGTGCAGTGCGAAACAAGTCGAACCATAAAGGGTGCTACAGGCGCACCCACAATGGGAACAGGTGCAAGATTGGGGTAAGCTTTATGGAATGGATATGCGCCGCCCAAAAGCGGGAAATCCAATTCTATCGAAGTAGAACCACTCCCATCGCTGCCGGTCATAAATCCATTTGCCACATCAATGTTCCCCGCGCCTTCTACCCCAGAAGCAATAAGATTCGATAACTCAGTCGAGGGAGCAAGCGGCGTTGAACCGGCATCGGTAATGGGGCTGCCACCATATATATCACCATCGTCACCTTCGGTTATACCGCGAAGTCGTAGCCAGAGTGTGTAGAACGTATTCGGTCGAGCGTTTTTGAGTGTAATATGTGCAGTGCTATTGCGGTACAGTTGATCAATGGTAATTGTTGCCGCTGCATTCTCGTATGGCTCTCCATCACAATTGGCAATTACAGTGTTACCGTCTGGATCTTCTGTATCTTCAGGTAGACGGGTAAAGGATTGAGTCAGAGCCGTTGTTCCGTTGACGAACATCTGTTGGGAGTTACCATTCAAAAGATAGACCTGTACGACGTACTCACCTGGTACTGAACCAATCTGGAAGAATGCACGCAATCGTCCGGTAGGTGCCTTGGTCAGTGGTGCATTGATTTCGGTTGACGGTTCTTCATTGTAGAAACGCATACCCGTTGCACCGGCAGGAGCCTGAACATTTGCGATCCCAACGATCTGTTCATCTTGCACAAGTCCCCACAAATTTGGTCCAAGAGGTTCGATACCCACACCAACCATTGGCTCGCTATCGTAGTTCCACAGAAGCAGATCGTACGCAAACGGCGTCGCCTCATTGAGTCCTGCGTTTTGATAGATTGTATTGGGTGCGCCTTCGTTGAATACGCTAGTAATGCCCATATGTGGAATCGCTCTTGGTAGAATTTCTACCACCGCTGTTCCCGTCTCTACCGTCCCAGCGGGGCCTGTTTCTGCAACCACGTCAAGCGAATAGAAACCCGGTTCCGCTGGATTGGTGAACGACTTAAACATCAGATGAATGACTTTGATACCAGCAAAAGTGGGCGGATTCGGTACAATGTCCCTAAGCGCGGTCACAACTAGTGTATTTGTTCCCTCAATGCTCATGTCATACCAAGGCGGTGGAACAGGACGTTGCGGCCAACCCTGAACCATAACCGCGGCAGTACAGAGCATATTGGCAGGGGTACACTCGTCATTACTCATGATATTTTCCAAGGCTGGCTCACCGCTATTTACAAACTCATCGGGTAAGGTAACGCGGATAGTGTTACCTTCCAACAGCGTTTTGCCTGGCACGGTCGGATCAATTGATACGTCGAGATTGATAACGAACTCGGTTACAGCACCGGCCACAGTTCCATCACCGATGACAGGTGCATTCATGACGTTCTTAACAATGCCGCTACTCTGAGGCTTCATCTCCTGCGCTGCAAGTGGCTGGGTAGAAACGAGAATCAGGCTACAAAGAGCCAATATTAGCATTATTCTTCCCAGTGTTAGTACATAAGTATTAGTCATTATTATCTTTCTCCTCTCAGTGTTGATACTGTCTTATTTGTCGCTACTTGTCGCTACAATTTTATTATCCGTAATCTGCTCAACCAGCAATCCAGCTAACCGTTCCACGCCCACACAGCCCCGCCGCACGCCAGATCGTGGATCTTCCAACCGAAAGCGCCACGCCTCTGGATCGCGTCGGTCATCCTTACGCTCTAGCCAGCAGGTGAGCAACAAGATGCGATAGGAGTCAACTTGGGTCGTGTGACCGTAGTTTAACAAGCTGAATTATTCTGTGTCATGTGGAGTTTCATCCCGCTGAACGTTGAATCATCTTGCAGACGTTTACAGGGTAGTGGGTGAGGAGGGAAGAAAACGGGAAGAGAACGTGAATTGGTCGAGATTCAGTACAGATTTTGATTATGGTATACTACGGCCATACGATTCTTTAAGACCATCCAAAAGTATCTTCTCAATAAATGGTGGCGAAACCTCCTGGAGGTGGTCAATAAGCAAGAACTGTCTATGCTTCGAACGCTTTCATATGCACATATCGCTGATGGCGGATACTCTTCATCAGAAGCCGAGCGGGTCGGTATACAAATGAAAGAGCTTGCAGAATTCGCTAACGATGATGAGGCGCTTTACTATTCATGCACTGCCCTTCGTTCAAATTTTATTGGCAGGGGAAAATTTAGCGAGGCCGAAAAGTACGCAAGGGAGGCCGTTAGGCTTGCCGAAACCCTGAGTGCCTATAATGAGTGAGACAAATATCTGAAATAACAGGTAGCAAAGACAAGTTAGGTGGTGCCCATAATTTACTGGCTGCATCATACTTTCATAGCGGTAATCTAAAATCTGCGTCACTACACTTTGATAGAGCAACAATGTACGGTCAGCATACGGCATTGATAAGATCATGTCACACGATATGGTTGCTTGGTTATGCTGAACAAGCAAAAGCAAACATTGCAAAAGCAATCTTCAATTCTCGCCAAACAAACGATAGCCACGATCTGTGCTGGACATTGGATTTCTCATCATACCTAGACTTTATGCTTAGAGATTATGAGAAAATGGGGAACCGACGTCAGGAAGTAAATTCGTTACTTCATAAATACGATTTTCCTTTTTATCGCGCCAGCAGCCATTTTATGCGTGGATGGGAATATGCCAATAAAGGGTTAGCTGGTGATGCATGGTCAGCGTTCAATCAGGGAAAAGAGGCAAGAGAAAAACTGGGCGCACGGATATTCCAACCATTATGGAATTGCTTGATTATTGAATCGCTTCAGCAAACCATGCAATATAAAAAGGCTCTGAATATCACTAACAAAGCGATTCAGGATACCAAGCGAACAGGTGAAGAGTTCCTAACGGCAGAGCTTTATAGGCTGAAGGGGATGTTGAACTTCCAACTTTATGGGACAATAGCTGATAGCGAAGCACACTACAATGTCGCTATTGGCATTGCTCGCCAGCAAAATGCTCGTTCGCTTGAACTGCGTGCCACAACCAGCCTCTGTCGCCTATTGCAAGAACAAGGCAGAATCGAAACTGCCCGTCAAACGCTTTCGGAAATCTATAAATGGTTCAGTGAAGGCTTTGATACCGCCGATCTAGTGGAAGCCAAAGCACTGCTAGATGAATTAGAGCAAGTTGGATCCATTCTCGAATCTTAATTAATGTTAAGTTAGTGGGTCAAGTTGGACCACGGACATGGTAATGTCCGTGGTCTCGGATCTGCCGCTAAACCGTCTCCTACACCGGAACATCCACCGTCCGCGTAATCTGTGCATTACTCTCCCAGTAAGTCACTTTGCTTGTCATAAACGGATCATCCGCAGTGGGCTGCACATTACCCTCTGTGTCAATTGCGCGTACCGTAATACTATGCACGCCCGGATCGACATCGCCCCAATCTAGCATCCAGAATTGCCACGAGAATCGTTTTGTATTTGCCTCATCTAACGTGGCTTCCATCCACTCGCCATCATCTATCTTGACTTCCACGCGCTCAATTGGTCGTCCCCACGCTGCGCCCTCAATTCGATATTGACCGTCACCGCCAATCACGCGCGCTGGTGCCGATTTGAGAAGCACTTTGCCAACCGATGTCTCAGTCCACTGCATCTCACCATCGACTTCTTCCTGACGCAAAGTCACATAATCGCGTGCCATAAACTGATTCATCAGGCGGCTGCTGCGGACCTCAATTCGCTTGAGCCATTTGACATTTGCAACGCCATACCATTCCGGTGCGATTAAGCGCATTGGATAACCATGGCGAACAGGCAGTGCCTCGCCATTCATTTCGTAACAGAGCATATTGTAGGGGCTAACAGCATCTTCAATCGACATGCTTCGAGCAAAGTTCTGTTCGAATGTTACCTCTCGTATAGTTGCCTCACCAGAATCTGATCCGTAGAATGCAACCTCAACGGCATCATCTTTAATGCCCGCTTCGCGCAGAATCGGTGCCAACGGTACGCCAGCCCATCGTGCGTGACCAATCAGCCCCCAAATCCACTCAAATCCGTGATTGCCCGAACATTCGAGTGTATAGTCTAGCTCCAGTTTCGGCCAAGCGAGCAGGTCAGCCATCGTCAACGTCATCGGCGTATCGACTAATCCAGTAATTTCTAGCGTCCAGTCGTCAACATCAATCTCGGGATTCCCATAACGCGAAACGCTAAAGAATTGGTCGGCTGGTGTTTCCCATGTGTCGATACTTTCCCATTCGATCTGATTGCTCACAATATGCGCCCACTTGTTGTCTGCGGGCTGTTCAATCCATGGCAATACCTCCTCGCCCTGCTTAATCGGGGCTGCTTCTGCCGCAAAGCGGTTGTTAAGGATGGCAAGCGTGGCAACGGTCGCGCTGCCTGTTTTTAAGAGATCTCGGCGGGACAGGGTACTGTTAAGCATATTGTTCTCCTTTTTATTTGATGAAAGTGTAGTGACCGTTCAGCAGATAATTTCGATCTGGTACTCTTGGAATGCTTGTTTATTGCTCAATGCGAATACGGGTTGAAGCCGACAGTGGTTTATCTGAGATTTCATTGCCCAGTAGTTCAACAAATCGCTCTACCCCTATATACCCCCACTGTTCACCACTCCGCGGATCCGTCAAACGAAAGCGCCACGATTCGGGCTCGCCTAACGCGCCCTCTTCTTCCAGCCAAAATGTCAACAGAAAGATGCGGTAGCGATCAGCATGGGTTGTTCGGTCGGTTGTCATGATTGGGAAACTCTGTTGAACGATCAATCATCTGCAGATGTCAACAGGATAGCGGATGGGGTAGGAAGAGAACGGGAAGAAAACGTGAAGGGAATGTGAAGAAAGAATTAAGAGGCGGATTGTCAATGTAAAAGCGGCAACATACTGTCACCACATTTGCCAATTATGGTATACTACGGCCATGCGATTCTTCAACACAGCTGGACCTTGCAAACCAGACGAACATTATATGCTTCCAGCGACCCATCGCCTGGAGGCATTTAATGTTGAACGACTCATCCGACAAAGGCAGTACTTTGTTGTTCATGCACCGCGCCAAGTGGGCAAAACAACGGCCATGCACGAGCTCGCCAAGCAGCTAACGGCAAGTGGTGACTATATCTCAATCGTCTTATCGATGGAAACCGGTGCGGCATTTCCGAATGAGCCATTAAAAGCTGAGCAAGCCATCATAGGAAACTGGAAGATTTCGATTCTGGTCCAGCTACCGCCAGAATTTCATCCGCCGGAATGGTTTCTAGAAAGTCAAGACGGAAGCATAATTGGCAACTATTTGAGCCAATGGTCGCTTGCTGCGTCTCGTCCGCTCGTCATTTTACTGGACGAAATTGACGCGCTAGAAAATGATGTACTGATCTCGGTGCTGCGTCAGTTGCGTTCCGGCTATTTTAATCGCCCAAAGGGATTCCCCTCCTCACTTGCACTTATCGGTCTACGCGATGTCCGCGACTATAAAGTGGTATCCGGTGGCTCTCAACGTCTCGGTTCGCCCAGCCCCTTCAACATTGCGGTGCGCTCTATTACGTTGCGCAACTTTACCAAAGACGAGGTCGAAACGCTGCTCACTCAACATATCGAAGAGACGGGGCAGACCATCACCGATGAGGCAATGGAGCGAGTTTTTTATTTATCCCAAGGGCAGCCATGGTTGGTCAACTCGCTGGCCAAAGTCTGCGTGGAAGAGTTAGAAGAGGATCTGCAAAAGCCCATCCAGCGCAGTCACGTAGATGAAGCAAAAGAGATTCTTATTCAGCGGCGTCAGGTCCACTTGGATCAACTCACCGACAAGCTACAGACCCAACGCGTGCGTAGCGTCATCGAGCCAATCTTAGCCGGTAGCTCGCTGGATGATATTCCATTCGATGATATCGAGTACGTCACTGATTTAGGATTGGTGCAACGCATCAATGGGCATACCGTCGCTATTGCAAATCCTATTTACAAAGAAATTATCCCCCGTGTCTTGGCAACCAATACGCAAGCGAGCATTCCCCAAATCTCACCCACTTGGCTCAATCCTGACGGTAGCTTAAATCCAGTCAAACTAATTGACGCGTTCTTGTCTTTTTGGCGACAACATGGGCAGCCGCTCTTAAGGAGCGCACCATATCACGAAATTGCGCCTCATCTTGTACTGATGGCTTATCTACATCGCGTGGTCAACGGCAATGGCATAATCGACCGCGAATACGCCATTGGATCGGGCAAGATGGATCTCTATCTGCGTTACGGGCATGGCTCTGATGCGGTACAGATGGCTTTGGAACTTAAAACGTGGCGCGACGGTCGCTCCGATCCGCTGACCGATGGGCTGAAACAACTCGATACGTACATGAGCGGTCTCAGTTACAGCGGCGTGGCTATTGAAGGGACTACGGTTGAAACCGGCTGGCTCGTTATTTTCGAGCAGCGCAGCAACCAGCCCGCTATCAGCGAACGCACCAGCGCAGAGACGGTCTCCACACCAGCGGGGCGATCGATAACGTTGATTCGGGCGTAGGGGCGTGCTCAAAAGACTCCCGAGTGGTATCAACTTCTAAGAAGTTGATACCACTCGGGATTTCACTCCTTTATGGTGTAAAGATCGCAAACTGGAATAACTGACACGGATTCGGGCCGGGGATACCGTCTGCCCTAGCAGTATCGGGGAATGGCGCAGGAATACTCTCATCCGTGCAGCCGCCGCGATACGAGCTGAGCATGTTGTCTATTGAATCGGGCAGAGCGGGACCATGTTCATTGATAATCACATGAACTTCGGCACCATCTAAATTGCTAAAACCGTTCCCAATCCACTCGTTTGATAGCGCTCCAAGTGGCTGATAAGAAACGAATTTCCCCCGACCATCTACATCCGCAATTAAACCATCTGCATACCCTAGATCTGACACAACCGCAGCAGAATTGCCCAATACATCTGTCGGCGTACATGGAATTGTTTCACATGCTTCGGGATTGTTGATAAAGACCCACCACGCTGTGTAGACATTCCCTGGCGTTAGATCAGTCGTTTCAAAATTCATAAAAATTCCATCATCAGCATGTACAATTTGCGAACCGGCATCGGCAACGATCGTTACATCACCACGCGATGCATGGGTGCTTACATCCTGCACTTTTGCCTCAGCCATCTCTACCTCTTCTTGCTGCGGTAAAAAGATAGCAAACTGAAAAAGCTTGCAGGTATTTGGTCCAGGCATTCCGTCTGCTCTTGCCGTATCGGGAAATGGTGCAGGGATACTTTCATCCGTACAGCCACCGCGGTAAGAGCTCAACATATCGTCAATCATTTCGGGAATCATAGGACCATGCTCATTAATAATCACGTGAATTTCCGTTCCGCCAAGATTGCTAAAACCGTTGCCGATCCATTCGTTCGATAGCGCGCCAAGCGGCTGGAATGCGGTAAAGGTTCCATGTCCGTCTGCATCGGCAATCAGGCCATCGGCGTATCCAAGATCCGAAATAACGGCAGCGGAATTGCCAAGCACATCTGCTGGCGTACACGGGATCGTTTCACACCCGTCTGGATTGTTGATAAAAACCCACCAAGCCGTATAAACATTACCGGGCGTCAATTCTGCTGTTTCGAAAGTCATCATGACACCATCATCTGTATGCACTAATTGAGCACCTGCACCCGCAACTGTTTGGACATCCCCACGTGAGGCATGAGTCTGTACATCTTGGGTTAATACTCTCGTCATTGCAACAGATTCATTCGACAAATCTCCAGTCGGTGAATCTCCAGACATGCTGCCGGAATTAGCCATTTCCTCTGGCAGAACACAACCACTTAAAAGTAACAATATCAAAATTAGAGCAACAACTTTTAGTCGTATAAATCCTTGGATCATCTTTATATTCTCCTATTTTCTTAATCTTTCTCATGCTTCTTGGACATCGCTTCGTCTACAATTTTATCTTCCAACAGCGCCATCAATGCAGACAGACCAACACAGCCACGCAGTTGCCCCGTCCGTGGATCCTCCAAGCGGAAACGCCACGTTTCGGGATCGTCACATATTTCTGTATCGTCTAGCCAACAGGTCAGTAAAAAGATACGATAGCGGTCAACACTAGTAGATTGGTTAGTTGTCATGGTTGGGAAACTCTGTTGAAAGATAATCATTGGCAGACATCAACAGAATAACGTGTGAGGTGTGAAAACAATGGGAATCAAGCGTGAATTTTTAATTTAAATAGATAGGCTGCCGAAAACTAAACGCTATGGTTCAACCGGATCTCATGTGGTTAACAGTGCAACGCACTCTGTCAACCACATGAGATCCGGTTGAACCAACGCTATTCTTTAAAATAAAAGCGCTTCGAAATAAGAGCGTGCTGTGATAGGATCAAGTATCAAACTATTTAACAGATCCACAAGGAGGACTTGTTATGAAAATTGGCGTACTGATCAACCATGGCGAAAATCCAGAGAGCGGTGAGGTACCAACCTACGCGGAAATCCGCGAGATGGCCTTGGCGATTGAAGAAAATGGGTTTGATTCGGCTTGGGTTGTTGATCACCTCTTCTTTCGGCCTGAAGCGCATAAAACCGTCGGGATCTGGGAGTGTTGGACGCTTTTGACCGCATTGGCCGAGGCGACCAGCCGTATCGAGTTGGGAACGCTGGTGCTCTGCAATCCATTCCGCGATCCCGCGCTGCTGGCCAAGATGGCGCACACGCTGGATGAAGTAAGCTTAGGCCGCTTAATTTTGGGCATGGGCTGTGGTTGGCATCAACCAGAATTTGACGCGTTTGGCTTTCCTTTTGATTATCGAGTCAGCCGCTTTGACGAGGCATTGCAGATTATACGACCGCTACTGGATGGGAAAAGTGTGGATTTTGACGGAAAATTCTATCAAGTGAAGGATTGCGTCATTTCGCCCCTTGGGCCGCGCTCGGGTGACATTCCGCTACTGGTTGCATCTAAATCACCGCGCATGGTGCAGCTAACGGCCCGCTACGCCGATCAGTGGAATACCGCATGGTTGGGCGATCCAGAGCCGTTAGGCGAGCGGATCGCAATGATGAAGCAGGCGTGCCTTGACGAGAAGCGCGATCCCGCAACGCTAGCGATTACGGTGGGCACCTCCGTCGCTTTCCCCGATTTGGGCGAAGGTCGTTCTTTTGCGGCGGATCCATTTATCGGCTCATTGGATGAAATTGCCGCAGCATTTTTGGCTTACGAAAAAGCGGGCGCGGATCATTTACAAATTGGCATTAGCCCATACGGTTTGCCTGCGCTAGTACGATTAGCCGAAGCAATGCATATTTATCGTCGATAAACAAAAGAGGATCTTCAGGATCTCACGTGGTTAACAGTGACATCACTCATCGTGGATTCCCGATGTCGAGTGCGTCGTGCTGTTCACCAATGGGTTCTGGCTCGAATCACTCTCCGGATAGTGCGACGCACTCTGTCAACCACATGAGATCCGGTTGAACTACAAAAGATTATAGAGATCTGGTTTCAAAGCCACATTGACTGCTTATTACCCCGTCTTCAGTTGTCTTCGGCATCAACGCGGACACCGTCCGATCTTACATCAATGTAGTATAATTCAGATATCTATTTCTCGTTTATCTATTTCTCGTTTTCCATTCTAAGGATCAATCATGCGCTTACAATTTCTCCGACAGCCCGCTGACCGCACCCGACCCCAATACAGCTCGCACTATATGGGATAAAATCAATGTGCCGGACAACTGGCAGTTGCGACCTGGGCGTGATGGATCAATATCTGCTGCACCGCGAAGCGGTAATGTGGCTGTTGCGCCTACGCCCATTTGGCGCGGGCGAGGATCTGATTGAATTGAGTAAACAAAAAGTGTAATCGTTATTTTACACTGGAGTGGAACTCTTGCTCGCCACAGAGCGCAAGTAGTCTAGACCATCCCCCTGCTAGAATTTCTTCTAGCTGCAGTAAGGTCGCCAAATAGACTTCTTTTGATTGCCCATATGGGTCAGCAATATCGAACAAGGATGCATCTCCATCATGCTTTGACGAGGCTGATAATAGTTGAGAAAAGAGCAGTACTTTGTGCATTTGCGCAGGTTCGAGGCCCTTGTCTACAATATTGTTGCTGCCCATCTCTGGAGAGGCTAATGCGCGCACATTATTATAATGCACGGAAGTCATGACTAAAACGAGATCGGCGTCTTTGAACTCAGCAAGTTGAAGTCGTCGAGAGCGATGCGCGTGCAGCGAAATCCCTCTCGCGGCGAGTAAATCGATACCGTGCTGGCTTGCCGGTTCACCCTTAGTTGCGTCTACCCCTGCCGAAGCAACCTGAATTTTATCCGCCAGTTGTTCGTTAGCTAATCTGGCTCGGATCAAGCCTTCTGCCATCGGCGAACGGCAGGTGTTGCCAGAGCAAATTACAACTATTTCTTTCATTTGTTTTTGTCTTCCTGCCCTAGTACAGCGTTACGTAATATTGATAGATAGAGCAATAAAATTTACGCCGTAGAATTTGCATCGTAAAAGCACCAATTTCGCAGCAAAGAGGCTTAGACATACCCGCTGAAAGGTAACTGTTACTTGCTTTTCTACTAGCCTAGGTTAAACTTTTATGACATTATGTAACAACCACGTACAATACAGCAAGCACTTCTATACAACTGCGCAGAAACAGTATGTGCGTAAAAATAGAAAGTACGTCAACAATACCATTCCGAGATAAATCCCTGTGCCTGTAGAACATCCCAAACAAATCTTTCAAGGGTCCCGTATATTGCTTGCGGATGACGAATACGAAATTCGTGCCTTATTGACAAAAGTCTTACAGCGAGCAGGATACGACGTTGAGGCTGTTGATGATGGTGACCTTGCGTTAGAAAAAGTCATTCAAGACGAATTTGACCTTATATTACTTGATGTTAAGATGCCGCGTATGGATGGCTTTGAAGCGTGTACAAAAATTCGCTTACTTTCTCATGTCCCAGTCATTATGATAACCGCACTCAATCAAGTGGATCACATTGTAGAGGCACTGGACAAAAGCGGTGCAGATGAGTACATTACCAAGCCATTTAACACGCGCGAATTAGTTGCTCGTATCGAGTCGATATTACGACGGAACCAAATACAGCAGAAACGAATACAGGATAAGCGAGAAGAACAACAGGTTCAGTTCATAAAAGCTGGTCCGGTTATATTACTAGAAAATCAACCCAATCGCGTACTTGTTAAAAATAAAGTAGTCGAGATGGGTTCCACAGAATATCGACTGCTCTGCATGTTGATGACTTATGTTGATTCGGTTGTTGAACAGCGTCAAATTATTGAAGTATTGTGGGGGGTCGTACCGCGTGGGCAAACACAGCTTGTTGAGAATTTTGTCAATCGTTTGCGAGCAAAAATCGAGACAGATCCGCACAACCCACAGTGGATCTTAACTATACCAGGCAAAGGCTATATGTATAGTGCATCACCCAAGTTGAAATAGAGCTTATAAACTTGTCTCATTCGGGATATCACTTTACTGGTGCTAAATGAGTTACGAGCAGATGCACACAATATGCCCGTCAAGTTTTTTGCAAGACGAAAAGTTGAGAAAAACTAAGGCGTTTTCGCTTCTGCATCGCTCGTGGAGGCTACCATCCGAGTTGTGCGCAATCGATACAATAATGAAAATGACGTTTCCAGATTATTTGATTGAAAGAAGAATGACGCATAGAGGAAACAACTCAATATGGCAACAAAGAAGAGAGAAATAGCAACGCTTGGCGGTGGCTGCTTTTGGTGCACCGAAGCAATTTTTGCAGCACTCAAAGGTGTCGATTCTGTTGTTTCGGGCTATGCAGGTGGCGTCGTGCCAAACCCAACATACGAAGCGATTTGTACGGGCATTACGGGTCACGCGGAGGTGATCCAAGTGGCTTTTGATCCGAAAAAAATCTCGTATAAAGAGCTATTGAAAGTTTTCTTCACCACCCATGATCCGACAACGCTTAATTGCCAAGGGGCAGACGTGGGCACACAATATCGCTCGGTCGTTTACTATCACGATGAAACACAGCGCGAGATGGCAGAAGAGGTGATCCGTGAGTTTGGTGCAAAGGAGGTCTGGGCAGACCCAATTGTGACAGAAGTTGCGCCGCTGGACGTTTTCTATCCAGCCGAGGCGTACCACAATAATTACTATGCGCAAAACAGTCAGCAGCCTTATTGCCAGATTGTGATCACGCCCAAAATTGCTAAGCTGCGCAAAGAATTCAAGAGTAAGCTCAAATAATTGTTCAAGCTTTTAGGGTGGAAATGAACAGCAAACTAAATCGAATTGTCTTTGGCTCCATTATTGGACTGATGGCGGGTATCAGTTTTGGCTTTACTGTGCTGCCTCTAGTTGCAGGTCAGACCGTCCCCGAATCGTTGACGCCAGAACTGTATACAATCTTGGCGAGGTATCTTTTGCCTGCCGCCCTCTTGTGGATCCCGGGTGGAGTGATGGCGGCACTGCGTGGCGAGATGGCACAAGGGGCTAAGTTTATGGGCATCGGCGGGGCCATTGTCGGGGTCATTTATGCGGCCGTGGCAAGCGGCGGGACAGACATCATGCTGATGCTCGTTAGTGGCTTAGGCGCGGCCCTTTATGGGGCGGGTGCAGGTCTCTTAGTTGGCGGCGGCTTTCCCGCGGTTGATCCAAAGATTGACTGACAGACTGATAAGATGACCGAATGAAAAAGATTGACAAGATGGCAAAGAAACACTTCTGTCGGTGTAATTTTAGCAAATAAAAAGGTGTACAATCCAAATGATGTGGATTGTACACCTTTTTATTTGCGATTCATCTTGTCGCTTTTTGTCATCCGGTCATCGTGTTATATTTTGACCAGAACGCGTCCGATCTGCTTGCCCTGCATAATCAGATCGATCTCGTTGTCTAGTTCGTCTAGCGTCACTTCTTTTGTTAGATCGTTAAGATTGTCTAGCTTCCAATCAGTGGCAATGCGGTCCCAAATTTTGAGCCGCTTATCCATCGACATTTCGACTGAGTCGATCCCTAATAAGCGCACGCCGCGTATGATGAAGGGGAAGACGCTGCTCGAAAAGCTAGCCCCGGCGACAAGTCCACAGCAGGTGACCGCTCCACCATATTTTGTGGACTTAAGCGCAGTAGCTAGAATGTCGCCGCCTACTGTGTCGACCACGCCTGCCCACCGTTCGCCCAGCATGGGGCGGTCGCTGTCGTCGCTTGCTTCCTCGCGACTAATTACCTCTTTTGCGCCTAGTTTGGTCAACACCTCTTTGGCATTGGGCTTACCCGAAACCGCTACCACCGAATACCCCAATTTCGACAACATTGCCACGGCCAAACTGCCGACGCCCCCCGATGCACCCGTGACCAAGATTTCCTGATCGGCGCTTGGCGTCATGCCCTGCATTTCGAATTCGTAAAGCGAGAGCGCGGCGGTAATGCCTGCCGTGCCGTAGATCATCGCGTCGCGTGCGGCTAGGCCTGCAGGCTGGCGCACGATCCACTCGGCAGGGACGCGGATGTATTCGCCATAGCCACCGTTGGTTTCCATCCCCAAGTCATAGCCGGTAACGAGTACTTCGTCACCTGGGGCAAAAGATACGCTTGTTGATTTGGCTACGGTTCCGGCGGCGTCGATACCTGGCGTGTGCGGGAAGTCGCGGGTCACACCGGGGTGGCCGGTGGCAGAAAGGCCGTCTTTAAAGTTGAGCGACGAGTACGCGACTTTGATGAGCACGTCGTTATCCTCTAGCTCGCTCATGTTTCGTTGGGTGATAGTGCGGTCGAAGCGCTTCTTTTTGGTTTCAGGGTCGATGCTTTGGGTGATAACCATGGCGCGATAAGTTTGGTCTGACATTTGGGTTTCTCCTTTGTTTGTTGATTGGCGAGGTTGATCTTACTAGTACACGATGGCGTAAGTAGACCCACAGTATGGAATCACTATTTTCCGTAGAAACGCCGATATTTAACTATTGGCTTATTTGAGCCGCTGTGTACTACTTGCTTTTTCTATAGAGTATTTTAATTGGGATGATGTGATTGGGGAAAAGAGGAAGGTTGGGAACAAACGAAAAAATGTGCCAGCATCGAGATCATCTATGTGATATAATTGAACAGAGTAAATTCTAATTTTCGAGGAGCATACCATGAGTTATCGATTTCCGGGCATGGATCTATATCTAGAAAATAGTACAATTTGGCGTGACTTTCACCACTCGTTAGCAGAGGAAATTCGAGGGCGACTTAACAAAGAAATTGGGCCGAAGTATTATGCTGGGGTTGAAGTCTATTCTGTAATGGAAGAGATAACCATTGGCGCTCCTAAAGCTATGATCCCTGATGTTGGTCTTCTAACGCAACCGGAGGAAGAAACTGTTGCCACAATGCCGGTAGCCGCACCCTCTATCGCGGCTCCGATTCAGCGTCAGGCAGTTGCCATCCCAACAAAACTGCGCTCTGTGCGGGTCTACGCCACATCTACAGATGAACTGATTACTGCCATCGAGATTTTATCGCCCTACAATAAAACGGGCGAAGGATTGGCTGAATATCGCAGCAAGCGCGCCCACCTTATGGGATCCGCAGTCAACCTTGTTGAATTGGACCTGCTGCGTGGCGGTCAACGGGCAGGAAAGGAGGTAGAGGATCCGCCGCTTGAGAACGCAGATTATGTTCTGCTCGTCAACCGCAACGGCAACGCCAATCCACTAAACGTATCCGACATCTGGCCCGTAGCCCTAAACGAACCACTGCCCGATCTGCCGATTCCACTCAGGTTGCCCGATCCAGACGTGGTGCTCAATTTGAATGAGGCGATCCGTGCAGTGTACATACGGGCCGGATACGGCTGGCGTGTTGACTACAATCAGCCTGTGCCGCCGCAAAAGCTTCGTTCTGTTATAGAAGAGTGGGTAAGCGAGTTGGCGTAATTTGTGTGGGTACGAACGACGAGTGCCACCCCCTTAGTTTTCGAGTTTCTCGTCGTCCCCAGCTCTCTGTAAGCGATTTGGATTCTGATTTCTAGTTATGGATCCTGTGTTCTGAATTCTAAAACAAACTCGAATTACCAATCGTGCAAGTTGTACCGTGAGGCTATCTACTCTTCCAGAAAGGCATGTCCAACAATTCGCAATCACAGGTCAGGTACATGCCTTTCTGGAAGAATTCGACCGTCCACCAACTTTAGCCATGGCTTTTTCTGGGAGTAAAGCCTGCAACTACATCGACATATTTCACCGAGAAATCACCATGCCATATCGAAAGATCAAATTCCAGCAGGGCAGCTACTATCACATTTTCAACCGTGACGCAGGAGGTCAATCGATCTTCTACAATCATCGCGACTACCTAACGCTGATCCCGCTGATGCGAGATATTGCAATCGAATGTGCGGTCACAATCATTGCTTACTGCTTGCTACCAAACCACTATCATTGGCTGGTTCGGCAAGATGGCAAAATGCCTGCGGGCAAATTACCTACGCGCGCTTTTTGGCAGCTATAGCCAAACATTCAATCTGCGCCATGGACGCAGCGGCACGCTCTTTGAGGATCCATACGAGGCAATCCCCGTTGGCACAGACGAGTATTTACATCAACTCTGCCGCTACATTCACGCCAATCCGGTGCAGCATGGCATTGCTGATACGGTGGACCCTTGGCCCTACTCAAACTACCACGAGTGGATAGGGACACGAGCGGGCAAGATTATTGATAGCGATTTTATTCAGGAACATTTCGGAACGGCTGCAGGATATCAGGCATATCTGCAGAGCTATATAACAGGACAGGCGATCATGCCAGATGGGTTGCAAGAGTATTTGAATAGAATTGGGAGAAGTAGATGGAATTGGGAGCCATTGTCTTCATCAATCATGGTTAGTGACGGTTTACGAGTGGTATGACAAAATCTAATCTCCATCAATCATACCGCAGCGCCTCGGCCGGATAAATCCGCGACGCCTGCAATGCAGGGATGATTGTCGTGAGCAGCGAAAACAGATACGCGATCAGCACGATCACGCCGATTTGCAGCCACGGAATCGGCAGCGTTTGGCCTTCGGTGATGACGGCGAATAGCTCGCCCACAATGTTGCGACCCAGCACTACGCCCGTGATAACGCCGACGGCGATGCCCGCGAGGGCGATGAAGCTAGCTTCGAGCACAAACGACAGCGCCACCATATTGGGCTGATAGCCAATCGCGCGCAACATGCCGATCTGCTGGCGGCGTTCGACCACCATGCGCGAACTGATTACGCCCAGCGCCGCAATTCCCACAAGTAGACCCAGCCCCATAAAGCCCTGAAACAGACGCAAGACGCCACGCGTGATCGCCTGCCCGGCCGCGAACTGATCCTCTAGCACGGTTGTGTTGATCCCCGAGCCGATAAACTTACTTTCGATCCGCTGCGACACCTTGCGCATGTCCGCGCCATCGGCCACCGCCACATATTGGCGCACGTTTCGCAGCGGTTCGCCGCTTACATCTTCAAGCAGGCTGTCGCGCACGATAAAGCCGCGCCCTTCCACAAATTCATCTTCGCCATCGAGCACGCCGATCACCCAGACGGTGCGCGTGATGCCCGTTGTGGCACTGACGGGGGGCAGCGGAATCCCGTTTTCATCTCTTCCATTTTCGTCGATAGCTCGAAACCTTTGGGCGGCAGGGCTTGGCACAAATGTGACTTCCAAATAGGGCATAGTCACGTCGCCCTCGGCAGGCAGATCACCCGCACGTGCCCAACGCTCTAGCCATTCTGGTTCAACAAGAGCTACATCGTCGCGTTCTTGCAACGCTGCCCACACCGCATCATCCGAATCGAAGCCCGGCGCACGGTATCGCAGATCGCTGAATTGTGCCGTCTGAGAGTAGTAGCCCACATTTACGCCGGTGGCTCGTATATCCTCACTCCGCACGAGCCGACCCGCATCGCCATCCACCATAGCGCGTGCGACGCGCATCCACCCCACCCCAATTTTCCCAACCGCATCAATCGAGCTAGCATCAAACTCGGGATCAGCCTCGATCTCCGCGGCTAGATCTTCGACCGGATTGAAGAACGAAAGCAGCGTGCCGTTTGCCTCGATATCGAAGCCCATGTTGCGCTCTTCGGGTGGCGTGACGACCGACTGCGTGGCTTCGATCACCACAGCCATAATCGTCACGGTGCTAATGATCATGGCAAAGAGGAGCATGGCCAGCCCAGTGCGAAAGCGCGTATTGAGCGGGTAGGCAACAGCGGTGCGCAAGACGGGCGTGAGCGAACCAACGCCCCCTAAAAGTTTGTTGATCAGCCAAAGCAGCGGCTGTGCGTTGAACATGATTGCTAGAATCGCACCAAGGATAATGAGCGGGCCGGTTGCCATAAAGCCAAGCACGTTGCCCGCCGGATCATTTGCCAAACTGAAGCGTTCAATATAGCGGCTCCATGGTGTAGCCCAAATGACAAGCAACCCAATACCCAGCAACGCGCCGACTACGTTTGTGACGCTGTTGTAGCGCAGCGGCGTATATGAAAGCAGCCCGGTGATGAGCAGCGCCAGCCCAAAGAGGGCCAAGGTTGCGCTACCCTGCACGGCAAAAAAGCTGAACTCGTTGTAGCGCCAGTAGAGAAATGCAGCCAGCGCCAGGAGTCCAGCGCCGAGCAAAATCCGTGCCCAGCGCTGCCAGTGCGGGCGGGTGCGAAAGCTCTCTTCGGGCAGGTCGCGGATGGCGGCGATGATGTTGAGTTGGCTGGCGCGTACCGATGCAAAGAAGACGATCACAAAGGTAAAGAGCACACCCAAGCAGTAGGCAATAACAAGCGATGAAGTGTTGGCGTTGAAGCGGAACTGGAATAAACTTTGCAGCGGAATATCGCGGAAGCGCTCGGCCACGTTATCGAACATGCCGCCGATAAAGCCAACCATTGTATAAGAAATCACCAGCCCCAGCAGAATGCCCACGGCAGCGGCCAGCAGATCATAGACCAGCCCCTCGGTCACGAACATTTGGATCACCTGACGGCGCTGCATGCCCACGGCACGCGCCACGCCCAGCTCGCCCCGACGTTCGGCCGCCAGCATGGTAAAGATCATAAAGATGAGCAGGATGCCTGCCAAAATTGAGAAGAAACCGAAGATCGAAAAGACAGACGAGAAGAGGTCGCCGCCGACGTTGGCGACGTTGAGCACCGTCTCTTTGTTCAAGAAATCGAGCAGCTCTAGCTCGGTGATGCCGCTGATGGCGACGGTCAATTCTTGTTGGCGCGCAGGTGGGACTACTTCGGCTCCAAGCAACGTAACCTGCACAACGCGATCCGCAAATGCGGTGCGCAATTCGGGTGTAATCTCTGGCGAATCTAGCGAATCGACCACCGTTTGCAGACGAGTCGTGAAGGAGCGGACATTAAAGGTTTCGTCCAGTGCGCCAGCCAAAAATTCGGGTACTTCGCCCCCCTCCATAAAGGGATTTTCTTCGGCGATTTCTCGCACTTGTCGTTCAAGTCGTGGGCGTATATCCGGCTGAGCCAGCAGCGCCATTGTCGAGCGAATCGCATCGTCGTTGAGCGCCAATTCACGTAGCGAGTCGCTCACCTCATCGGTCAGCGCCAGCCCCTCAATCGAATCGCCCGTGTTCGAAACCAGCACGCCGTTGACCCGATCTTCCATGAACAGAAGCCGCTGCGCCTCGTCGATATTCATCACAATGACGGGGGCCAACGACGAAAGCGGACCGGCCTGATCGACCACTTCGGCCACGCGATAGGGGAACGGAATCGGTCCAATATAAACGTCGAGCAGATCGCCCGGTCGTGCGTCCAACCGTTCGGCCCCCAAGCGGCTCAGGTAAATTTCACCTTGCCGCACCTGCAAGCCCGCTACTTCGAGCGAGCCGTCAAGGTCTTCACCTAGCGTGTTAAAATTAATGTTGCCAAAAAGATTTTGCGCCAGCTCTTCGGGTGTCGAATCAGCCAGCCCAATCGAATCCAAATTTAGTTGGTCTAGCCCAATATTGTCTAGCCCCAGCGCGTCCAAATCAATCGTTTCGGGGTCGATGCCGATCTGCGTCAGCAGGTCATCCAGCGTGGCGGTGCCATTTGCCAATGCGTTCAGGTCCAAGTTTTCAAGCGTCAGCGCGTCGGGGTCAATTGGCACATTGAGCAGCGCCTCAAAATCAATTTGGGTCAGGTCAATATTTTGCAGCGATCCATTTTGGATTAATTGAACCAATAATGCGCCCGCGCCCACTGCGCCCAACGTGACGGTGGCGAGATCCGCATCTTCTATACTGAGTTGAGACGCCGTATCCACAGCAGCGGTACCCAACAGGTCCACCACGCTGGTTGCGCCCGAAATCACATTGCCAGCACCTGCGGCCAGTGATTCCACATCCAGCGGGCGACCATCGACGCTGACCAGCCCGAAATCATCCACGTACGAGTTGTCGACTGCAAAGAGGAAACCATACGGTTCGCCCTGCCCGGTGGTGCGGTTGCGCACAATAATGGGGAAAAGGATCGTTGGTGCAACGCCGTCTACCTGCGGGTTATCGGCTAGCCCCGCGGCCAATTCGTCAAAGCGCGATTCGTCGATGCCCGGCAGCCCATTCTGGATCAATTCAAGCACTGTATCTACGCCGCCATTGAGCAGCGCCGAGGTCTCCATCGCATCGGGTCCCTCATTGGTGGTTAAGCCAAGCTGCATCAACGTACCCAAAATTGGTGGGGCCAGCACTTCGTCCACTTGGCCGTACGCGTCGGTCGCCTGCCGCTGGATCGAATAGCTAAGCGTGTCGCCCGTTGCCAGTGCGGCCACGATAATTACTGTACTCAGTGTCAGCCCCAGCACAATCAAGCCACTCTGCGTCGGTCGCCGCGGAATGTTGCGCAGCCCCATTTTGGCGATAATGCGATTGCGCAGTCCGATCAGCAACATACAGAGCAGCACCAGCCCCACGCTACAGATCAGCGTGATGAGCACGGTGCGCGAAATCGTTTCAATAATAGCCATGGGGTTATCGTCTCCCCGTTAGCCACGAACTAGTTGGTTCTTCTGTTTGCTTTACTTCTCTGGCCTCTTCGAAAAACACTTTTGATGAATCTGTTTCAGCTGACAGACCCGTCATAATTTCGACGCTCACATCCTCATTACGCACTTTATTTGAGACAAGCTCTATTTTGGGTTCGGCTGATGGCTGCTGCGGAACGCTTACACCCGAGCTAATTTCAGTTGTCACGCGTGAAAAATCATGTTTGTTAGCGGATGGTCGGAATGATGCATCCTGCGCAACACTCTCCTCGCTTTCAATAGCTTCACTGTTTACAATCTCACTGTTTACGACTTCATTCTCGACTATTTGGCCGTCGCTCATGTGGATAATGCGATCACATTGCTGCCCCACTTCGGGATCATGGGTAACGATGACAAATGTTTGGTTGAAGTCGCGATTTAGCTGCTGCATCATGTCGAGGATATCGAACGCGGTTTTACTGTCCAAGTTGCCGGTAGGTTCATCGGCCCAGATGATGGCGGGGTCGTTGACAAGTGCACGCGCGATGGTAACGCGCTGGCGCTGTCCGCCCGAAAGTTCGGCTGGGCGATGTCCAGCGCGGTCGCTGAGGCCGACATTTTCGAGCGCGCTCAAGGCTTGCTCGCGCGCTTGCCGTGCGTTCACGCCAATGACCAGCAGCGGCAGTTCGACATTTTCGGCCGCGGTCAATACGGGCAGAAGATTATAGCTTTGGAAGATAAAGCCCATACGCCGCGCGCGATAGTCGGTGCGTTTGCGGTCGCGCATTCGGCGCAGCGACTGCCCCTCGATCAGCACCTCGCCGCCATCGAAGTCATCTAGCCCGCTCAGGCAGTTGAGCAGCGTAGTTTTGCCGCAGCCCGACGGCCCCATGATGGCGATCATTTCGCCCCGTTCCACGGTCAGGCTCACATTACGCAGCGCGTCCACTTTGCCCGCACCCGTGCGGTACGATTTGTTCACGTCGGTGGCAACGATGATTGCGTCGCCGGTTGGATCAAGGTGAGAGGATTGATTGTCACTTCTGCTGGTTCGTAAGTTTGCGTGCATAATGCGCTCGTTTTGTGTTTGTGAATTAATGTTCGGGGTTGACGGTTTGTTGGTTTATTTGAACAAGCATTACTCATTCAGATTAACAGTACGTGAGTAAGTTGTGTAAGTTGTATGGAGTTGGTGAGATGCGCGTATTTGCGGTGAAACAGATATACAATAGTACAACATAATTTACTAATTGACACTGTAACTTTAGCTCAGTACTATTACCATAGTACAAGCGTACTGGAAGACGCAAACATAGCTGATTCATTTACAGTAGATACAAGAACAGCGAATGTAAATTTGTTCGATCTTGCACTGTCTATTGACGAATTGGTATTAACCGCAAAGGCCGAACCAACTATGAAAATCACCAAAATCGAACCGCTTATCCTCGAAGTCAACCACCGTGGAGATTGGGTCTTTGTGTTGATCCACACCGATGCAGGGATTACGGGTCTTGGCGAGGCGAGCCACAGCAGTAATGATGCGCTGCTGGTTGCGATGGTGGAGCAGTTTAGCGTGCAGCTCGCGGGCGAGGATCCACGCGAGATCAGCTCGATTTGGGCGCGTATTGCCAAGCAGCAGGTGGGACGCGTGGGCAATACGGCGGTCAGCGCGATCGAGCAGGCGCTGTGGGATATTTTGGGCCAACATTTGGGCGTGCCGATCCATACGTTGTTTGGCGGCGCGGTCCACAAACGGCTGCGGCTGTACGCCAATATCAACCGCCATATGAAAGATCGTTCGCCCGCGAGTTTTGCTACGGCAGCCAAGCAGGCGGTCGATGAGGGTTTCATTGCGATCAAGCTGGCTCCGTTCGATGAGTTAGTTAGCCCTCATCGGATCCGCACGGGGCCAAATGCGGCATCGCGCCCGGGGATCGAACGCGTGAAGGCCGTACGCGCCGCCATCGGGGATCAGGTTGAGCTGGCGGTGGATTGTCACAGCAGAATGGAAACGTCGGAGGCGATTCGTGTGGGTCATGAACTGGCAGCGTGCAATCTTTTTTGGTACGAGGAGCCGGTGCCCGAGGCGTTCCCCGATGAGTTGGCAAAGGTGGCAGCCGCGGTGCCCATGCCGGTGGCGGCGGCAGAAAGTGTCTATTGCATGGAGGGGTTCCGCCCCTTTTTGACTGAGCGGGTGGTGGATGTGATTATGCCCGACGTGAAGCACAACGGTGGGCTGATGGAGACAAAACGCATCGCCGGTGCAGCACGGATGCACAACGTCTTGGTCGCACCCCACCAACCCGCCGGACCCGTCGCGACAGCGGCCACGGCCCAAGTGGTGAGTACGGACGCAAACTTTTACGTGTTGGAGCACGCATGGGGCGAGGTGAGTTGGCGCGCCAATCTTTTACAGCCAGCCGAGCGGATCGAAGACGGGCATTTGATATTAGCCGCTGAATCAGGAATTGGTCATAGACTAAATCCTGAAATTGTGGCACAATATCGAAAGTCGATAGCGAGCGTGCGCGATTCATCTAAAGCATTGTCGACTTGAGTAAACTCATTCCCATCTTCTGGAGTCGAAATTTTTATTATGGCTAAACAAAACTCTCCTTCGTTCTTGTTTGCATTCATCCTCTTGTTTTGCATTTTTTTATTATTTTCTGGTCTAAATTTTAATTCATCCAAACGTAGTGTAGCTTTTGCGCAATCTTGTCCGCCAAATGCAATTGAACGGTTCGGCGCTGGCGTTGCACTTGAAGGGGGGACTTTAACTGATTATCCTGTAGACCAGTTGAATTTTGGCTGGTGGATAGATTATCAGTTTGGTAATTATTTTGATGAGTCAGCGGATCATGAGTATGTGCATGTGATCAAAAGTTACTTTCTCCCGCGAGACGAAAATGGCGACCGCGTAGTGGACGAAGATGGGACTGCGCTAAGAATAAATTTTAGCATTCAGGCATTAGAAACCTATGTTGCGCCAATGATTCGTGCTGACCCCAATGCGGTCTGGCTGATTGGCAATGAGCCAGACAACGTTACACAAGACAACCGCACCGCCACAGAATATGCTATCATGTATCATGATGCATACATGTTCATCAAAGCAGAGGATCCGTCTGCGCTTGTGGCATTTGGTGGTATTTCGATGCCGTCTAAATTACGCCAGAAATATTTGAACAACGTGATTGCGGAGTATCAACGCCTTTATGGCGAAAAGCCGTCTGCTGATATAGTGCATACACATGCTTTTGTGATGAATGAGGTTGTCTTCCCTACGGATGAACAGGTGAACTGGGGATTCGGTGTTCCACCAGGTATGAGCGGAATAGATTCTGCGATTGCGTATGTTGCACCAAAGGATCACTGGGATATTGACCTGTTTCGCTCTAATCTTAGGGACTTTCGTCAATGGATGAATGCAAACGGGTACCGCGATAAACCATTGTTCGTAAGTGAATATGGCATTTTGCTGCCCAGTAGTTTTGATGAGAACGGGGTGGGCTCAGAAGAGTTCATGACGTCATCATTCGACTTTTTCTTGGAATCAACAGACGGTTCGACAGGTTCTCCAACTGACGGCAATCGTTTGGTCCAGCGCTTTTCGTGGTTTAGCTTGAACTTTCCAGACTCGACAAGTCAGGGCCCGTTGAATGGGGCACTTTTTGTTCCGTTTACAGATCAACTTACTGATTTTGGTGAAGCATATAGGGAATATACAAGTTTGCTGATTGAAGAATGCAATATTGTGTCTCCTCCTGTACCAGCTACAGATACATCCATCCCGCCAACCAACACCGTTACGCCGCTTCCTCCACTGACTGACACGCCTGTTGTGCCAACAGCGACAATGCCTGTACCACCACAAATTTGTGGTGGGCTTATACAAGAGGCCGAGGATGGCTTCTTAATAGAGCCTTTTACAATTGGAACAGATGACAGCGTAAGTAATGGACAGTATATTTATGCCCCCCTCGAAAGTGGGAATCGGCTTTTTGGTTCAGGTAGCTCAGTTGAATTCTGCTTTACTGTCCCGCAATTAAGCACATGCAAACTCAAAGGGCTGGTATATTCGAATACGGGTCTCAGTAACTCATTCTATGTCACTATCGACAATGTAGACTCCACAGTTTATTTATGGGATACACACATTGATAGCTGGTTTGTGAGCGACTACTTAAATGATCGTGATAGTGGCGTAGATCCAATCGAATTCTATTTAAATGCAGGGCCACATATCGTTACGATACATCATCGTGAGTCCGAGACTAAGCTTGATACAATTGAGCTTGAATGTGATAGTGAGGGAGTAGCAACGCCAGAACCAACTGTCGTGGAACCGCCAACAGAGACACCCGTTCCACCAACAGAGACACCCGCTCCACCAACAAACACATCCGCTCCACCAACAGACACACCCGCTCCACCAACAAACACATCCGCTCCACCAACAGACACACCCGCTCCACCAACAGACACACCCGCTCCACCAACAGATACACC